>Ga0335084_10002548_pt1 | contig 17625 bp, 16 predicted proteins | sample Lox_Sample_44_FD_206721 | JGI IMG/M metagenome (GOLD analysis project Ga0335084, IMG submission 206721) | Soil microbial communities from Loxahatchee National Wildlife Refuge, Florida, United States - Lox_Sample_4.4 | ecosystem: Environmental > Terrestrial > Soil > Wetlands | place: USA... | reverse complement strand
CCGGGCGAGACGTCGGACGGGAACTGTGACTGATCGAGGTCGGTGCGCGAGTCGACGACGCCCGCCATGCGCGTGATGTCGAGCGAGAGACTCGGTGTCGTGCCGAACACCGCATTTTGGATGGCGTGCTGCAGCAGATTGCTGTCGCCGAGCAGACCCGGCGTCGCAAATACCGTGTTGGTGCCGCCGGTGGTCGTCTGCACGACGCCGGGCACGGCGCTGCCGCCCTGGATATTGATGTCGGCCAGCACGGTGGCAGGTTGCGTCGCACCCGAGAACGTCAGGTAGCCGGTGTTGGTATAAAAGCCTTGCGTCGTCCCCGCGAATTGACCGCTGGCACCGCCAATGAGCTGGCCCGCCGCGTAGCCGCTGACGACCGGATTGTGGTTGGCGAGCGCAGTGGGATCAGCTGTCACCGAATAAGTCGCCGTGCCGGATCCCCCCAGGGTCACGTTCAGCAACGTCTGCATGTTGGCATAGGAATTCCCGGACAGCGGGTTGCCGTTCTGATCACTGGTCAGGAAGTTGCCCGCTGTGATGATCGGCACATGATAATTGTAGACGACCTGATCCAACGCGCTGACAATCGATGAGACCTGGCTCGACTGAACGTTCTCCATGTCCGGGAAAATTAGCGCGCTGTACTGGGCCAGTTTGGCGACATTGGTCAGATCCGCCTCGGACAGGACATCATAAGAGACACCGGCCGCCTCGGCTTGATGTTGCGCGGCCATGAACAGATCGGCATAGGCGGTCTGGCCCGCCGCACCACCGCCGAAGAACAATGCGGCACTGGTCGCCGAATAGACAATTCCGACTTTCTTGACGGCATGGTTCGTCGGGACCAAGGTTGAAGGATCGGTGATGGTGTATTCGGGGCTATTGAAGAAGTCTGCGGGCAATGCAGCCGCGCCATTGTTGATCAGGCCGGCGAAATTGATCGAATGAGGTGCCGTGCCGCCGGCGGGGGTCAGCAACGACTGCGGAACGGCCAGTTCGAGGCTCTGGCCGTTGCTGGACACGGCAGAATTGAGCGGCGCGCCGCCATTGAGAAGGGTTGTGACCCCGGCAGGCGTTACGGAGGAGAGATACGCCTGAAGGACGTTGTTGGAATCAGGCAGGAACTGAACCTGATATTCGGCACCGATGTTGCTGCTGAAAGGGGAGAAGCCGGTTCCCGAGTTCTGATCCGTGTTCAGATAGAGGACGGTACCGGCAGCAATCACCGGATCGGCAGTGACCGTTCCGTTGATGCCGATGACGTACGTGTTGCCCAGCGCCGCATCGTTGAGCAGAGCGCCGTAGACCTGATATCCGGCGACCGTGTTTCCCGGCGTCATGACAACGTCATCTGCCGGCCAATCTGTGAACTGACCATCGAGGGTGATCAAGTTTCCAATCGTGGTCGCCATCTGCGTCTCCTCAAGCGATCTCAAGCCCTCATGCGTGGTGTCGCCGGCAAAATCGGCGCATCGCGCGGGTCTCTACTCTGATGCTGCAGGACGATCGGCACGTGCGCTTGGTTCTCGGCCGATCGACATTTCCTGAATTGGCGATGCAGCGGCACGCCTCGCAGCGCGGCTGCCATGAAAGATCTCGCTGTGACACACGTCTGAACGCAACGGGTTGGAAACAAACTCCTGACGAATAGCGGCACTACAGTGCAAGAGCAGCAGGCATGTCCAGCGCGAATCCCTGTTGCGCGTCAGAGTTTTTGTTCGCGCCGGCACGAGCAGAAAACGGCGCGGCACGAGCGGAACGAGATATAGCCTGCGGAGGACGCCGCATATTTTGAGGCACAGGCGCCGCACGCTCGGAGAACCGGATGTGAGTTGTCGAACATGACCGACCATTGCGCTTGATGTGATTGGAATGTCGGCCCCGCCTTCACCGAGCAGTCCGCGTTCGCGAAATGCCGCGTAGCGCTTGGCTTCCAGCCGCGCGATGTCGCTTCAAGTTCACGACCATCGACCGGGTCCGGGAGTACGTCGGCCATGCGACGCACGATAGGGCGGCAGATTTCATCGTCCCTCATCTAGCTCTTGCAACCCGATCCGCTCTTTGTCGCTCCATGTCTAATGCTTGCTTTCCCCTTGCGGCCCACAGGGCTCGTGCGCGTTCGGCCTGATCACTTCGCAGCTTGTCGGCCATCCAAAGTAGCGTACCGAGGATCGTGGCGCGGTCGTCGCCTGTCAGATCAACGATACTGACCTTGACCATGAGGCCGCCGAGCTCGATGAGATGCCGTGTGCGCTTGCGGCGCTCAATCTGCCACGTGCGCATGTCATGTCGGGCCCTTGCGCCCTGATGCCGGTTGCACGACGCTTGGTTGCGCAGAAGCGCCATCCACGTTGCGGTCAGTTGTTGGCGCATTTCGCCGCGACCGTGCTTGAAAGAACGCGGCCCCGCGTTTGGCCCATGCCTCTCTCCTTGCGGCATCCTTCGTCTCGGCCAGCACGATCAGCGCGCCCGCCAGTTCGTCAGCGCTGAGGCCATCTGCCCCGGTGGCGATGACGAGTTCGCCAAGCTGCTGCACCTTGCGGCTCTTGAGCTCACGCGCCCTGTCACCAAGTGCCTTTAGTTCGGCATCGAAGTCCCGCGGCTTGCGCATCGCGTCTCCATCACTGTCCGATGGAGAAATGTAATCGAGCGCCCGGCACAATGCTGCAAGGTCGTTAGGACGGCTTGGGACGCGGTAATCCCTCCCGAGATTTTTTTCGGGAGGGCGCGCTTATACGTCGTTCCGACGTGCGCTTCGCTGTGCCACTGATCCGATCGCGATGGCGATCTATCATCTTCACGTCAAGGTCATTGGCCGCAAGACCGGAAGTAGCGCGGTTGCGTCCGCAGCCTACCGCTCCGCCTCGCGGCTGCGCGACGAGCGGCTCGATCGCAACCACGACTTCTCCGGCAAGCGCGGCGTCGTCCATTCTGAGGTAATGCTGCCGGAGAACGCGCCGGAAGCGTGGAGCGACCGCGAACGGCTCTGGAACGATGTCGAGGCGTTCGAGATCCGCAAGGATGCCCAGCTTGCCCGCGAGATCGAGTTCGCCCTTCCGCGAGAATTGAATGAGGCACAGGGCATCGAGCTGGCCCGCGACTTCGTTCGGGGCGAGTTTGTCGATCGGGGCATGATCGCGGATCTCAACGTGCATTGGGACATGACCGAGGACGGCATGGCCAAACCCCATGCTCATGTCATGCTGACGATGCGCGCGGTGAACGAGAACGGTTTTGATCGGAAGGTACGGGACTGGAACCGCACCGAGATGGTGGAGCGCTGGCGTGGACGCTGGGCAGAGCTTGCCAACGAGCGGCTGGCCGAACTCGACATCGACGCGCGCATCGACCATCGCAGCCTCGAAGCCCAGGGCATCGCGCTCGAGCCGCAAAGCCAGATCGGGGCACCCGCCAGGCGCATCGAGGATCGGGGCATCGCGGGCGAAGGGACCGCCGCCGACCGCGCCGAACTGCACCGCGAGATCGCGCGCGGCAATGGGAGGCGGATCATCGGCGATCCGTCGCTTGCATTGGAGGCGATCACCCAGCAGCAATCGACCTTCACCCAGCGCGACATGGCGAAGTTTGCGCATCGGCACAGCGACGGTCTCGACCAGTTCAACGAAGTCATGGGCGCGATGCGTAGGGCGACCGATCTGGTCGAACTCGGCAAGGACGCTCGCGGCGAAGATCGCTTCACCACGCGCGAGATGATCGAAGCCGAACAGCGCCTGCACCGCACAGCCGAACTGATGGCGGAACGGGAGCGCCATGAGGTGCGCGACAGGGATCGCGAAACGGCGCTGGCGCGTGCGCAAGCGCGCGATCTTGTCTTGTCGGGCGAGCAGGCCGACGCGCTGGCGCATGTCACGGATGGGCGCGATCTCTCTCTCGTGGTCGGTTATGCCGGGACGGGGAAAAGCGCGATGTTGGGCGTGGCGTGGGAGGCGGCCGGTTACGAGGTCCGGGGCCTTGCGCTGTCCGGCATTGCGGCGGAAAATCTCGAAAGCGGATCAGGCATTGCATCGCGCACCATCGCCAGCCTGGAGCATGGCTGGGGACAGGGGCGCGACCTGCTCACGACCCGCGATGTCCTTGTGATCGACGAGGCCGGCATGGTCGGCACGCGCCAGCTCGAGCGCGTGCTGTCCCATGCGGCAGAGGCCGGGGCGAAGGTGGTGCTGGTCGGCGATCCCAGGCAGTTGCAAGCCATAGAGGCGGGCGCGGCATTCCGGTCTATTTACGAGCGCCATGGTGGCGTGGAAATCGGCGAGGTGCGCCGGCAGCGTGAGGACTGGCAGCGCGATGCCACGCGCGATTTGGCGACCGGCAAAACTGGCCATGCGCTGGAGGCCTACCGCTCCCGGGGCATGGTGCATGAGGCCCAAACCCGCGAGCAGGCGCGCGGCAACCTAATCGAGCGCTGGGACCGGGAGCGGCAAGCGTCACCGGATCGCAGCCGCATCATTCTAACCCACACCAATGACGAGGTTCGCGCCCTCAACGAAGCTGCGCGCGGGCGGATGCGGGCTGCAGGTGATCTGGGCGATGAGGTGCGTGTGATCGTCGACCGCGGCGCGAGAAACTTCGCCAGCGGAGATCGCGTCATGTTCCTGCAGAATGAGCGCGGCCTCGGCGTGAAGAACGGTACTATCGGCACCATCGAGCAGGTCAGCGCGCAATCCATGACCGTACAGACCGACGATGGCCGCTCCGTGCAGTTCGACCTCAAGGACCACAACCGGATCGACCATGGTTATGCGGCGACAATCCACAAGGCGCAGGGCATGACGGTAGACCGCGCCCATGTGCTGACGACGCCGGGCATGGATGCCCACAGCAGCTATGTCGCCCTTTCGCGGCACCGCGACGGTGTGGACCTGCACTACTGTCGCGACGATTTTACCAGTCAGGACCGGCTCACCCGCACCCTGTCGCGCGACCGGGCCAAGGACATGGCCTCGGACTACGAACGTGCCGATCCGGCACAAAGCTATGCCGAGCGGCGCGGGATCACCTTCCGCGAGCGCGTGGCCGAGATCGTGCGCAAGGTGGTGCCCGAGAAGGTACGCAACATGTTCGACGGCCTTCGCTCGCCTGGAGATGTGCCCGGCCCGGATGGCGGACAGAGGTCAAAACGAGACGCGCCGGTAAGGGAAAGGAGCGGTACGCCAGCCGACCGGCGCGACATTGAAGCGCCGGAAAGGACGGTGGCGGCAGAGGCGGAAGCGGAAGCGCGCCGGCTGCGAACCAAGGCCCTTGTGCGCCATGCCCGCGCCGTGGATACGATCTTCGCGGCGCAGGAGTTGAGAGTCAAATACACTCCCGAGCAGGTGCAAGAATTGAACAAGGCCCGCCGGGCCTTCGAGGAGGTGCGGCCCTACGGCTCGATCGATGCGGAAGCCGCCTACAAGAAGAACCCGGAGCTGGCCAGCGAGGTCGCGTCAGGCCGGATCAGCCGCGCTGCCATCCGCGCCCTGCAGCTCGAAACCGAAATGCGCATCAATCCAGGCCGCCTTGCCGACCGCTTTGTGGAACGCTGGCAGGAGCTCGACCAGACCCGCCAGAGCCGATATCAGGCGGGCGACATGACCGGTTACAGGGCCACGCGGTCGGCGATGGGCGCCATGGCCAGAAGCCTCGAGCGCGATCCGCAACTCGAATCCCTCCTCGCCAACCGCAAGCGGGAGCTCGGCATCGCCTTCGAATCAGGTCGCAGGCTCGGCCTCGAACTGGCCTTCACTCACGGCCTCGATATTGGCAGAGACCGGGGCCTCGAAATTTGATTTATCCTGTTTGCCGCCGGCTGAACGCCAGAGTACGGCGACCTCCAAGATGAGCTTGCGCGCTGCAAGGGCTGTCCTGTCCGGTCTCAGAAGCCGTCAGAAACAGCCAGCAGAAGGCAGCTCAGCCATGCGCGAACCGGACCGTATCATCCGTTTGAAAACCGTTCTCGCCAGGACCGGGCTGTCCCGGTCCACCATCTACCGCAAGATCGCCGAGGGCACGTTTCCGGCCCAGCTCAAAATCAGCGCCAACGGGACTGGGTGGCATGAATCAGACATTAACCGCTGGATCGGAGATCCCGTCTCGTGGCGCCCGAAAGGCGATGAAGTCCGGTAAGGTTGATGCTTGCCTATCTTCGATGGCGCTGGCGATACAACCTTTACCGCTATCATTTGTGACTCTCATCCGCAGTTTGCGTCCGCTGAGGGGACGCCAAGCGTAGCACAGCGCAGACTTGGGCTGTTCATTTGCGCCAAGACGCGTGACACAATGCGTGCCATGGCACACCCTCGAAAATCCCATGACCACGTTTTGACGAACCAGACATCGTTGGGTGTGGAAAGCAATAAGCGCACCGGAGCCGATCCGATCGACCCTTCGGCCTTCGGATTTACAAAGGTAGCTTACGCTGTCGACGAGACACTTGAGTTGCTCAGCATCGGCCGCACTGCGCTATATGCAGCGATCAAACGAGGTGACCTCAAACGCGTAAAGTTCGGCAAGAAGACGTTGTTTTACGCTGCCGACCTTGCCGCGTTTCTGGCTCGGCTCCGAGACCTGAGCGAATCGGATGAGAGCCGGGTCGACCATGGGCCTCGCTGGACACTAGCGCCGAAATGCAAAATCGATCTTCCAGGCTCTTGAAGAAGTATTCCATTAAGAACGGTTACCTCGCCATCGTGATAAGCGAATCCGATCTCGATCAAGCCGTCGTCGAGTAGTCAGTCGATCCGTCGCGCCGTCCAGTCGGCGAAAGCAGCGGCGCCTGAATTTCACTTGCATGCATGCGGTTAGTCAACAGAGGGTAACCGGCCAACGTCGCGCTTCAAGATCGACGTAGCATAGAAGCGATTCGGAGCTTTCACCCCCATCGCCAGCCAATTTTTGACGACCTGCCAGAGCCCGCCGGCAGCAGCGACGATGGACCGGTCGTGCCGGACCAACTCCAAAAGCATTTTCCCCACTGATAGCGATCGAGCTACCTCCGGTAGTTCGATCGGGCGACAATGAACGACCAGAGAGCGGCTGGTGGCTTCACGCCGGTGGACCGTCTTCTCCTTCAGCTTTGTTGGTATCTTTGTTGGCACTTGTTGAATCAACATCTCGATAAGAGCAAGAAATCCCTGAAGAAAAGCAGTTTAATATGATGGCTGCCTGGCCCACCAGTCATATCAATCGTTTGATCAGGGATCGGATTCCACAATTATCGCGGAAGCCTCCTTCATCGCGTGATTGGCGACCGGCACGCCGCAATAAATCGCCTGTTGCAGAATGATTTCCTTGATGTCGTCCGGACTGAACCCGCCTTCGGCGAGTGCCGCGCGGACATGCAGCCGAAATTCGTCCCATTGTCCGAGTGCCATCATCGTGCCGATCACCAACACGCGTCGTGTTCGCTGACCGAAGTGGGGTCTCGTCCAGATGTCACCCCACGCATAGCGCGTGATCAGATCCTGGAAATCGGCATTGAATGAATTGCGGCTCGCGATCGACTTCTCGACCCAGTCGTCGCCCAGAATCTCCCGGCGCTTCCGCATGCCGCTCTCGCGGCGGCCGTCGTCATCCATTGATGTCCCTCCTGTTCCGCGAGGACGATCTGCCGGCGCAATCCGGACGATGATCTTCCGGTTGCGCCGCGCGATTGCGATCCGTCCATTGTCGTGTCAAGCAACCCGTCACGGCTCTGCGACAATCTCTGGCAGGCAAGATTGCAGACTCTACGAACCTTCGAGCGATGCAAGCAAACGATCGATCAGGGCTTGTGCCGCGCCCTGATAGGCCATCGGCTCGAACAGTCGTGCGAGCGCTGCGGCATCGAGGTGCGCCATGACCGCGCTGTCGCCGGCAAGCACGTCGCGAAGATGCCTCCTTTCACGAATGGCCTTCTTGCTGGCCTCCTCAATCAAATGATGGGCCTCGATCTTCCCGAGTTTTTCCGCAAGCGCCATCGACACCGCTTCAGCCATGATCAGCCCCGAGGTCGCATCGAGATTTGTGCGCATACGCGCAGCGTCCACCGCCAGACCCTCGGCGATTTCAACGGTCGCCGCGATCGCGCCCGAAGTGACCAGCATCAATACGGGCAGCGTCGGCCATTCCGCATGCCACGGACCGGCACTGCGTTCGTGATCCTGCACCTGGGCCGCAAAGATGGTGGCGGCAAGATTCGGAGCCATGGCGGCGGCTGCAAGGATGCTCGCGGCGGCGACGGGATTGCGCTTGTGCGGCATGGTCGAAGAGCCGCCGCGGCCCGGACCCGACGGCTCGAACGCTTCGGCAACGTCGGTCTGCATGAGAAGAGAGACGTCGCGCGCGATCTTGCCGCAGGTGCCGGAAAGGATCGCAAGGGCGGAGGCTGCGTCCGCGATACGGTCGCGATGCGTGTGCCACGGCGCCTCCGGCGGTTGCAAATCGAGTTCCTTGGCTAGTCGCTCGGCCACGGCCAGCCCGACGTTGCCGAGCGCCGCCAACGTGCCGGCGGCGCCGCCAAATTGCAGAACCAGCGCTTTTTCGCGCAGGCCTTTCAAACGAGCACGCGAACGGCCCAGTGCCGCGGCATACTCCGCCAGCTTCAGCCCAAATGGCATCGGGAGAGCATGCTGCAGCCAGGTGCGGGCGACGCACGCGGTCGTGCGATGCTGTAGTGCAAGCGCGGAAAAGCCCGTGATGGCCCGTTCGACATCGGCAAGCAGGGCGTCAATCCCTTCACGCAACATCAGCATCGTGGCGGTGTCGATCACATCCTGGCTGGTCGCGCCCCAATGCACGTAGCGTGCAGCTTCTGCATCGATCTCGGCGACGCGGGCCGTCAACGACTTCACCAAGGGAATAGCCAGATTGCCGGACCGGGTCGCTGCATTCGAGAGCATGGCAAGGTCAAACAAATCGGCTCTGCACGCATCTGCGATGATGCTCGCCGCGGTCGGCGGAATGACGCCGGCCGCAGCCTCGGCCCGCGCCAGCGCCGCCTCGAAGTCGAGCATATGCTGCAGGAACGCGGCATCATCGCACACGGCTCGCATCGTCGCGCTGGAAAACATCGGTGCCAGGAGAGGGGAAACAGCCGTACTCATGTCGCGTGTCCTAGCTCGGCCTCCGCCGGCTCCTGCCGACGCTCGAAACCTGTGTTGGGCCGCATGACCGCATTCGTGACGTCGAAGACGCCACGATAGACCATATGCGATCCGGCGCAATGACCTGGAGATCCCGCCCACGGAACGTCTTGCAAGTTGACGTACTCGATCTTCGAGCGCCGGCAGCTTCAGATGTTCTGGTTTTTCCGAAATTAACATGATGTTTCGTTTGCCGATAGAAACGGTAATTGTGTTATTCAATCCGCGGGCTATCCTGACGCCGTTCTCAACCGACGACGCAATCCGAGGTCGCGGGAGAAACTCATATCCTTGAACCGAAACACGTGACGAACACAGCTTCGCGCACGTCCGTATTTTCGAAGAAGCCCGCTAAGGGACATTCAGCAGCAGACGGGGAGGCCCATATGACAAGCTCACTAGCACAAGCCGGACATCACGCGAGTCAGTCGAAGAAAGCCGCTGCGAGCGGCTGGATCGGATCGGCACTCGAGTACTATGACTTTTTCATCTACGCGACGGCAGCGTCGCTGGTATTTCCGCAGGTCTTCTTTCCCTCTGAAAATCCGACCGTCGCAATCATCGCATCGCTGGCAACCTACGGCGTTGGTTATGTGGCCAGGCCGATCGGCGCATTTGTTCTCGGGCACTGGGGCGATACGCATGGTCGCAAGACGCTGCTGTTGGTCTGCATGTTCTTGATGGGCATCTCGACGATGCTGGTCGGTGTGCTGCCCACATATCAGCAAGTCGGAGTTCTGGCACCGGTGCTTCTGGTGATCCTGCGCCTGATCCAGGGCTTTGCGGTCGCCGGAGAAATCTCCGGAGCCAGTTCGATGATTCTGGAGCACGCTCCGTTCGGACGACGCGGATTCTACGCCAGTTTCACTCTCCAGGGAGTCCAGGCTGGTCAGATCCTCGCGGCTGCAGTCTTCCTGCCGCTCGCGGCGTACATGCCCAACGACGCATTCAACAGCTGGGGCTGGCGCATACCGTTCCTGCTGAGCTTCTTCGTCATCGTCGCAGGCTACGTCATCCGTCGCGAGGTCGACGAAACACCTGCTTTCGCCGAGGAGGACAGCCGGGGCGCTGTCCCGAAAGCCCCCATCATTCAGGCGTTCAAACTGAGCTGGAAGGATATGATCCGCGTGGTATGCATGGCGCTGATGAACGTCATTCCGGTCGTCGCCACGATTTTCGGCGCCGCCTATGCCGTCCAGCCGGCGTATGGGATTGGGTTCTCCAAGGACGTGTATCTCTGGATCCCCGTCCTCGGCAACATGCTGGCCGTGTTCGTCATCCCGATCGTGGGCAACCTGTCGGACAACATCGGCCGCAAGCCTCCCATGATCGTCGGTGCGCTTTGCTCAGGGTTGCTCGCCTTCGGCTACCTCTACGCGATCAGCATCAAGAATGTTCCGCTCGCGATCCTGATGTCGCTGTTGATGTGGGGTGTCGTCTACCAGGGCTATAACGCAATCTTTCCGAGCTTCTATCCCGAATTGTTCCCGACCCGCACGCGGGTGTCGGCGATGGCGATATCCCAGAACATCGGGACGACCATTACGGCGTTGCTTCCGGCCTTGTTTGCGGCCGTGGCGCCTCCGGGCTCGGCCAACATCCCCGTCACGGTCGGCACGATCGCGTTCGGCATCACGGTGATCGCCGCGCTTGCAGCCCTCACCGCCAGGGAAACCTACCGAATCAATATCAGCGATCTCGGCAATCCCGATGCGGTTCCAATGACCAAGGTGGAATACGTCAAGAAGCGCGCCGCGCTTCAGGCAACATAGCCGACGTCGACCTTGAGATCGGTCGAAGAGCGTTCTTCGACCCCTTGGGCAACGAAGCCAGCTGCCGCTTCCTGAGGCCTGAACGGGAAGCGGAAGGCTCTCCTCATCCTTATTATGCGAGGTTAGGTCAGCATGACTCCCGAAGCAGAATTTCATCAACGCGACCGTGATCTACATCCGCCGGCCTTTACGCCCGTCTACAAGACGAGCGCGCTGCGGTCACCGCGTATCCCGCTGTGGTCCCTGCAAAACTCTCTTTCGGAAGTGACGGGCCCGGTATTTTCACCGGACGAACTGGGCCCGCTCGATAACGATCTCATCCTCAACTACGCCAAACAGGGCCAGCCGGTCGGCGAGCAGACCATCGTCCACGGCTACGTCCTCGACGGCAACGGGCAAGCGGTCCCCAACACGCTCGTCGAAGTCTGGCAGGCAAATGCCGGCGGGCGCTATCGCCATCGCAACGACACCTATGGCGCACCGATCGATCCGAACTTCGGTGGATGCGGCCGGATGCTGACCGATGAGCAGGGCTACTATTTCTTTCGGACAATCAAGCCCGGCGCATACCCCTTTCGCAACCGCATCAATAGCTGGCGACCGGCTCACATCCACTTCTCGGTGTTCGGAACAGGCTTCGCCCAGAGACTGATAACCCAGATGTATTTCGAGGGCGACCCGCTCATTCCCCACGATTCCATCATCGCGACGATCCCGGACAAGTCGGCGGCGGACCGTTTGACCGCGCGGCTCGACCTCAATGCATCGCGCCCGCTTGAATGCCTCGCCTACCGGTTTGACATCGTGTTGCGGGGCCGTCGCCAAACCCTGTTCGAAAACAGGCTTCATGGAGGCTAGCATGAGACCCTCGCCCTTCATCCCTTCATATCTTCCGGAGACGCCGTCACAGACGGCGGGTCCCTACGTCCATATCGGTCTCATTCCGGCCCAAGCCGGCTTCGAAATCTTCGACAAGAACTTCAGCGGCGACATCGCCGGTCCCGATGTTGCCGGCGAACGCATCACCATCGAGGGGCGGATCTTCGACGGCGCGGGCCATGTGACGAAGGACATGCTGGTCGAGACCTGGCAGGCGAACGCGGCCGGACGGTACAACCACCCGGCGGACACGCAGAACAAATCGCTCGATCCCGGCTTCCGCGGTTGGGCACGGACCGGAACGGACTTCGTGAGCGGAGTTTACGCGATCCGGACCATCAAGCCGGGAAGCGTTGCGGGCCGCAGGGGTCGCAAGGCAATGGCACCCCACGTCAATTTCTGGCTGGCTTCCCGCGGCATCAACATCGGCCTCGCGACGCGCATGTATTTTGCCGACGAGGAGCAAGCGAATTCCGACGATCCCGTTCTCAATATCATCGAGCAACCCGAACGGCGCAAGACACTGATAGCACCGCGATCGGAACGCAACGGTGAGGCCGTCTACACTTTCGACATCTATCTTCAAGGCGATCGGGAGACCGTGTTCTTCGATGTTTGAACTCGCGATTGCGCCGATGATCGGCCAATTGCGGTCAGACCAGCCAGCACCAGAGGGATCGACATGGCGACGGACGAGGAAATCCTGGCCTCGGTCAAGCGTGGCAAGCCCCCGATCGATTGTCCGGTGCTCGGCACCTGGCAATTGCAAAGCTACGTTCGTGAGCGCTTGTCCGACGGACAGCGCTACAATCAGTTCGGCGAGGCACCGGTCGGCTATATCGGTTACGCGCCGGACGGTCGGATGTACGCCATCTTCACACGCGATGACCGCGTGGCGCCGCGGGACGTAGTACCCACGGACGAGGAGGGCGTGCAACTGCTTGGCACCATGGTCGCTTACGCCGGCACGTTCTCGTTGGGGGAGAATGTCGTGGTTCATCACATCGACACGTCGTGGAACCAGGCATGGACCGGCACGAACCAGATCCGGCATTTCGTGCTCGAGGGAGACACGCTGACAATCACCACCGCGCCGTACAAGAGCTACCTGGACGGCACGATGGGCCGGTCAATTCTGGTCTGGACCAAGGTGTCATGAAGACATCGCCTCACAACTGCGAGAATTCGCGATGACTTGTAAACTTCAGGCAAGGGTGATGATCCAATGAACGAGAGCGACACCCATCCCTTCGAGCGCAATCTGGACCGGCGTCCGGCCAATTACATCCCATTGTCGCCCGTCAGCTTCCTGACCCGTGCCGCAAGCGCCTTCGCCGGCAAGCTTGCGGTCGTCGACGGTGAACGTCGCCATACCTATGCGCAACTGCTCGATCGCTGCATCAGGCTCGCTTCCGGATTGGCGCGGCTGGGGGTCAAACGACTCGATACCGTCTCGATCATCGCATCGAACATTCCGGAAATGATCGAAGCACATTTCGCCGTCCCGATGCTTGGAGCCGTACTCAATCCACTGAACACCCGCCTTGATGCCGCGAATATCGCCTTCTCGCTGATGCATGGCAGCGCCAAGGTCCTGATCGTCGATGCCGACTATGCACCACTGGTAAGGCAGGCGTTACAGCAGGTAGACCGGGAAATCGTCGTCATAGATATCGCTTCCGCTGACTCGCCGGTTGTTCCAATCGGCACGCACGATTACGAGGCTCTGCTCGCAAGCGGCGACCCGAGTTTCGACTGGCCCGGAGTGCATGACGAATGGCAGTCGCTTTGCCTGCTCTATACTTCGGGGACGACCGGCGACCCGAAGGGCGTCGTATACAGTCATCGGGGCGCCTTCTTTCCGCACTCGGCAACGGGTTCAGCTTCGGGCTGACCTTCGACAGTATCTACCTTTGGACGCTGCCGATGTTCCATTGCTCAGGCTGGTCCTACCCTTGGGCAGTCGTGGCCGCCGGCGGAACGCAGATTTGCCTTCGCAAGGTCGAGCCAGCTCAAATCTTCCGGCTGATCGCCGAGCATCGGGTGACCCATCTTTGCGGTGCCCCCATCGTGCTGAACATGCTGGCTCATGCGCCCGCCGAGCAACGCGTGCCGTTCCAGCACACCGTGACGGTCGCGACTGGTGGTGCAGCACCGCCGTCATCGGTCTTCCGGTCGATGGAAGCCCTGGGCTTTCGGGTCACGCATCTCTACGGAGCTACGGAGACGTATGGACCCGCGACGTCCTGCGTATTCCAGCCCGAATGGAATCTTCTGCCCGATGACGAGCGCTTTGCGAAAATGGCTCGGCAGGGTGTCGCCTATCCGATGGTGGAAGCGGTGACGGTTGCAGACCCCAAGACAATGGCTCCCGTTCCCCGGGATGGCACGACGGTTGGCGAGATCATGGTCCGCAGCAACACCGTGATGAAGGGGTACCTCAAAAACGAAGCCGCCACGGCAAAGACGCTCGTCGGAAACTGGTGCCTGTCGGGCGACCTCGCCGTTTGGCACCCGGACGGAGCGATCGAAATCAAGGACCGATCCAAGGACATCATCATCTCCGGCGGCGAGAACATATCGAGCCTCGAGGTGGAAGAGGTGCTCACACAGCACCCCGCGGTGATGCTGGCAGCAGTGGTTGCCCGTCCGGACGCGAAGTGGGGTGAAACGCCATGCGCATTCCTCGAACTCAAGCCTGGCGCAACGCGTCCCGATGACAAGGAGCTTGTTGCGTTCTGCCAGGCCCGCCTGGCGCGTTTCAAGATCCCGAAGACCTTCATCTATGGCCCGCTTCCCAAAACATCGACCGGAAAGATACAGAAATTCGTCCTTCGTGATCAGACAGGCGCATTGTGACGGCGGCGTCGATACACTGCCCCCTCAATGAGCCAACTCTATTATCCGGAGCCAACCATGACCCGCATCGTCTATGTGCTGAACGGACCGAACCTCAATCTTTTGGGCAAGCGGCAGCCGGCAATCTACGGCTACGAAACGCTTGCCGATGTCGAGGCCGACTGTAAGAGGGTCGCCAGCGAGCATGGACTTGAACTTCGCTTTCTCCAGTCGAACCGTGAATATGAGATCATCGACTGGATCCATGAGGCGCGAGACTCCGCGTGTGGAATCGTGATCAATCCCGCCGCATTCACCCACACATCGGTGGCAATCCTCGACGCGCTGAACACCTTCGAAGCACCAGTGATAGAGGTTCATATCTCGAACGTCCACAAGCGCGAGGAATTCCGTCATCACTCCTACGTCTCGCTTCGCGCCGATGGCGTGATCGCAGGACTTGGAACCCAGGGGTACACGCTGGCGCTTCAACGTCTCGCGCATCTGCTCGACAAACCCGCTGCAAAATAAGTTGGCACTCCGGGCGCCGAGATCGCCGTTCAGCTGGGCTGAGCAACCATCCGATCAAGAAAAGGAACGCGCGAATGACCATCAGCGGACGCACAAAGCTCATTGCCCATCTCGGCTATCCGACCGAGAGTTTCAAGGCACCGATGATCTACAACCCCTATTTCGAGAGATACGGAATCGATGCCGTCGTCGTTCCGATGGGGTGCAAGGCCGAGGACTATCCCACGTTTCTCAAGCTCGTGTTCAGGCTTTCCAATATGCACGGCGCGCTTGTTACAATGCCGCACAAGGTGACCACTGTCTCGCTGCTGGATGAAGTTCTGACGACTGCCAAGGTCGCCGGTGCTTGCAACGCCGTTCGTCTCGGCCCCGGGGGCGCTCTTGTCGGCGACATGTTCGACGGCGAAGGTTTTGTTCGCGGCATCCTGCGCAAGGGTCGGGCGTTGGCCGGTGCGCGCGTGCTGGTGGTGGGGAGCGGCGGCGTCGGCTCCGCAATTGTGGCGTCGCTGGCGAAGGCTGGCGTGGCCGAGCTTGCGTTGTTCGACGCCCATGTTCCGACCATGAACAGCCTGGCGGATCGATTGCGTGCCTACTATCCGGCGCTGAAGATCGAAGTCGGCTCCCGTGATCCCGCCGGCTTTGACCTCGTCGTCAACGCGACACCCCTTGGCATGAAGCAAGGTGACCCGCTGCCTATGGACGTCGATCGAATTGCGCCCTCGACGTTCGTGGGCGAGGTTGTGATGCGGCAGGAAATTACCCCGTTTCTTGCGGCGGCAAAATCCCGTGGCTGCCAAATTCAGATCGGCACCGACATGTTGTTTGAACAGATTCCGGCCTATCTCGAGTTTTTCGGCTTTCGATCGACCACGCCAGAAGAGCTTCGGACCGTCGCTCAGATCAGTTATTGAGCGGTCAGCTGTTTCGGGAACGATCGTTGCGTTGCGGTCGCAAGAAGCAAACGACGGCCCGAGGCCAGACCCGTCCGCCTCGAACGCAACCGCTTCGATAATGTTGCGATAGGGATACGCGTGCGGCTCCCACCAGTTCGTCCAGCGGATCCGGTCCCGACAGCGGAGGCCATGCAGAGGGGGCATCCAAGCAATAGCAATTTCCGGACGGCGCGCGCCTGCGGCGGCTTGCGACTATCCCCCTGCTCTCGCCGCGCCGCGCGCGCGTTCCGTCGGTATCGCGTCAGTCCGGAAGACTGGTGAGGCGCGGCCGCCATATGCCGAGAATGACATTCGCCGCGGCAACGGCGAGCAACACCCAAAGCGAGGTGCGCTCGGCGGCCAGTGACACGGCAAGAGCCGCCGCATCGCCTCGGCCGGCGAGGACGCGTGCGCTGAGTTCCGCCTCTTCCTGCAGGGGACCCAGAACGGCCGTAAAGCCCCACTCGAAAATCAGGATGCCGGTGGCAAGCTTGGCCCAGGCCCAGCCGGCGCTGTGATAGGCGCGGTTCACGGCGATTGCCAGCAGGCCGGCGATCAGCGTTACCGCGAGCGACGGAAAGAAGACCCACGTCGCAACGCCGCTCATCGCAGTGGTTATCAGCGTGTATTCGGATATCGAACTCGGCTTGGGCACGAATCCAAGCAATACGATCAGGCAAGCCATCGCGCCCATCAGGCCGATGGCGCCGAGCGTATGCAGGAATTTCATCAACCGTCGCATCGTCTCGATCGCGACGAGCAACGCCGCGCCGGGGTCGCGGCCACATCGCAGGTCACGACCTGCATCATGCCGCCTCGGCCAATCCAACCTCCGCCCAGATCTCGGACAATGCCGTCACCAGCGCTTCGATGTCTTCGTCCGAGTGGTGCGGCGATGGCGTGATGCGCAGGCGCTCCGTTCCCCGCGCCACGGTCGGATAGTTGATCGGCTGCACATAGATGCCGTAGCGATCGAGCAGCATGTCGCTGATCTGCTTGCACAGCACCGGATCGCGCACCATCACCGGCACGATATGGCTCGGGTTCTCGAGGTGCTGCACGCCCGCCTGGTCCAGCCTGCGCCGCAAGGTCGCGACGCGATCCTGGTGGCGCTCGCGCTCGTATGAACTCGCCTTCAGATGGCGAATGCTGGTCAGGGCGCCGGCTGCCACCGCCGGCGGCAGCGCGCTGGAAAAGATGAAGCCCGACGCGAAGCTGCGCACGAAGTCGCAGATCGTCTGCGAACCGGAGATGTAGCCGCCGATCACGCCGAATGCCTTGGCCAGCGTGCCCTCGATCACGGTAAGGCGATCGCCAAGCCGCTCCCGATCCGAGATGCCGCCGCCGCGCGGCCCGTAGAGGCCGACGGCATGGACCTCGTCGAGATAGGTCATCGCGCCATGCGCCTCGGCCACGTCGCAGATATCGGCAATCGGCGCGATGTCGCCGTCCATCGAATAGACCGACTCGAAAGCGACGAGTTTTGGCGCGTCTTTGTCGAGATCGGACAGTTTCCGCCTGAGATCCGCGACGTCGTTGTGGCGGAACACGCGC
>Ga0335084_10002547_pt1 | contig 17625 bp, 19 predicted proteins | sample Lox_Sample_44_FD_206721 | JGI IMG/M metagenome (GOLD analysis project Ga0335084, IMG submission 206721) | Soil microbial communities from Loxahatchee National Wildlife Refuge, Florida, United States - Lox_Sample_4.4 | ecosystem: Environmental > Terrestrial > Soil > Wetlands | place: USA... | reverse complement strand
CGGCGCTCACGGCAATATGCACCGGCGGTGGGCTTCCTCGACGCCGCGCAGGAAGAGACGATCATGCAGGAGCAGCTCGCCATCCTGCGGGATCAGCTCGGCGTGAAGCCGGCGGGGTACCGGTCGCCGTCGTGGGACGTCAACACCTGGACGCCAGGCATCCTCAAGCGCCACGGCTTCCTCTACGATACCTCGCTCATGGGCAATGACGTGCCCTACGAGATCGATAGCGAGGAGGGTCCCCTCGTGGAGGTGCCCGTGCAGTGGCTGCTCGACGACGCGCCGCTCTTCCGCCACGTGTACGGCGCCACCAATGCCATCGCCGATCCGGGCCGCGTGCTCCAGATGTGGAGCAAGGAGTTCGCGGCCATGCACACGGAGAACGGCTGCTTCGTGCTCACCTGCCACCCCTTCGTGAGCGGGCGCGCCTCGCGTATCGCACTGATCGAGGAGCTCGTCACCTATATGCGCAAGTTCCGGGGCGTGTGGTTCACGACCTGCGAAGAGGTGGCGCGCTGGCATGCGTCGGGGCAGGCAGCGGCTCCGGCTCGGGCCGCCAAGGGCTCGCGCCGCCGTCGGGCTCGAGCGAAGGCACGTTAGCGCGGCCTGAGCCAGCTCCCGAGCAAGGTTGCGATATTGCGCATGGCCACGCCGAGGTTCTGGTCGAAGTGCGAGGGTGCGTCGACCGTGGCCTGATCCGTCACGCCGCGGATCTCGAGACAGGGAGTCTGGCTGAAGGCGCAGGCCCGCGCCCCACCCGCTCCCTCCCACGCGACGGCCAGCGCGTCGGTGGCGAGCCTCAAGGCCTGCGCGCGCTCGACGGACACGATGTCCTCGTCGCCGCTCGCGACCTGGCCGAAGTGCATGGCGAATCCCGGGCCGGCAATGATCTCCCGGAGCTTTCGGATGGCCCCGGCGTCACCCTCGAATGTCGGAGCCGGCCGCCGAGGCTGGCTGAATCTCTGCTGGTAATCATGCTCGATGGTCCGGGTGGCGATCACGATGTCGCCCACGGCGATCCCATCGGCGAGCGCCCCGGCCGCGCCTGCGCACACCACCAGGTCCACGTGGCCGACGTGATCCAGGAGGTGACGCGTGTGGAGCGCGAACTGGGCCTTCCCGTGACCGCCCCAGGCGAGGCTCGCGTCGAGGTCGGGGACGACGGCGAGGGACAGGCGCCCCGCCTGCGCCTCGTCGACCCGTAGGCCGTCCGCGCGCATCGCCGTCGACAGCGCCTCCAGCTCGGCCCGAAGCGGCAGGACGATGAGCGTCGTCACGCCTGATCGCCTCTACTGCCAGCGTGAGCACATCTACTGAATGACGTCGTCCGCGGCGGACAGGATCTCGGGCGGTATCGTCACGCCCAGAGCGTTGGCCGTCCTGAGATTGATGACGAGCTCGAAGCGAGGCATCTCCACCGGCAGCTCGGCGGGCGGCGCTCCCTTGAGGATCTTGTCCACGAAGACGCCCGCGCGCCGATAGAGGGCGGCCATGTGCGCGCCATAGGTCATGAAGCCGTCGGCATCCATGAACTCGCGCCAGCCGAAGAGGACGGGCACCTGCTGAAGCAGGCCGACGCTGGCGATGCGGTGCCGCGACGCGTACGTGAGCGGATTCGGGGCCACGATGAGCGCGTCCGGGCGCGTCAACCGTATTGCCACTATCGCGGCGTTGAGGCCGGCCGCTCCGCGCACGTCGAGAGGCTGGACGGTGAGGCCGAGCTTGTCCGCCGCCGCTTGGGCCTCGGCAATGGAGGTGACGGCGCCATTGTGAATGATCGCGATCCGGGACAGGGACGGCAGGGTGTCCTTGAGTAGCTGCAGGCGGAGAGACGTCGCGCCGGGCAGGGCGTCCGAGGAGCCGGTGATGTTGCCTCCGGGCCGGCTCATGCTCGCGACGAATCCGCGGGCCACCGGATCGCCGACGCCCACCATCACGATGGGGATGGTTTTGGTCGCAAGCTGGGCCGCTGCGGTCGGTGTGGTGCCGCCCGTCACCAGAATGTCCACCGGCTCGTGCACCAGTTCGAGGGCCAGCTGGCCAAGCCGTTCCTCACGATCCTCCGCATAGCGCACGTCGAGCGTGACCTCGCGCCCTTCGGAATATCCGAGCTCTTGCAGGCCCTGGCGCAAGGCTTCCAGCATCTGGGTCCGGGCCGTGGGCGTATCGGGGAAGAGCACGCCGATGCGGACAGGTCGCTGGGCGATTTGCGCAGCGGCCGGCATGGCCGCGCCCAGTAAGCTGGCGCCGGCGAGCAGGGTCGCCAGGACCGCCCTCCTTAAAGGATGCACTCGCCGTCCCTCGCCACCACCCGTCCGCCGCTGATCACCCAGGCGCGGGTCGGCCGCGCGACGACCAGCTCCGCCAGCGTCTCACCGGAGACCACCACGAAGTCTGCGCGACACCCGACGTCGAGCCCGTAGCCCTCGAGACCGAGCACGCGCGCGCCACCGCGCGTGACCACGTCGAGGGTCGCGTGCAGCAGCTCGTCCGTGCGGAAGCCATTGCGCCACGCCAGCAGCATGGCGCGCTCGAGCATGTCCGCGGTGCCGAACGGCGTCCACGCATCGCGGATGGCGTCGGAGCCGGAGAACACGGTGACGCCGGCCGCGCGAAGGCGGGCCAGCGGCGGCACCGGCCGGTCGCCGGGGCCGTGGGTCATGATGGCGATGCGGTTGTCCACGAGCAGGTCCAGCATCGGGCCGAGCTCGCTCTCGTCGAGCTGGCCCAGGCAGAACGCGTGGCTGATGGAGACCTTGCCCGCGAGTCCGAGCGCGCGCGTGCGCTCGGCGATGAGCCGCATCTGGAAGGCGCCGAGCGCGCCTCCGTCGTGAAGATGAATGTCGATGCCGACGCCGTAGCGCCCGGCAATGCCGAAGACGATGTCGAGCTGCCCCTTCGGGTCCTGGTCCAAGCCCGCGGGATCGATGCCGCCGATCAGGTGCGCGCCCTCTTTCACCGCACGGTCGAGAAGCTCCGCGGTGCCCGGCCGCGTGACGACGCCGCTCTGTGGAAAAGCCACCACCTGGATCGACACGGCGTCCTTCAACCGGTCGCGCGCCGCCATGACGCCTTGGAAGTTGCGCAGGCCGATCTCGGTGTCGATGTCGACGTGGTTCCTGATGTGGAGTGTCCCGCGGCTGATCGCCTGCCGCGCCAATCGCTCGACCTGGACGTCGATCTTGAGATCGAGCAGGCGGCGCAGGCGGCGCTCGTTCTCGATGCGCTCGCGCACGGTGGGTCCGGCCTCGTGGGGCCGCCACGGCAGGCCCCAGTACGTCTTGTCGAGATGGATATGCCCGTCCACGAAGGCGGGCAGGACAATGCCATGCTGTCCGTCGACGACGGAGGCCCCCGCGGGGGCCTCGATGCCGCGAGTGAGACGCCGTATGATGCCGCCGGTGACCAGGATGTCGACATCGGCCCCGGCCATGGGCCGTACGTTCTTGACGAGGAGATCGTCGCTCATGCCCGGACCTTGAGCGACTGGCCGCGCCAAGTCAAGAGCCGCGGCCGCCCGTCTTGTGTTACGTTCTGCGTCGCGAGACGGACAGTTGGCGCGGTGAATCCGGAGTTCACCAGGAGACAGGACGCGCATGACCATCAAGGGCAAGGCGTATATCGCAGGCATCTTCGAGCATCCCACGCGCAAGGCCGACGACAAGTCGCTGGCCCAGCTCCACGCGGAGTCGGCGCGCGGCGCGCTGGCGGACGCGGGACTCACGCGCGAGGACGTGGACGGTTACTTCTGCGCCGGCGACGCGCCGGGCCTGGGCGGGCTGTCCATGGCGGACTACATGGGGCTGAGGCTCCGTCACATCGACACGACGGAGACCGGCGGATCGTCCTATGTCATTCACGTCGGCCATGCGGCCGAGGCCATCGCCGCCGGCAAGTGTGACGTGGCACTGATCACGCTGGCCGGCCGCCCGCGCGCCGAGGGCATGGCCACCGGCACGGCGCCGCGCAACTACGGCGCTGCGCCCGACGTCGCCTTCGAGTTTCCGTTCGGCCCCACCGTGGTCAATCAGTACGCGATGGCGGCGATGCGGCACATGCACCAGTTCGGGACCACCAGCCAGCAGCTCGCCTGGATCAAGGTCGCCGCCTCGCAGCACGCCCAGCACAATCCGCTGGCCCTGCTGCGCGAGGTGGTCACGGTCGACGAGGTCGTCAGCTCGCCGATGATCTCCGACCCGCTTCATCGGCTCGACTGCTGCGTCATCACCGACGGCGGCGGCGCCATCGTGGTCGTGAAGCCGGAGATCGCGAAGCGACTCAATCGTCCGCGCGTCAAGGTGCTCGGGGCCGGGGAAGCCGTGAAGCACCAGATGGGCGGGCAGGTCGACCTGACCTATACCGGCGCGATGTGGTCGGGGCCCCGGGCCTTCGCGGAGGCCGGCGTCACTCCGGCGGATATCAAGTACGTGTCCATCTACGATAGCTTCACCATCACGGTGCTCATCACGCTCGAGGACTTGGGCTTCTGCGCCAAGGGGCAGGGAGGCAAGCTCGTGTCCGACGGCAACCTCATCTCCGGTACCGGCAAGCTCCCGTTCAACACCGACGGCGGCGGGCTCTGCAACAACCACCCGGCGAATCGCGGCGGGCTGACCAAGGTGGTCGAGGCGGTGCGCCAGCTTCGCGGCGAGGCGCACCCCAAGGTCCAGGTGAAGAACTGCAACATCGCGCTCGCGCACGGCACCGGCGGCTCGCTCGGCACGCGGCACGGCAGCGCTACCCTGATCATGGAGAGGGAGTAGAGCGATGGCCGGACCGGAGCGGAAGATCCCGGCGCCGGAAGCCAATCCCGAGACGCGGCCCTTCTGGGAGGCGGCGGCGCAGGGGCGCCTGCTGATCGGGAAGTGCAAGACCTGCGGCAAGCCGCACTACTACCCGCGCACGCTCTGCCCGTTCTGCGGCAGCGACGCGACGGAGTGGGTCCAGGCCGCCGGCGGCGGCTCGATCTACTCGTACAGCGTGATGCGGCGGGTGCCCGCCCCGTATGCGCTGGCCTACGTGACGCTCGACGAGGGCGTGACGATGATGACCAATATCGTCGACTGCGACCTCGACGCCATCCGGATCGGGCAGCGGGTGCGGGTGGTCTTCAAGCCTACCGAGGGCGGCCCGCCGGTCCCGATGTTCACGCCCGAGGGGCGCTAGGAGGGACGGCCGGGTTTCGTCGCGCGCGCCGACTCGTAGACGAGCCGCGCGGTGGCAATGTCCTCGATGGCGATGCCGACGGATTTGAACACCGTTGTGTCCGAGACGCGGGCCGGCTTCGAGCCGGCAAAGATCTCCCCGACCTCGGCATAGATGGGGGCTTTGGAGAGGATCACGTCTCCCGATTCCTTCAGCACCGCTTCCCGGGAGTCCACCACCAGCACGTTGGCCATGGCATCGTCGTCGAGCTCTCGCCACGTCGGACGCGGAGACCCCACGGCATTGACATGGGCGCCCGGCTTGAGCCACGCGCCTTTCAGAATCGGCTCCCGCGCGTTCGTGGCGGTCACGATCACGTCCGCGCCCCGTACCGCCGTCTCGGCATCCATGGCCCGTGCGCCGTGCTCTCGGGCGAAGCGCTCGGCATGATCGATCGATCGGCTCCACACGCGAACGTCGTCGAAGCGCCGCACCTGGGAGAGAGCCTCAAGGTGGGCCTTGGCCTGGACCCCGCTCCCCAGAAGAGCGAGGACGCGGCTGTCGGGCGATGTCAGATGCTTCGTGACCGCCGCCGAGACGGCGGCCGTCCGCATCTCCGTGATCAGGCGGCCGTCCATGACCGCGAGCGGCTCCCCCGTATCCGGCCGGAACAGCAGGATCATCGCGAGGTGCGTGGGAACCTCGGTGCCGGCATTGCCGGGGTAGAAACTCACCATCTTGAGCCCCATTGCGTCGTCCGCCACCGCGGGCATGATGCCGAGGTACCGCTTCCCATCCTCGATGGTGATCATGTTCCGCATGGGCTGGATGACGCGCCCCCTGGAGAAGTCAGCGAGAGCGGTCTCCATCTCGGCAATGAGAGGATCCCAGCGTAGCACCGCATGCACGGCGTGCTCGTCCAGATACATCACCATGGGCCGTCCTTTCCGACGCAAGACTGGGGTCAGATCAGCAGGTCTGACTACGGAAGGTAGTCGAGCACTTCGGCGCGGGTGTATTCCGTCCGCGCCCCCTGACCGTCGATGAGGACGAGCCGGTCACCCTGCGCGGAGTAGCGGGCGGTGGTCCTCGACGCCGGCGAGAGGCCCAGGGTCAGCTCGTCGCCCGACACGCTCCAGGAGCCGCCGTCGGCCCGGAGGGGCAGCCGGTACACCATCCGGCCATCGGCCGCGTATTTGATGAACGCGGTCTGCCCGGACTCGTGCAGCGTTGTCCAGACACCCACGATGGGGGCGTCCTGCGGGCCTCCGGCACGCTTGCGCGTGAGCTTCGTCTCGCCGCCAAATTGCGGGTCCTTCTGGATCAGGGTGTCACCCTCGAGCCGGAAGCTCGCTACCTGGGTTTCGGTGGAGCCGCTGTTCGGGTGCCGGTAGGAGGTGAGGAGCAGGCGCCCCTTCACCTCGTAGGTCAGCTCGACCATCACGACGACCCAGGTCGTCATGGAACCATCCGGCCGGAACTCGAAGACCCGCCCCAGCCCTCCCGCGGACCGGACCACGGATTCCCACCGGCCGATGAGCGGCGGGGCCGCGTCCGCCGCCCCCGACCGCGCCGCCGTTGCCCCGAGCCAGGCGAGCACGGCCAGAGTGACGAGAAGAGACCATGGCGCCGTGCGGCCTCCCACGAGCATCAGACGTGACCGGCCAGCGCGGAGAGGAACTGCTGCCCCGCCATGCCGGTGGCCCCGATGACGGCAACGGTCTTCTTCTTCATCGCTAACGTTCCCACGATACCCAACGGTTAGCAGCTTCAAGAAGCGAAAACGTAGAATAGTCGAGGATCGCGCCGGCGCACAAGACCGCCGGCCACTTGCCGAGAGCGGGCATCCCCATTACTCTCGGAACCCATGCGCCATGTCCGACTCGGCCGCACCGGGCTGCACGTCTCCCGTCTCTGTCTCGGTACGATGACCTTCGGTCTCCAGTGCGACGAGCCCGCGTCGGTCGCCATTCTCGACCGCGCGGCCGCCGGCGGCATCACCTTTCTCGACACCGCCGACGTGTATCCGCTGGGCGGTACGTTCGACACGATTGGCCGCACGGAGGAGATTCTCGGGCGCTGGCTCCGGGGCCGCCGCCATGATTTTATCGTCGCCACCAAGTGCTCGGGGGCGACGAGTCCGAAGGCCTGGGACCGGGGCACTTCGCGCAAGCACATCCTCGACGCCATCGAGGCGTCGCTCCGTCGCATCGGCACCGACTATGTCGATCTGTACCAGATCCACCATCCCGATCCCGAGACGCCGATGGAGGAGACGCTCAGGGCGCTCGACGACGTCGTCCGCGCGGGCAAGGCGCGCTACGTCGGGTGCTCGAACTACCACGCGTACCAGGTGGCGCGCGCGCTCGGCCGGAGTGAGGCGCGGGGGCTGGTGCGCCTCGACTCGGTGCAGCCGCGCTATAACCTGCTCTTCCGGCAGATCGAGCGCGAGCTCCTGCCGCTCTGCCAGGAAGAAGGAGTCGGCGTCATTCCGTACAATCCGCTCGCCGGAGGCCTGCTCTCGGGCAAGCATCGGCGCGACGCGGGCCCGGCGGCGGGCACCCGCTTCACCCTCGGCACCGCCGCCGGGCGTTACCAGGAGCGCTACTGGCACGAGCGGGAATTCCAGACGGTGGAGGCTCTGCGCCCGCTGGCCGCCGCGGCCGGCATGTCCATGGCGCAGATGGCCGTGGCCTGGGCGCTGGCGCATCCGGCCATCACCGCGCCGATCGTCGGCGCGAGCCGGGCCGACCAGCTCGACGACGTGCTCGCCGCCGCCGACAAGGACATGCCCGGCGATTTGAAGGCGCGGCTCGACGAGCTGACCCGCGAATATCGCTACGGGGACGATCCGCGGTGAGCCGATCGGAGGATCGCTAGGCATGGCACGCGTGGCTTTGCTCGACGACTATCAGGGTGTGGCGCTGGGCATGGCCGACTGGAAGAGCCTGCCGAAGGACACCGAGGTCGTGGTGTTCCGGGATCACCTGGACGACGAGGGTGCGCTGGCGGCGCGGCTCGCCGATTTCGACATCGTGATGGCCATGCGCGAGCGGACGCCGTTCCCGCGGACGCTCCTCGAGCGCCTGCCCAGGCTCAAGCTCCTCATCACCGCGGGCATGCGCAATGCCTCCATCGACATGAAGGCGGCGGCCGAGCGCGGCGTGCTCGTTTGCGGGACGGCGGGCCTGCCGTATCCGACGGCGGAGCTGGCGTGGGGGCTCATCCTCGGATTGATGCGGCGCATCCCGGCCGAGGACCGCGCGACCCGCGAGGGCCGGTGGCAGACGAGCCTCGGGCTCGGCCTCAACGGCAAGACGCTCGGCGTGCTGGGCCTCGGCACCTTGGGCTCGCGCGTGGCGAAGGTCGGTCGCGCCTTCGAGATGGAGGTGCTCGCGTGGAGCCAGAACCTCACCGCCGAGCGCGCGGCGGAAGTGGGGGTCACGCTCGTGCCCAAGGACGAGCTGCTCGCGCGCGCCGACATCGTCTCCATTCATCTCGTGCTGGGCGAGCGGACGCGCGGGCTCATCGGCGCGCGCGAGCTGGGCCTGATGAAGCGGAGCGCCTATCTGGTCAACACCTCGCGCGGCCCCATCGTGGACGAGGCCGCGCTGATCCGCGCGCTCGGCGAGGGCACTATAGCCGGTGCGGGGCTGGACGTTTTCGGCACGGAGCCGCTGCCGCTGGACCATCCGTTCCGCGGGATTCCCAATACAGTCATCGCCCCGCATCTGGGCTATGTCACCGAGGAGACGTACCGGATCTTCTATGGGCACGCCATGGAAGACATCCAGGCTTTTCTCCGCGGCGAGCCCGTCCGCGTCCTGCGCTAGAAGTCCTGTCGACTCTCTTTACGATCGTTCAGCGGGCTTCCTCCAAGCCCATGACAAGGTGAGCTTCCTTTAGTGGCACGACGGTTGCTCTCCCTTTCCGGCGCGCGAGGAACCTGCCAACCAGGCTGTTCGAGTTCGCGAAGGGGGAGCCATTGGATAGGGCAAGGACTCTTGTGGCGGTGCTGGTGGCGGTGGCCCTCGGCGTCGTGGTGCCGGTGGGTGTCGCATATGCCGGGACACCTCCGCCGCATCCCGTGCCGAATCCTGGGACGCTGCTGCTGGTCACGAGCGGCCTCGCCGGCCTGGCCTGGTGGCTGCGGAAGCGCAACTGAATCTGGCGTGAGCCACACTGGAGGACGACGATGAAAAAGCTCGTGCTGCTGATGACGCTGGGAGTGATTATCCTCGACGCGGGATCTGCGTTTGCGGGTGGCTCGCCGACGCGACCGATACCCAATCCCGGAACGCTGGTGCTGTTCACGAGCGGTCTCGCCGGGCTGGCCTGGTGGCTGCGGAAGCGCGACTGATCCAACCTGACGTGAGCCACACTGGAGGACGACGATGACGAAGCTCGTACTGTTGGCGACGCTGGGAGCCATCCTCCTGGACGCCGGAGCCGCGTTTGCCGGTCCCGCCCCGCGTCCCATACCCAACCCTGATACGCTTCTCCTGCTCACGACCGGGCTCGGCGGCCTCGCCTGGTGGATGAGGAAGGGCAAGTAGCGCGAAGCGCCGGTCGACGACTCTTCGCCTATCTCGGAGCATACGGGCCGGGGAGGATCCCGGCCCGCCATTGTGTATAGTCGCACCGTGACTCGCCGCAGAATCCTTCAGCTTCTCGTCGGCGCGGCCGGAGCCGTGCTCGCCCTCCTCGTTCTCTGGCGCCCGCAACGCTTCGCGCAGGTCGTATCGCGTCGCTTCAAGCCTCGCCTCGACGCGACGGCCCCGGGCGTGCTCTCCACGAGCGAGATGCAGACCCTCGTGGCGTTTGCCGCAGTCCTCGTGGAGGGGCGCGAGCTTGACGCGCAGGAGGCGAGCTACATGGTCGAGCACATCACGGACAAGGCCGGCAAGACGCCGGGCTACCTCGCGCTCTATCGGAAGACGGCGGACCTGCTCGACCGGCTGGCCGGAGCTCCCTTCTCGTCGCTCTCACTCGAGCAGCGGACCGGACTCATGAAGCAGCATGGTTTCACGGATTACGACGTGAGGATCAGAGAGTGCCTGCTGCCCTGGGGCCGGGAGGCCCTCGCCGTGCGGGCGCTGGCGGTGCCCGATCTCATCGGCGGCTACTACTTCTCACCGGCAGGCTGGGCCGCCGTGGGATATCGGGCTTTTCCCAGCCGCTGCGGCGAGCTGACGCGCTACACGAGCGCGGAGGCATAGGCGGTGGCCGTGCCCGACGAGGTCCGGGAGACCGAGGTCTGCATCATCGGCGCGGGAGCGGCCGGCGGCATCATGGCGCTGGAGCTGGCGCGACGAGGCATTCGGGTGGTGGTGCTCGAATCCGGTCCGCGCCACGACCTCGCGCGGCGCCGGGACTACTCCCGCCGCTTCGTCAAGGGCGAGAACCCGTGGGAGAGTCCGCTGGCGGGCATCGATCGGTACACCACCGGCGGCAGCGTCGGGTACCGGCTCGAGTGGAACCGTGCGCGGGGCGTGGGCGGCAGCACGCTGCACTGGGAGGGGACCACGCTCCGGCTCCACGCCGAGGACTTCCGGATGCGGACGGTTCACGGCATCGCCGAGGACTGGCCCATCTCCTATGAGGAGATCGAGCCGTACTACGGGAAGGCGGAGCGGGCGCTGGGGGTGGCGGGCGCGCCGGACGATCCGTGGGCCTCGCCGCGGAGCACCGCTTTTCCACTCCCCCCGTTTCCCATGAGCTTCTCGGACGGATTCTTCGCCGGAGCCTGCCGCAAGCTCGGCATCGCCCTGCACCATCTGCCACAGGCCCGGAACTCGCTCGCCTACGCCGGCCGCTCGCAGTGCCGCGCCTGCGGAACCTGTCACGTGTGTCCCACCGGGGCCAAGGCGAGCACGGACCTGACGCATATCCCGCAGGCCGTCGCCACGGGCCACGCGGAGATCGTGACGGACGCCACGGTGCTGCGGCTCGAGGTGGACAGGTCGAACCAGCTGCGCTCCGCCGTGTACGCGGGTGCGGACCGGAGCGAGCGCCGCCTCTCCGCGCGGATCTTCGTCGTCGCGGCGGGAGGCGTCGAGACCGCGCGACTCCTGCTGCTGTCGGCGGCGCCGGACTCCCCGCGGGGGCTCGCGAACCGCAGCGGCCTGGTCGGACGGTACTTCACGTCGCATCCGATGATCGACGTGACCGGGCGCATGGCGGCGGCCGTCTACCCGTACCGGATCGGCTTTTCGACGGCCATGAGCGGCCAGTTCGCGGTGCGACCCGGCCGCCAGAGGCGCGGCGCATTCTTCCTCGAGTTCCTGAATTCGGCGGGCCCGCTTCCCGGGGAGATCGCCCCGGTCAGTGGCGCGTGGGGGACGGCGCTGGCCCGGCGTGTCAAGGCGGAGTTCGGACGAACGCTTGGTATTCGAATCTACGCCGAGCAGCTCCCGGACGCCTCCAACACGGTCACGCTCAACGCCGGCGTCAGGGACTACTTCGGCAATCCCGTCCCGCACATCACGTACGGGATCGGCTCATACGAGCGCGCGGCGCTCAGAGAGGCGGAGGAGATCGCCGCGAAGATCCTCGCGGCGCTCGGGGCCGAGGATATCCGGTCGGGCCCGCTCGGCTACGCCGCACATCAGCTGGGCACCCACCGGATGGGCGGCGATCCCGCCCAGAGCGTGGTGAACGCGAACCTTCGAGCCCACGACGTGCCCAACCTCTATCTGGTCGGCGGCGGCAGCTTCGTGACCGCGAGCTCGTCTCCGCCGACCTTGACGATCGCCGCGCTGGCGATCCGGACCGCGGAGCACATCGCGGAGGTGTACCGTCGCCCACCCTCTTGCTGATTGTTCGCATCCCCGCTACTCTCGGGATCGGAGGTCACCCCTGATGAAAATCGCCAAGCTGGAGTCGCTGCACTGCGATGCCGGGACACGAAATTTCGATTTTCTCAAGCTCACGACCGACACGGGGCTCGTGGGCTGGGCGGAGTACAACGAGACGTTCGGCGGGCCGGGCCTCTCGGCGGTCATCGACAAGCTGGCGCCGTCGGTCATCGGTAAGGACCCTCGCGCCTGGGAGTCGCACGTCACGCTGATGTACGCCATTCGCCGCCAGGCCTCGGGCGGGCTGGTCCAGCAGGCCATCGCCGCCATCGAGAACGCCATGCTCGACGTCAAGGCCCGCGCGCTCGGCATCCCGGTGTACGAGATGCTGGGCGGCCCCGTGCGCGACCGGATCCGCGTGTACTGGTCGCATTGCGGCACCTACCGTGTGCGGGCGTACAAGGAGATGCAGATCCCGCCGGTCAAGACGCTCGACGACATCGTGAAGCTGGGGAAGGAAGTCGCCGAGAAGGGCTACACGGCGTTGAAGACCAATGCGCTCATCTTCGGCGACAACCCGCGCAACTATGCGCCCGGCTTCGCGCGGACGGGCGAGGGCTTTCCAGAGCTCAACCCCGAGCGCTTCGTGATCAAGGCCGTGCAGGAGCAGCTGGCCGCCTTCCGCGAGGGCGCGGGGCCGGACATGGGGATCATGGTGGACCTGAACTTCAACTACAAGACGGAAGGCTTCCTCAAGATGGCGCGCGCCATGGAGCCCTTCGATCTCACCTGGGTGGAGATCGACACGCGGGACCCGAAGGCGCTGCACTACATCCGCAGCCACGCTCCCATGCCCGTCGCCTCGCTGGAGAGCCTGTTCGGCCGTCGTGACTACCGCCCGTTTTTCGAGAATTACTCGGTGGACGTGGCCATCATCGACACCCCGTGGAACGGGGTGGGGGAGTCGGTGAAGATCGCCAACATGGCGGACGCGTTCGAGATGAATGTCGCCCCGCACAATTTCTACGGGCCGATGGCGACCATGATGAGCGCGCACTTCTGCGCCGTCGTTCCCAACCTGCGTATCATGGAGACGGATCCCGACGTGGTGCCGTGGCACGACGATCTCGTCACGGTGAAGCCCGATATCAAGGACGGCTACCTCACCTTGCCCACCGGAGCCGGCTGGGGCACGGAGATCAACGAGGCCACGGTTCGCGCCCATCCGCCGCGCCCGCGTTGAGGCCGCGCGCGTCGCTCGTCCTCACCGCCGTCCTCGTGGCAGTGCTCCTGCCCGGGCGCGCTCCCGCCGCCGACCGACCGGCGGCTGCGGCTCCGGCCGCCGCCCAGGCCGCCGAGGTGATCGCGGCGCTCGCGGACTATCGCCTGAAGCTGGAGGCGCTGCTCCCGCTCTACGAGCAGGAGCTCGCGCGGGCGAACGAGCAGCGCGAGCAGCGGCGGGAGCTCCTCGAGCGCGGCATCGTCTCGCGGAAGGAATTCGAGGCGACCGAGACGGTCGTCGCGAGGGCACAGCAAAAGCTCGAGGACACCCGCCGGGCCATCGCCGAGGTGGATCACGCCATGGTCGAGGCGATCACCGCACGTGCCGTCGCGGCGCTTGCGCCCCTGGGCCGCGGAGGCTACGAGCAGTCCGCGACCTTGGTCCGCTACAACGGCCCCACCGCGTGGTCGCTCAAGACGGGCGCCGTCGAGCTCGAGCAATTCTTCCTGACCCGCTTCGGGCGGCCCCTGCCGGTGAGCGCCTACGGCCAGACGCCGCTCCACGACCGGATGGGACTCGATCATCGTGCTGCTCTCGACGTCGCGGTACATCCGGACAGCCCGGAAGGCCGGGCGCTGATGGAGCATCTCCGCGAAGCCGGCATCCCCTTCATCGCCGCGTGGGGCGTGGTTCCGGGCTCGACATCGGGCGCGCACATCCACGTGGGGCAACCGTCGCCGCGCATCGCGACCAAACAGTGACGCGGCGGCCCCACATGGTTGCGTCACGACCCGCAAAGGTGCTACGGTGCGTTCACTTTCCATCTCGCTGCCGCGAAAGGACACCCGCATGATCCGATTGCTGACCCTCCTAGTGGCCACCATGCTGTTCGCCGGGCCGGCCATTGGCGCCGAGCTCGACGGCACCCTCAAGAAGATCAAGGCCTCCAACACCATCACGCTCGGCTACCGGGAAGACGCGCGTCCGTTCGCCTTCGTGGGCGACGACGGCAAGCCGGCGGGCTACTCCGTGGATCTCTGCACCCGGATCGCCGCCAGCATTGGTCGAGAGCTGGGGCTCTTCAATCTCCAGACCAAGTGGGTCAAGGTGACGCCGGAGAACCGCATCTCCTCCGTCGTCAACGGCACGGTGGACCTCGAGTGCGGATCGACGACGGCGTCGCTCACCCGGCAGGAGCAGGTGGACTTCAGCCTCCAGACCTTCATCGACGGCGGGAGTCTGCTCGTCACCGATGTCTCGGGCATCCGCGACCTCACGACGCTCGCCGGAAAGAAAGTCGCCGTGGTGCCCGGCACCACGACGGAGAAGGCGCTGATCTCCGTGCTCGCCAAGCGATCCATCAAGGCGACCATCGTGCCCGTGAAGAATCACGCGGAGGGCGTGGCCGCGCTCGACAACCGTACCATCGACGCCTACGCCTCGGACCGGACCCTCCTGATCGGGATGGGGCGGACCTCCAAGAGTCCGGAGAAGCTCTCGCTGATCGAGGAGTTCTTCTCGTACGAGCCCCACGGGTTCATGCTCAAGCGGGGGGATGCGGCTTTCCGGCTCTCCGTCAACCGCGCGCTCGCGAGCATGTATCGCTCGGGAGAGGTGGGCCCGATCTTCGAGAAGTACTTCGGGTCCATGACCACGGCGGGATCGATGATCATGGGCATGTACCTCATGAATGGCCTGCCCGAGTAAGGAGACCTCCATGCGACGACTGCTGGCTTCGACGATCTTGGGCCTGGTGCTGGGTGGCCTGGCGCTGGCAGCTCCCTATTCCGCGGTGGCGCAGGAGGACACGCTCGCCAAGATCAAGCGCACCGGAGCCATGACCATCGGATTCCGTGAGTCGTCGCCTCCGTTCTCCTTCGTGACGGCCAATGACCCGAAGCCGCAGGGCTACTCGATCGACCTCTGCCTCCGCGTGGCGGAGGGGATCAAGAAGGATCTCGCGCTGCCACAGCTCGACGTGAAGTGGGTCAAGGTCACCCCGGAGACCCGCATCGCCTCCGTGGCCAACGGCACCGTGGACATCGAGTGCGGCTCCACGACCAAGACCCTCGGCCGCATGGCCCAGGTGGACTTCTCCGTGCTGACCTTCCTCGATGGCGGCAGCTTGTTGACGGTGAGCGCGGCCAATATCAACAGGCTCACGGATCTGTCGGGCAAGCGCGTGGCCGTCATCCCGGGCACGACGACGGAAGGTGCCGTGCGCGACATGATCAAGAAGCTCGGGCTCCAGAATGTGACGCTCCTCGCCGTCAAGGACCACTCGGAGGGAGTGGCCGCGCTCGACGATGCCAAGATCGACGCCTATGCCTCGGACCGGACACTCCTCGCCGGCCTCGCGGTCAGCTCGAAGAATCCGGCCAAGCTCTACCTCATCGAGGATTTCATCTCCTACGAGCCCTATGCGCTCATGATCCGGCGGGATGATCCGAACTTCCATCTCGCGGTCGACCGCGTCCTGATCCGGCTGTACCGGAGCGCAGAGGTGGTGCCGATCTACGAGAAATGGTTCGGTCCATTCCCGGAGGGGGGCAGCCTCATCGCGGCCGTCTACGTGCTGAACAGCGTACCCGACTAGGCGAGCGGGGCATCCGTGCGGGTCGCGTGGGCCTCATGGGTGCAGGGGCTGCTGGGCCTTGCGAAGGCGGCGCTCTTCATCACCCTCGCCGTCGTGATCGTCCAGCAGGTGTACTTCGGGCCTACCCGGCTCGCCCATGCGCGCGCTGAGGTCATCAGGCGCTTCGAGCAGGAGCGCAAGTCGCGCGTCATCGCGCTGATTCACCGGCAGGAGGTCGTCAGTGTCTTCGGGGTGCCGGTGTCCAGCAGCATCACCATCGAAGACTCCGAGGCGGTGCTGCGGGCCATCCGGCTCACCCCCGCGGACCAGCCCATCGACGTGATCCTGCACACTCCCGGCGGCCACGTCCTGGCCGCGGAGCAGATCGCCAAGGCCCTGTCGGACCGCAAGGCCGCGGTGACCGTCTTCGTGCCCCACTACGCCATGAGCGGCGGCACCATCATCGCGCTGGCCGCCGACCGGATCGTCATGGACGCCAATGCGGTGCTGGGGCCCGTCGACCCGCAGATCGGCGATATGCCCGCGGCATCCATCGTGCGCATGGTCGAGATCAAGGGCCCGCCCAACGTGAGCGACCAGATGCTGGTGCTGGCCGACGTGGCGCAGAAGGCGCGCATCCAGGTCGCGTACTTCGTCTCCGAGCTGCTGCGCAAGCACTACCCGCACAAGAAGGCGATCGAGATCGCCACCGTGCTCTCCGAGGGGCGCTGGACCCACGACTTTCCCATCCTGGTGGAGAGCGCGCAGCAGCTCGGGCTGCCCGTATCCACGGATATGCCGCGCACCGTCTATGATCTGATGGATCTCTACCCGCAGGGCTCGAAGAGCCGGCCCTCCGTGCTGTACGTGCCTGTGAAGCGGGGCTCGACCGAGTCCGTGCCCGCCCCGCCGCCTCTGGGTGTCTTCCCCTAGTCCCGTCCACCACGAGCGATGGCTCCGGCGCAGGAGAACCTGGACGGGACGAGCACCGAGTATTTCGATGTCGAATGCTCGGAGGCCACGCTGCTGGCGCTTCTCCGCGAGTGCTTCGAGGAGCACTGGAGCGAGGTGATATTCGGCCCGTGCATCGAAGGCGCCGTCTTCGAGGGGCGCTTCACCGGAAGGCCGGCCATCTCGCTTCTCGACGGCTACGCGACGATCGATGTGCCCGGCACCGCGTCGTGGCACTTCCATCTCTGCATCGGCCCGCACCACGGCAGCGCCGCGCTGCCCACGCCGCCCGAGCTCGCGCAGTGGCGGCGCTGCGCCCGCGCGGCCTTCTTCCGCAATCTCGACGGCAAGGGGCGCGCGAGCGCGTGGGGCCTGCGCATGTGGAACGGCCGCGGCGAGCAGATGCTGACGGTGTTCTTCCCGAACCCGTGGATCGATCCCGTCCGCCAGCGCTACGTCGAGGAGCCAGCCTGGTCCCGGCTCGAGCTCTGGATGCGGCTGCGGGAGCGCTTCGCGGGCGTATCCGCCGAGCCGCCGCCGGCCAACGCCGCGCCCCCGGTCACTCATTGACGCGGAGCCACGACGGCGGCTTCACGCCGCGTGAGCTTCGCGCCCTGCGCGCGCTCGGGAGCCCGTGGGGGATTCAGCGTGCGCTCGACGCCATGCCCTATCATGCCGCCGGCACCGCGTGGTCGCCCCGGGCCGTCCTGCGCGAGCGTACCGCCCACTGCCTCGAGGGCGCCGTTTTCGCCGCCGCGGCGCTCCGCGTGCTGGGCCACCCGCCGCTCCTGCTCGATCTCGAGGCGGTGCAGGACACGGATCATGTCATCGCGGTGTTCCGGCTGCGCGGACACTGGGGCGCCATCGCGAAGTCGAACTTCTCGGGCTTGCGCTACCGCGAGCCCGTGTACCGGAGCGTGCGGGAGCTGGTGATG
>Ga0335084_10002546_pt1 | contig 17625 bp, 15 predicted proteins | sample Lox_Sample_44_FD_206721 | JGI IMG/M metagenome (GOLD analysis project Ga0335084, IMG submission 206721) | Soil microbial communities from Loxahatchee National Wildlife Refuge, Florida, United States - Lox_Sample_4.4 | ecosystem: Environmental > Terrestrial > Soil > Wetlands | place: USA... | reverse complement strand
CGGCGGCCCTGATTGCCCTGCTGATCGGCGCCTCGTCACTCGCGCCATAACCGTTGCCAGCAGTGACCTTGGTCGGACCTTCAACAATGCTTCTTGTCGACCAGCCGACGCTCTATACGATCCGTGGTAGATCAGCGGCCAGATCCGAACAGCGGGAAGTCGTGTGTGAATATTTCGAGCGATACGCCTTGGATCGTGAAGTGGCGGAGCACGCCCACGGCAAAGGTCACTCTGTTGACGTTTCCGTATGCCGGTGGGACCGCGTCGATGGCCCGCCGATGGACCGACTTGCTGCCGGACTGGTGCGATGTGTGGGCAGTCCAGTATCCCGGACGCGAAGAGCGATTTACTGAAATGCCGTTCGACCGCGCCGATCCGTTGGCGGACGCCATCGCCGCGGCTATCACGCCCCACCTGCGCGGACGAGTCTGTTTCTTCGGCCATTCCATGGGTGCGCTGCTGGCCTTTCTGGTGGCGCAACGGCTGATGGCAGCCGGCAGGCGCAATCCGCATCACCTGATTGTCGCGGGACGGCGCGCACCGCATCTGCCGGATCCGGTCGCCCCTTCGCACGACCTGCCCGAGTCCCAGTTCATCGCGCGACTCCGCGACCTGAACGGCACGCCGCCCGAAATATTCCAGCACGCCGATCTGTTGGAAATTCTGTTGCCGACGCTACGCGCCGATTTCGCGACGAGCGAAACCTACCGGCATGAGCCGTTACCGCCACTGTCGTGCCCGCTGACGGTTCTCGGCGGCACCCGCGATCCGACGACGACGCGAGACGAACTATGCGCCTGGGCGGTACATGCCTCCGAGGGCACGACAGTACACATGTTCGACGGCGACCACTTTTTTGTTCGTTCGGCCCAGGCAGCCATGCTGCAGCAGGTAGCCGCGATCGCCGCCGGAGTGCAGGATTAGCTCGCATTTGCCGAGGATTTTCGCGGCTTCGAACGTTCGATCGGCTTTGTGCGCTAGCTGGGCAATTCATATCCGCATCGGCCGTCAGCCAAAGTTTCCCATGCGCCTGCTCGCGATCAAGCACTGGCTTCGACACTCGCTACCAAGCGACCGGTCCTTGGCCAGGACAATACGGTAGCTGGATCGTGCTCGCGATGAGCTTAGGAGCGCAATTGCCCATCACGGGACAATTTTGCAAAATTGAGTGCCATATTTCCAAGAAAGCGGCATGGAAAATTCCCGATCCTAATCATACTATCTCAGATGCTCGCAAATTTGCGCGCTAACCTGCGCAGAGATAGCAGCGCGCTTCCAACCCGCCTGCGCATCTGCTATTCGTGCTCTGATGGTTTCTCACTTCTGGCTTCGTCTCTCGAGTCTTCAAAACAAAATAACAGAGTAGCCTGCGGGCCTACCAAGGGAGTGACGCGATGAAATCAGCTTGGCATCGATCCGTATGTACCTTCGCAGCGGCAGCCCTTCTCGCGGCCGCGAACGCCGCAAATGCGCAACAACAGCCAGACCAGAATCGGGCGCTGAAGAAATACGAATCCGGCAACAAGGAGTTCTGGACCCATCCGCCGGATGACTGGTTCCTGGGCGACGAGACGGAGGCGCAAAAGGGCTTGGCGCCACCGTCGGGTCCACCGACCGGCGCATCGGAGCAGGAGCTCGCCGCGCTCGTCAAGAAGATCAAGCTACCGCCTGGATTCGAGATCGAAGTGTGGGCGCCGGGCGTGCTGGCCGCACGACAAATGGCTTGGGGCGACAAGGGCACGCTGTTCGTTGGCTCGTTCGGTCTCGGCAATGTCTATGCGATCAAGGACAATAACGGGAAGCGGGAGGTCAAGGTCGTACTCAAAGGTCTGAATATGCCGACCGGCCTCGCCTTCCAGGACGGCGCACTCTACGTGGTCGCGGTTGACAAGCTGATCCGTTACGACAACGCGGAAGCCAATGTCGATAATCTCGGGCAGGGCAAGGTGGTGTATGACGATATGCCGTCGTATGCCGCGCATGGCTGGAAGTACATCGCAATCGATAAGGACGGCTGGTTCTACATTCCGTTCGGACCGCCCTTCAATATCGGCGTTCCGCCGACCAGCGTCTCGCAAATCCGGCGCGTCGATCCCAAGACCGGCAATGCCGAAACCTGGGCTCTCGGCGTTCGAAACTCGGTCGGCGGCGACGTCGATCCGCGCACCGGCCGCTATTGGTTCACGGAAAACGCGCGCGACTGGATCAGCGACGATCTCCCCAGCGACAAGTTGAACATGATCTCAAGGATAGCCGAGCATTTCGGCTATCCCTATTGCCACCAGGGAGACCTGCCGGACCCGAAATTCGCCATGGGTCACAAGTGCTCTGAATTCACCCCGCCTGTGCTGAATCTCGGCGCCCACGTCGCTCCGCTCGGAATGAAGTTCTACACCGGCGATCAATTCCCCGCCGAGTATAAGAACAACATCCTCATCGCCGAACACGGCTCCTGGAACCGCCACAAGTACCAAGGTGGGCGCATCATGCGGGTGATCGTCGGTCCAGACGGCAAGGACCCCAAGCAGGAGGTTTTTGCTTCCGGATGGCTCGAGGGTGACCAGGGCTATCTCGGCCGTCCCGACGACGTCATCGTCGCTAAGGACGGTTCGATCCTCGTCGCCGACGACTGGGCCGGAGCGATCTACCGCATCAGCTACAACAAGAAGTGAAGCAATACTGTGACCCCTTAAGGGACTGCGGTCGCCCTGGGGCCGCCGCATCCCGTTGGCCCGTACTCTCGACAAGGCCAAGGACGACGGAGACTTGCGGCCGGGTGCCACGGCGGAAATAGCATCTCATCATCGGAGAACATTCCGTCTCTCATCGGCCAACTCGACGAATATGTCCGGTGCCAGCTTATGTATTTCGCGCTGGGTCATCCAAGCCGAGCGGATGCAGCGGATTGTCAAACAGCTCGACGACAGGACATCCGCAATATCGGCGCCTGTTTGGTCTCGTATAAGCGCCGCCACGATCTCAACCTCGCAGGCGTTCGGAGGTGACCCGCATTCCGACGACGATCTCACAACCAGCCTCTCCGACCAGGCTTGAAACTAAAACGGCGACCGCATCAGCGCCGACGCTTGTCCGATCGCACCAAATGCCATTCTGAACCTCGACCGATCGGCGGAAGGAGCGTCCTGTCTCACCGAACGTTCAAGGTCGAAATCGGGATCAGCTCGAGCGACCAGCCAACGCTGTAAAGGATCCACCGTGGATCGGCGAGCCTGATCCCAACAGCAGAGAGTGGTGTGTGAAAATTTCGAGCGATACGCCTCGGATCATAGAGTGGCGAAGCACGTCCACGGCAAAGGTCACCGTGCCGACGTTTCCGCACGCCGGCGGTGCCGCATCGTGGGCACGCCGATGGACGGATTTGCTGCCGGACTGGTGCGATGTCTGGGCGGTCCAGTATCCCGGACGCGAAAAGCGCTGCACCGAGATGCCTTTCGATCGCGCCGAGCCGCAGGCCGATGCCATCGCCACAGCGATTACCCCCCGCCTGCGTGGACCAATTTGTTTCTTCGGCCATTCCATGGGAGCGCCTGCTGGCTTTTCTGGTGACGCAACGGCTGATGGCGGCCGGCAAGCGCGCTCCACATCACCTGATTGTCGCGGGACGTCGCGCGCCGCATCTGCCGGATCCGCTCGAGCCATCGCACGGCCTGCCCGATCCCCAGTTCATCGCGCGACTCCGCAGCTTGAACGGCACGCCGCCAGAAACATTCCAGCATGACGATCTGTAGGAGATTCTGTTGCCTATGTACCGCCCAGGCGCGGAGTTCGTCTCGCGTCGTCGTCGGATCGCTGATGTCGCCGAGAACCGTCAGCGGACAGGACAATGGCGGCAATGGCTCATATCGGTAGGTTTCGCTCGTCGCGAAGTCGGCGCGCAGCATCGACGGGCGACCACTTCTTTATTCGTTCGTCCCAGGCCTCCGTGCTGCAACGCGTCGCCGTGATCGCCGCCGGGGTGCAGCTCGCATCTGAGGAGAAATCTTAGCGGGTTCGGACGCTCGATCAGCTTTGCGCGCTTGCTGGGCAATTCAGATGCAACAGCCCGCGTCACGCCAAAGTTCCGATGCGCCTGCTCGCGATCAACCACTGGCTTCGACAATGGTGTACCCGCCCAACCGTGCGATAGAACGACAACGCAACCGGCGGCACAAACCTGCTGCCGCCGACCGCCGGCGCCTGGTCGAGATCGTAAGCGACTACGCCCGGCTGGCGCGGCGGCACCGCTCCCGCTTCAATATTTCATTGCCCTGCAATGGACCGATGATCCGTACCGGAGCCTGACGGTGGCGCACAGCGATCGCGCCAATATACCCCTCCTTTGTCGTGAAGTTCGCCAGCAACCAGTCTCGCTCCACCTCTCCGGGCGGCGGCAACAGAGCTGCGCTTCCGTCGTATCGAGGCCGGACCGTAAACGACAGGAAATCGGTGGCAAGGCCCACCCCCAGAGCTTTGCTGAGCGCCTCCTTCAACGTCCAGAGCCGAAAGAAATAACGCGATCTGGCCGAGACCGGAAGTGCCGCCATAGCCGTCCGTTCCGCTGCCGTGAAGACCATGCTGGCGATCCCATCCAGGTCAACATCGCCGTCGATGCGCTCCACGTCCACCCCGATCTCCATATCTCGCGCCACCACGAGAACCACGAGGTCCCCGGAATGCGATAAGTTGAACCGCAAATCACCTGCGGCCTTTCCCGCCAGGTAGGGACGACCGTAAGGACCAGCACCAAACAGAAGATTGCCGGGCTCACTATTCAGACAGGAGGCGAGCACCAGACGGGTCAGCGCCTTACCGGTCAGGAAGCGATCGCGATCCTGCTGGCGCGTATGGGCGCTATGCCTCGTCGCTTCAATGGTATCCAGCAGACCCGCATTGCGCTCCAACACGGTCCTCTCCAAGAAGGCGAGATCACACTGCCACAACACAACCTCCGCCTCGGCCAGTGTCACGATTCCGACACCTGCGGCATGATCCTGGCTGCCAGCCATTGCCACTTTACTCCATCGCAGCGCTCGACGACGGCGCCGCAGGGGCGAGTCGGCATTCGTCCACCCTTCTGCTTGATAACCGTGCAGACATTTGCCGCGGTCCTTTACGAAATGTCGTGGTCATGAGAGATCGAGTCAGATTGTTTTGCCTTTATGAGATCCGGGAATTTTTCCTGCAATGAAGGAGAATTTTTCCTATTTGCGTCTCCTGGTCATGCCGGCTCTTCACGACCAGCGGTGAACAATAGATCATACATGCTGTACCTTCCGCTCCGCGATCGAACCATTGCGAGCGGCTGGGCACTTCCAGTCAACTCGAGCCCCCGCTTCCAGGCCTTGACGGACGGCGGGGGCTTTTTGGACGGCACACAAGCTCCAGATCCATCGAAGCTGAAAGCTACTCCAATCAACGCGTTTTCTCAATTTAGAGCAGCTACTGTCGGGCATTCGCAAAGGAAAAGGAAAGCGTCACAAGCCGTCCCGCGAGGCCCGGCAGAACGGTCAGCACATCGTGCGTTTGCCGCACACGCAGCATCGTCGGAGCAGAGCGCAACGTTTGCCTGATCACGCGGGGATCATCAACCGCGATGCAACTCGATCGCGAGCTCAACCAACTCGCCGGTGTTCTCCACCGTCATCTTCCGCTTGATCGCGGTACAGATGTTTGCAACGGTCTTGTACGAAATGCCACGGTCTTGCGGGATCCCATGCAGATTCTTGCCCCGGGCAAGGAGGCGCATGATGTCGAGCTCGCGCGCCGACAAGTCCTTCGTCGGGTTATCCGCGGACGTGAGGCTCAGAGCCAACTCGGATGCGATTTCAAGCTCGATACATCGACCTGCGCCGGCGACGATACGCACAGCTTCAATCAGTTCATCCGCTTTGGCCCCCTTAACACGACGACGAGAGCAACGCTCGCCAAGAGTTCGCGGCCCCGTTGGCGGATCATCCTATCCGGGACGAGGCCGGAAGGCTGCCTCGGCCTATTCCTGGTCTTGCAGATACTCGATCGTCTTGATCAGCCGCTCGATGATTACGGCTCTATCAAATAGGAACACCTCGCCCTCTGGCCCGTACATGGAAAGCATCTCCACGGTGTGCTGTATGAAGTCGTCATTCGGAAAACCATCGTCCAAGATCAATTCGATTTCGTTCGCCGCCGCGATCGACGTGTCGGTGCCCGAAACGAATCGTTCGATCAGCTTTCCAATTTCCGAGCTCATGGTTGCCTCTGTTTCGTCTATCTGTGGTTGGTGACATGGTGACCGTCGGGCCGTCACCCCGCCAACAATCACGCGCGCCCTTCCTCGCAACGACCCGCGACCGCGTCGGCTACCCTGAATCAACTCCAGCCTTGACGTTGCGAACAGCGCTGTCACGGATCGCCCGGCAAATCGCCACAATATTGCCTTTGTGAGCTGAGGCAGGTTGTTTCGCCGAAACAAGGGAATCATTTTGACGAACTCTGAAATCAATCAACAACCGGCGCCGCTTTCATACGCGCCTTGCCTGGGTCGGGAAATTTTTCCTGCTATCGCTCGGAAATTTGCCTAATCATGTCCGTCGGCCGCGCCGGATCTTCACGATCGCTACGGTGAGCAATAGAGTTAAGCGTTGTACCGCCCGCCCCGTGATCTAACCATTGCGAGCGGCTGTGCACTTCCAGTTGACTCAAAACCCCGCCTTCCACGTCTTGACGGAGGGCGGGGCTTTTTTGGGCGGCTGAAACGCGATCCAGATTGATCGAGGCCAAAGCTGATGGCCGTTTCTCATTGCGCAAGGTGCTTTCGGAGGGCCCGCCCGGGATGTGCGACCTCTCGCAATGACCCATCACCTGCCACGATCGGTGCCCTCGCGCGGATCGCAACTGTGCCCGCTCGTTCCCATCTGCCGCCACATTGAGATCGACGGTCTGCTGGTCGCTTGGGATTGTGCTTCAGCTGCGATGCATCTCGACCGCCAGCTTGATCAGCTCGCTGGTGTTCTCCACCATCATCTTCTGCTTGATCGCGGTGCAGATATTGGCAACGGTCTTATAAGAAATGCCGAGGTCTTGCGAGATTCCATTCATATTCTTGCCCTGCGCCAGGAGGCGCATGATATCGAGCTCGCGTGCCGACAAGTCCTTAGTCGCGTCACCCGCCGATGTGAGGCTCAGGGCCAACTCGGATGCGATTTCATGCTCGATATATCTTCCCCCGCCGGCGACGACACGCACAGCTTCGATCAGCTCATCGGCCTTGGCCCCTTTGCTGACGTAGCCTTGCGCTCCGGCCTCCAGCGCGCGAGCCACGTAGATCGGACTGACATGCATCGTGAGCATCAGCACGCGCGCCTTTGGTTCCATCAGAAGCAATCGGCGCAGCAGGTCGAGTCCGCCGAAACCCGGCAGGTTGATATCCAGGAGCACGACATCGGGAGATTCGGCACGGAAAAGCGAGACCGCCTCGCGGCTGCAGCTCGCCTCGACGATCGTAACGTCGAGGAAAGCGGAGAGGAGACGGCGAAGTCCTTCCCGCACCACCGTATGGTCATCGACGACGAGCATCTTCATCGGCATCATCCGGAAGCGATCAAATCACCAGGTTGTTCCGTCGCTTCTTCGGCAAGAGGAAGCCGAACCGAGACAACTGTACCCCTCGGATCCGAACGCCGAGCTACCACCAGGGTCCCACCTACCGAAACAACCCGCTCCCGCATGCCGCCCAACCCAAATCCAGCATGACCGGCCGTCAGCCCGAATCCGATCCCATCATCCTTGATTTCAACATACACTATCTGCTGCGTCTCGGAGATCGAAACATGAATATTTGAAGGTTTGGCATGCCTCACGGCGTTATTAAGGCTTTCCTGAACGACGCGAAAAATAATGTCCTCGACCCTGCGGCCAAAGCTCAACGCCGGGCCTTCCATGGTGATGTTGATGTCGGAGCGGCGTATCCGCCAGAAATCGAGAAGTCCTCTGATCGCCTGCTCAAGTCCGAGGTCGATCAACATGCCCGGGCGAAGCCGGCCGAGAATCGATCGCAGATGCCTCTGCATATGGCGAACAGACTCAATGATCGCTTCGCTGCGCGCCTGCGCCTCCGGCAGGGCAGAAGTCGTGATGAACTGGCGTATCATCGTCGCGTCCGCACCGGTTGCGAACAGGAACGGTCCGATTTCATCGTGCAGGTCGCGCGCAATCTGCGCCCGCTCTTCTTCCTGAAGGTTCACGATCTGCTTCGTCAACGATCGATTGACCGTTTCCACCTCGGCCAAACGCTCCGCCATCGTGTTGAATCCGGTCTTCAGCGGTTCCAACTCTGAAGGCACAAGGTCGCGTAGCCGCGCCGAATAGTCCCCCTCCCCCACACGCGACAGTGCCGAACACACGTCGCCGATCGGACGGAGTGCCCGCGAGAGCGTCGCAACCGACAGGAGCAGGAGCAGGGTGCAAAACACAATCAACGTCGCGGCGGTGAGCCTGACATCGCTCCAGGCTTCCGCGACCTCGTTCGCGGCATTGGATTGAAGAAGGAGGCGGCCACCGTCCTCGACCCCCGCCGGAAGCTCGGGATAGGCGCGAATAGGCTGGCCGCCGACCAGGCGCACGAACCAGTCCGGGGCTGGCTCGTCGGGCGCAAGAGGGGTCGAGATTGCCAGAATGACGTTGTTGTCCGTCACGAGAGAGGCAACCAGATGCCGGTCGCCATCGAAGTCGGCCACTACGAGCCGCAAGCGCCGGCGCGGATTTGTGATCTCGTCGTTGTCGTCGAGCGCGTTCTGGACAATATGGGTGCCGACGGAGAGCGCCGCCTGCATTTCCGTCCGGACCTTCCTCACCGCATGGAAATACGTGAGCAGGCCTCCGAAGACCACGGTGATACACAACACGCCGATGACCGCAAGGATGAGGTAGCGCCGGATCGACATGGCTTCCCTCCCATCGTCGGTTTGATCGGCCTCCAGGCCCGAACTGGCAGCCTAGCTCAGCCGGTCCGAGAACGCCAACATCCTCTGGGTAGGATATTCCTGTTACCCGGTATCACCCCCTCACGGCTTGACCGCGATGCCCCATGGCAAACGCCCGACAGGGACGGATTTGAACACTTCCAATCTGACCGTGTCGACGACCGAGACGTCGTTGGTCAGGCCGTTCACCGCATAGAGGCGGCTTCCGTCGCCGCTGAAGGCAAGTTGCCATACGCGCTGGCCCACAAGGAGGTAGCGCTTGACCTCATAACTTGCCGTATCGATCACGGCGACCCGATTGGCGCGCCCCAGCGCAACGAACGCCGTTCGGCCGTCGGATGAGAAGCGCACACCGACCGGCGAAATCAGCTCCTTCCTCACGCCTGGAATGTTGAAAGCGACCTTGTGGACGACCTTCTGGCTCGCCGCGTCGATCACCGAGACGGTTCCGCCAACCTCCGAGGAAACCCAGACCTGTTGCCCGTCCGGCGTGAATTCTACAATCCGAGGCCGGGTGTCGACGAGCACGTTGGCGAACACCCTTTCCGCTGTGGTGTCGATGAAATGGGCCATGCTGGTCGATTCCGAGACGTCGACGACGACCCGGCCGTCCCGACTGACGGCGAGCCCCTCGGGCTCAATCCCCACCGGAATCCGCGCCCGAACTTCACCCGACTCGAGTACAAGAACGGTGACCATCGAATCGTTTTCGTTCGAGACATAGACCAGATCACCGGAAGGCGAGAGGGCCAGCGTCTCGGGATCCGGACCGGTCTCGAGCGTCCGCGTCACGCTGAGGGTTGCGGTGTCGATCACGGTAATGTCGTCCGAATCGCCATTGCAGACGAGGACCTGCCGATAATCGGGCGTGATGACGATGCCGCGCGGACGTTCCCCCACGGGAATTGTCTTGATCACGGCAAGGCTGTCACCGTCGAGAACGGTAACGGTGTTGTCGCGCTCGTTCGATACGAACAGGGTGTTCGCAGCTGCCTGTGACGCCAGCAAGGCGCAGGCAATTGGCACCGAACAGACGACGATGCAGCGCAACATTACGGAGCAAGAACGCATTTTGTCTCCGGTTCGTCGAATCCGAGCGTATCGGTGAGGAATTTTTGATGCAGGAAGCCTTCCTGCGGCGACAGCGAGACCACCATCAGGGCCTGAGCGAGCAACACCGGTTGACGCAATTGTTGATCCCAGCTCCGAAAGGTCAGAGCCTGCCCCTTGAAACCGGCAACCTCGAACTGATCGGACCGGAGAAAGGCGCTCAGCTCGCGCGGCTCGGACTTGCCGGATCGTACGATGGCTTCGCCGACGATCCGCAGCGCCAACCAGGCGGCATAATCGCGCTCGGTCATCTCGCGGTGCGCGAAGAGCTTGAAGCGGTGCTGCATCTGCAGGGCGGAATATTCCTGAAAACTCGCGTGCCAGGCGGTCGCGACGAGCCCCTGCGTACCGACGATCGGGCGTGCCTCATACGTGTTGTAGGGCAAGTAATCACCGAAAAGGCCACTCTCGTCGGCGACGAAGAGCACGTCGTAGGCCGGTACGCTCTGTGTCGCGAGCGGCATCTGGCTCTGAATCTGCTGGTATCCTGTATCGACCCGACGTGCTCCAGGCTGATAGTCGTAGCTGCGCTCCTCGACCACCTTCCCGCCGAAGCGAGCGGCCGAACGGCGCACATCGGTGGCATAGGCTTCATTGTTCGCACCCGGACCTCTCAGCAGAAACCAGCGCCGCCAGCGCTTGGCTGCCAGAAATTGCGCGATGGCATCGGTGCGCATCGCCCGGCTCGGTAGAATGTGGAAGACGTTCGTCCGACAATCCTCCTGTCGAAGTCGATCGTCGATCGTCCTGGCGTCGAGAATCAGCGCCTGCTTTGCTTCCGGCAGCGAAGCAACGGCCTGCAGGTCGCCCGGATCGAGGTTCGCGACGATCGCGACCGGCCCTCTGGCAAGGATCTGGCGCGCACGCGTCGCGACGTCGGCATCCATTGGCAGCTTCTCGACGTTCAAGGCAAACTGTCGGCCGATGAGATTTCCGGTGATATTGATCTCCTGGGCCGCCAACTTCGCGCCAGCGATTCCGTTGTCGGCAGGATTCGACTGCAAGAGCGACAGCGGTTCCGACTCGGGATAGGCCTTCTCGAGAAAGACAATGTCGATTGGGTTACCCGCACGAGGGGATTGCTCGCCGGGCGGGGCAACCGCAGCATCTTCGCAGCGAACGGCCGTCGACAAGAAAATCGCCATCACACCGAGAAGCCAGAGAATACGCCGCACACTTGCCTCGCAAGATCACCAATTCCGCCGCTTGGGATCGCCGTTGTAGATCGAGCGCACGAAGGCGATGATCTTCCAGAGTTCATCGTCGCTCTTGACCAACTCGCCGAAGGGCGGCATCGGCCCGATCACATTTTCCATGCCGATCCGATAGTAGCCGGCGGCCTGAAGCTGGTCCGAGCCAAGCGCGACGAGGCGGAACAGGGTATCGTCGTCGCTGCCGTAAACCCATGTCTCGTTAGACAGCGGCGGACACATGCCCCCGCCGCCGTTGCCGCCGTGACATCCATTGCAGCTATAGCTCAGGAACAACTTGCGTCCTTCCTGGATCTTCTCGGGATCGTCCGTATATGGATTTCTAAGAGTGCCTTTCGCGGCGGCCTTGACGATCTCGTCTGGTGAATTTCCCGTTATTGCGGACTTCTCGGGTAGCGGCGGCTTGGTGCCTTCCGTCGCCGGGTCGCTCGTGTCATCTGCCATCACCCGAGCGATCGGATTTGCCGCCAAGCCGAAAAGCACCGCAAGGATGGCGGCGCCGATGAAACGCTTCATGTTCAACTCTCTCCGGTGCTTTGCTTGGGATCGGTCTTTCGAGCGCTCATTTCGCAGGCAAGCGCTCGAGCAGGCTGAACGTGCGGGCTGCTGCGAGATTGTCGTTCTTGGTCGCGATGTCGCGCGCCGTCTCGCCGGCCGCCGATCTCATGCTGGGGTTGGCGCCAGCCTGCAGAAGCAATCCGATCATCGCGGAATTGTCTCGCGCGGCCGCGATCATCAGCGGCGTCACACCATCGACATTGGCGGCATCGACATCGGCACCGCGCTCCAACAGCTCGCGCGCAATCTCGATGGGCCCTGTGGTCTGCAAAAGACGTTCGGCCCGGCTCCCCGCCGAAAACTGACTTGCGACGATCATAAGCGGCGTCAGCCCGTACTTGCTCATCGGTTTCCGGACGTCGGCACCGGCTTCGATCAGTCCCTTTGCCGCGTCGAAGTCCCTCTCTTCCAACGCCATCGCCAAGGGCGAATAGCCCCCGGGCGCCGGACGTTCGCGGTCAGCTCCATGGTCCAACAGAAACTTGATCGACTGGACCTGATTGCTCGTGACGGCACGCAACAACGGCGTCCAACCATCACGGTCCAGCGCATCGACCGTTGCGCCATGCTCGACGAGAAGCTGCATCATCTCCATGCAGCCGAAGCGGCTGGCAATGCCCAGCGCCAGGTTGCCCTGTTTGTCCGGCTTGTTGATTTCGGCGCCCTTGCCTATGAGGTACCCGACGCGGTCGATATCGTTGGACAGGACCGCGTTAGCGAATTCGACGTTCAATTCAGCTCCTTCCGCCAACCACCGGTCGACCTGGTCCTTGGCGACCGCCCAATGGGTTGGCTTGCTGAAACTGTCGGCGGCGGGCCGCGGCACGGTGTAGATTCCATGGGCGGGAAGCTCGCCTGCAATCAGGCAGTCCGCGCATTGCACGAGCGGCACCCCGTAGCGCGCCAGGACTGCACCGATTTCGTCACGATGCGCCTTCAGTGCGTTGTCGAGCGCGTATTTCAACACGGCGTTCGTGGTGCGCACGCCAATCGCCATGCTGAATTCCATCGGCACTTCATCATCCATGAGATTTGTCGGCTCGATCTTGACCGGCGCGCCCTTGATTGCCTTGACCCAGCCTGCAAAAGGCCCCCAAACGCCGGCGATGTCGAGTTTCCCATCGATGACCTGCTGGACCTGATACCAGGGTTGGTGTTCGGGAACGAGATCGGCATCGTGGCTCACCTCGTGAATGACAACGTTGCGGACAACGCCGTGATCGGCCAGCGCTTCGCGTAGCGCGGACAATTCGAAGACTCCTAACCGCAGTTGGCTAAGCTGCGGGTCATCGAGATTCTTGATCTCGAGATTCTTGTCCGTACGCGAAACCAACACGTAAGTCGTACGGTAGATTGGGATCGTCGGCAGCACCGGACCATAGTCCGCCGGCACATCCATGAGCACGTCACATTCGTTCTCTTCGAAGGTCTGGCGCGTCATGCCGCGTTCGATATACGGACGCCAGAAGTAGCTGACTTTCGTGTGCAAGGCTTTGCCAAGCACCTCAGCGATCTTGTTCTCGTAGCCATCGCCCGCCTGGTTCGAGAGCGGCAAGTTGCCGGGATCGGCGCAGACGCGAAGGCTGGAAAAATGCGCTTTTCGTGCCGCTTCCTTGGCCGCGTCCTTTTCTGCCTGCGTGAGAAGCTCGAAATCCTTGTCTGCGTAGACGCCTTTGGCAGCCGCCTCGCCCGCCGGGCTGTCGGCCGCGTCCTCTCCCTGCGCTGGATAAGTCAGGACGGCCGTGGTGAGCAGCACGGCGCTCAATGCACGCTGAAAAACTGAAAGCATCGCAGCCGACATGGCTCACTCCCTCGTGACAACAGCTATCGAACGACCGTCTTGTCTTGCACCCTGGCGAAGACGGCTGCGCCCCGCGAAGGCCGCTCATGGCCTCCGCAGGGCACAAGGAAGCGCTGCATTACTTGCTCGACACGTCGTCCGGCAGGCGGAACGTGTAGAGATCGCCGCCCATCGGAATCTTATCGAGGTTTGCAGCCTTGGCCATGGCGGTTGCTCCGATGGCACCGAACTTGTCCGTCAGGTCGAGGCCGGCAGTGACCGGCAGACCGATCCAACCACCAATTCCCGAGAATACCGACACGTACTGGTGGCCGTTGATCGAGTAGGTGATCGGGTTTCCGATGATTCCCGAGCCCAGCTTGCGATGCCACAATACCTTGCCGGTCTTGCGATCCACCGCGCGGAAATCGCCGCCGAGGCTGCCATAAAACACGAGGCCGCCATCGGTGTTGAGGGTGCCGCCCCAGTTCGGGTAGGGATCGGGAATCTCCCAGACCGTCTCACCTGTCAGCACATCGAACTTTTTCAATTTGCCAGTGATGCCGGGTTTCTCGGGATACATGTAGACATTGGCGAACACATAGACCGTGCCTTGTTGCGTATGTGTGCGTGCTTGAGGCTCGTCCTCCATGCACCAGTTGTTGGTTGGCACATAGAAGATGTTGGGTTCCTTTGGATCCACGGACGCCGGCTGCTGATCCTTGCCGCCCATGGCCGACGGACAAGCCTGCGTGTTCTTGCCGACCGCAAACGGCGAGTGCTCGGCAACCTTGACGGGCCGTCCTGTCTTCAGATCGATCTTTTCAGCCCAATTGACGGTTACGAACTTGTTGGCCCGCAACAGTGTGCCGTCGGTACGGTCGAGGACGTAGGCAAAGCCGTTGCGATCGAAATGCACCAGAACCTTGCGCGCTGTCCCATCGACGGTCATGTCAGTGAGGATGTTCTCGTTCACGCCGTCGTAGTCCCACTGATCGAACGGCGTCATCTGGTAGGCCCAGACGACTTCGCCCGTATCGACCTTGCGGGCAAAAATCGTCATCGACCATTTGTTGTCCCATTTGCCGTCGTTGCACTCATCGTGGCTCTTTGCGCCGCAACGCGTACTGGGGCTCCAGTTTCCGGGATTGCCAGTCGACGCATAAACGAGCTTCAGATCGGGATCGTAGCTGTACCATGCCCAGGGCGAGCCACCGCCGCGCTTCCATTCGTCACCCGGATAGCTGCTGATCCCGATGTCATGGCCGTAGGTTCCGTGCTCCGGATGCGCCTTGTTCGTGTCGGGCGTGAGACAGACTTCCTTGTCAGTTCCAGTGCTGTCGCAACTCCAGAGCTTCTTTCCGCTCTTGAGATCGTACGCCACAAGCCGCCCCCGCGCCGCGAACTCGTCGCCGCCGAAGCCGGCAATCACCTTGTCGTCGGCGATCAGCGGAGCACTGGTCACCGTCTCGCCGTGCTCAGGGAAAGCATGCTTGACGACCCATTCCTCCTTTCCGGTCTTCGCATTCAGCGCAATGACAAAGCCGTCCAGCGTCGCAAAGACGATCTTGCCGTCGGCGTAGTTCAGGCCGCGATTGACCGTATCGCAGCAGGCGCGCGGCACAGCGGACAGATCACGGTCCGTCCTCTTTTGATAGTTCCAGACCTGCACGGGCGCGTCGGGATCGGAGAGGTCGAGTGCCTGAACGATATTGGGCCAGGCGCTGACGAAGAACATCATCGGCTTGCCGTCGATCTGGATGACGATGGGCTGGCCTTCGTGGCCACGAAGCGCGCCGGTCGACTGTGACCACATCATTTGGAGCTTGTTGACGTTATCTGCATTGATTTGCGCGAGATCGCTGTGACGGTTCAGTGCAAGATTCTGCCCCATGCCGGGCCAGAGATCGGGATTTTTGCTCGCCGCGGCAATCTCGCTGTCAGAGCCCGCGCGCGCACCAGTCGCGATGCAACAGACCGCCCCCGCTGCGATCAGAAATGCGGTCGATACAAACCAGCCTCGTCTTGCTGCGAGCTTCAACATCGATCCTCCTCTAGGTTTCATGAGCGTCCTCCCATCAATCCGTCGACCACGATCTGGCCGAACGAGCGCGGGTCCGTTGTGCGGCCCGCTTGTCTTTTGGTTCGATCACACCTCCTAGCCAATACGAAGGCGGGGGACTTGCCCAAAAGCGAAAGAGGTTTGCTTGAAAGCGCAGATCGACGCGGCAAACTTTCCTGATATTTCGGGAAAAACTTCCCGACCGATCGCGATCGGCTTTGCCAGTTCTCTTTTAATGCGAGAGGCGTGCGCAGTAGACTCGGTGTCACGCGCTCTGATATCGCTGACAGGATGCATTCCATGTGTCCGTCACTCGCCGGGACAGCGGCGAAATCGGAACGGTGACATGTGTCCCCATGAGATCGGAACGATGCGCAGTCCCCATTCGATGCAAACACATACGAGTCTGATCGGCTTCATGCTGCTCCTTGTCGTCCTTGGCTTCCCGCCGCTTCATGCGCAAAAGCCGCGCAAGACAAGATTCTGGAACCTGACCGGTGAGACGATCGTGAAGTTCGAGCTCAGCGTCGGCGGCAACGGCGGTTATGGCCCGGACCAGTGCAAAAACGACGCAGATTGGGCGGTCGACGACGACGAGCGCCTGGTGATCGACGACGTCACGCCGGGAGCCTACGATGCGCGCGTCACCTTCAGGAGCGGGCGCGTCTGCCTCGCCCAGGAGATCAATATCGAGGATGGGAAGATCTTTACGATCGAGGCCAGGCAGTTGGCAAACTGCACGGAACCTCAATAGATCCGGATGCTCGTCATCATACCTTCGCAACTGCGCCAGGTACATCTGGCCGTTCAATCGACTGGATCGCGACGCGTCAGTGAGCCTCAGGTCATGCTGCCCGGCATGAAGCAGCGCACTTCGACGCGGAGCAAGTTATCGAGGTCGCGATAGTAGACCGGCCAGACCATCGTTCGGCCGGCCCGATTCGGCTCCTTGATCACGGCCTCATCCGGGACATCCCACCACTGGCCTTCGATTCGCACGCGATAGTGGCTATCTCTCGCTTCCCAATCGACATCTGACAGCGCCCTCCCGTCTGCATCTGAACAGCAAGGGCCCTTCCCCGAGCGCAGACCGTCGAACCAGCTCCTGAGCGGAGAGTTCGCATAGCGGCCATCGAGGTCGCGGGCGATTACCATGTTGGGCATAAGAGCATGCGCACCTAGACAAGCCGCGAGAGCAAACGCGACGACAACGATCCGATCTCGCCGACCAGCCCTTGGCTTCACCGCAAATCGCCATCGAGCATAACCGGTCCCGATCGGACGACGGCTGTGAGCGCCTGCGTGACGAGAGATGATCGATGGCAGTGAAAAGCTTCCGTCACACATGACTACGACTCATCAATCTCAACTTTCGATTGCGAACGTCATCGATATCTGTGGCGAAAGTTCGAGGCAATGTCTCGCTCGCGCCGATCAGATACGATCCACCCGAAGCGAAGCAGTCGTTTCGTGATGAATTTCTCTTCGAAAGCACGGGACGGTGTCCCGAAAACTGGCAGCAATCTTCCCACGGAGGACGAATTTTCAAAGATTCGAGGGAAAGTGGCGACTGACGGCCAACGAGGAGATCGCGCGTCCATAACTTCCGTTTTCCGGGCAGGAAAATGTCCTCTCAACTTTAGGAAAGAATTCCGTGCGAGATACCAAGATCCGCGCGTACTCAGAGATCCGCGATGGACTTTGTCTCAAGCTGTCACGAATTGCACCGCACATCCCGATCAGCGGCTTTGACGCAACGATCGAGAAAGAAGGATCACGGTGATGAGCGACGGGATAGTGAGCGTCCTGCGTCATACAGGAAGCCTTGGCGATGGAACGGCGAAGCGGCTGCGTCCGGGATCAGGACGTAGCCGCTTCGGTACCGACGCGTCGACCTCATGCGCGGCTCGTCGAGAGGTCGAAGCCGGCCACCTGCAGGACGGT
>Ga0335084_10002543_pt1 | contig 17631 bp, 14 predicted proteins | sample Lox_Sample_44_FD_206721 | JGI IMG/M metagenome (GOLD analysis project Ga0335084, IMG submission 206721) | Soil microbial communities from Loxahatchee National Wildlife Refuge, Florida, United States - Lox_Sample_4.4 | ecosystem: Environmental > Terrestrial > Soil > Wetlands | place: USA... | reverse complement strand
ACGCGAGATTGGGACACCGCCCGCGCGCTCGGCGCCGGCACGCACGAGATCGCCGGCAAGACGCTCGGCATCGTCGGCGTCGGCCACATCGGCGGCCGCCTGGCGAAGATCTGCCGCGACGGCTTCGGCATGACGGTGCTCGGCCATCAGCGCCGCCTCGACCGCCTGCCGCCGCAGGCCGAGCCCGCGGCGCTCGAAGAGCTGCTCGCGCGCAGCGACTTCGTGGTCGCCGTCTGCCCGCTCACGCCCGAGACGCACCACCTCTTCGACGACCGGCGCATCGGCCGGATGAAGAAGAGCGCGTGGCTGATCAACGCCGGCCGCGGCCCGGTGGTGGCGGAAGAAGCCCTCGTCCGCGCCTTGAAGGAGAAGCGGATCGCGGGCGCCATGCTCGACGTCTACGAGCACTACCGCCTCGAGCCCGGGCATCCCCTGCTCTCGCTCGACAACGCGGTGCTGACGCCGCACCTCGCCGGCATGACGGTGGAGGCGCGCGCCCGCGTCGGCGTCGTCGCGGCCGAGGAGCTCGCGCGCATGCTCGGCGGCGAGCCGCCCCGGAGCTGGGTCAACCCGCTAACATCGAAGGAACGTTCCGCATGACGCGCAAGCCCAAGCCGATCAAGTCCGAGCTCGCCTGGTCGACGCCCGACAGGATCGTGGTGCGCGGCAAGGACCTGCCGAACGAGATCCTCGGCCATCTCAATCTGGGAGACATGGCCTTCCTCGTCATTTTGGGAAGGGTTCCCAACGAAAAAGAATCGAAACTGTTCAACGCCATCGCCGTCACGCTGGTCGAGCACGGCGTCACGCCGAGCGCCATCGCCGCGCGCATGACCTACCTCGGCGCGCCCGAGTCGCCGCAGGCCGCGGTCGCCGCCGGCCTGCTCGGCCTGGGGAGCGTCTTCGTCGGCTCGACCGAAGGCGTGGCGCGCATGCTGTCCGAGAACCAGGACATCGAGAAGATGAAGCGCGTCCCCGGCCTTGGGCACCCGATCCACAAGCCCGTCGACCCGCGCACCAAGCGCCTGTTCGAGATCGCAAGAGAGACGGGTTTCTACGGCAAGTACTGCAAACGCATGGAAGAGATCGGCAAAGAGAGGAACCTGGTGGTCAATGCGACCGGGGCCATCGGGGCCATCGCCTGCGAGCTCGGCATCGACTGGCGCGCGGTGCGCGGCATCGGCGTCATGGCGCGCGCCATCGGCCTCGTCGGCCACATCCTCGAGGAATCGAAGAGCCCGATGGCGCTCGAGCTTTGGGAGCGCGCGGAAGACGAAGCTTCCGCCCATCTCAGGCCCAAGAAGTAAGACGCCGCATGAACCTCTCCCGCGAAAACTTCCCCGAGCTGCGCGAAGCGGTGGCGCAGCTCTGCAAGCCGTTCGACTCGGCCTACTGGCAGCAGGTCGACGAGAAGCGCGTCTACCCCGAGAAGTTCGTCGACGCGCTGACCAGGGCCGGCTGGATGTCGGCGCTGATCCCCGAGGAGTTCGGCGGCTCGGGCCTCTCGCTCACCGAGGCGACGGTGATCATGGAGGAGATCACCCGCTCCGGCGGCAACGCCGGCTGCTGCCACGGGCAGATGTACAACATGAACACCCTGCTGCGGAACGGCTCCGCGGCGCAGAAAAAGAAGTACCTCCCCAAGATCGCCAGCGGCGAATTGCGGCTGCAGGCGATGGGCGTCACCGAGCCCGGCGCCGGCACCGACACCACCAAGATCAAGACCGTCGCGGTGAGGAAAGGCGACCGCTACGTCGTCAACGGCCAGAAGGTATGGACCTCGCGCCTGCAGCACTCGGAGCTGATGATCCTCCTCGCCCGCACTACGCCGGTGAGCGAGGTCAAGCGCAAATCCGAGGGCCTGTCGGTCTTCCTCGTCGACACGAAGAGCAAGGGCATCGAAGCCAAGCCGATCCGCAACATGGTGAACCACGAGACCAACCAGGTGTTCATCGACAACCTGGAGATCCCCGCCGAGAACCTGATCGGCGAGGAAGGCAAAGGCTTCCGCTACATCCTCGACGGCCTCAACGCCGAGCGCATCCTCATCTCCGCCGAGTGCATCGGCGACGGCTACTGGTTCATCGACAAGGCGACCGGCTACGCCAAGGAGCGCGTCGTCTTCGACCGCCCGATCGGCCAGAACCAGGGCATCGCCTTCCCGATCGCCGAGGCCTACATGGAGATCGAGGCGGCGAACCTCATGCGCTACAAGGCCGCCAAGCTCTTCGACGAACACAAGCCTTGCGGCGCAGAGGCGAACATGGCCAAGCATCTTTGCGCCAAGGCCTCATGGGAAGCCGCCAACGTCTGCATCCAGACCCACGGCGGCTTCGGCTTCGCCGCCGAGTACGACGTCGAGAGGAAGTTCAGGGAGAACCGCCTCTACCTCGTCGCGCCCATCTCCACCAACCTGATCCTCTCCTACGTCGCCGAGCACGTGCTCGGCTTGCCGAGGTCGTTCTGATGAAACCCACCGCGCTCGTCGTCGGCCTGCTCGCGGGTTTCGCAACCTCCGTTCGCGCCGATCCGGCGACCTACAGCTGCACCTCGCACGAGCACTCCAGGCCCACCTACCTGCAGCTCGACGAGAAGGCCCGGGTGGTGCGCATGGGACGCAGCGCGACCAGCCTGGACGTGGTCGAGCCCGCGATCTTCGGCAAGCAATCCGTCACCTGGGCGCACCCGGTGGGAACCATCAGCTGGAGCTACACGTTCGACCAGGCCACCGGCGTCCTGACCTGGGGCCCGCCGCGCAGTCCCAGCCAGGACCGCTGCAAGAAGATCTAGAGACCTACTTCGGCTTGCGGCCGCGGACGGAAAGCTCGCGCAAAGCGTCCCGCATCCGCTCGTTCATCCGCCGCAGGCGCTCGGCCATCACCGCCATGACATGACGCGCGAACTCGGGCGACTCACGCACCAGCAGGTCGAACTGCGCGGCGTCCACCGAGACGAGCTTGCACTCGGTCGCCGCGGTAACGGTGGCGCTGCGCGGAGCGGCGATGACGAGCGCCATCTCGCCGAGCAGCGCGCCGGGGACGGCGTTCTCGATGACTTCGCCGCCGACCGAGATCTCGGCGCGACCCTGGATGAGGACGTACATGTTGTTGCCGGCTTCGCCGGCGCCGAAGATCACCGCGCCGCGCGGCATGGTGACCACGTTGCGGGCCTTGCGGAAGTGCGCGAGTACGTCCATGGAGCCCCCTCGATCCCGGGACGGGATTCTAGTCCTCTAGCGCTCGGCGAGCTGCCGGCTCATGGCCGCGATGCGCTCGACGAGGACGCGCATGAAGGATTTGTTGAAGCCGACCTGGCAGGCGGGCGTCGCCTTGCGCAAGGTGTCGGCCTGGACCTCGATGACGGTGACGCGGGCGGTGCCGGTCGCGGTGACGGTGGTGCTGCGCTTCTCCTCGCGGTCGGCGAAGTAGAGGATGTTGCCGAAGCAGCCGCCGGGCTTCATGGTGACGAGCGGCTTGCCGAGCAGGCTCACTTCCGCGTCGCCCTCGACGAGGAGGAAGAAGCTGTCGCTCTCCTCGTTCTCCTTCAGCAGCACGGTGCCGGGCGGCACGACCTTCCAGCCGGCGATGCGCACGACTTCCCAGAGCTCGACCTCGCCGAAGTCCCTGAAGAACGGCACTTCGCGCAGGCGGCCGAACTTTTCCGAGTCGCTCGCCGGCTCGCCCGAGGCGGTGTCGGACAGGCGCAGCTGCATGAAGGCCTGCGTGATGTCCTTGCCGAACTCGAGCCACGAGCGGTAGCGCTTCGCCGGCTCCTTCTCGATCGCCTTCAGCACGATCTGGTCGAGCAGCGGCGGCAGGTCCGGCCGGTACTGCGAGGGCTTCGGCGCGGGCGTGTTCAGGATCGCGTAGGTGAGCGCGGCGGAGCTGCCGGCCTCGAACGGCAGCCGCCCGGTGAGCAGGCGGAACATGGTGACGCCGAGCGAGTAGATGTCGGTCTGCTGGCTGAGCGGCTCCTGGCGGATCTGCTCGGGCGACATGTACGCCGGCGAGCCGATGCCGGTGATCTGCGTGGTCTCGGCCTCCAGGCGCTGCTGGAAGGAGGCGCCGAAGTCGCCCACCTTGGTCTCGCCGCTCCGCGACAGCATGATGTTGCCCGGCTTGATGTCGCGGTGGATCACGCCGTGCTGCTGCGCGTACTCGAGCGCGCGGATGCACTTGAAGATGATCTCGACCACCTTGCGCACCGGCAGCAGGCTGCCGGCGTCGACGTAGCCGTCGAGCGTGTCGCCGGGCACGTACTCCATCACGAGATAGCTGCGGTCGGGCTCGACCACCGCGTCGTAGATGTCGACGATGTGCGGGTGGTTCAGCTTGCCGGCGAGCGAGGCCTCGGCGACGAACGCCTTGTGCATCACCTGCTCGGCTTCCGGGTCGCCGCCCTGGAACTGCAGCACCTTGATCGCCACGTCGCGATCGGCGAACGGGTCGCGCGCGAGGAATACGCGGCTGGTGGCGCCGCTGCCGATCTCCCGGATCACCGGGTACTTGCCGATCGCCTGCAGCTTGAGGTTGAGCGTGACGTCGGGCGAGTTCACGCGGCGGCGGCTCTCGAAGCGGTGACGGAGGCGGCCGCGGTCACGGCGGCGGTGACGTACCGGGAGACGAGCTGCAGGAGCTCGGACTCGGGGTACGGCTTGCCGAGGAAGTGCTTGATGCCGAGGCTCTCCGCCTGCTCGCGGTGCTTGCCGGCGGTGCGCGACGAGATGACGATGATCGGGATGTTCCGCGTGCGCGGGTCGGCGCCGAGGTTGCGCGCCAGGTCGAAGCCGTCCATGCGCGGCATCTCGATGTCGACCAGCATGACCGCCGGCAGCGTCTCGCGCACGCGCTCGAGCGCCTCGACGCCGTCCTTCGCCGTCACCACCTGGTAGCCCTCGCGCTCGAGCAGGCGGCTCGTCACGCGGCGCACGGTGAGCGAGTCGTCGACCACCATCACGGTCGGCGTGACCTGCGGCGCGGCGACGGCCGGCGCCTCGGCGCGCGGCGCGGCGGCGGCGCGCTGCGCGAGCTGCACCGGGTTCATGATCAGCGCGATGGCGCCGCTCGGCAGCACGGTCGCGCCGACCACGCCGGGCAGGCGCGCCACCTGCGGCCCGATCGCCTTCACCACCACTTCCTGGTTGCCGACCAGCTCGTCGACGTGCAGCGCGACGCGCTGGATGCCGCTGCGCACGAGCAGCACCGAGTTGTAGGGCTGCGTGCCGGGCCGCTCGCCGCTGCCGAGCAGTTGCCGGACGTAGTGCAGCGGGTAGGTGCGGTTGGCCGAGATCACCATGCCGGCGTGGTAGAGCTCGGCGAGCGGTTCCGGCTTCAGGCGCAGCACCTGCTCGACCATCGCCGCCGACACGGCGAGGATGGTGTCGCCGCTCCTCACCAGCAGCGCCTGCGTGACCGCCAGCGTGAGCGGCAGGTGCAGCGCGAAGGTGGTGCCCTGCCCGCGCCGGGTCTCGATCTCGACGCGCCCGCCGGTGGCGGCGATCTCGCTGCGCACCACGTCCATGCCGACGCCGCGCCCGGCAAGCTCGGTGACCTGCTCCGCGGTCGAGACGCCGGAGGCGAAGACGAGCTGGGCGAGCCTGGCTTCGTTCGTCTCGTCGGCGCCGACCAGGCCGCGCTCGACGCCCCTGGCCTTGAGCCGGTCGAGGTCGAGGCCGGCGCCGTCGTCGGCGAGCAGCAGCGCGATCTCGTTCGATTCCTGGCGCAGCGTGATGGTGATCTTCCCGGCTTCCGGCTTGCCCGCCGCGACGCGCTCCGCGGGGGATTCGATGCCATGGGCGAGCGCGTTGCGCAGCAGGTGCTCGAGCGGCGCGCCGATGCGCTCGAGCACGCTGCGGTCGAGCTCCACGTCGCCGCCCTCGATCGCCAGCTCGGCCTTCTTGTCGATCTCGCGCGCGGTCTGGCGCACGACGCGGTACAGGCGCTCGTTCAGCGCCGAGAACGGCACCGCGCGCACGCGCATCAGGTCGGTCTGCACGTCGCGGCTGATGCGCGCCTGCTGCAGCAGCGCCGCGTCGGTGTCGCCGACGCTCTTGAACAGCGACTGCTGGATCGAGGTGACGTCGTTCAGGCTCTCGGCCATCATCCGCGTCAGCTCCTGCAGCCGCGTGTAGCGGTCGAACTCGAGCGGGTCGAACTCGCGGTTGCGCTCCTCGAGCTGCGAGGCGCGCGACTGCATCTGGCTGTCGGCCTGGATCTCGACCTCGCGCAGCTGGCTGCGCAGGCGTCCGATCGAGTCGCCGAGCTCGGCCAGCGCCTGCTTGGCGCCGCGCAGCTCCGCCTCGATGCGCGAGCGCGCGATCACCACCTCGCCGGCCTGGTTGATCAGGTGGTCGAGCGTGTCGGCGTTGACGCGCAGCAGCGCGGCCGGAGTCGCCGCCGGCTCGATGCGCACCTGCGCGGCGGTCGGCCGCGGCGCCGCCGCCGGCTCGGCCTTCGCCGGCGCGGGCTCGGCGGCCTGCGGCGCCGGCGCCGGGCGCATGCGCTCGACGTCGACGCTGAGGCGGTCCATCTTCTCCTCGAGCTCCTCGAACAGGGCGGGCGGGAAGGATTGCGCCTCGAGCGCCGCCTCGACCTTGCTCTCCATCAGGTGGCACAGCTCGCCGAGGCGAATCGCGCCGGCCATGCGCGCGTTGCCCTTGAAGGTGTGCAGCAGGCGGCGCAGCGAGTCGGAGATCTTGCTGTCGGTCGGGTTCGCCTTCCAGTCGCGCAGGTCCGAGCCGATGTGCGGCACGAGCTCCTGCGACTCCTCGAGGAAGAACGGCAGGAGCTGCGGGTCGATGTCGTCGCGCAGGACGCGCTTCTCGCCCGCGCGCGGCGGCGCCTCGGGCGCAGGCACCGGCGCAGGCGTGGCCGACGCGACGACCGCCGACGCCACGACCGCCGCCGCGGCTTCCGCCAGCGCGTCGACCGGCGGCGCCGGATGCGCCTCGAACCAGGCGATCAGCTTGCGCAAGCGCTGCGTTTCGGCTTCGCCGGCGGACGGCGCCTCGCGCTTCGCGATGGCGTCCACCATCGCCTTCAGCGCGCGAATCGCCGCCTGCACGGTTTCGACGTCGTCCTGCTTCGTGGTTTGCGGCGCGAACGCGGTCCAGCCCTCGAGCGCCGCGGCGAGGTTGGCCACGCCCGTGAAGCCCGCGGTGCGCGAGCTGCTGGCGAGCGTGTGCGCGGCGCGCGCGAACTCGTGGCTCGCTTCGGCGCCGAACAGCTTGTCGCGCTCGCGGCTCTGCGAGTCGAGCGTGGCGGCGTGCTCGGTCGCTTCCTTGGCGTAGATGTCGAAGAAGCCGCTCGCCAGCGTGACGCCGCCGATCGTGATGTCGGGCGACGGGGCCGGCGCCGGCGGCGCCGCGGGCGCCGCCGCCGGGGCCCCCGACAGGCGCTCGGCGAGCGCGGCGATGGCGGTCCCGTCGACCTCGGTGGCGAGCTTGCCCTCGCGCAGGCCGGCGATCCAGCCGGCGAACGACCTGGCCGCCCCGGTGACCAGCTCGAGCAGCTCGGGCGTCGCCGGGCGCTTCTCCTCCAGCCAGCGGTTCATGGTGCGCTCGACGTCCCAGGCGACTTCGCCCAGGTCCATCAGCCCGACCATCCGCCCGCTGCCCTTCAGCGTGTGGAAGCCGCGGCGCACGACGGTGAGCGCCTCGCGGTCTTCCGGGTTGGCGCGGCACTGCGGCACCGTCTTCTCGATGGTGGCAAGCACCTCGCCCGCCTCCTCCAGGAAGACTTCGAGCAGGCTCGGGTCCACCCCCGGGCGCGACAGGCTCGGCTCGACTTTCCGCGCGGGGGCCGGCGCCGGCGCGGCGCTCGCGGGAGCGGCAGCCGGCAGGGGAAGCTTGAGCCGCACGGTCGTGTCGGGCGACATCGGCGCGTTGCGCCTCTCGAAGCGCCGGAAGAAGAGCGCGATCGCCTCCTCGGCCGGCTCGCGCCCGTCGCGGCAGGGCTCGAGGAAGAAGCCGATGCTGGAGAGCCCCTCGGCGACCCAGTCCATGTCCTGCGCGACCGCCGGGTGGCCCGGCTTCGCGCACTCGTCGATCAGCGACTCGCAGATCGCGAGCGCCTGCGCGGCGCGCGTCAGGCCGAGCACGACCAGCGCGCCGTGCATCTGGCGCAGGTAGGGCCGCAGCTCGGGCAGCGTGGCGCGCTTGGAAGCGTCGCGCGAGAAGGCGTCGAGCACCTGCTCGACGTGCTGCAGGTTGGCGAGGATCTCCTTCGCGACGTGCGAGCGCAGGTGCAGCGCGCCGATGCGCTCGGACAGGTCCGGGCGCAGCCCGGCGGGCGGCTCGCCGGTCGACTTGCCGGTCACCGCGTCGAGCAGCCAGCCGCCCATGATCGAGATCTGCTGCTCGAGCTCGGGCGAGGGGTTGGCGAAGTTGTCGAGCACGTGCTCGACCAGCAGGAAGGCCGACGCCATCTCGATCACCATGTCCTGCTTCTGCCGCGGATACGGGTCGGGCAGCTTGCCGGCGACCAGGCCGATCGCGTCGAGCAGCTTGATCAGGTGCTGGTTGCCGAGGTCCTTCGCCTTGGCGCGGAACGCGCCGACGCGCTCGCGGAAGGTGGCGGCGGCCTTCGGCTCGCCGCCGACGTACTGCACCCAGGTGCGCTTCAGCGCGTCGAGGCGCGAGTGCAGGTCGTAGAGCGCGACCTCGAGGCGCTCGATGTCGAACTCGAGCGCGACGCCGGCGGCGGGCTCGGCGCGCGGGAACAGCGCGTCGAGCTGGTAGCGGGCGCGGATCTCTTTCAGGCGCGGCGTGCTTGCCGCAGACTTGGCGATGGCGTAGAGCATCTCGCGCAGCAGCGCCTCGGTGACCGACGCCTCGCCGCCGCGCATCTGCTTCTCGATGCGGTTGCCGAGCGCCTTCGCGCCGGCGAGCCACTCGGCGTCCTTCGCCTGCTCGATGGCGTCGAACAGGCCGCCGGCCACCCACCACACCGCGCGCGGCTCGGGCAGCTGCTCGGCGATCTTGTGCAGCTGGTTCACCGCGCGGCGCATGTCGTCGAGCCCGGCGGGCGGGTTGCGCAGCCACGCGACGAGGCCTTTCTGGAAGAGCGCGCGCTGCTTCTGCACGAAGGCCGGCACCGTGTCGGGCTTGAGGGTCTTCGGCCGGCGGTGCGGCGGCGCCTTGACCGAGATGTCGGGGAAGAACAGGTCCTTCTCCATCGCGGTGGCGCCCTTCAGCTGGGCCAGGTCGCGATAAACGGGGAACAAGCGAAGCGGCGCGTCCGCCTGCCCGCGCGCCAGGTCGCCGACGAAGTCCTTCAGCGCCAGCACCGCCTTGTCGATCACGCCGAGCGCCGCCGCGCTCGGCCGCGACTGCTCGAAGCCGGCGAAGCTGCCTTCGATCGTCTCGCAGACCAGCGTCGCGCCGTTGAGCCCCACCATGCGCAGCGCCCCGCTCACCTGGTGCAGGTGCTCGGGGCACGGCCGCAGCACCTCCTTGTCCTCGGGCGCGGCGGCGAAGCGCGCGATCGAATCGCGCACGAGCAGCAGCGCCCGCTCGACTTCGGTGTTGATCCAGGAAAGGAGGGTGGCGTCGGCCATCTTGCTCTCAGGCGAGCTTGAACCCCGCGACCGAGCTCTTGAGCGAATCGGCAAGGGCGGTGAGCCGCGCCGTCGCCGCCGCGGATTGCTTGGTGCCGTCGGTGGTCATCTGCGTGATGCCGAGGATGCCGCGCATCGTGCCCACCACCTTGGTCGCCGCCACCGCCTGCGTCTGCGTCGCCTGCGTGATCGAGTCGATCAGCGCCGCCAGCTCCTTCGACACGCGCTCGATGTCGCGCAGCGCCTGGTCGGCCTCGTCGGCGGTCCTTGTTCCCTGCACCACGTTCTGCGTGCTGCGCTCCATCGCGTCGACCGCGTCCTGCGTGTCGCGCTGAATCGACTTGACGATGGCGCTGATGTGCTTGGTCGCCTCGGCCGAGCGCTCCGCCAGCCGCTGCACTTCCTCGGCGACGACCGTGAAGCCGCGCCCCGCCTCGCCCGCCTGCGAGGCCTGGATCGCGGCGTTCAGCGCGAGCACGTTGGTCTGCTCGGTGATGTCCGAGATGAGCTGCACGATCTCGCCGATCTCCTGCGAGTTCTCGCCCAGGCGCTTGATGCGCTTCGACGTCTCCTGGATCTGCTCGCGGATGTCGTTCATGCCCTTGATCGCGTTCTGCACCGCCTGGCCGCCCTTCTCCGCGGCGTGCAGCGAGGTTTCCGCCACCTTCGAGGAGTCGGCGGCCTTCTTCGACACCTCCACCATCTGCTGCGCCATCTGCGTCACCGACGCGCCGGCGCCCTGGATCTCGCCCGCCTGCTTCTGCGCCGCCTCGAGCAGGCGCCCGGAGACGCCCTGCGCCTCGCTGGTCGCGGCGGTCACCAGCGTCGAGGCGTCGGTGATGCCCTTCACCAGCCGCTTCATCTCGTCGATGGCGGCGTTGATCGAGTCGGCGATCGCGCCGGTGACGTGCTCGGTCACCTGCGCGCGCACGCGCAGGTCGCCGTTGGCGAGCTCGCTGATCTCGTCGAGCAGGCGCTGGATCGCCTCCTGGTTGGCCCTGTTCTGCTTCTCGCTCTCCTCCGCGCGCTGGCGGTTGTCCTCGGCCTGGCGGCGGCTGACGTCGATCACCAGCTTGCCGATGAAGAGCAGCGCGGCGAGCGCGAGCAGCGAGACGACGCCGAGCGCGATGAAGTTGACCCGGCGGCCTTCGAGCTCGGCCTCGTAGGCGCCGTTCAGCGCCTCGGCCTTCTTCAGCAGGTCCTCCGAGTCCTGGAACAGCTCGAAGGTGGCGCGCTTGGCGTTCACCAGCCGCTGCTGGTTGCCGAGGATCTCGCGCACCGCGCGCTGGTACTCCTTGAAGGCGGCATCGAGCTCGCCCAGCTTGGCGCGCAGCTCGGCATCGCTCACGCGCTGGATGCGCAGCGCGTCGCTGCCCTCGAGCAGGCCCTGCAGCGTGTCGCGGAAGGTGTTGGTGTCCTTGCCGAGCAGGAACGACACTTCCGGGTCGATCACCGCCTCGGCCAGCATCGCGTTGGCGTTCTTCGCCATGCGCTGCGTGAGCACCATCAGCTGCGCGACCATTGCGTTCTGCCGCGCCGTGCCGCCGGTCTGCACGCTGAGCGCCGACACCTCGTCGGCCAGCTCCTGCAGCGTCGGGTTGGTGGCGTTGATCTTCTGCACCGACTGGCCGAGCGCGACCAGGTTGCGCTCCTCGCCGAGAATCAGCGTGGCCTTCGCCTCGCTCTTCTTCCACTGCGCGTCGAGGGTGTCGAGCTGCGGCCGCGAGCGCGCCGAGGTCGGCGGCAGGCTGGTTCCCGCCACGTCGCCGCCGTTCAGCAGCAGATCCATCTGCCGCGCGAAGTCCTCGCGGCTCTCCTTCAGCTGCTTGAAGGCGTCGAGGTTGCCTTGCGAGGCCTGCTGCGCCGCCTTGGCGAGGCGCTGCGAGAGCATGCGGATCTTGCCGACCGCGGCGATGTACAGCGTGCCGAACGTGCCCTGCCGCGTGTCGATCGTCACGATCACGCCGTCGACCGCCAGCAGCACGATCAGCACGACGATCATGATCTGCAGCGGCCGGTTGCCGCTGCGCGCGGCGGCTTTCGCCGGCGCGCCGGGCGCGGCGGCCGAGGCCGGCTTCTTCAGGCCCGCCTCGGCCTCGTCGGCCTTGCCGGCGCCAAACGGCAGTTTCAGTCCTAGCTTGAGTGCCATGCGCTTCCCCTTATCTCAGGAACTTGCCGTCGTGCCCGATGATGGTCAGGTCGACGAATTTCGAACCGGTGTGGCTCTTGGGCGAGTAGCTGACGAAGAACCCGCCGAGGTCCACGTCGTTCATCTTCTCCATCGCGTCGACGAATCCCTCGCGCGTCAGGTTGCGGCCGGTGCGCCGCAGCCCCTCGACCATCACCTTCGCCATCAGGAACCCTTCCATCGCGCCGAAGTTGAAGTCGGTGTAGCCCGACTTGGTCGCCGCCGCCTGGTACTCCCTCACCACCGGCACCGCGGTGCCCCACGGGAAGGGTACGACCTGCGAGATGGCGACGCCGTTGCCCTCCTTGCCGAGCGCCGCGGCGAGCGAGGTGCTGCCGACGAAAGAAACGTTGTAGAAGGTCGAGGCGCTGCCCGCCTTCTTCATCTGCTTGATGAACTCCGCGCACGAGGCGTAGGCGCTGATCATCACCACCGCGTCGGGCTGCGCGGCGTTGATCTTCTTCACCGCGTCCTCGACCTTGATGGTGTTGCGCTCGACCGTGCCGAGCGCCGCGATCTTGAGATTGCGCTTGTCCATCGCGATCTGCACGCCCTTCAGTCCCGCCTGGCCGTAGGCGTCGTCCTGGTAGAAGACGGCGATCGTCTTGCCGCCGGTCGACACCACCTGCTCGACGATCTTCTCCGTCTCGTCGTAGTAGCTCGCGCGCACGTGGAACACGTAGCGGTTCATGGGCACGCGCAGCGCCTCGGCGCCGGTGAACATGCCCACCAGCGGGACCTTCGCCGCCGTGGTCACCGGCAGGTGCTGCACGCCGGTGGGCGTGCCCACGTAGCCGAGGAGCCCGAACACCTTCTGCTCCTCGATCAGCTTGCGGCTCGCCCCGGGCGCGTCCTTCGCCTCGTACCTGTCGTCCTCGGTGACCAGCACCAGCTTGCGGCCGAAGACGCCGCCCTTCTCGTTCACGACGTTGAAGTACGCCGTGATGCCGTTGCGCACCTGGATGCCGAGCTGCGCCGCCGGCCCGCTGAACACCGCCGCCTGTCCGAGCACGATCTTGTCGCCGGTGACGCCGGTCTCCGCCGCCGCGGGCCGCGCCAGCGCCAGCGCCAGCGCACAGGTGAAAAGAATTCTCCTCATGTTTTCTCCTCCTCCATCAGATGCCCACCGTCAGGAAGCCCTCGTCGCGCACCAGCCCCGCGATGTCGAGCTCCTTCCATGCACCGCCCGATTCGTCCACGTACTGCGCCTTCAGCCAGGCGCCGGCGCCCGCCGCCGGCGCCTGCGCCTGCCAGCGCGCCGGATTGCGCAGGCCGAGCGAGCCGTTGATCAGCAGCGCCGCCGCCGCGCGGAAGCGATCGGCGACGAGCAGCAGCCGCGCCTGCTCGGTCAGCGGCACGGCCGCCCCGCCGAGGAAGGCCGGCAAGTCGACCACGCTGTACAGGTTGCCGCGCACGTTGGCGAGGCCCTTGAACCACGGCCGCGTCTGCGCCACCGGGGTGATCGCCGGTACCGGGATCACCTCGTTCGCCTCGGCCATGTCGACGAGCCAGCGCTCGGCGCCCGCCTGCACGGCGAGCTTCGACGTGGTGCCGGCGCTGCTCGCCTCCTTCAGCCGCTCGGCGAGCTCGCGCTGGTAATCGCGCAGGGAGACGCGTTCCGGCATCAGCCGAGCGCCGAGATCTTGGCCAGCAGGTCGGCCGCCGCGACGGGCTTCACGATGTAGTCGCGCGCGCCCTGCTTCATGCCCCAGGTCTTGTCGGTTTCCTGGCTCTTGCTGGTGCAGATGATGACCGGGATGCCCTTGGTGGCTTCGTCGCGCGCCAGCGTGCGCGTGGCCTGGAAGCCGCTCTGCCCCGGCATCACGACGTCCATCAGCACGAGGTCGGGGCGGCTCTCCTTGATCTTGGCGAAGGCTTCTTCCGCGCTCTGCGCGGTGGACACCTTGAAGCCATTCTTCGCCAGCAGGTCGCTCAGGTACTGGCGGTCGGTGGGCGAATCGTCGACGACGAGAACGTTCTTGATGGGCATGGGCGTGGCCTTTCGGATTAGGGATTCACTGGGTGGTCGCCGCGGCCGGCTTGACGTGCTGGCTGATCGCCTCCAGCAGGCCTTCCTTGGTAAACGGCTTGGTGAGGTACTGGTCGGAGCCGGCGAGCCTGCCGCGCGCCCGGTCGAAGACGCCGTCCTTGCTCGACAGCATGATCACCGGCGTCGACTTGAGGTGCGGGTTCTGCTTGATGAGGGCGCAGGTCTGGTAGCCGTCGAGCCGCGGCATCATGATGTCCACGAAAATGATTTGCGGCTGGTAATCGCTGATCTTGGCAAGCGCGTCGAAGCCGTCTTCCGCGAGGATCACGTCGTAGCCGGCTTGCCGGAGGAACAGTTCCGCGCTGCGACGGATGGTGTTGCTGTCGTCAATGACGAGGACTTTGATCGTGCCGGTCGCTGCGCCACTCACGAAGCGTTGCTCCTCTCCAACGAATCCAGTCGTGACTGTCGGAAGAGGCGTTTTAGGACTTCTTCTTCGCAGGTCGCGCGACCTGCCTCGTCTCCCCCGGCTTGATCACACACGCTTGCCGCGTTTATTCCGGCCGGGAAAAACACATTCCCGCAGAGGCCGTTAGTGCGATTTCCTAACGTGAAATGATACATGGGCCGGGGACAATTTCAAATCTTGGTGCGCGCCGTCCGGAATCCTGCACGGAAACAGCGGGCGCGACCCCGCCCGAGGCTCCGTTTCGGGCCTCCTTTTGCAACCTTTTTAGGTTTCGCCGTCGCCGGACTTACCGGCGCGTCCTGCCGCGGAAAAAATCAAAACAGAATCACCATCTTGCCGCGAGCGTGGCCGGATTCCGAGATCGCGTAGGCTTTCGCGGCTTCCTCGGGCTTGAAGGTGTGCGTCACCTGCGGCTTCAGCACGCCCGAGACCGCCCAGTGGAAGATCTGCTCGAGCCGCTCGCGCGTCGGGCGCACCTGCGCCATCGTGACGCGCACGTCGTTGCGCCGCTGGTGGCGCGGAATCGGATCGGCGGCGAGCGCGATGATCGAGCCGCCCGGCTTGAGCAACTTCATCGAGCGGCGATGGGCTTCGCCGCCGAGCGTGTCGAGCACGACGTCGCAGGGCGGGATGACGGTGGTGAAGTCCTGCTTGTTGTAATCCACTACTGCCGCCGCGCCCAGGCCCAGGCAGTATTCGCGGTTCGCCGGGCTCGCGGTGGCGAACACCTCGGCGCCGAGCCCGCGCGCCATCTGGATCGCGACGCTGCCGACGCCGCCCGCGCCGGCGTGGACGAGCACGCGCTGTCCGCCGACGAGCTTCGCGTTTTCCACCAGCGCGATGTACGCGGCGAGGCCGGTCACGCAAAGGCTCGCCGCCTCGGCCGCCCCCAGCCCCTCGGGAACCGGCGCCGCCTGGTCCGCCGGCAGCAACGCGTACTCGGCGTGGGTGCCGTCGAAGCGCGGATCGCTCACGCCCGCGACCAGCCCGCCTTCCATCTCGCCCGCGCAGTCGCGCCCGAGGATGCGCGGGAACTTGATCGGGAACACGTTCTGCATCAGGCCGCGGCGCATCTTCCAGTCGATCGGGTTGACGCTCGCCGCGCGCACGCGCACGAGCACCTGCCCCGGGCCGGGCACCGGCTTCGGCGCCTGCTCGAGCCGCATCACCTCGGGCCCGCCGTACGAATGGATTCGCAGCGCGCGCATGGCTCGCTCTAGGGCAGGTAGCCGCCGCCGTTGACGTGGATCGACTGGCCGGTGATGTAGCGCGCGTCGGGGCCGCACAGCATGCGCACCATGGCGGCCACCTCCTCCGGCTCGCCGCGGCGGCCGATCGGCGGAATCGAATGCCGCCCCGCCGGATGCGGCTGGCCGCGCTCGCTGCCGATCGTTCCCGGCACCACGCAGTTCACGGTGATGTGCTTGGACGCCAGGTCGAGCGCGAGCGCCTTGGTCATGCCGGCGAGCCCCGCCTTCGCCGTGACGACGTGGGCGCGCCCGCTCGCGCCGCGATGCCCGGTCAGCCCGCCGATGTTGATCACCGTGCCGCCGCCGGCCTCGACCATGTGCGGCAGGCAGGCCTGCGTGCAGAGGAACGCGCCATCGAGCACGATCGACATCACCTTGCGCCACTCGTCGAACGCCATGCTCTCGAACGGCGCGTCGGGCCGCACCGCCGCGTTGTTGACCAGGATGTCGAGGCGGCCAAAACGGCTCACGGTTTGTTTGATCAAGGAAGACACTTGTGGTGGATCCGTGATGTCGGCAATGCAGAAGGCGGCCGCCGAGCCGATCAGCGCGACGGTCTCTTCCGCTTCCCGGCGGGAAGTCCTGGCGTTCACCATCACTGCGGCGCCGCCGGCGGCGAGCGCGCGGCAGATCGCGCGGCCGATGTTACGCGCGCCGCCGGTCACCAGCGCGACCTTGCCCGCGAGCTCGCTGCCCGAAGTCATCTCAGGCTCATCAGTGCATCGTCTGCGGCAGCCAGGTCGCGAGCGGCGGATAGAACATGATGATCACGATCAGCGCCATCACGCACGCGATGAAGGGCATGCCGGCGAGGTAGATGTCCCTCATGGTCGTGCCGGGCGGCGCGACGCCCTTCATGACGAAGAGCAGCAGCCCGAACGGCGGCGTGGTGTAGCCGACCTCGAGGGCGAGCAGCATGATCAGGCCGAACCAGGTGAGGTCGAAGCCGAGCGACTTGGCGAGCGGGAAGAAGATCGGCGCGGTGAGCAGCATCTTGGAAAGCGGATCCATGAAGCTGCCGAGGAAGATGATCACGCCGATCATGATGAAGATCATCTGCAGCGGCGTGACCTGGAACGAGGTCGCCCAGCGCACCAGCCCGCTCGAGGCGCCGGTGAACGCGAGCACCTGCGCGAACGTCGCCGAGCCGAAGATGACGAGGAACGCCATCACCGTGACGCGCAGCGAGCCGTCGAGCGACTTGACGAACGCTTTCCAGGTCATGTCGCCGTAGCACATCGCCAGCACGATCACCGACAGCGCGCCGAGCGCGGCCGCCTCGGTCGGCGTGCACCAGCCGACCAGCATGATCAGCACCGAGAAGACGATGATCACCGCCATCGGGATCACGTCGACGAAGAACAGGCGCACCTTCTCGCGCGTCGGCACCTTCTCCGGCACGTAGGGCGGCGCGGCGCTCGGGTCGATCGTCACCCACGCCCAGATGAGGACGCCGTACATCGTCGCGAGGACGAAGCCGGGCACGATGCCGGCGATGAGCAGCGCGCCGACGTCGGTCTGGCCGAGCGTGGCGAGCAGCACCGTGAGCGCCGAGGGCGGGATGATCACCGCCAGGCCGCCCACGCCCATGATCGGGCCGAGCGACAGGTACTTGCTGTAGCCGCGGCGGATCATCTCCGGCGCCATCAGGCGGCCGAGCAGCGCGCACGCGCCCATCGACGAGCCGGCCGGGCCGGCGTAGGCGGTGCCGCCGATCAGCGTCACGTAGGCGAGGCGGCCGCGGATGTTGCCGAGCAGCTTGTCGGCGGCGTTGAAGCAGCGCGTGGCGAGCCCGGTGTGATAGAAGAGCTCGCCCATGAAGAGGAACATCGGGATCGGCACCAGCGCGAAGTTGGTCATGGCGCCGAAGCCGTTGTTGATCACCTGCATGATGCCCGGCGGGCCGCCCATGAAGACCATGGCGGCGATCACGTTGGTGATGAAGAAGCCGATCGCCACCGGGATGCCGAGCATCATCAGCCCGAGCGCCGAGCCGAAGAGGAGCGCCGCCGCCCAGTACCAGGCCATGCGCCGCTAGGCGAGGTCCGACAACGGCGCGAGGAAGTTCTCGCGCTTCCACAGGAAGCGCGCGAACTCGACCGCCATCAGCGAGAACGCGAGCGGGATCCACACCACGATCATCCAGCGCGGCATGTCGAGCGAGCGCACGTCCTTCTCG
>Ga0335084_10002542_pt1 | contig 17638 bp, 13 predicted proteins | sample Lox_Sample_44_FD_206721 | JGI IMG/M metagenome (GOLD analysis project Ga0335084, IMG submission 206721) | Soil microbial communities from Loxahatchee National Wildlife Refuge, Florida, United States - Lox_Sample_4.4 | ecosystem: Environmental > Terrestrial > Soil > Wetlands | place: USA... | reverse complement strand
CGCCGTGGCCGGTCAGCTCACGGACGGTGCGGTCACCCCACGCGTGCTCGGAGGGAAGTACCGAGATGAAGGCCGTGCGCAGCCCGAGCCGCGCGCAGGCGGCCATCACGTTGGCCTCCGTTCCCCCAATCTGGACGTCCAGGTCGGACGCCTGCTCGAGGCGCTGAGGCGGTCGCGCAGCCAGCCTCAGCATCACCTCGCCGAGCCCGACCAGGTCGTATGGCGCTACCGGTCGGCTCACGCGTTGGCCGTCACGCGCACCGAGAGCGTGGTGCCCAGGATGAGCGCCGACTCCACGGACTCGAGCTGCCGGTCCGCGGCGAAGGTCACGCGCGCCGGCTGATCCGAGCGGGCCCAGGACGAGAACCGGGTGATGTCGATGAGCGCAACCAGACGACCGGCGGCCCCGTCCGGGGCCGGCCGGAAGCGGAGCGGCACCAGCTCGGCACGATAGCCATCGGGCGAGACGTCGTCCGGACCCTCATTCTCGGCCCGGGCTCGGCGGACGACCCAGGTGTGGTATGTCCCGTCAGCTTCGCGTTCCAGCGTGTTGGCGGCGAAGTTGAGCTCGGCCGAGATGAGGTCGTCCACGTGACGCCCCTGGGGCAGCGCGATCGTGTCATCGATCTGCCGGCGGCGGCCCAGCAGAAGCGTGTGGGCCACGGCATGGAGCTCGGCCCGTTGCCGCTCGTAGTCATATGTGGTGACCGAGGTATTCTGCCGCCCACGGAACACGTGGACGCTCCGGCTCTCCAGCGGCTTGAACCGGCCGTCCTGGACTATGCCGGTGGCCTCGGTCCTGGTACTGATCGCGGTCCCCTGCCCCTCCATCGTCACCCGGTAGCGGCCCGCTTTCCGGTCGATCTCCTGCGTCACCGTCCCGGCCAGGGAAAGCGTTATAAGATTAAATAAAACAGATAGATCGAGCTTATACCCCATGACGGACTGGCCATCTTCCAGCGCCTGTGCCCAGCCACGGGTGAGCAGAAGCCCAGCAGGAATGGCAGCCAGGAGCTGGCGGCGGGTCAGCAGGTGCGACATATGCACGCATTCTACCCGACGTACCGAGGGCACGGGATTTGGTTTTAGATTGATTTCCTGCTAGGTTATAGAGGCTATCCCACCTTTACTCATGCACCCTTAGAGGCCACGGGCTCATGAAGAACCCCCGTCGGGTCGTCATTACCGGGTTGGGTGTCGTCGCCCCCAACGGTATCGGTAAGGACACCTTCTGGCAGAACCTGATCGCCGGCAAATCCGCCATCGACTACATCACCGCGTTCGACCCCTCGCCGTACCCGTGCCACGTCGCCGGCGAGGTTCGCGACTTCGATCCGAAGGCGTTCATGCATCCTCGCAGAACGAAACATCGAGGCCGCTTCTCGCAGTTTGCAGTGGCAGCGGCGAAACTTGCCTTAGCTGACGCAAAGCTTGATCTCGCAGCAGAACATCCACGGCGAGTAGTCGCCTGTCTCGGCAACTCAATGAATGGCGCAGGCGACGTCTATGAGACCGCCAGGGTTGCGTACGACAAGAATGGGATGAGGGGGATACCTATTATGAGCGGAATTGAGTTCGCCGCTCATGCCCCAGTCAGCCACGTCTCCGCCGAGCTCGGGATACGCGGACAGGGGATGACCATTGCTTCCGCGTGCGCTACAGGGCTCGACGCCATCAAGTGGGGATCCGACAAGATCCAGAAGGGTGAAGCCGACATCGTGTTCGCAGGTAGCACGGAGGCCCCGATCTCGGAGTTTTGCTTTGCGACACTTTGTGCGCTCGGCGCCTTGTCCAAATTTGATGATCCTCCGCTGAAAGCCTCGCGTCCCTATGATCGGAGAAGGGATGGTCTAGTCCTTGGGGAGGGGGCTGCAATCTGCGTACTGGAGGAACTCGACCACGCAAGGGACCGCGGCGCTCACATCTACGCCGAGGTACTAGGCTATGGAGCCGGCAACGAGGGCGGCTTCGGAACTAAGATCAACGCCGCTGAACTCGCTTTGGCAGAGGCCATCATCTCCTGCTTAGCGAGCGCATCACTGAATCAGAACGAAGTCGACTACATCAACGCCCACGGGAACTCACTACCCGACTACGACCTGATCGAAACACGCGCATTTCGCGCGGCGTTCGGGAACGCCGCATACTCGATTCCTACAAGTTCCATAAAGTCCATGATTGGACATGCGATGGGTGCTGCCAGCGCATTTCAAGCGGCAGCAAGCTGTCTGACGCTGGAACACTCAATAATTCCCCCAACAATCAACTACGACTCCCCAGATCCAGAATGCGATCTCGACTACGTCCCGAACGAAGCACGAACGTCACGCGTTAGGACGGTTCTCATAAATGCGCACGCGATGGGTGGGACCCATTCAGTGCTCGTCTTGGGGAAGCCGGAATCTTGATGACCAGCCGCCTAACGTTCATCGTCATAGCCGCACTTGCCAATGTCGGGCTCGGGACATTTGTCTATCTAAAAAGCTCGCGGAACGCCATTAATCGCTACTTCGCTTTTTTCTCCTTCGCAGTAGCCGCATGGACCTTGAGCAATGGCCTCGTCTCCTCTTATGCGGGATCAGAGTGGGGCTACCTGTGGGCGAGGTTTGCGTTCGCCTCGGCCTCTCTTATCCCTGCAACCTTCCTTTGGTTCGCAGATGTCTTTCCGAATGCTCAATCGTACCTGTCCCCTCGAACGACCCGGGGCTTTTCGGTTGTAGCGGCTGCGTCGCTTATAGTCTCGTTTACTCCATTGATGGTCCGGAACACCGCATCTGTAGACGGCGCGCTTCGCGTAGTGCATGGGCCTCTACATCTGCCCTTTGGGATCTACCTAGTCTGCTGCTTTGCGGCTAGCCTATTCGTACTCGTCCGCAAACTTCGATCCCTGGTAGGACTACAAAAGCTACAGGTCCGCTATCTATTCGCTGCGGTTCTCATCGCCGCCTTCGGAGCAACAGTCACCAACCTACTCATCCCGCTCGCATTCGATACGTCAAAGTTCAGCCCCTACGGGCCGCTCTTTGGCATGCTGATGATCGCCATCATCGCGCATGCGATTATTCGGCACCGGCTCATGGATATCCAACTCGTGATCCGGAACGGCGTTGTATATGTTGGCGCGATAGTTGTGACCGCTTCGACATTCTTCGGACTTGCCGAGGCCCTTCATCACCTAACGGGATTGCAGCGTACCGTGATCCCGATTGTCGAAGCCCTCGTTCTGGCCATTGCCGTATCTATCTTTTTCGGGCCCGTGAAGGATTGGCTCCAAACTGCCCTGAACAGATACGTCTATCGTCATACGTACGACTATCAGCACACCGTCAGGGAGACCAGCCTCCGCCTAAGTACCATGCTGGACCTGCAATCACTCCTCAGCTACCTGGCCGAAACGATCGACCGGACCTTCAAGGTAGAACTCGTCCAGGTGTACCTTCGAGACGAGTCGGCGCGCGTCTTTGCCCCGCCCCAAGTCGAGACCCGACGCCACTGGCGGACAGCGCCACCCTCCTCTATCGTCTCCTATGACTCGGGGCTCGTGTCTTACCTCGGCTCACACAAACGGATCCTTCTTCGTGACGAGGCCTCCAGCATGGACACTCATCCTCATCCGACTGAGGCGATCCGTGAGCTTGAGCGGCTGGGCGGCGAAATCGTCTTCCCGCTCTTTCACGAGGAGGTGCTAGCTGGGTTCATCCTAGTTGGCTCGAAGCGTTCTGGCGATCCGTTCTTTTCACGCGATATCGACTTGCTATCGACGCTGGCTGGCCAGGCAGCTGTCGCGATGAAGAACGCACACCTGTACCACCAAGTCGTAGTTGTGAACGAGTACGTAGACAATATTCTCTCAACGATGGAGAGCGGCGTAATTGCCGTCGACGCCTCTGGCCACATTTCTCTTTTCAACCCTGCCGCACATCGCCTGACTGGAATGGCCTTTACGCCATCCACTGGCCGCTCATACGATGAGCTGCCTGCGCCCCTTGCAGGCCCTCTACGAAATACCCTGATGGGAGGCGGCTCTCACTCGCAGCTTGAAACGCTAATCCACGGCGCGGACGGTCTTGCCATTCCACTCGTCTATTCAACAGCCAAACTGCAGGACAAAGACGGCCGGACACACGGAGCGTTGATTGTTTTTAGCGACCTGAGCCGACTGAAAGAACTCGAGCGAGAAAAGCAACGTGCCGAGCGCCTTGCCTCGTTCGGCGCCCTTGCGGCAGGCATCGCACACGAGATCAAGAATCCACTGGTTGCCATCCGCACCTTTGCCGAGTTGCTCCCGGAACGCTTCGGCGATGTAGATTTTCGAGAAGACTTTTCGAAGGTCGTTATCAAGGAGATCTCCCGTATCGACGACCTCGTTGCCCGACTGCGTGGTATTGCAGCTACTGCACCGCAGCAGGTCGGGGCCGTAGATCTTCGTGATGCCATCAACGACACCCTTGCCCTGCTTCGAGGGCAACTTGAGCAAACGCGCACCACTGTCGTTCGCGACTTCCAAGACCCAGCGCCATTTGTCACGATTGAGGAGAGCCAACTCAAGCAACTGTTCTTGAACCTGTTCTTGAATGCTATCGAAGCGATGGGAACTGAAGGAACCCTTGAGGTTAGGATCACACGGCGGCATACGCAAGGCATGCCCTGGATAGTCGTCGACGTTTCCGATACCGGTCCCGGCATTTCCGAGGCGGTCGCTGCCAACATCTTTGACCCGTTCTTCACGACCAAATCCAGAGGCTCCGGTCTCGGCCTCACAATCTGTCGCGGAATAACAGATGCTCATCGGGGCACTATTCGTGCGGAGCGGAACAATAGCGGCCCTGGCACCACGGTCGTCGTTGAACTTCCTGTGCCAAGTGCAGCTACCGAATTGCTCCAAAAGACCGCTCTACGCGGCTAGCTATTGACCATTCGAAAATGCTGACACGCCGGCGAACAGGATGATCGGAACTGTCGTGCCCACCGGAGCCCTTCTGCTCGGATGGATCGCAGTCCTGAACCTGGGCATCGGCCTCTACGTCTATCTAAGAAACCGGACAGCAGCCCTCAACTGCGCGTTTGCGTGCACCGCGCTTGCCGTTGGGTTGTGGACTGCGGCTCTCGCATGGGGCCGCTTTCAGCCTTCGACCTTTGAGATAGCCATCCGGGCAGCATTCTCTGCGGGCAGTCTCATCCCCCTAGGGGTGGTCGTCTTTGCGGAGCACTTCGGACCCCAAGCGACCGTCAACAAGCGGCGTTTGCGAACCTTAGCCATAGCAGCCGTCGCGTTTTCCCTGTTGTCGTTCTCGCCATGGATGGTTTCGGGGGTCACGAGCGAGGCCTACGGCATGCGCCCCTTGTACGGCCCCCTTCACCCGCTCTTTGCGGGATACATGCTAGTAATCTTCACCTTGGCTGCGGTGACACTCATCCGCAAATATCGGACGTGTACAGGGCTTCAGAAGACGCAGGGAGGCCATCTGTTCCTAGCCTTCATTGTTCCTGGGCTACTGGCGACAACAACCAATGTCCTTGTCCCCCTGTTAGCCGGGACGTCAGCCTACAATGGATTAGGTCCAATATTTTCGCTGATGATGGTCGCTATGGTTGCTCACGCGATCATTCGACACCGGCTCATGGACATTCGAATTGTGATCCGGCGCGGATTCGTGTATCTCGTTACCTTCTCGACCAGCGCAGCGATCTTCGTTCTCCTTCTGCTTGGATCAAACTCAATACTGCCTCCGGAGCATGGCTTTTCCGCTCGTGATGTGCTTCTTGCTCTGATTGTTGCCGTGCTGTTCCAGTCCGTGAAGTCCCGTGTGCAGCGATTGTTTGATCGATATCTCTATCGAGATCCGTATGACTACGCTCGCACTCTACGTGAGGCTAGTCAGGGACTAGCGACAACGATCGATCTGGAAGCACTTCTCGGGCACGTGGGGAAGGTCCTCACCCTTACGCTGCGCCCGGAAGGCACCAGCATCTACCTATTTGATGCTGAGGATAGGAAGTTCCGTTTGGTCTGGCAGCTCGGCTTACCATCAACCCCGAGCGAGATTACTCCTAGGGCGCCTATAGTCGTGAGGCTAGCAGCAAAGCCCGGTCTCGTGTTTCGGGACGAAACGAACTCTGGCGGGTTGCCGGATGACAACAGCCACTTGCTCGCCGACCTCGAACTACTTCACGCAGAGGCCATAGTCCCGCTGGTCGAAGAGAATGAGATCAGTGGCTTCATGGTTCTAGGCGCGAAGCGATCCGGCGACCCGTACTTCAGCAATGATGCTGATCTCCTGACGACGCTGGCCAACCAGGCCGCGGTCGCGGTGCGCAATGCGCAGACGCACGCGCGAGTGGTTCAGGTCAACGAGGAGATGCAGAAGGTCCTCGAAACCATCGAGAGTGGCGTGGTGGCCGTCGGGCCGCGCGGCCGAATCACGCTATTCAATCGGGCCGCGGAGCATTTCACGGGCGTGTCCGCCCAGGCAGTGCGTGGACAGCCGCCCGGTCAGCTGCCGGCGCCACTGGGTGGCCTCCTCCAGTCCACCGCCGCCGACGGTCAGGCGCGCTCACAGATCGAGTTCTCGCTGCCCGATGTGGCGGGCCAGCTCGTACCGCTCATGTGCTCGACGACGCCGCTGAGTGGGCCGAACGGCGCCACTCTCGGCGCGGTCGCGGTCCTCAACGACATGTCGCGGCTGAAGGAGCTGGAGCAGGAAAAGCGCCGGGCCGAGCGTCTGGCCTCAATCGAGGCCATCGCGTCGGGCCTGATCCACGAGATCGGGAACCCGCTCGTCGGCATCAAGACCTATGCGCAACTGTTGCCCTCCCGCGGGAGCAGCCAGGAATTCCGGGAGATGTTCTCGCGCACGGCCGGCCGCGAGATCGGCCGCATCAACGACCTCCTCATCCGATTCCGGACGATGTCTCGGGCTTCCCAGCATCCGATGGAGATGGTGGACGTTTCGGACGCATTGCGTGACACGCTGGAAACGCTGCACGCCGAGATGGACGACCGGCAGATCCGTCTACGCGAGGTCGGCGAAGCGACACGGCGACCCGTGCTCGGCAACGCTTCACAGTTGCGGCAGCTTTTTCTGAACTTGTGCTTAAATGCCATTCAAGCGATGGAACCCGGCGGCGAGCTTACCGTGCGCGTGGCCGACCTCTCGGAAGGGGGCGGAAACACGCTCCTCGTCGAGGTCGCCGATAGCGGACCCGGCATCGCCGACGACCTGGTCGCCACCATCTTCGACCCATTCGTCACCACGAAACCGCACGGCACAGGCCTCGGCCTCGCGATCTGTCGCAGCATCGCCGACGCGCACCACGCCCGCATCGGCGTGCGCAACAACGTTGGCCGCCCCGGGTGCACGTTCACCGTCGAGTTCCCCGTGCCATCGGCACGTCCGGCCCGCATCGCTCCGTGAAGACCGTCCTCCTGGTCTCGGTGACCGATGGCCTCCGCCCGCGCCTGATGCGGGCGCTGGAGTACGACAATTCCATCTTCACCGCGGTCTCGGACGATGAGGCGCTGCGGACGCTCCGCCTCACCGGGATGGAGCTCATCGTCAAAGAGGCGGCTCCACCCTACAAGAATCTGGGCTCGTTCATCTCGAGTGTCCGCCACCTCTGTCCGACCGCGGTGGTCCTCTGCATCGTGCCGGGAGCCGAGTCGATCGAGGACGAGAGCACGGTGGAGGCGGCCGACTTCGTGCTGCTGCAGCCGTTCACGACGCGGCAGCTCCAGAGTCTGCTCAAGCAGGCCGACGACAAGCTGCGCCTGCTCCAGGAGCTCGCGGCCCTGCGGGCGTCCCGACAGGCGGGCGCCGAGGGGACGCCGGACGGCGCGCCGGCGGGCGTGTCGGCCTCCTCGCACGCGCTCACCCAGATGGCGAAGGAATTCGTGAAGGCCCTCGCCGCCGGATTCGATCTGCCCCGCGTCCTCGACCAGTTCCTCGACGGGGTGGCCGAGCTGGTGCGCCCGAGCCGTGCCGCCATCCTCCTCGCCGAGCCCGAGCCGCGCCACTATCGGGTGGCCGCCTACCGCGGCCTCGCTCCCCACGTGGTGGACTCACTGACGCTGTCCGCGGACAGTGGGCTGCCGCTGTGGCTGACGACCGAAGGCCGGTTGATCCAGATCGAGGAGGCACAGAGTCGCTCCGCGGATCCCGCCGCACGGGAGATTGCCCGCGAGCTGGCCGTGCTGCAGTCGGTGCTGGCGATCCCGCTCAGCTCGCACGGTGAGCTGGTGGGTATCCTCACACTCGGGCAGCGGATTACCGGGGGCGGCTACGGGCATGGCGAGACCGAGACCCTCTTCGGGCTCGGCACCCACCTGGCCACTGCGATCCGCGACATCCGCGTACACCATCTCCTGCAGTACGAGAAGGAGTTCAACGAGCGGATCCTCGCCCGCATGTCGAGCGGGGTCATCACCATCGATCCCGACGAGAAGGTGGTGGCGGTCAACGGCCGAGCCGCGGAGATCCTCGGCGTCGCTCCGCGCGACGTGCTGCACCGCGATCTGCGGGTGCTCCCCTCCCCGCTCGGCGACATGCTCTACGAGGCCCTGTCCAAGGGCCGCTCGGTGACCCGTGCCGAGGTGCAGCTCGCCCTGCGGAACCTGCCGCTGGAGGTCTCGACCTATCCGGTGATGGGCGACCGCACCGAGCCCATGGGCGCGGTGCTCGTGTTCGAGGACATGACCGCGCAGCGGGAGCTGGCCCAGGAGCGACGCGCCGCCGAGCAGCTGCAGCTGCTCACGCAGGTGGTGGCCCGCATCGCGGACGAGATCAAGAACCCGCTCGTCTCGATCAACGCGTTCATGGAGCTGATCGGCGAGCGCTACGACGACGCCACCTTCCGCAACCAGTTCTCCTCGGTCGTGGGACGTGACGTGCGTCGCCTCGTGCAGATCTTCGACAAGCTCGCCGCGCTGGTGAATGACGGCGACTACAAGCGCGAGACCCTGGATCTCCGCCAGGTCGCCGAGGAGGGCCTGGCCGAGCTCGGCGCTCAGGCCCTGCCCGCGGGCGACGGGCAGGCCCGGCTCCTCACCTTCACCGACGAGTCCACCCAGAAGCACGTCACCGCCACTCTCTCGCACGAGGGCGTTTCGTTCCTGGTCCGTGGCGACCACGGAATGTACAAGAAGGCGATGTCGTACCTCGTCTGGTACCTCCTGCGCAAGACGCCGGGCCCCGAGGCGAAGGTATCGGTATCGATCTCGCACCTGGCCAGCGAGGAGCGAGTGCGGCTCACGGTGGCCTCGCGGAGCGCGGAAGTCCGGCCCGAGGAGCTGCAGGGGATCTTCGATCCGATCCAGGTGGTGCAGGAGAACCTCATCGATGTGGGTCCGAGCGTGAGTCAGCGCATTCTCGAGAGCCAGGGGGGCCGGCTCGAGGCCAAACAGGGCCGCGGCGAGGTCAGCTTCACGGCGTCGCTGCCGGCGGCGGGGCAGCCATGAACGACCGTCCGAAGGTGCTGGTGGTCGACGACGAGATGGGCCCGCGCGAGTCGCTGCGCATGATCCTGAAGCCGCGCTACGAGATCGCCACCGCGGACAGCGGCGAGGCCGCGCTGAAGACGCTCAGCACGTTCCACCCCGACCTGATCTTCATGGACATCAAGATGCCGCAGATGGACGGCATCGAGCTGCTCCGTCGGATCAAGGGCGCGGATCCGAGCATCGAGGTCGTGATGATCACGGCCTACGCCTCCCTGGAGACGGTGAAGAACGCCCTCACCCACGGGGCCTTCGAATACCTCATCAAGCCCTTCAGCCGGCAAGATCTGGAGGAGACGGCGCGGCGGGCGCTGGCACGGCGGCAGACCGAGATCGGCACCCGCAACCAGCTCACCACCCTCGTCGAGGAGATGCGAACGCTCTCCACCCGGACGCGCGGCCTGGAAGAAGAGGCCCGCCGCGAGCAGCTCGAGCAGTCCCTCCGGGTCACCCAGCTGTCGATCCTGCGCGAGATCTCCCGGAGCCTGCTCGGCCAGCTGGAGTTCCGCCAGCTCTCCACCGCCATCACCGACCAGCTCAAGGCCGCCCTCGGCTACGACGAGGCGTCGATCCGCCTCGGAGCCGCCGCGCCCTCCGAGACGCCCGGCGAGATGCGCGTGGTGTGCCCGATTCGCGACGACGGCCACACCCTCGGCTATCTCCTGGTCGCCAACCGCGCCGGGGCACGTCCGATCGATCCTCGCGAGCGCGAGCTGCTCGAGATGCTGTCGGACTATCTCGCCGTCGCCATCCGGAACTCCAGCCTGTACGGCGAGGTGGAAGAGACCAAGCAACATCTTGAGCAGCTCATCCGCTCCGCGGGCGACGCCATCATCTCGGTCGATCGCGAGGGAAACATCCGGGGATGGAACCCGGCCGCCGAGAGCATCTTCGCGCTGTCGCGCGACCAGGCGGTGGGACAGCCGCTCGCCGGCCTCCTGCCCGCCGCGCCCTACCAGGCGGCGCGGGCCGCGCTCTCGCGGGAGACGCCGGTGCGGGCCTTCGACGTCGCCGCCAAGCGCGCCGACGGGCGCGCGCTGAACCTGGCCGTCACCCTCTCTGCCCTCACCGGCCGCGACGGCAATCCCGAGGGCATGCTGGCGATCGTGCGCGACATGACCACGCAGCGCGAGATCGAGGCCCAGATGCACCAGTCGGAGCGGCTGACCGCGCTCGGCCAGATGGCGGGCGGCATCGCCCACGATTTCAACAACCTGCTCCAGGCCATCCTGGGGTACGCGCAGCTGATGGCGCGCAGCCCGGGCAACACCGACGTGGTCCGGCGCGGTCTCGACGTGATCGAGAAGGCGGCCAACAGCGGAGCCGAGACGGTGCGCCGGATCCAGAAGTTCGCGCGCCTGCGGCCCGACGAGCCGTTCGTCTCGATGGATCTCAACCAAGTCGTGCGGGACTCGCTCGCCATCACGCGGCCGCGCTGGGAAGAGAAGAAGATCAAGGGCGGGGTACCGCTGCAGCTCGAGCTCGAGCTCGGGCCGGTCCCGATGGTCATGGGCCGGCCGGCCGAGCTGAACGAGGTCATCACCAACCTCGTGCTCAATGCCATCGACGCCATGCCTCGCGGGGGCACGCTCCGCATCCGCACCCGCCTCGGCGATCACCGCCACGCGATCATCACGGTGGCCGACACCGGCATGGGCATGAGCGATGACGTGCGCAAGCGGGTGTTCGACCCGTTCTTCACCACCAAGGGCGAGGAAGGCACCGGCCTCGGGCTCTCGGTCTCCCACTCGATCGTGGAGCGGCACGGCGGTGACCTGCGGGTCGACAGCCAGCCGGGCCAGGGCACCACCTTCACGATCACGCTGCCCATCGGCATGACCCAGATCGGGGAGAGCACGACCGGCGGCGAGACCCGGGGCGATCGCAAGGGACGCATCCTGCTCGTGGACAACGACCCGCAGGTGCTCTCGATCCTGGGCGAGATGCTCCGGGATGCGGGCCACCACGTGCTCCCGGTCCCGAGCGGGTCGGAAGCCCTCCGGGTCTTCGTGCCCAGCGGCTTCGACCTCGTGATCACCAACGTGGGCATGCCCGAGATGAGCGGCTGGGACCTGGCCGAGCGCCTGCGGGCCAGCGATCCGCACGTGCCCGTCATCTTCATCACCGGCTGGGGCCTGCAGGACGAGGATCAGGCGCGCTGCCGACGTCTCGGCATCTCGGCGCTGCTGTTCAAGCCGGTGCCGCCGCACGACCTGCACCGCACCGTGCAGGTGGCGCTCGCCTCGCCGCGCCGCCGATAGCCCGCGACCCCGACGAATCAAAAACGGCCGCCCGGAGGCTCCGGGCGGCCGTTTTATGTGTGTTCGCTCGGCCGAGCTAGACGCGCTCGATGATCGTCGCGATGCCTTGCCCGAAGCCGATGCACATCGTCTGCAGGCCGTAGCGCTTCTTGGTGCGCTCGAGCTCGTGCAGCAGCGTGGTCATGAGCTTGCCGCCCGAGCAGCCGAGCGGATGGCCGAGCGCGATCGCGCCCCCGTTGACGTTGACCCGATTCATGTCCGGATGCAGCTCGCGCTCCCATGCCAGCACCACCGACGCGAAGGCCTCGTTGATCTCGAAGAGATCGATCTGGTCGAGCTTCATCCCCGCCTTCTTCAGCACCCGCTGGGTGGCCGGGATGGGCCCGGTGAGCATGATCGTCGGATCGACGCCGGCCAGCGCGGTCGCCACGATGCGCGCGCGCGGCCTGAGCCCGAGCGCCTTCGCCCGCGCCTCCGACATGATCAGGAGCGCGGCGGCCCCGTCGGAGATCTGCGAGGAGTTGGCCGCGGTGACGACGCCGTCCGGCTTGAAGGACGGGACGAGCGCGGCCATCTTCTCCCGGTTCACCGGCACCCGCACGCCCTCGTCGGTGTCGAACACGGTCCCGTCGGCCAGCGCGACCGGCACGATCTCGCGCTTGAACCGCCCCTCCGCGATGGCCCGGCCCGCCCGCTCGTGGCTCTGGGCCGAGAACTCGTCGAGCTCCTCCCGCTTGATGCCCCACTGCTCGGCCACCATCTCCGCGGAGAGCCCCTGCGGGACGATGTTGTAGAGGGCCTGCAGCCGCGGGGAGAGCGGGCCGTCGCCGGGCCCGGCCCCGTTGGAGCCCATGGGCACGCGGCTCATGTTCTCGACGCCCCCCGCGATCACGCACTCGTACTGGCCCGACATGACGCCCATGGCCGCGAAGTTGGCCGCCTGCTGCCCGGAGCCGCACATCCGGTCGAGGGTCGTGCCGCAGACGTCCAGAGGAAACCCGGCGATCAAGGCGGCGTTGCGGGCGATGTTGAATCCCTGCTCGCCGACCTGATCCACGCAGCCCATCACCACGTCCTCGACCTCGCTCGGGTCGATCTTCACGCGCTCGACGAGCGCCTTCAGCGTATCCGCCAGCAGGTCGTCGGGGCGCACCCCGGCCAGCTTGCCGTTCTTCCTGCCCACCGCGGTCCGGGCCGCTCCGACGATCACCGCATTGTTCATGGCTTCCTCCCTGAGCGATTCTAGCAAGTCACGAGGTACGCCGCTTGACCAGGTCGGCCAGCTTGCAGAACGCGCAGACCGCCCCGGTGGTCACCTGCCCGCAGGAGGTGCACTCCTGCAGCGTCACGTCCTCCGCCCGCTCGAAGGCCGGCCGCGCGCGCTCGAGGAAGCCGAACAGGAAGTTGTGCTTGGATCCGGGCGAAGCCTCCTCGAGCCGGTTCAGCACCTCCTTGTGGGCGATCGACGTGGCGCCCTGCGCGAACGGGCACTCCTCCACGATGTAGTCGATACCCCGCAGGAACGCGTAGGCCGCCGTCTCGAGCTCGGACAGGCGGTAGAGCGGCTTGACCCGCCGCACCAGCTTGGGATGGGTGGAGGCCAGCGCGGGCGACTGCCGCGGCAGCGCGTCGGTCTGCCAGTGCATCACCGAGCCGAAGAGCGTGGCCGCCTCGTCGTCGAGGTTGTGTCCGGTCGCCACCACCGCGTAGCCGTGCTGCAGCGCGGCCCGGTTCATCAGGTAGCGCTTGGAGAGGCCGCACGCCGAGCAGGTCGGCCGCCGCGTCACCTGCTGCACCACCGGGATCGGGGCCCCCACCGCCTCGGCCACCCGCTCGACGTGCAGGGTCTGACCCCGGGCCGCCGCGAACGCCTCGCACTTGGCCCGCGACTCCTTCGAGTAGTCGAAGATCCCGAGATCCAGGTAAAGGCCGGCGGTCTGGTAGCCCTCCTCGATCAGCACGTCCCACAGGGCGAGCGAGTCCTTGCCGCCCGAGACCGCCACCATGATCGTCTCCTCGCGGGAGAACATGTGGTGCCGGTGCACCGCCTCCGCCACCTGCTTGCGAAAGAACTCGATGAAGTGCGGCGAGCAGAAGGCCGCGTTGTGGCGCCGCAGCTCCAGCGCCGCGCTGCCGCCGCACTTGCGGCACTTCACCGCGCGCTCCCGCTGCCGCCCGACATGACCGGGCGCACCTCGAGCACGTCGTCGCCACCCACCACCGCGTCGCTGGTCAGGAGCTCGTTGTCGCGGATCACCAGCACCGTGCTGGGCAGGATGCCGAGCTCGCCGAGCAGCTCCTTCACCCGGCGCTTGCCCTCCAGGTCGATCTCCCGCCGCGGATTCCGGAGGATGACCTTCACGACGAAGGAAACCCGTCGGCCGCCTTCACGGCGCGCAGCTGCTGCAGGTGGTCGGTCTCGTGGCGCACGTGCAGCAGCCAGAACTGCGCCAGGTCCATCTCCCCGAGGGTGAAGTGGCGCCACCTGAGCACCCGCGGATCGACGCCGGCCATCCGCTCGAGCGACTGACGGCTGCGCTCCCGGGTCGTGCGGAGATCGGCGATCAACCGATCGATCTGATGCCCGCGCTCCGGGTACACGACCTCCGGCGCCTTGGCGGGTCCCGGCGGCGGGGGCGGCAGTGGCGCAAAGCCCTTCAGGTCGGCCGGGAACGAGGGGATGGGCGGCCGCGCCTCCTTGAGCAGCTTGGAGGTGAGCTTGCTCGTCCCCACCTCGGCGAGCATCAGATGGTGGAGGATCTCGCCGACCGACCATTCGCTGTCGCGCGGACGCCAGTCCGCCTGCACCTGGCTGAGGCCCTCGGCTTCCTTCAGGAGCTGAGCGCGCACGCTCTCCAGATCGTTCCACAGAGCCTCGACCGGCGCCGGCAATGCCATCACGGTGTCCTCCTGGCCCACATGATACAACCGGATCATGAGCGAGCCCACACCCCCGAAACCCGGCGGACCCGACCCGGGCGCGACGCAATGGCCGCGCACCCCCTGGCGCACGACCTCGACGCGGCCGGTCTACGAGAACCGCTGGATCTCGCTTCGCGAGGACGTGGTCGAGCTGCCCGACGGTCGCACCACGCTCTACGGAGTCGTGGACTGCGGGGAGTGCGTCGGCGTGCTCCCGTTCCTCGATCCCGACACCGTCCTGCTGGTCGGTCAGTACCGGTACGTGGCGGGCGACTTCTTCTGGGAGATGCCCACCGGCGGCCAGGACGCCGGCGAGACGCTGATCCAGGCGGCGCAGCGCGAGCTGGCCGAGGAGGCGGGGTACGAGGCCGGCCGCCTCGTCGAGCTGTGCGACTTCCAGACCTCCAAGAGCATCCTCCACGAGGTGGCCCATCTCTACGTGGCCGAGGATCTGCGACCGGTCTCGCGGCAGGCCGACCACACCGAGTTCATCGAGCGGCGCGCGTTCTCCTTCACCGAGGTGCTCGCGATGGTGGAGCGGGGCGAGATCAAGGACGCCATGACCATCATCGCCGTGCTGCACGCGGCGAGACGACGGGGGATGTAGTCAGGATTTGCCGAGGAGGTACATCTCGCCGCTGGGTGCGGGCAACCCGCCCGTCGGCTCCAGCGTCACCGCGAAGGCGTCGACCGTGCTCACGCCCGGCAGCGGGTGCACCGCCAGGCTCCCCGTCCCGTTCGCGTCCACCGAGAAGACGCCCGCGGAGACGGGCGCGTTGCTGCCCGCGATCGCCCAGAGCTGGTAGGCCTTGCCCTCGGGTGGCGTGGGCAGCCCGGTGACGACGAACACGCCTCCGGTGTGCGCGTGCCACATCATCCGCGCGCGCGCCTCCGGAGCCGGGGGCAGCCCCGCGAGCACCACCACCTGGGTCGCGGGATCTCGCAGTATCGCCATGATCGCCTGCTGGTTCCGCAGCTCCACCTTGAGCTGGTCGGCGTCGTGCGCGAGTGCGTCCAGACGCTTCTCGTAGGTCGAGGACACCGTCCAGCCGACCACCACCGCGGCCAGACCGGCGGCCATGGCTCCGCCCAGGATCGCGGGCCACAGTGCACGGGGACGGCTCGGCGCCGGGTGCACCGGATCCGGCGCCCGCGACGCCGTCGGCTCGGCGGCAATCCGCTCCATCAGCGCGACCTTGATCGCGGGCGGCGGCGGCGCGGGCGCGGCGGCGGCGAGGTCGACCAGCGTGTTCTCGGCGTCGCGGAGCGCGGCCAGGGCCTCGGCGTCGCTCGCGCGCAGCAGCGCCTCGAAGCGCGCGCGGTCCGCGCCCTCGAGCACGCCCAGGGTATAGGCCGCCGCCAGCTCGCTGATCTCGTCGCGGGTCATGTCGCCGACAGCCTCTCCCCTCTGAGCGCGCTCCGCAGGCGCTCCAGCCCCAGCCGCGCGCGCGTCTTGACGGTCCCGAGCGGCTCCCCCAGCTTCAGCGAGATCTCCGACTGCGTCAGGCCTTCGAAGAAGGCCAGCTCGATGACCCGCCGCTGCGCCTCCGGGAGCTGGGCCAGCGCCGCCTGCACGAGGTCGCGATGCTCGGCCATCACGGCGGGATTCTCCGCCGACCCATGATCCCGCCGGGCCACGGACTCGTCCAGCGGGGCCACGAAGGTCCTGTCTCTTCTACGCATGGACCGCAGCCGATCGATTGCCCGGGTCCTGGCCCGCATGACGAGCCAGGCCTCCGGGCTGCCCCGCTTCGGATCGTACTGGGGCGCCTCCAGCCAGACCTGCCAGAAGACCTCCTGCAGCACCTCGGCCGCGGCCTCCGGGTCGCGCAGCACGCGCCGGATGAGGCCGAAGGCCAGCGGGGAGGCCAGATCGTAGAAGCGGCTGAACGCATCACGATCGCCGGCGGCGATGCGAGCGATCAGCGCGGGGAAGGTCTCCGAGCCGGGCACGGCGGACGGCATGGCTATTCAGTACCAGTGCGCGCGCCGCCGGGTCAACACATCCACGCGGCCCGGCTGGCGCGTAGAGCAGGCGGGAGCTACGCGCTCGTCCGGCGCACGAGGCGCCGGGCCTTCAGCTCGTAGCGCGGCAGGCTCTGGCCCGGCACCGGCACTGCCTCCACGCGAATGCCCAGATCCACGCGCACCGCCTCCTGCACGGCTGCCACCACCGGTGCGGCCTGTCCACTCACCTCGAGCAGCAGGCGCACCTCGTCGAGCTGGCCGCGGCGATACACCTCGATCAGAAACTCGTCGACCGCGGGGAAGCGGCGCACGATGCCCTCGAGCGCGGAGGGGAACACGTTCACCCCGCGGACGATCAGCATGTCGTCGACGCGGCCCAGGATGCCGCCCTCGAGGCGCAGGAAGCGTCGGCCGCACGAGCACGGGTCCTTCGCCACGCGAACGCGGTCGCCGGTCCGGTAGCGGAGCAGCGGCGAGCCGAGGCGGCCCAGGTTGGTCAGGACGAGCTCGCCCTCGTCCGCCGGATGACCGGTGGCCGGATCGATCACCTCGACGATGAACTCGGACTCGTTGACGTGCAGGCCCGCCTGGGCCGCGCACTCGAAGCCGTAGGCCCCCATCTCGGTCATGCCCGCGTGGTCGTAGGCGCGGGCACCCCAGCATTCCTCGATGCGCGCCCGCACCGCGGGAATGCCCGCGCCCGGCTCGCCCGCGTGCACGGTGGCACGGATGCCGAGCCGGTCGAGCGGCAGCCCGCGCTCGCGCGCGACCTCGGCCAGGTGCAGCGCGTAGGACGGCGTGCAGCACACCGCGGTGGCGCCGAGCGCCGTCATGGCGGCCAGCCGCTGGGCCGAGTCCTGCCCGCCGCCTGGGATGGCCATCGCGCCAAGAAGCTGGGCACCCTCGAAGCCGGCCCAGAAACCCACGAACAGCCCGAACGAGAACGGGAAGAACACGCGATCACCGGGCCCGAGCCCCGCGCCGCGGAGCACGA
>Ga0335084_10002541_pt1 | contig 17639 bp, 21 predicted proteins | sample Lox_Sample_44_FD_206721 | JGI IMG/M metagenome (GOLD analysis project Ga0335084, IMG submission 206721) | Soil microbial communities from Loxahatchee National Wildlife Refuge, Florida, United States - Lox_Sample_4.4 | ecosystem: Environmental > Terrestrial > Soil > Wetlands | place: USA... | reverse complement strand
GGAATTCGACGGACAGCGCTCCACGTTGCACGCGCTTCTCTCGGCTGATGCCGGTGCCACGTTCAGGGAGAACGAGATCGCCATCACGTCTGGTGCTTCGGATCAGCCGCGGCTGCTGGCGCGCAGTGGTCGCTTCTACGTGGTCTGGAACACCGCGCGCGAATCTCTGCGCGTTATCCCCCTGCCATGAAGCTCGCTACCATGCTTCGGAGCGCGGTATCAGCGGCTGCGTTGACGGTCCTGGCGCCGGGGCATGCCGCAGAAATGCGCGCGTTCGACAGTGGCAGTCTCCAGGCGATCAAGTCCGCCAAGGCCGGTCGTCCCTTCGTCGTTGTGTTCTGGTCGATCTACTGCGCACCATGCATTGAGGACATGGCAGACTGGCGCGAACTTCGAGCGCGACATCCGACCATCCCGGTCATCCTCGTACTTGCGGACGCCCCTGCAGATCGCGCGCGGGCGTCCCGGTTGCTCGAGGAGTATCCGCCGGGCGATGTGGAACTTTGGGCGTTCGCTGACGATTTCGGCGAACGCACGCGCTATGCGGTGGATCGGACTTGGCGCGGCGAACTGCCACGCACCTACTTCTTCGACCCCAGTGGCCGCATCGACGTGGTCACGGGGCGTCTGGACCGACGCTGGGCGGACAACTGGTTTAATCGACAGCGGTGAGGCGGCATCGGTGCATTGGCGTCGCCGGGCTGCATCGTTCCGCCGGGCGGACCCGGATCAGCCGATGTCGTAGCCGTGCCGGCGCGCGGCCAGCAGCGCTTCGGTGCGATTCGAGGCGTTGAAGGCGCGATAGATCGCGGTGACGTGGGTCTTCACCGTGCCTTCCGAAAGTCCGAGTTCGCGGCAGATGATCTTGATCGGCGCGCCGCGCGCGAGTAGCTGCAGGACCTGTTCCTGCCGCTCCGTCAGCTCGATGCGGCCCGGCCCCGCTTCACGCGGCCGGTCGGGCGTGGCGAACATGCCCGAGCGGTTGACTTCCTCGAGCAGGTCGGCGGGGATGTAGACGCCCCCCGAGAGCACGAACTTCACCGCCGACAGCAGCGTTTCCGACGCCATCGACTTCGGCACGAAGCCCGCTGCGCCCAGCTGCAACACCCGCATCACGTTGCGCTGGTCCTGCTGCCCCGAGAGCACGAGGATCTTCATCTCCGGGGCTTGCGCGACCATCGCCTCGAGCAGCGATGTGCCGGAGACGCCGGGCAGGCCGAGGTCGAGGACCACGAGATCCAGGTCGGGATGCTCCTGCTGCAGCTGCAGCGCGGATTCGGCAGTGCGGGTCGTGATGACCTCGGCTTGCGGATCGAGGTCGAGAAAGAGCACCGAAAGCGCGTCGGTGATGAGCGAGTGATCGTCGACGACGAGTATTTTCATTGACATTCTGGCAATGGCGTCGGCATGCGGCCGGACGTCCGTGGGAGAGGGCATTGTAGACCTTGCGGATGCCGCGACTGCTCGCGCAATAAGCGCCGCTTTAGCGCGCCGCGGCGGGGATTGCTCCAGTTCCGCGGCTGCGTTCGCTCTGGCCCGCGCCGCGGTCAGGCAGGTCGCGGCCGGACGCGGGCGGCGGCCTGCTTTGCGATAGTGCGTGCCGTCTCCGCGTCGCCAGCGCGCGCCAGTGCCACGCCCATGCGGCGCTTGACGAAAGATTCGGGCTTGCCGAACAGCCGGAGGTCGACGCCGGGGACGCTCATCGCTTCGGCGGCACCGTCGAACACCAGCGCTCCGGCCTCGTGGCCGCCGTAGATCACGGCACTGGCGCCCGCATTGCGCAGCGAAGCGTCGACCGGCAGTCCGAGCAGCGCGCGTGCGTGCAGTTCGAACTCGTTCTGCCATTGGGTGGCCATCGTCACCATGCCGGTGTCATGCGGCCGCGGACTGACCTCGGAGAACCACACCTGCTCGCCCTTGACGAAGAGTTCGACGCCGAAGATGCCGGTGCCGCCGAGTTCGTCGGTCACGCGGCGCGCATGGTCGCGCGCGGCCGTGAGTGCGGTGGCGGCCATCGAATGCGGCTGCCAGCTTTCTACGTAGTCGCCGGCCACCTGCACGTGCCCGATCGGCTCGCAGAACGTGGTCGCGATCGCGCCATCGGCAACACGCGCGCGCACCGTGAGCAGCGTGATCTCGTAGTCGAAGTCGATGAAGCCTTCGACGATGACCCGACCCAGCGCGACCCGGCCCGCGGCGTTGGCAAGTTCCCAGGCCGCGCGCAATGCTTCCGGAGTGTCGACACGGCTCTGGCCCTTGCCTGAGGACGACATCACCGGCTTGACCATGCAGGGGAAGCCGAGCGCCTCGGCGGCCGCACGCATCTCGTCGAACGAACCCGCGAAGCGATAGGGCGAGGTGGGCAGGCCGAGCGTCTCGGCAGCGAGTCGTCGGATGCCTTCGCGATTCATCGTCAGCCGCGCGGCGCGGGCGGTCGGCGTTACGCGGGCCTGTCCGCGCGCTTCGATCTCGACCAGCGCATCGGTCGCGATGGCCTCGATCTCGGGGACGATGATGTGCGGCCGCTCCACGTCGACCAGAGCGTGCAGCGCGACCGGGTCGGTCATGTCGATGACGCGTGCGCGATGCGCGACCTGGTGCCCGGGGGCGCCGGCGTAGCGATCGACCGCGATCGTTTCGACACCGAGGCGCTGCAGAGCGATCAGCACTTCCTTGCCGAGCTCGCCCGCACCGAGCAGCATCACCCGCGTGGCCGCAGGCGAGCACGGAGTCCCGAGCGGGTAGGGCCAGGCGCCCGGCGTGCGACTCATGCCCTTCCGTGCGCGATCGCGGCGCAACGTACGAGGGCAGGCAGTGGGCCTGGACGCATGGCGCGCGAAGCGTAGCACCGGCACTCGCCGCGCCATGGGCAATGCAGGCCGCTGCGCGCCGCGTCGAATATTCCCGGCCGCCATGCCGAATCCTGCCTCGCGGCGGTGCCCGTGCACGACATAACGTGGCAGCGGTCCATTGCGATGGATCAAACATCTTCCCAGGAGCGACTCATGAATCAGCAGCAATCCGGATCACTGCGCAAATGCTTAAGCGTGCTCGCCGCCGTTGGCGCGCTGGCGCTCGCCCTCGCCACCGCGCCGGCCAGTGCCGAATGCACGGATGACGTCGGGAATACCGCGTCCGTCGCCGATTTCAGCGATGCGTTTGCCCTTGCCCCCGATGCAGACCTTGCCTATCTGCCTTTCGTACTGGGCGAGTCGCAGGACGAGAACGCGCAGCCGCTCGCGGAAGACCACCCCGCGGACGAAACCGTCATCCTCGCTGGCGGATTCGATTTCGACTGAGGCGTCCGTTCGGCGCAGCAGCGCGTTGTGCCCGCGGCCTTTGGCCGCCCCGACGTCCCACGCCGCGGCTTCTTGCGCCCGAGCAAGACGTTCGCTGGCGTTTGTCCGCATAGTCTCCCGGGTGCGTCTTCGGAGGAGGAGGGCGGCGGTGCGCGGCGTGCGGAGTCTGTCCGTGCTTCTGGGTGCGAGCGTGGTCCTGCTGGCCTGCTCGATCGACATGAAGGTCGCAGGAGGGCAGTTCACCGGTTCGGAGAAGTGCAGCGGCTGCCACGCGGCCGATGTTGCCTCCTGGAAGGACAGCTACCACAGCAAGATGGTGCGCACGCCGCGCGAGGGGCTGCTGAAGGAGGCGACGGATCACTGGGTCCGCGACGCCAGGGGCGTTGCGGGTCCGGCGCGAGGCAACGTCGACGGTAGGCCGTACGCGCTCGACGATGTTGTGATGGTGGTCGGCACGAAGTGGAAGCAGCGGTATCTGGTCAGGATCCCTGCAACCGGCAACCACCAGTTCCTCGACAAACAATGGAACGCATATACGAAGGCCTGGGAAGGCGACGGCAACAACATCGATTGGGAGACCCACTGCTCGACCTGCCATGTGACCGCCAATCGAGAGATCGCTCCCGGGGCAGCCGACCGGGCCCGTCGCTACGTTGAGAGCATGCTGCTGGCTGGAAACCTGCCGCGGGCCGATCTGTCACCCGTAATGAACCACCAAAAATAAGATCCGGCGCGGGGGAGTCATCCCCCGCCAACGGACGATAAAAAAAGCCGGCGCGAGCCGGCTTTGTCTTTTGTGCCCGCCCCACTACATCGCCTTGATCCACTTGACGAGAGCAGTGAGATCGGCTTCCGAGGCGGTCGACTTCGGGTGGCCCTGTCCGGTGGCGAGCTTCTTGACGACGTCGGCGTCCGGCGTGTTCTTGATCTTCGCCGCGATGTCCTTGAAGGACGGCCCCATCTTCTTGGTGTCGACGGCATGGCACTTGCCGCAGCCCGCCTTGTCGGCCAGGTCGGCCTGGGCCATCGCCGCGCCCGACATCAACATTGCCGCGGCAGCCACGGCGATCGCAATCTTCGACTTCATGCTTTCCCCCTTTGACGAATGCAAACTAGCACCGCCCCGATGATTCTGGTCGGCGATCTGAATTGTTTCACCGCGTCGCTGGCAGCGGTGCCGTTGATGGCCGTGAATGAAAACGGGGCTTGTGCCCCGTTAAGGAATCGCAAGGTTCCGGCCCGTCCTATTGCATCAGAACCCACTTCACGATGGCGGTGACGTCTTCCTTCGAAGCCTTGACCGCGGGATGGCCCTTGCCGCCGGTGACCTTCGCAACCAGATCGGCTTCGGCGCTGGCGTTGCCCTTGTACTTCGCGGCAATGTCCTTGAACGCCGGCCCCATCTTCTTGGTGTCGAGCGCATGGCAGCTGCCGCAATTTTTCTGCGCCAGGTCGGCCTGCGCGCTCGCGGCCCCCGCAAACGTGATGCCGGCGGTCGCCATCAAAGCAACGATCAAGATCTTCATCTCCACCCTTTCCGGAAAAGTGCCACCAATCGGCGGCCCACGATATCCAGCCTCGTCATGCCCCCGCATGCGATGTCGTCACGACATCCAGTCGGGTGCCTCGAGCCGGCCTCTCAACCGGCGCAGGAGTCTAACGCATCAGCCTGACCCGGGTTGACACATGGACACGGGGTGGCCCTGGGCACACGGCGCATAGATTGCATCGGCGCGGCGCACAAAGGCGTCGACCATGCGGTCGGCGGCGTGGTCGATCAGCCGGCCGGCGACGGTTTCAGCGTGCAGGGCCAGCTCGTAGCGCAACATGAAGTGGACGTGGCAACCGGCATCGCCGAGGGCGCGCAGCGTCCACTCGCCGTAGAAATCGCGGAAAGATCCGCCCTGCATCCGGATCGCCATGAACTCGGGCGCGCGCTTCTCGTTGCGTGTCGTCACGCGCACATGCAGGTCGCGCAGCCCGACCTCAAGCGTCGCGCTGACGATGTCCGGCGTACGCTCGATCAGCGCCGCTGCGCGGCACCAGGGCAGGAAGCTCGGATAGTCCTCGACCCGTTCGATCAGCTCGAACATGCGTTCGGCCGAATGGGCAACGAGGGCTTCACGGCGAATCTCGCGCATCGGATGGCCGCCGTCGCGGCAATGTTGCGCCCGAAGTTTCCGGGATGACGCGAACGATACGGCGCGGCGTCGCGACGTGACAAGCCGATCAGACCACACGCGGCTCAGCGGCCGAAGCGCGTTGCGACCGCTTCCTCGCGCTCGAGATCCTCGAGCCGAGTGTCGATGTCGGCGATGTCGGCATCGATTTCCGGCAGCAGGACGTCCTGCAGTGCCCGTACGCGCCGCACGGTGCGGCGATACTCCGCGTACAGCCGCGCCAGCGTCGTCGAGACCGCCGCCATGCGGGCCAGATGATCGGCAACTCGCGCCCAGGCGGCGCGGCAGGCTTCGGCTTCGGGCGACGGATTCACGGCCCCCGCCGCCTGGCCGGCTTCGCCGATCACGCGGGCGGCAAGCGTGGTCACGCCGAGCAGCGGCATCGGTTCCACGCGCAGACGCCGTCGCGAAACTGTGGCGGGATAGACCTGCAGACCGTGCAGCCCGTGACGGCCCAGTGCGGCCGACAGCGCCTCGTGCGCGGCGTTCGTCAGCGCCTCGAGTTCGCGCGACAGCGCCTGCTGCGCGCGGACCTGGCGCAGCATCTCGCCGGCCAGAAGCAGGCACTTCTCGTCGAGAAACGCATAGCCCTCACGCATCGTGCGGCGCTCGTCGGCGAGCGCGATCAGCAGGCTGCGCGTCGGGGTGAGGTCGCTCATCGCGCAGGCGCCGGCGCAGCGGCCGCTTTCGATTGCAGGTGCTCGGCGAGCTGCGCGTCCGACAGCCGTGTGAGTTCGGCGAGCGGCAGCCCGCGCAGCAGATCCCACCCCGCTGTCATGCTCTCCTCGAGAGTGCGTGCATGTGCCTGACTGATCAGCGAGTTCTCGAACTGCGCTCCGAAGGCAAGGTAGCGCCGGTCGGTGTCGGATAGTCCGTCTTCGCCGACGACGCTCGCCAGCAGTCGCGCCTGCGTCGCACGGGCATAGGCCGCATAGAGCTGGCTCGCGAGCGCCGGGTGATCGGCGTGTGTGTAGCCCTTGCCGGTGCCGTCCTTCATCAGCCGCGACAGACTGGGCAGCACGTTCACGGGCGGATACACGCCTGCGCGTTCGAGCTCCCGCGACAGCACGATCTGGCCCTCCGTGATGTAGCCCGACAGATCCGGGATCGGATGGCCGATGTCGTCTGACGGCATCGTCAGGATCGGCAGCTGCGTCAGGGTGCCCTTGACGCCATGCAGGCAGCCGGCGCGCTCGTACAGTGTCGCGAGGTCCGAGTACATATACCCCGGGTAGCCCTTTCTCCCTGGCACTTCGCCTCTGGCACCCGCTACCTCGCGCAGTGCTTCGCAATAGTTGGTCAGGTCGGTGACGATCACCAGTACGTGCTTGCCGAGTTCGAAGGCGAGGTACTCCGCCGCGGTCAGCGCGAAGCGCGGCGTCAGCAGGCGCTGGGTCGACGAATCGCTCGCGAGGTTCAGAAACAGCGCCGACCGTTCGAGCGCGCCGGACTGCTCGAGCGAGCGCCGGAAATACTCGGCCGTCGTGTACGGCACGCCGATCCCCGCGAACACGATGGCGAACTCGCCCGCCTCCGCTCCGCGCAGGCGGGAGTTGCCCGCGATCTCCACCGCGATGCGGTCGTGCGGCAGTCCGCCGCCCGAGAAGATCGGCAGCTTCTGTCCCCGGACGAGGCTGTTCATCAGGTCGACCGCCGTGACACCGGTCTCGATGAACGCGCGCGGCGTGGCGCGGGCAACCGGATTGATCGGTGTGCCGTCGATGCGCAGCCGCCGGTCGACCGACAGCGGCGGCCCGCCGTCGATGACCTGGCCGATGCCATTGAACACGCGCCCCAGCAGTCCCAGCCCGACGCCGAACTCGATCGGCTCCCCGAGGAAGCGCACGACGGTGTCAGCGAGGCCGAGCCCGGCGGTCGGCGCCAGCATCTCGATCGTGACCAGGTCATTGTCAATGGCCGCTATGCGTCCGAGGCGCGGCGTCCCGTCGCGCCCGGTGACGACGACCGCCTCGTTGAGGCCCACGTCGAGGGTGCGTCGCATGAAGAGCAATGGCCCGTCGAGGCGCGTTGCGGCATCGTGCACCGTGACTCTAGGCCGCATCGCGCTCTCCATGCGCCGCCTCGGGCGCGCGGGGCACGACGAGCCCTGCGAATGCCGCCTCGACGCGACGCTCGAGGTCCGCGAGCCGATCGAGCTCGCCCTCAGCGATGTCTTCTGCCATGCGTGCCAGGGGTCGCATCACGTCGAGCGCGGCGATCTGCTCGGGCGTTACGCCGTAGTCGGCCGCCCCCTCCGCCAGCTCGATGAAGTGGACCAGCAGCCGCAGCATCGCCGCCTGCCGGTCCGGGCCGCAGTAGTGATCCACCGGCGAGAACGCGGACTGTCGCAGGAACGCATCGTTGATCAGTTCCGCAGCGAGCAGCGTCAGGCGCTGCCGCGCCGGCAGCGCATCCTTGCCGATGATGCGCGCCATCCGCTCCAGCCGCGCCTGGTCGTCAAGCAGCGTCAGGACGCGGCGGCGCAGCTCGAGCCACTCGTTCTCGCCCGACGCTGCACGGGCCCGCGCGGTCGGCACCGCACCGTAGCGGCTCAGCCACCAGGCTGCCATGTCGAGCGAATCCTCCGAATAGGACTGCAGCGGATTGACGGCCGGATAGAAGCGCGCCTGCGCGCGCTTCGAGTCCAGCGCCCAGAAGCTGCGCACGTAACGCTTGGTGTGGCTTGTGACCGGCTCGGAGAAGTCACCGGACGGCGGGCTGATCGAGCCGAGCACCGTCACGGACGCGCTGTCGCCGGCCAGCGTCGTCACCCTCGCCGCGCGCTCGTAGAAATCGGCAAGACGACTCGAGAGATAGGTCGGGTAGCCGCCTTCGCCGGGCAACTCGCCGAAGCGGCCCGAGACTTCGCGCAACGCCTCCGCCCAGCGCGACGTCGAATCGGCCATCAGCGCAACATGCAGCCCCTGGTCGCGGAAGTACTCCGCGACGGTGACTGCCGAGTAGATGCTGGCCTCGCGCGCGGCCACTGGCATGTTCGAGGTGTTCGCGATGATGACCGTCCGCTCCATCAGCGCACGGCCGGTGCGCGGATCGATGAGCTGCGGGAACTCCTCGAGCACGCCGGCCATTTCGTTGCCGCGCTCGCCGCAACCGAGGTAGACGATGACGTCAGCGCTGCAGCCCTTGGCCAGGCTCTCGAGCAGGATCGTCTTGCCGGTGCCGAACCCACCGGGGATCGCACCCTTGCCTCCGAGTGCCACCGGAAACAGCGAATCGAGGATGCGCTGGCCGGTGACCAGCGGCTGATCCGACGCGAGCCGCTCGCGCACCGGGCGTGGCGTACGCACCGGCCAGAAGTGGCTGAGCGCAACATCTCGTACCGCATCACCTTCGGCGCGCAGCCGCAGTACTGGCGCATCGTCGGCGTACTCGCCGGCAGCGGCGATCCACTCGACGCGGCCGGCGATGTCCGGCGGCACCAGGGCCTTCTGTTCGCGACCTTGCGCGCGGCCGACGCGACCGAATACGGCGCCTGCTGCAGCATCGGCTCCGATCTCGACCTGTGGATCGAACCTGAAACGCGCCTCTGCTCCGGGGGCGAGCGGTCGCAGCAGCCCATCGAAGATGTTGCCGAGCAGTGCCGGCCCGACCCGGATGCCGAGCAGCGCTCCGGTGCCGGTCACTTCGACTCCCGGCCTGAGGCCCGTGGTGTCCTCGTAGACCTGCGCGACGATCTCGTCCTCGTTGACGCGAATCACCTCGCCGAGCAGCCCGGCGGGCCCGACGCGGATCGCTTCGCGCAGCAAGAACGTGCCTTCGGCACGCGCCCGCAGTACCGGCCCGCTGATCCAGTGGATGCGCGCACGCGATCCGGCGGCCGTCATGCGGCTTCTCCTTCCTTCAAATGGTGCAGCAGGCGGCCTTCGAGCTGCGCGCGATCGGCGAGCAGACCGTCGAGCGTCGCGTCCAGGACGTTGTGCCCGCACACAACGCGGAAACCGGCATCAATGCCCGCGGCTTCGGCGAACTCGACCCGCGTCAGGCCCTGCCCGCGGAGCCACTGAGCGCGCTCGGTGCGCTCGGCCTCGGACCACGCGGCGTGGTGTTCGATGCGCCAGCCGCTTGCGTGGCGCGGCACGGCCTGCAGTGCGCGTCCGAGATGGGCTTCGACCCATTGCCGGCGCGTGTCCGCCGCCTGCCAGCGCGCGCACAGCTTCCGCCGCAGTTCGCCCCAGGCGCCGGCGAGAAGCTGCATGGCGTGGCGCTGCGCTGCCAGCCGACGCTCGGTGGCAAGCGCGGCTTCGACCGCGCCGACCTCGGCCGCGAGGCGCTTGCGTTCCTCGGCGATCGCGGTCGATACGCGGCGCCGCGCCTCGCTGATTGCGGCGTGCCGGAGCTCGCGCGCCTCGGCGTCCGCCGGCGCGAACAGCTCCGCGCAGCGGCGCGCCTTGTAGCGCTCGACCAGGTCGAGGAGGGCGGTGGTTCTTTGCTCGAGATTCATCGTGCCGTGTCAGCGCTCCAGACCCAGTTGGGCGCGCGCCCGTTCGGCGGGGTCGAGCGCGCTCGGCTCCTCTCCCGGCCGCGGCACGAGCACCAGCAGCGGGCGACCGGCCGCGAGTGCCGTATCGAGTTCGTTGCGCGGCAGTCTTTCGGCGACGTCGATCGCCAGGAAGACGGCTTCGGCCCCGGCGCGAGCCTGCAGGAACGCGGCGAGTTCGTCGCCCCGCGCGGGTACCCAGCACCGGACTCCGGCGAGTCGCAGGCCAGCGCCATCGAGCGCGTTACCGACGTACGCAAACGCAGGCATCGCGGGGGTCACGCGAGCCGGTTCAGGATCAGGATGGAGATGATCACACCGTAGATCGCAATCCCTTCCGCGAGGCCGACGAAGATCAGCAGGCGGCCGAAGAGGTCGGGCTTCTCGGCGAGTGCGCCCACCGCTGCCGCACCGAGCTTCGCGACGGCGTAGCCGCCGGCGAGCGAGGAGGCGGCGGTGGCGAACGCAGCCGCGGCCAGGCCCCAGGTGAAGGCGTCCGGCGGCAAGCCGGCTCGTGCGGTCTGTGCGGACGCCGTGTCCGGAAACAGGACCAGCACGGTGCCGAAAGCCGCGAGGGCGGCCGCACCGGCGATTAGCAACAAGGGCAGGGCGAAGCGACGCATGGAGACTCCTCAGTGATCGAGCACGGCTGGCGGGGCCGCAAGCGGGCGGAACTCGCGCCCTTCGGCGCGGAAGAATCGGGTGAAGAACTCGAACAGGACCAGGCGCGTTGTCTGGATCGACACGACCAGCCCCTCGACGACCAGGATCAGCGCATTGCCGAGCAGCAGCACCAGTGCGTAGAGCAGCGGCTGTCCGGCGGCATCGGCGAGGCCGACGACGGCTGACGACAGTCCCGCATGCGCCAGAGCAAAGGCGCCGACGCGCGCGAATGACAGTGTGTTGATCAGCACCTGGATCGTGTGCTCCAGCAGTTCCCCGAGCGCGCCAAGGGCAGCGCGAACGGTCGGTCGGCGCATGGCCGCGGCCGCCATCGCCCAGAGGACACCGGCGCCGGCGACCCAGGGTCCCACAGGCGTGACGAACGCCAGCAGGGCGCCGCTGAACGTCGCGAGCAGCGGCGCGTCGTCGCGCAGCCAGTCCTCGAACCTCCGCTCCCACCACGCGCCGAGCGCGCCGAGAGCGAGTCCCAGGATCAGCAGAATGGCGCCGCCGACGATCGGCACTAGCAGCACCGGCAACGGATGCTCGATCGGATGCAGCCAGAGCGGTGCGATCAGGTCCTCACGGCAGAACACACTGCCGAATACCCAGCCGAAGGCCGCGGCTGCGATGCCGCCCGGCACGAGAAGACGCAGCACCGGCAGACGGTTGCGCAGCAGCCAGCCGGCGAGCGCCAGTACGAGACCCTGACCGACGTCGCCGAACATGTACCCGAACATCAGTGGCACCGTGAGCGCAAGCAGCATGCTCGGATCGGTGCCCGTTGCACTGGGCATGCCCACCAGGCGCGTGAAGATCTCGAACGGCTGCGCCCACCACGGATTACGCAGCACGAGCGGCGCGTGCACGCCGCGGGGCGGCCGCGGAAAGGTGGCCAGAGCGCGCGCCTCGGACGACTCGAGCGCGCGCACGACGCCTTCGCGGTCGGCAGTCCATCCGGTGATGCGCGCGAAGACATCGCCCTGCTCGATTGCGCCGCCGTGCTCGAAGCACCAGGTGGCGCGCGCGATGTCCGCCAGCGCGGCGGGCAGGCCGTGCTGCGCCGACAGAAGATCGAGTTCGTTGCGCAGCTGGTCGACCACGGCCTGAGCTTCGACGCGTTTCTCTGCAACCAGTGCGAGGTTGGCCTCGGTGCTGGGCTGAAGCCAGTCGGGGAAACGGGCCTGACGTCCCTTCACCTCGGCGACCGCACGCGACAGTGCTTCCAGCGTCTCGGGGGCGCCGATCGCAAGCAGCAGCCGTTCATTGCCGACCACCGCGGAACGCGTGATGGCATCGAGCGGCAGATCGACCTCCGCGCCGAGGGGCAGCGCGTAGAGCGCCGCGCCGATGCCCATTTCGGCCTGCGCGAGCGCAGAAAAATCCACGCGGCTGTCGGCCATCTGGCGCAGTGCGTCGGCCGCCAGGTCGAGTTCCGCCACCTGTGCGCTGGCCGCCTGGAGTCGCGAGATCAGCGCATCGCTCGCCTGCGCCCACGCCCTGATCGTCGCGAGACCTTCGCCCAGTGCCTGCTGCGGCGAGCGCCGCTCGGGACCATGGTGCACGCTCGACGACGGCCAGTAAGGCCGGTACTTGCGGGCCAGCGTGCCGTATTCCCGCAGCAGATCCTGCGGCGCCGCTGCCGGGCTTTCGGAGGGATGCCACTCGACCTCCACGCAGCCTGCGGCCGCGAGGGCCTCCAGCGCAATGAAGGCATCGTCCTGTGCCACAAGGATCTCGAACCACGTGCAGGGCTCGGGACGGATCATGCCGATGCTCCGGCGCGACAGGCGCGCCGCACGAATTCGCCGCGCAGGCGTTCGAGGTCGAGCGCAAAGACGGCGAGGTAGGCGAAGAGCGCAGCCGGCTGCGCCGGACAGCGCCGCAGCAGCGACGCCATCGACGCGGAAAGGAACTGCCGCGCCGAGTTGGCATCATCGGCCGCCATTGCACCGAACCGACGCAGGTGGTCCTTCAGCATCTGCGCAACCCGCAGCAGACTCGCAGCGAACTCCTCGGATACCGCGGGCCAGCGCGCGCGCCATTCGACGCTCCATGAGTCGAGCACGCGATGCAACGTCGCTGGCTGCGCGCGCGCCAGCCGCGCCAGCGTCGGTGCGAGCGGAGGTTCCTCCAGCGCCGCGGCGGCGAGGCGTGCGAGCGGACCGCCAGCAAGCGCAGTACGGCGCTCGGCGGCCGCCGTCAGCGCGTATGGGGCGAGTTCAGCGTCGGCGGCGATCCAGGCTGGCGGCGCCTCGTCAGTCAGCAGGCACAGCAACGCCGGAAGGTCGATGAGATGCCGCGTGTACAGCAGCGCTGCGCGCCACTCCGGCGGCGACCACGCCGCGACATCATGGATGCGCGAGCGCAGCTGCTGGCGGAAGGCAAGTTCGATGAGATCGCCACTGGCGCCTGGTGGAATGCCGGAAACCGCGTCGGCCGCGGGTGAGCTGCGCACAAGTTCGAGGAGCACCGGAACGGTTCGCGACGAACGCAGCTGTTGCCACAGCCGCTCGTCCGGCCGCTTGCCGAGGCCGGCACATACGCGCGCGTACGCGAACTCGAGCGAGAGACAGTCGATCATGCCGATCCGTCGCCCAGTTCGGCTGCCAGCCGATCGAGCGCGCTTGCGATGCGTTTGGGCTCGTCGGCGCCAGCGGCCGACGGCTCGAGCAGCGCGCGCCGCTGCCGCTCCAGGGCATCGATCCGGGCGTGGATCGACGCGTCCACGGCCCGGTGCACGCGCGCCACCCTTTCGGCGGCACGTTCGGCGATCTGCCGCGACTGCGTGCGGGCGTTTTGGCGCATCTGCTCCGCGGCAGCGGCACACCGCTGCACCTCGCCGCGCGCGGCCTGCTCGGCTCCGAGAACGCGCATGATCGCCGCGTCGACAGCGTCAGGCGTCGCTGCGTGCGTGTCCGCTGGCATCTTGCCCTGTGACGGGCCGGCTGGCGGCCCCACTCCCACGCCTTTATAGGCGCGGCGCCCGCGGCCGCGCTTGCGGCAGGACAACGGCCGCTGCATCGAGGCCGCCCGTGCCGGCCGTTTGTCGCCGCCATGCTGCAAACCGGGCGGGCTGGACAAAAAGAAGCCCGGCAGGGCCGGGCTCAAGGGGGAGGGAGTCTGAAACCTAGCGAATGGCCGTTGTGCTGTGGCCGGCGACGAGTGTGGGCGGATGCTTGGCGGCCAGCAGCAGTGCGCGGTCTCCGTCGGCGAGGCCTGCGACGGCGCTGAACACGGTGAACGTGGTCGCGGCAGCGGCCAGCAGCGCAGCGGCGTGTGCGAAGAATTTGCGGACCATGGCGATCTCCTGTTTCTTGTTCAATTGAGTGATCGCATTACATGCTGATCGCGTCACAAGCGCGTCCGAACATTGCAGAGGCGGGGCTATGAATATTCACCCCGCAGGCCTTGCGGCATTCGGCGCAATGGCCGACGTGTTCGCTGCGGCACCTGCTCGACCCGCCGCGCGCGGGAGCATGATGCGTGTCATGTCGGGGGGGGCCGACGGACCCGGCAATCAGCAAAAGAGGCGCAGGGCGCCGCAAAGGGAAGGGGCTGTGGATATCCGGAAGTCTGCGATCGCGCTTGTCGCTGCGCTGGCCTGCGCGTTCCTGTCGTGCGCAGCCGCCGAGCCGAAGCTGTTGGTGCGCGACAACGCGGTGCTGGAGTCGCGCAGCGACGGCATGGGCATGACGACGTATTGGGGCGTCGGGGCCAGCTACGAGATCGTGGGCCCCGGCATCACCGTGTTCTTCCTTCGCCGTGCAGAGGGCGGGCTCGTCGCGCCGATGATTCGCGTTGCCTATGTCGGCGACGCCTGGATCCACGCACAAAGCGTCACGTTCACCGTCGGGGAACGCTCCTACGGCCCGTTCGAGGATGCCTACAGCCGACCGACGCGCCTGCGCGTCGGCTCGTTCGTCGTCGAATCGCTGATGCTGCCGGTCGACACGGACGAGAAGTGGCGCATGCTCGAAGGTATCGGTGAGGCGGCCGAACTCGGGCGCCCCGTCGTGGTCGTCTTCGACGGCGACGTGCCTTATGGTATCGAAGTCGACTCCGCCAGCAAGCGCGCAACCGAAAGCGCCATCCGCGGGTTTCGCAGCCTCCAATCACGCTAGCCCGGCGCAGTCGCTCTGCTGCGGTGATGGCTCCACCGGAGGACGGTGTCGCAGCCGCTGCGACGTCGAAGATGCCAGCGCTACCCGCGTATCACTGTGCCTGGAGTTACGCTGGCGGTCCTGGTGCTTGAGGACTTCTGCCGCGAGAATCTGCGCGGTCCGGCCCGCGGTCAGCCGCATGGGGTTCTGGGGTTCTGGGGTTCTGGGGTTCCGTGGGTCGACGTCATAGGAAACGGGCGCCGCAGGCCGGATAAGCTGTTCGCCCGCCGGGATGAAGAATTGTGCGGCGGGCACCGTTGCAACGCGAGGAGGTGGTGATGATGCTCGAGCGCGCTCGCAGTGCGCTGATCCTGGTCGACTACCAGGGGCGATTGTTGGCGGCGATTTCCGGTGTCGACGCGGTCATGCGTGAAGCGGTGTTTCTCGCCAACGTGGCGCGCGCGGTGGGCGTTCCCGTTCTCTGCACCGAACAGAACCCGGAGCGGCTCGGGCCCACGGTGCCCGAACTGAAGTCGCTGTGCGACCGCACGCTGGCGAAGATGTCGTTCGACGCCAGCGCCGAGGGCCTTGCCGATCTCATACGTGCGGCAGGCGAGGGGATCGACCAGGTCGTCATCGCCGGCTGTGAGGCGCACGTCTGCGGCCTGCAGACTGCGCTAGGCCTGAAGCAGCGCGGCCTGCAGGTCTTCCTTGTCCCGGCCGCGAGCGGGAGCCGTCGGCCGGAGGACAAGTCACTGGCGATGCAGCGTCTCGCGCACGACGGCATCACGCTCGTCAACGGCGAGATGGTGGCGTTCGAGTGGCTCGGGGCGTGCACCGACCCGCAGTTCAAGGCGGTCCAGGCGCTGATCAAGGAACAGCCGGTGAATTGACCGCCGCCCCTCAATCGACGCGAACGGAGTCTTCGATGAGCGCTTCTGCCGTTGTCCTTACGCTCTTCATCGGCTGGGCGTTGCTGCTGCTTCTGATCATGGAAGTGATGCGCGGTGCCCTGGTCGTCAGCGGTCAGGTCCGCTCGAACGGCTTCACTCCCGACAACGCCAACCTGTCGCCCTTCATGCAGCGGCTGGCACGCGCGCACGCGAACTGCATAGAAGGCCTTCCGCTCTTCGGGGGCCTGTTGCTGGTCGCCATCGCGACCGGCCGCACCGACGTCACCGATCCGCTGGCGCCCTGGCTCCTTGCTGCGCGCGTGGCGCAGTCGACCGTGCACCTGTCGTCCCTGAGCACGGTAGCGGTCAACGTGCGATTCGCGTTCTTCGTGGTCCAGCTGACGATCGGCATCTACTGGACCTGGGCGCTCGTGATGCCCTGACGCCCCGGCGGCACCAGGCAGACGCAACGCTGCCCACGGGCTGAAGGAGCCGGGAGCCGCGGCCTCGATCGAGACCGCGGCCCCGTTGCGGCGGCCGGGTGTTACTTCATCTCCTCGACGTGCGGCGGCTTCCAGCTGCCGTCGAGGATCGACGGCGGCTTTTCCTTGGGCCAGTAGAGCCGCATCATCAGCACGAACGCGTCCGCGGGAGCCGGCAGCCAGTTGGTTTCCTTGTCCTTGCCTGGTGAATCATGCTGGATGTACAAGTCGATCGAGCCGTCGGGGTTGGTCTTGAACTTGTTGCGCGAACTTACCGTGTAGCGGTTGATCGGGTTGGGAACGAAGAAGTAGTCCTTGTCGTACATCGTGATCGACCAGAACGCGTTGGCGGGTGGCAGTTCACCCTTGCCGAAGTGCGCGACATACCTGTTCGCGCCGCTGTACTTCTTGATCAGCTCCGGTCCCTCGGAGGTGGGGTAGACAGCGTCCTGCGGGCGATTGGCGCCGAGTCCATACCATGTGATCAGCGCGCGGTTGCGGTAACCCGTTCCGTAGATCCCCGTCTTCGAAAAGAACAGCCATCCGTCTTCGAGCCTGGCATCGCCGGCGACGATGGCCTCCTTGAGATTGCTGATCCTGTCCTGCCCGGGTTTCGGGGCGGCCGCGATGCCCTTGGCCACGGCGGGATCGAGCTTCGACGCGTCGAAGTCCTGACCGGGCACGATGCCGATCTTGGCGAGCTTCGCCACCATCGGCGCATCTTCGGACGAGGGCGGATTTGCTTTCATGAGTTCGGCGAAGAGCTTGAAGTACGTCGCGCCGTCCATTGCGTTGACCTGGTCGCGCGGCGCCGCCTTCATGTCGATGGCGGAATCAACCGCGCCCGGTGCCGGCGTGTAGGGCTTGCCGTACGCAGACAGCGGTACTGCCGAGACCTGGTCCTGTAACGCGTGCACGGCCTTGTAGTCTTCGGGCGTGCCCGTGCAATAGATGCGGCCGAGGATCCACACCAAGTTGGTCGGCGCCTTGTACTCGGTGACCCCGGCGGGCAGCGTGCCCGTCCAGCCGGGACCCGTGAGCGCGTATTTCTGCGCCTTGGTGCCGGTCGTCCGCTTGCCGGGAACCTCGAATACGTTGGTCCAGCCGTCGAGCATCGGGAACAGGAAGTAGCGGTCCTTCATGTCGGGAATGCTAAGTATCCAGGGCTCCTTCGTCAGGTCGAGCCAGGTGAGCGTGTAGAGCGTGTCGGCGTTCGGCGCCGTCACGGAGTGGTCGTCGACCGCCGGGTACGTGCGCAGGCGCGCGAACTGGCCCATCGGGGCCTTCGACCCCTCGGGCTTCTCCACGTTCGTCATCACGCGTCGCGTGATCTCCATCGTCACCAGCGGATAGGCGTAGATGTAGGCGTCGATCGCGATCTCGCGCGCCTCGAGTTCCATCGCGTCGGCTTCGACGGACTTGACGGCGGCCTTCACATCGACCGCTGCCTTCTCGACCTTCGGTGCTTCCTGCTTGCCGCAGCCGAAGAGGGCAAGTGTCGCCGCAGCGACCATCGCTGGC
>Ga0335084_10002537_pt1 | contig 17648 bp, 18 predicted proteins | sample Lox_Sample_44_FD_206721 | JGI IMG/M metagenome (GOLD analysis project Ga0335084, IMG submission 206721) | Soil microbial communities from Loxahatchee National Wildlife Refuge, Florida, United States - Lox_Sample_4.4 | ecosystem: Environmental > Terrestrial > Soil > Wetlands | place: USA... | reverse complement strand
GGGCTCGGGCTCGAGACAACGCGCGCGCGCCTGAGCGAGCGCGGCTTCGTGCAGGTGGACGAGCGCGGGCGCACGGCCGACGGCCACCTGTGGGCCGTGGGCGACGCGACGGGCGAGCCGATGCTGGCTCACCGCGCGATCCGCCAGGGCAAGGTGGTCGCCGAGGCGATCGCCGGGCGCCCCGTGGCCTTCGACAACGTCGTGGTGCCGGCGGTGGTCTTCACCGATCCCGAGGTGGCGTGGTGCGGCCTCACCGAGGCGCAGGCCGCGCGCGAAGGCCGCGCGGTGACGGTCGCGACGTTCCAGTGGGCGGCCTCGGGCCGGGCGGCCACGCTCGGCCGCAGCGACGGGCTCACCAAGCTGATCGCCGACCCCGGCAGCGGGCGCGTGCTCGGCGTCGGCATCGTGGGCCCCGGCGCCGGCGAGCTCATCGCCGAGGGCGCGCTGGCCGTGGAGGCGGCCTTGCTCGCGGAGGACGTCGCGCTTACCATCCATGCGCATCCGACGCTGTCGGAGACGTTGATGGAAGCTGCCGAGACCCTGCTGCGCTGACCGTTCACAACCGACCAGGAGGCTCGCTCATGCGCCGATCGTCCCGCTCCGTGGTGGCCGTACTCTGCTCGCTCACGCTGATCGGCGCCGCGCTCGCCGTGAGTCCCGCCGAGAGCCAGACACCCAAACCCGGCGGCACGCTCAAGATCATGCACCGCGAGGACACGCCGCAGGGCTTCGCCGTCCACGAGACGGCGACGATCTCCACCGTGTGGCCCTCGAGCCCCTGCTTCAACAACCTCGTCTACTTCGATCCGTTCAAGCCCAAGGAGAGCGCGGAGACCATCATCGGCGAGCTGGCCGAGAAGTGGTCGTGGCAGGACAACTACCGCAACCTCGTCTTCTTCCTGCGCAAGGACGTGAAGTGGCACGACGGCAAGCCGTTCACCTCGAAGGACGTGAAGTTCACCTTCGACATGGTGCGCGAGGCGCCGGGCGCCGAGGCCAAGCTACGCCTCAACCCGCGCAAGGACTGGTACGCCAACGTCGACGCCATCGAGGCGCCCGACCCCTACACGGTCGTGTTCCGGCTCAAGCGCCCGCAGCCCTCGCTGCTGGTGATGATGGCCTCCGGCTACTCGCCGGTCTACGCCGCGCACATCCCGCCCGCGCAGTACCGCACGACGTGCGTGGGCACCGGGCCCTTCAAGCTCAAGGAGTGGCGGCACGGCGAGTTCATCGACTACGTGAAGAACCCCGACTACTTCGTCAAGGGCCGGCCGTATCTCGACGGCCTCCGCTACATCATCATCAAGGAGCGCGGCACGCGCACGGCCGCCCTGCAGGCCGGCCAGGTCGACGTGGCCATGCCGGGCGAGACGACGAAGACCGCCGCCGAGCAGATCAAGGCCGCGGTGCCCAGGGTGGTGGTGACACCGGTCGCCACCAACGTGACCGACAACATGATCATGAACGTGAAGAAGCCGCCCTTCGACAACGCCAGGGTGCGGCTGGCCGTCAGCTACGCCATCGACCGCCGCGCGCTCATCCAGGGCGTGCACCAGGGCGCCGCCGTCGTCGGGGCCGCCATGGCGCCCACGCCGTACGGCGTGTGGGGCCTGCTCGAGAAGGACCTCCTCGCGCTGCCCGGGTACGGCAAGCCGGCCGACATGAAGGCGCAGGCCCGCAAGCTGCTGGCCGAGGCCGGCATCACGCCGCAGAACCCGCTGAAGGTCGAGATGGTCACGCGCAACATCGCCGTCTACGTGGACATGGCCTCCTTCGTCATCAACGAGCTCAAGCAGGTCGGCATCGACGCCAATCTCAAGCAGATCGAGACGGCGCAGTGGCACGCCATGGCCACGCGCGGCGACTACCAGATCGGCGCCAACCTCACGGGGCTCGGCCCCGACGACCCCGACGCGAACTTCTACGAGAACTACGGCTGCGGCTCGCCGCGCAACTACAGCGGCTACTGCAACGAGCAGATCCAGAAGATGATCGACGCCCAGTCCCAGGAGCTCGATCCCCGGAAGCGCCTGGCGATGATCGCGCAGATCCAGAAGAAGCTGGAGGACGACGCCGGCCGCCCGGTGCTCGACTGGCGGCTCGACTACTTCACGGTGTGGCCGCACGTGAAGAACATGGTGCCGCACCACTCGATCTTCAACTTCGGCCGCTTCCAGGAAGTGTGGCGCGACTAGCCCTCGCCTACCGGCAGGCGGCGGCGGGAGGGCGAGGGCCGGACGCACACGCGGCGGCCGGCGTGGGAGCCGGCGCGATTGCCCTCGGCGGCACCGGCTGAGCCAGCGGCGGCCCCGGCGGGGGGCCGGTCAGCACGAACGTCAGCACGAAGGCCAGCGAGGGCGACGCGAAGAGCATCCTGTCCCGATCGTACACCGGGACCTCGTGCGATCATGAGCCCCGTGAAGCCCCTGCTCTACGCCGGCGCGCTCGTCCTCATCCTGGTCGTGGTCAGCCTGGCCAGCTTCTGGCTGGCCGTGCGGCCGCCGCGCCTGGCCATCCCGGTCCACCCCGCCGACTATCGGCTCGCCGTCGAGAACGTCACCATCCTCGCGGAGGACGGCACGCGGCTGGCCGGCTGGTTCATGCCGCGGCCGGGCGCGCCGGCGGTCGTGCTGCTGCACGGCTACCCGGCCGAGAAGGCCGATCTCCTGCCCATCGCCAGCGCGCTGGCGCCGGAGTTCGCCACGCTCCTGGTGGACCAGCGCTACTTCGGCGACAGCGAGGGCCGGGCCACCACGCTCGGCTTCCGCGAGCGCGGCGATCTCAGGCGCATGCTCGACTTCCTCGAGGCGCGCGGCGCCACCGCCGTCGGCGTGTTCGGCTTCTCGCTGGGCGGCGCCGTCGCGTTGCTCACCGCCGCCGAGGACGCGCGCGTGCGCGCGGTCGTCGCCTACGCGCCCTTCGCCGATCTCCGCGCGCTCGGCCACGAGCTGTACGGCTGGATGTGGCTCGCGCGCTATCCCTTCGTGGAGGCGATGCTGCTCTGGTCGCGCCTGCTGTTCGGAGCCGACATCACGCGGCCGTCGCCGGCCCAGGCCGCCGCCCGCCTCGGCGTGCCGGTGCTGCTCGTGCACAGCCGGCAGGACGAGCAGATCCCCTTTCGCCACGCCGAGCGGCTGCAGGCCGCGCTGGCCGGCAACCGCCGCGCCGAGTTCGAGTTCATGGTGCGCGGCCGCCACGGCGAGCTGCCGCGCGGCTTCGAGCCCCGCCTGGCCGCCTTCTTCCGGCACTCGCTGGGTTCAATGCAACCCTCCGAGGGTGCCCCTACCCAAAAATGATCATCGGCGTGCCGCGCGAGATCAAGCCCGGCGAGCAGCGCGTGGCGCTGACGCCCCCCGGCGTGCGCGCGCTCGTCGAGGCCGGCCACCGCGTGGTGATCGAGCACGGCGCCGGCAGCGGCAGCGCCATCCGCGACGAGGAGTACACGCGCGAGCGCGCGACGACCGCGCCGGCGGGCGAGGTGTGGGCGCAGGCCGAGATGATCCTGAAGGTGAAGGAGCCGCTGGAGGCGGAGTACCGGCGCCTGCGCTCCGGCCAGATCCTCTTCACCTACCTGCACCTGGCCCCCGCGCCCGATCTCGCCCGCGCGCTGCAGCAGGCCGACGTGATCGCGCTCGCCTACGAGACGGTGCAGCGCGCCGACGGCAGCCTGCCGCTGCTGGCGCCGATGAGCGAGGTGGCCGGGCGCCTGGCCGTGCAGGAGGGCGCGTTCTACCTGGCCAAGGCCCACGGCGGCCGCGGCATCCTGCTGGCCGGCGTGCCCGGCGTGCCGCCCGGCAACGTGGCGGTGCTGGGCGGTGGCATCGTCGGCGTCAACGCCGCCCGCATCGCGCTCGGCCTCGGCGCCGACGTGTCGGTCCTGGACATCAACGTCGACCGGCTGCGGGCCCTCGACGACCTCTTCCACGGCCGGGTCATCACGCTCATGTCCAACTCCTTCAACGTCGACCAGGTCCTCCGCCGCGCCGATCTGCTGGTGGGCGCCGTGCTCGTCACCGGTGCCCGCGCGCCGGTGCTCGTCACCAGGGAGATGGTGGCGACCATGAAGGAGGGCTCGGTGATCGTGGACGTCGCCGTGGACCAGGGTGGCAGCGTCGAGACGATCCATCCCACCACGCTGCTCGATCCGACGTACGTCGTCAGCGGCGTCGTCCACTACGGCGTCGCCAACATGCCGGCCCTGGTGCCGCGCACCTCGACCTTCGCGCTGACGAACGCGACGCTGCCCTACGTGCTGGAGCTGGCCGGCCGCGGCGTGGCGGTGGCCGTGCTCAAGAACCCCGCGCTCGGCAAGGGCGTGAACGTCTGGCGCGGCCGCGTCGTGCATCCCGCCGTCGCCCACGCGCTCGGCCAGCGGGCTACCGCGCTCGAAGCGCTGCTGCCCTCAGCGGGCTGACGTCTCGGGTGTCTTCACGTCGACCCGGAGGCGGTAGCCGAGCCAGAGCACGACGTCGGTCTCGTTGAGCTGCATCACGCCGATCGGCGCCTCCAGGCCGTCCAGCTGCGCGCCGCCCGTCACGCCCAGCGCTCGGCGCGTGTCGCTGACGGCCCTGGCGATGAGCCCGAGCAGCTGCGCGCGATGCTTCTCGGGATCGTCCACCCCGAGCACGGCGCTGCCGAAGCTCAGCCGCGACCCGTCGAGGCGCAGCCCGGCCAGCGCCTGGTGGACGCGCCGGCTGGCGGCGAACACGTCGCCGTCCTTCAGCGGCGTGAGCACGTGCAGGCGCGCGGAGGAGCCGCCGTACGATCCGGAGCCGGAGCCGAGGAAGGCGCCGCTCTCGCGCGGCGCCAGCGAGACGACCCCGGTGCGCAGTTCCAGGCCGGGGTGCTGCTTCACGCGCTCGGTCACCGCCTTCAGCGCGCGCTCCACGTCGTCGCTGCCCCGGGCCGCCTCCTTGGATTCGGTCGAGATGGTGACGGGCACCGCCACGTAGTCGGCGCGCAGCTGGATTCTCACCGGCGGCAGCGTCGGTGTGTAGGCGGCCGCGACGACGAAGACGGAGCCGCCCGCGCCGGCCGCGGCGGGCACGAGCAGCAGCGCGAGCAGCAGGGCGAGGGGTTTCATCACGCGCCGTGGCTGCAGGCCGGATCGGAGGGCGGGAGCACCTCGCGGAAGACCGGGCGCGTCTTCCACTCCGGCACCGGCGGCGTGTGGCCCTCGGCGGGCGCGTACGGCGAGGCCTCCAGCATCTGCATCGTGTGGATGTAGCGCGGGCAATTCGGGAAGGCCGCCTGGACCTCGACGCGCACGACGAGCTGGGCGCCCACGAAGTCGGCCAGCAAGGGATCGCGCTCGTCGATCGAGGCGCGCCCGTTCACGCGCAGCCGCCTGGGCGACTCGAAGTCGATGAACAGCAGGCCGACGTGCGGGTTCACCATGATGTTGCCCAGGCTCTTGAACATCCCGTTGCCGTCGTAGCTCGGAAAGGCCAGCGTCGACGGCCCCACCACGCGCACGAAGCCCGGCCGACCGCCCTTGTAGGAGCAGTCCGGCCGGCCCTCGGCGTCCGCGGTGGCCAGGAAGAACAGCGGGCGGCTCTCGATGAACGCGCGGTCGGCGTCGGTGAAGACCGCGTGCGTGATGACCTCTTCGAGGCGATCGGCGAGCCGGCGCGTCGCGAACCGGTCTTGCAGGCGGCGCGAGCCGTCGTGGTAGAGCGCGCTGTCGGTCATGGTGTCCCTCCGCGCGTCCAGTCTAGAGCCACTGCCGGAACCAGGCCACGAGCGGCCCGAGACCGCGCGGCGCCAGCAGGCCGGTGACGGCCAGGCCGATGAGGGCGCCACCCAGGTGGCCCTCGTGGCTCACGCCGCCGCGGTGCTTCTGGAGGATGAGCACGACCGCGATGAGCACGTAGCCGAGCATGAAGACCGGCCCCGGGATGGGGATCGGCAGGAAGATGAACGCGACTGACGTGGTGGGATCGAGCACCACCGCCGCCATCAGGATCCCGAACACGCTGCCGCTGGCGCCGAGGCACTTGTAGGTCGGATCGTCCTTGTGCAGGGCGAACACGACGAGATCGCAGCCGAGCCCGGCCACCGCGTAGATCAGCAGGAAGCGCGCCGGGCCCAGGGTGGCCAGCACGGGAACGCCGAAGGAGTAGAGCGCGAACATGTTGAAGAGCAGGTGGCCGAAGCCGCCGTGCGCGAAGTGGGCCAGCAGCATGCCGCGGCCGTTCTCGCCCCGCGCCACCTGGCTCGGGATGAACAGGAACGACTCCGCGCGGCGCGGGTCCCCGGAGCTCAGCGCGCGGAAGCCGGCCAGGCTCACGACGACGTTGAGCGCGATGAGGACCGGGAACGTCACCGGGCCGCCTGTACCACCGCGAGATACGAGCGCAGCGCCGCCTGCGCCTCGGCGTCGTCGCCGGCCTCGTTGATGAGCACCTCCGTGCGACTGGTCAGACGTCCGAGGAACTCCTGCTTCACGTCGGCGGCGGCGGTGGCGACGAGGAGCTGAGCGCCGTCCACCTCGATCGCGTGCGCGCCCGTGATCTTGCGCACCAGGTTCGGCAGGAAGGCCGGGCACACGAGCACCTCGACGCTCAGCAGCGCGGCGGCCCCGCGGCCGAGCCGCCAGGCGCTCCGCCGCCACCAGACCACCGCGATCGTCACCAGCACGGTCGGGTAGAGCAGGGCGGCCACGCCGAGCACCGCCATGTCCGGCCCGAAGACGAACGTCAGCACGGGGCCGACGACGAACAGGAGCAGGAAGGTCCACGCGGCCAGCGCGCGGGCCACGCTCAGCACGCCTCGCAGCGCGGCGATCGCCTCCAGCGCGGATTGCAGCGCGGCGCCGTCCGCCCACGGCCGGCCCCACGGCGCGACGAAGGCGCCGCGCTGGGGCAGCCACAGCGGCGCGAAGACGAGGGCGCGGCCGGTGAGGGTGAAGGGCTCGGCGCTGAAGACCGAGGCCAGCCGCCCGCGGCCGGCCTCCACCAGCAGGAGCTGGCGCGGCGTCAGCAGCCGGGCGGCGTCACCGACGTAGAGCGCGAGGGCGACGAGCCAGATCGCGTAGTCGGCGGCGCGCGGCGGGTCGAGCACTCCGGCTCAGGAGCGCCGGCGCCGGAAGAACGCCGCGATCGCCGAGCCGAGTCCCACCACGCCGGCCACGATGAACTTGCCGAGCGCCTTGCCGAAGCCGCTCTTGGTGGCCACGGCGGCGGCGCCGCCGAGCACGAGGGCGGCCAGGCCGTACTCCGCCACCCTGTCGCCGGCCCGGAACTCCGCGTACGTCTCGCCGGGCACGAAGGCGTAGGCGCTGAGTGCGGTCTTGAAGTCGGCGATGTCGCGGTCGAGGCGCTCGGGATCCGACACCAGCGTGGCGTGCACGATGCCGCGGCGGCCGAGCAGGCGGATCGTGTAGTTCACGATGGCGTCGTTGTCGTTGGTGCGCAGCCGCATGCCCCACTCGAGCCGCCTGGTCAGCGGGTCGTAGTGCGGCGGCACGTGCCAGCCCACCGTGTAGAGGGGCGGCATGCCGAGCCGCTGGCGCTCCTTGTTGCTGGGCTCGTCCGTCTCCTGCAGCGACTTGAGCAGCGCGTCGGGGTCGAGCTTCTCGTCGTCCTTCACGTAGCCGGCGTCCTCGAAGTAGAAGACCGCGAACCAGGTGCCGTCGCCGCCCACCAGCGTGTAGTGGTTGTCGCGCGGCGGGTTCTGGTTGAGCTCGAGGAACCGGCGGGTGTTGGGGCCGTCGAGGAACGCCTGGCCCTCCGCCACCTTGAGCGTGGCGATCTTGCCGATCCGGGCGTCGGCGGGTCCGCGCTGCCAGGCGAGCGAGGCCATCTCCTGCCGGGCCGTGTCGCGATCGGGCGGCGCCTGCGGGGACGCCGGCCACGCGACGGCGAGCACGACGAAGCCGGCGACCCCGGCGAGCACCGCACGGAGCAGGCGGTGAATCATGGGCCCCCCTTCCCGCGAGTCGAGATCCCGTCGAAAACCAGGATAGCGGATCGCTCGCGAGCCGCCCTAGAACTGCTTCGGTCCTGATTTTCCCGAGGGTTGCGCGCGCAACCGGAGCTCGAACACCGGGTAGCGAGAGGCCAGCGGCGCGAAGGCGTCGGGCGGGGAGCCGGCCGCCACCGGGAAGTAGCGCTGCACCTCGCGGCGGAAGCGATCGAGGTAGGCCGCGAGGATGGCCGGCCTCTCCGCCGCCGGCAGCGCGCGCAGCCGGTAGGCCACGCGCCGCCGGCCTCGCCGCAGCGTCACCTCGCCGCTCGCCTCGGCGTTGCGCACCCACTCGGTGGCGCCGCGCGGCGCCACCAGGTAGAGGCGGCCGCCCTCGGCGAGCAGGTCGACGGGCGTCGCGCGCAGCCGCCCGCTCGTGCGCCCGCGGACCTCGAGGACCCACATGTGCGCGGGGCCGAGGCCGAGGCCCACCAGCGCGCCGATGGCGCGATTGATCAGGCGCTCCAGCGCGGTCGGGCGCTGGAACGTGCGCGTCCCGTCCACGTCCAGGTCTCCCACCCGCGCGAGGCGACGCTACGAGGGCGAGGGCGACTCCGGCGCCACGCCCCGGGGGAACGGCACGAAGGTGCGCTCGACGAAGGCGCGCGCCCGGGCGGGATCGACCGCGTTCATCTCCATGCACGGCGTGGCCTCGGCCAGGATGGCCTCGGGATCGCCGGCGAGCGTCCAGCGCTTGTAGGTGTCCTCGAACTCGATGCCGAGGCCGCGCGCGAAGACCGAGAGATAGTGCTCGACCGCCAGCGGCGCGCCCGCCTCGAAGCCGCACAGCAGCCGCTGGCAGCCGTGATAGATCGTCGCCAGCGTGTCGGCGCCGGCGGCGTGGGCGCGCGCGATCTCGTCGCGGACCATCCCGTCCCAGGTCTCCAGCCCGACCTCGCGCTGCACGTCCACCGTGCAGATGCGCCCGAAGCGCGGCTGGGGCTCGATGGGCACGAAGGTGAGCCCGGGCACCGCCTCCAGCAGGCGGCGGCCGGCCGCGCCCTCGCGGCGGCGCGGCTCGCTGGCCACGTGGCTGTGCAGCGCCACGCGCTGCCGGACCTCGCGGGTGAAGGTCAGCCGCGGCAGTTGCTCGACGAGGAACTCGGCGGCCTGGCGGAAGGGGACCGGCATCGGCAGGTGCTGGACCTCGTCGTAGAAGTAGATGCACGACGGGCACCACATGACGATCTCGCGCGGCGTGAAGCGCTCGAACATGCGGATGGTGGAGAGGCTCATGCCCTTCGCGGCCGTGGTGTCGCCGTGCTTGTCGTGCTGGATGCCGCAGCAGTACGTCGGCCCGCCCACCGCGACGTAGTCGAGGCCGAGGCGTTCGAAGATCGCCGTCACCGTGCGCACCATGTGCGAGGTGCGGAGCACGTTGCAGCCGAGGTAGAGCACGATGTCGTGGTGCTCGCCCCCCGCCGGCGGCGGCGTCAGCCGCCAGCGCCGCTCGTCGGGCGTCGTGGTGAGGTCGTGGGTCAGCGTGATCTCGCCGAAGTACTTGCGATAGTCGTAGCTCACGGGAGCACCGCCCGCGAGGCGGCCAGGGCCTCGCGCGCGACGTCGGTCGGGTCGCGCTTCCAGGCCGCCTCGTTGGGCGCCTCGTAGGAGGCGTAGCCGGCGTAGCCCTTGCTCGCCATCAGCGCGAAGAACTCGCGGAAGGTGTACGACCCCTGCCCGGGCGGCAGGCGGTCGAGCGCCTTGCCGGGCTCGAGCCCCGTGCGCGGCGGATCGCTGAACTGCACGTAGGCGATCTCGGCCGGCGCCACGTCCTCCACCTGCGCGAGGGTGGCGCCGCTGCGGCCCAGGTGGTAGGTGTCGAGCAGCAGGCCGACGTGCGGATGGGCGGCACGGGCCGTGATCTCGCGCACGGCGCCGAGCGTGTTGATCTGCGCGCACTGCGAGTTGAACTCGAGCGCCAGCCGCACGCCGTGACGGGCCGCGATGTCGCCGACCTCGCGCACGCTCGACACCGCGCGGGCGACCTCCCCGCGGTCCTTGTCCACCGGGCTCATCACGGTGGCGCAGCCGAGCGCGGCCGCGCGGCGGCACTGCTCGTCGAACACGTCGAGCAGGCGCCGGCGCTCGGCGCCGTCGCTCCACATCCAGCCGAACTCGACGCCGACGCAGGCGACGGGCAGCCGGGTCGCGCGCACGAGGTCGAGCACGGAGTCGGCCGGCCGGCCCGACTCCTCGGCCCGCTTGAAATCCAGGCGGCGCAGCTCGACCGCGTCCCAGCCGATCGCCTTCGCGATGCGCAGCGCCTCGGCCAGCGGCGTGGCGTCAAGCGTCCAGGTGTGGAGGGCCAGCCGCTGCGCCATCACGCCGTCCCCTTGCGGAGGGGAACCCTCGCAGGGTTCCCCTCTTCCCCTCCAAGCGCGCGGGCCGCGCGCGTGACGTCGCGCGGCGCCACCCACAGGATGGCGCCGTAGCGGCCGGCGCCCGCGCAGGCGGCGTCCACCGCCGTCACGTTGATCCTGGCGTCGGCCAGCTTCTGGAGGATGTCGGCCACCGCGCCCGTGCGGTCGTCGCCGGTGATCAGGAACGCCTTCTTGGGGCCGGTCACCTTCCACTTCGCCGCCTTGGCGGCGGCGCGGAAGGCGGCGGCGTTCTCGGGCACGAAGTCGATCTGGGCGCCGCGCCCGGCGGGAAAGCCGGAGAAGGCGAGCAGGTTCACACCGGCCCGGCGCAGCTCGTTCAGCACGGCGGCGCCGACGCCCGGCTTCTGGGACGTCGTCACGTAGAAGTACTCGACGAGGCGGACGGTGTCGGCCATGGCGGCTCCTTTCACCCGGCCGCCGGACGGCGCCGGGGACGGGGGAAAGGTAGCACGCCACGCCCCGCGCCGCTCCCCGGCGCTGCCGCCATGTATCATGTCGGGACCGTGCCTCCCGACCTCGCCGTCTTCCAGGACCTCGCGTACGTGCTGGTGGCCGCCGCGCTCGGGGCGGCCGCGGCGTGGCTGACGCGCCAGCCCCTCATCCTCGGCTACGTCGCCGGCGGCATCCTCATCGGCCCCTTCACACCGGGGCCGACCGTGGCGGACTTCCATTCCTTCGAGGTGGTCGCCGAGATCGGCGTGGTGCTGCTGATGTTCTCGGTCGGCATCGAGTTCTCGCTCTCGGATCTGCTGCGCGTCAAGTGGGTGGCGCTGGCCGGCGGCCCGCTCGGCATCGCGCTCTCCACCGGCCTCGGGCTGGTGGCGGCGGTCGTGCTCGGCTGGCCGCTGCTGCAGGGCGCGGTCATCGGCATCGTCGTCTCGGTGGCGAGCACCATGGTGCTGGCGCGCCTGCTGATGGACCGCGGCGAGCTGCACACGCGCCACGGCCGTGTCACCGTCGGCATCACGCTCGTCGAGGACCTCGCCGTGGTCGTGCTGACCGTCGTGCTGCCGACGCTGGGCGACCTGGGGCCGGGCCGGCTGCTCGCCGTCGGCACCGCGCTCGGCAAGTCGCTCGTCATCCTGGCGCCCTTCGCCTATCTGGCCTGGCGCGTGGTGCCGGGCATCCTGCTGCGCGTGGCGCGCACGCGCAACGACGAGCTGTTCTTGATGGTCGCGCTGGCCATCGGGCTGGGCACCGCCGCTCTCACCCACGCGGTCGGCCTCTCGCTGGCGCTCGGCGCCTTCCTGGCCGGCCTCGTCATCAGCAACTCCGACTACGCCCACGAGACGCTGGCGCGCCTGCTGCCGATGCGCGACGTCTTCGTGGCCGTCTTCTTCGTGACGATCGGCGCGCTGATCGATCCGGCCTCGGTGCTGGCCAACCTGCCGCTGCTGGCGGCGATCATCGTGCTGGTGGTGGCCGGCAAGCTCGCGATCTGGGCCGGCGTCATCCGCCTCTTCGGCTACTCGACGGCGACGGCGGTGCTGGCCGCCGTCGGTCTCACCCAGATCGGCGAGTTCTCGTTCGTCCTCGTCCAGGTCGCGCGCGGGGCCGGCCACGTCGGTGACGACGTCTACAACGCCACGCTGGCCGCCTCGCTGATCACGATCCTCATCAACGCCACCCTCGTCCGGCTGGCGCCGCGCTGGGTGGGCACACGCGTCGCCGAGACGGCGGCGGCGGCGAGCGACGGCCCGCGCCGGGTCCTGCTCTGCGGCGTGGGGCGCATCGGCAGCGCGGTGGCCGCAGCGCTCGACACCTTCGCCGTCCGCTACACGGTCGTCGAGCGCGATCCCGACGTCGTCCGGGCCGTGCGCGCGCGGGGGCTGTCGTGCATCTTCGGCGATGCCGGCCAGCCGGCGGTGCTCCACGCGGCCGGCGTCGACCAGGCGGCCCTGGTGGTCGTGGCCATTCCGGACGCGCAGGCCGCCCAGGCGGCCGTGCGCGCGGTGCGCGCCACCAACCGCGAGGCGCGGATCGTGGCGCGCGCCCACGCGCGGGGCGTCGCCGAGGCCCTCCGCGAGCACGGGGCCACGGCGGTGGTGCAGCCCGAGCTGGAGGCGGCCACCACCGTCATCCGGCATGCGCTCGCGGCCCTCGCGATGCCGGAGGCGGCGGCGCTGTCCTACGTCGAGCGCTTCCGCCAGGCGATGGACGCGGGCGGCGCCGTGGCCGCCACCGGCGGCTCGCTGCCGGAGATCACCGACGTCACGCTGGCCTCGGGACGCCTCACCGGCCGCTCGCTGCGCGACGCGCGGCTTCGCGAGCGCTTCGGCGTGACGGTGGTCGCGATCCGGCGGGCCGGCGGCGATCTCATCTCCAATCCGGCGCCCGACACCGTGCTGCGCGCGGGCGATCGCCTCCGGGTCTTCGGGCTTCCCGCTCAGGTGCGGGCGCTGCGGGACATGGAGGTCGACGCCGCCTGATGGCACCCTCGCCGCGCGCCCTGGAAGGCCTGCGCGTGCTCGACCGGACGCAGGCGATGGCCGGGCCCTTCGGCACGATGCTGCTCGCCGACATGGGCGCCGACGTCATCAAGATCGAGCCGCCGGGCGGCGAGACGGCGCGCACGATGGACCCGGAGGCGGCGCCCGGCGTGTCGGCGCCGTTCCTCGCCGTCAATCGCAACAAGCGCGGCCTCGTGCTCGACCTCGAGCGCGCCGAGGGCGTGGCGGTCTTGAAGAGGCTGGTGGCAACCGCCGACGTGCTGGTCGAGGATGACCGGCCGGGCGTGGCCGCGCGGCTCGGCGTCGACTACCCGGCGCTGGCGGCGGTCAACCCGCGGCTGATCTACGGCTCGATCTCCGGCTACGGCCCGGCGGGGCCGTACGCCGGGCGCGTGGGCGACGACCTGATCGCGCAGGGCATGAGCGGCATCATGAGCGCCACCGGCAGCGACGGCGGCGCGCCGGTGAAGGTCGGCGTGCCGATCACCGAGCTCGGCGCCGGGCTCTTTGCGCTGGTCGGGATCCTGTGCGCGGTGCGCGCGCGGCGCGTGACGGGGCGCGGGCAGCGCGTGGACACCTCGCGGTTCGAGGCGGGCCTCGCGCTCTCGGCGTGGGAAGCGACGGAGTACTGGTTCACCGGCCAGGTGCCGCGCGGCCTCGGCACCGCGCACCGGCTGAACGCGCCCTACCAGGCGTTCCGCGCCGCCGACGGGTATTTCACGGTGGGCGCCGCCAACGACAACCTCTTCCCGCGCTTCTGCACGCTGCTCGGCCTCGAGCACCTCGTGGGCGACGCCCGCTTCGCCGACCTCGCCGGGCGGCTCCGGAACCGCGCCGAGCTGGAGCGGCTGATCGAGGCCGTCACCGTGCGCGAGACGCGCGCGCACTGGCTGGCCCGGTGCGAGGCGGCCGGGGTGCCGGCCGGCCCGATCAACAGCGTGCCCGAGGCGCTCGCCGATCCCCACGTGCGCGCGCGCGGGATGGTGCAGGAGCTGGCGCATCCGCAGGCGGGGCGCGTGCGCGCGCTCGGCAATCCGGTGAAGATGTCGCTGACGCCGCCGGTGATGGCGGCCGCCGCGCCCACGCTCGGCCAGGACACCGACGCCATCCTGCGCGAGCTCGGCTACACCGACCACGACATCGCGGCGCTGCACGAGAAGCAGGTGGTAGTGTGAGCCGCAGTCGCAGGCGAGGCGAACCTGCGACGAGGGTGAGCCGCCGGCGAGGCGAACCTGCGATGAGGCCGGCGTGACCGTCCGCTCGGTGCCCGGGCGCACGCCGCGCATCCATCCGGGGGCCTGGGTCGATCCCGCCGCGCTGGTGATCGGCGACGTCGAGCTGGCCGAGGGCGTGAGCATCTGGCCGTTCACCGTCGTGCGCGGCGACGAGGGCAACTACATCCGCATCGGCCGCAACACCAACGTGCAGGACGGCTCCGTGGTCCACGTGACGCCCGAGAACCCCTGCATCATCGGCGAGGGCGTGACCATCGGCCACCGCTGCGTGGTGCACGCCTGCACCGTCGGCAACAACGTGCGCATCGGCATCGGGGCCGTGGTCCTCACCGGCGCCGTCATCGAGGACAACGCGCAGGTCGGCGCCGGCGCCGTGGTACCGCCCGGCAAGGTCGTCCCCTCCGGCACCCTGGTGATGGGCGTGCCCGCCAGGCCCGTGCGCCAGATGACCCAGGCCGACCTCGACGATATTCTCCGCAACGCGCGCGAGTACCTCGAGCTCTGGCAGCGCGAGTACCGCGGCGGCGAAGGCAAGCCCTGAAAGCGCTGCACGGCCTCCGCGTGATCGACGTGACCCAGGCGATGGCGGCGCCCTTCTGCACGCTGAACCTGGCCGACATGGGCGCCGACGTCATCAAGGTGGAGCCGCCCGGCGGCGAGGACATGCGCCGCGGCGCCGCCGCCCGCAACGGCCACGCCGGCACGTTCCTCGCGATGAACCGTGACAAGCGCGGCATCACCGTGGATCTCAAGCGCCCGGAAGGCGTCGAGATCGTCCGCCGGCTGGTCAAGACGGCCGACGTCCTGGTGCAGAACTACCGCCCCGGCGTGGCCGCGCGGCTCGGCATCGCGTACGAGGATCTCGAGCCGATCAACCCGCGCCTCGTCTACTGCTCGATCTCCGGCTTCGGCATGACGGGCCCGTACGCGCCGCGCGGCGGCTACGACCTGATCGCGCAGGGCATGAGCGGCATCATGAGCGTGACCGGCGACGAGGACGGCGCGCCCGCCAAGGCGGGGCTGCCCGTGTGCGATCTCTCCGCCGGGCTCTTCGGCGCCTACGGCATCCTCTGCGCGCTGGAGGCGCGCGAGCGCACCGGCCGGGGCCAGCTCGTGGACACCTCGCTGCTGGAGGCCGCCGTCGCGCTCACCGTGTGGGAGGCGACCGAGTACTGGGTGACCGGCCGTGCGCCGCGCGCGCTCGGCTCGGCGCATCGCGCCGCCGCGCCCTACCAGGCGCTGCGCGCGAGCGACGGCTGGCTCACCGTGGGCGTCGACACCGATGCGCTGTTCGACGCCTTCTGCCGCGCGATCGAGCGTCGCGATCTGCTCGAGGATCCGCGCTTCGCCGGCGCGCGCGCGCGCGGGCGCCACCGCGACGCGCTGATCCCGCTGCTCGAGAAGACGACCGTCCAGGCGCCGCGCGCCCACTGGCTGGCCCGCCTGGACGCGGCCGGCGTGCCCGCCGGCCCCGTCAACACCTATCCCGAGGCGCTCGCCGACCCGCAGACGCGCGCGCGCGAGATGGTCGTGGACCTCGTGCACCCGGGCGCCGGCCCCGTCAAGGCGCTGGGCGTGCCGGTCAAGCTCTCGGACACGCCGGGCGCGGTCGACCGGCCCGCGCCGCTGCTGGGCCAGGACAACGCCGCCATCCTCACCGAGCTCGGCTACACCGAGGCCGAGCAGCGCGCCCTGGCCGCGCAGCGCATCGTCTAGACTTTCCGGGCCAGCACCTTGGCGATCGACTCCGGCCTGAAGCCGAGCTGGAGCAGCGCGACGCCCTCGTTGAAGTACTCGCGGTAGCGCGCGATGCGTCCGCCCTCGAGCTCGAAGAGGCTCATGCCGCGAAAGGCCACGCGCCGCCCCGCGCTGCGCGGGATGGTGTCGCTGACGACGTAGCCGAAGGTCCACTCGGCGGCGGCCGCCGCCGGCGTCTCCACCACGACGTCCATCACCCACGCGTAGTCCCGGCCCTCGTGAAACATCCGCTGGAACATCTCCCGCAGCGCGGCCTGGCCGGTGTGGGCGCCGAAGAAGGTGTCGACGTAGCTGCCGGTGGCGGTGAAGCAGGCCAGCAGCCCGTCCACGTCCTGCCGGTTGAACGCTTTCTCGAAGTCGCGCACGATGCTCATGGAGCCATGATCCCATGAGCGAGGCCGAAGCGCTGGAGGCGTTGCGGGGAGGCGACCGGCCGCGGATCGCCGCGGCGGAGGCGGCGCTGTGGGCGATGTGGTGCCGCTCGGGCCGGGCCGAGCACGACGCCCTGCTGGCCGAGGGCGTGCGCGCGATGGAGCGCGGCGACTTCGGGGCCGCCGAGACCATCCTCACCCGGCTGATCGACGCCGCGCCCGACTGGGCCGAGGCGTGGAACAAGCGCGCCACCGCGCGCTACCTGGCCAGCGATTTTTCCGGCGCCATCCGCGACTGCGAGGCCGTGCTGGCGCGCAAGCCCCACCACTTCGGCGCGCTCTCCGGCCAGGGCCTCTGCCACCTGGCGCTCGAGCAGTGGGCGCCGGCGGCGGCGCTCTTTCGCCGCGCGCTGGCGGTGCATCCCTCGCTGGCGCCCGTGCGCGCCAATCTGCAGACCGCGCTCACCGAGGTGGTCCGGTACAACTGAGCGCGGGCGAGTGGTAGGCTGGGGCGCCATGAACCCTGACACCCTCGCCGCCCTGATGGCCTCCGATGCGCCGCACGCCGTGCTCGACCTGCGCGAGCGCGGCGCCTACCAGCGCGGCCACATCTTCCGCACCACCTTGCTGCCGCGCCGCGAGCTCGAGTTCCGGCTGCCCGCGCTGGTGCCGTCGCCCGCCGTGCCCATCGTGCTGGTCGACGAGGACGAGGCGCTCGCCGCGCTGGCGCGCCCCGCCCTGGCCGCCATGGGCTATCGCGACGTGCGCACCCTCGAGGGCGGGCTCGCCGCCTGGCGCGCGGCCGGCCGCCCGATCGTGCAGGGCGTCAACGTGCCCAGCAAGGTCTTCGGCGAGCAGGCCCTGCACCACTGGAAGACGCCGGAGATCGCGCCCGGGGAGCTGGCCGAGCGCATCGCGCGACGGGACGACATGGTGATCGTGGACTCGCGCACGCCCGAGGAGTATCACCGCGCGTGCGTGCCCGGCGCCATCAGCGTGCCCGGCGGCGAGCTGGTCTTCCGCATCCTGGATCTCGTCCAGCGGCCGGAGCAGACGATCGTCGTGCACTGCGGCGGCCGCACGCGCTCCTACATCGGCGCCGAGTCGCTGCGCCGCATGGGCCTGCCGAACCCGATCGTGGCGCTGAAGAACGGCACCATGGGCTGGGACCTGGCCGGCCTCACGCTCGAGCGCGGCGCCACCCGCGGCACGCCCGCCGTGTCGCCACGCAGCCGCGCGGCGGCGGCGCTGGTGGCCAAGCGCGTGGCGGCCGAGGACGGCATCCGCTTCGTCACGCCGGCCGAGCTGAGGGACCTGCTGGCCCGCCGTGCCGAGCGCGCCGTGTACCTCTTCGACGTGCGCACGCGCGAGGAATACGGCGCCGGGCACATCGCCGGCGCGGTGTGGTCGCCCGGCGGCCAGACGGTGCAGGCGACCGACGAGTACGTGGCGGTGCGCGCGGGCACCATCGTGCTCGCCTGTGACGGC
>Ga0335084_10002536_pt1 | contig 17651 bp, 15 predicted proteins | sample Lox_Sample_44_FD_206721 | JGI IMG/M metagenome (GOLD analysis project Ga0335084, IMG submission 206721) | Soil microbial communities from Loxahatchee National Wildlife Refuge, Florida, United States - Lox_Sample_4.4 | ecosystem: Environmental > Terrestrial > Soil > Wetlands | place: USA... | reverse complement strand
CCGAGCCGTCCTCGGCGAGCCGGAGGTCGGCGCGCCCCAGGTCGCGCACGCCGAGCTGCCGGTAGACGACCTCGCAGATCTGCTGGATGCGCTCGGCCTGCGCGCGCTTCAGGCGGGCGGGGGCCCGCACCGAGACGGCCGAGTCGACCTTGGTCTTGAGGGCGTAGTCGTAGATGGCGTAGCGGCGCTCGCCGGCGATGGCTTCGTCGATGACGTACTCGACCGGCTGCAGGACGCCGCTCCGCTCCGGCGCGGCCGCCTCCAGGAACGGCACGGTCACGTCGCGGCCGACGACGAACTCCTCGACGAGCACGCCCGCCGGGTAGCTCGCCAGGGCGGCCTCCACCACCTCGTGCAGGCGGAGGGGATCCTCCACCACCGAGTCCTGCGTGATGCCCTTCGAGCTGCCCTCGAAGTTGGGCTTCACGATGACCGGGTAGCGGAGCGCGTTCACCTGGAGCTTCCCGGCCTCCTCCAGGTACTGCCACCGGGGGGTGGGCACGCCGTGCTGGGCGAGCACGAGCTTCGTGAGCTGCTTGTCGAGGGTGAGCGCCAGCACGTAGGCGTCGGAGCCGGTGTACGGGATGGCGAGCTCGTCGAAGAGCGCCGGGTAGAACGCCTCGCGGAACCGGCCGCGCCGGCCCTCGGCCGTGTTGAAGATGAGGTCGGGCCCGTAGGCCTCGAGGCGCGCCACGGCGCGGGAGGCGGGGCCGGAGACCTCGATGCGCTCCACCGAGTGGCCCAGCCGCTCGATCGCCGAGGCGATGGCGGTCACCGTGGCCTCGGTGTCGAACTCGGCCTCCTCCTCGGAGTCGGACAGGCGGAGGTTGTGCGTGAGGGCGATGCGCACGTGAGCCTCGGCCTCAGGCGGCGGCGCGCGACGCGGGCCAGGCCGCCTCGCGGGCCGTGGCGGAGCCGCCGGGAGGCGCCGGCGCGACGGCCCGCAGGTCGGCCGGCACCTCGCCCTTCACCGGCACCTTGCCGTCCACCACCTGCGTGTCCGCGAAGATGTCGCCGATGCGGACGCCGTGGCGGTCGGTCCAGATCATGTAGGCCTCGAAGGCCACGATGGGGATGCCGGCGACGAAGAAGACCGGCCACAGGATCGGCACCGAGTAGAAGAGCGCGACGAGCGCGAACGGCGCGTTCCGCAGCATCGACTCGTGCAGGCCCGCCGGAGCGCCGCGCGGGACCACCACGGTGCGGATCCCGAAGATGCGCTTGCCGATCGACTGCCCGTGCATGAGCCCGTCGGCGACCAGGAGGTAGAACGCGGCGAGCAGCGGCCCCACCTGCGGCGCGGCGACGCCGGCCACGAAGGCGAGCGTGAAGTCGGCGAAGCGCGCCAGGATGCGCAGGCCGAGGTCGGCCTTCGGGTAGGGGCTGCCCTCGGGGCGGGCGTCGCGCATCAGGCGTCCCCGCTCCGGCCCGGCTTCCCGGGGGTGCCGCGCAGGAAGAAGAGGTAGGCCATGGCCGGCCGGTGGGAGCCCTCGCGCATGACGAAGTGCACGGACTGGAAGGCGTAGCCCTCCGCGGTCCAGCGGTCGAGCGCGCGCTCGAGCGTGTCCTCACCCACCGGCGAGACCTCCACGACCTTGTAGCCGCTGTCCCCGCTCAACGACGGTCCCCGGACCCTAGCGCCGCCGCCCGGTGAGCAGCGCAGCCGCGTCGCGGGCGAAGTAGGTGAGGACGAGGTCGGCGCCCGCGCGGCGGATGCAGAGCAGCGTCTCCAGCATCACCCGCGTCTCGTCGATCCAGCCGCGCTCCGCCGCCGCCTTGATCATCGCGTACTCGCCGGACACGTGGTACGCGGCGAGCGGCAGCTCGAAGCGGTCGCGCAGGACGCGGAGGATGTCGAGGTACGGCACGGCCGGCTTCACCATGACGAGGTCGGCGCCCTCCTGCACGTCGAGGGCGACCTCGCGGACCGCCTCGCGCCAGTTGGCGGGGTCCATCTGGTAGCCCTTGCGGTCCTTGGGGATGCCGGGCCCCTCCACCGGCGCGCTCTCGGCGGCGTCGCGGAACGGGCCGTAGAAGGCCCCGGCGAACTTGGCCGCGTAGGAGAGGATGGGCACGTCGTGGTAGCCGTCCTCGTCGAGCGCCTTCCGGATGGCCGCGACCCGACCGTCCATCATGTCCGAGGGCGCGACGATGTCCGCGCCCGAGCGGGCGTGCGCGACGGCCTCCTTCGCGAGGAGCGCCAGGGTGGCGTCGTTGTCGACCGACAGCTCGCCCTCGGGCGCACCCGGGCCCGCCTTGCGGGGCCGACCGGCCTGCGGGACCTTCAGCACGCCGCAGTGCCCGTGGTCGGTGTACTCGCACATGCAGACGTCGGTCATGACCACCATGCCGGGCACCGACTTCTTCAGCGCCCGGATGGCCTGCGGCACCTCGCCCTCCTCGTCCCAGGCGCCCGAGCCGGTGGCGTCCTTGTGGTTCGGGATGCCGAAGAGGATGACGGTGCGGACGCCGGCCTCGAAGCCCGCCTGGGCCTCCTCGACGAGCTCGTCCACCGACAGCTGGAAGACCCCCGGCATGCTCTTCACCGGGTTGCGCACCTTCTTGCCCGGCCGCACGAACAGTGGCCACACGAGATCGTCCGGGGCGAGGTGCGTCTCCCGCACGAGGCTGCGCAGGGCCTCCGTGCGGCGCATCCGGCGGGGACGTTCCTCTGGGAATGGCATGGGCCGTTTGTAGCGCAACCGGGCGCGTTTCGGAACCGCTTCGGCCGCGTCACGGCCGCTCGGTGGGCACGACCTCCATCATGGCGAGGCCGCTCCAGATGCGCGGGTAGAAGAGCGTGCTCTTCTGCGGCATGGTCTCGCCGGCGTCGGAGAGCGCCTCCACCTGCCACATGGGCGTCGGGTTGAGGAGGAAGCCCACCTGGTGCTCCCCGGAGAGCACCCGGTTCACCGCCTCGGCCGCGTCGCGCACGTAGGTGATGTTCTCCTGCTTCTCCTGGGCCTCGGGCGAGAGCCCCAGGATCTGCTGGAGCACGACGGAGTGCAGCACCGTGACGTCGAGCATGCGCAGGGCGGTGCTGGGAGGCAGCCCGGCGCCGCCGAGGTCCGCCTCGTCGCGCAGCGTCACCACCCGCGCGCGGCGGTCCTCGGCCGTCATCATGAGGAAGGTGCTCGACTTCCCGCCGTGCTCGGCGAGCTTCGAGATGGCCCAGGCGCGGCCCGCGGCGCGGCGGAGGTCCTCGTCGAGCTCCTCCACCCGGAACCAGCGCTCGAGCGAGGCCACGAGGCGCGCCACCGAGAAGTCGGGCAGGCCGTGGAGCAGCCGGTGGGTGGCGAACATGAACAGCCCGGGGTCGTTCATCGGGCAGAGGAGCATCAGCACGTAGTGGTGGCCGCCGTCGGAGGGCAGGCCCGGCGTCTCCGCCTCGAGCATGCGGCGGTACGCGAGCGCGGTCTCGTAGCGGTGGTGCCCGTCGGCGATGATCACCCGTCGCGGAGCCACCACCTCCTGGAACCGGCGCACGAGCGCGACGTCGTCGCAGCGCCAGAGGCGGTGGTGCACGCCGTCGTCCGTGTCGGTCTCGGCGGCGGCGTCGCCCTGGGTGGCCTCGTCGAGGAGGTTGCGGGTCTCGGCGCCGTCGTCGCGGTACAGGCCGAACAGCGGAGAGATGTTCGCCCTCACGTGGCGCATGTTCTCCAGGCGGTCGGCCTTGGGGCCGACGAGCGTCTTCTCGTGCGGGACGACCACGCCCTCGGAGAACTCGTGGAGGCGAAGGGCCGCGAGGAACCCGCGGCGGCGCAGGTCGCGGCCGTCGGGGGACCAGAAGCTCTCCTCGAGCGGGTAGAAGGCGGACACCACGTCCCGGCGCAGCACGCCCTCGGCGAGCCACTGCCTGAGGTAGCCGCCGGCGCGCGTGTAGCGGTTCTCCTCGGCCCCGTCGCCGGCGCGGTCCTCGCCCAGCGTGACGTGGATGATGTTGTGCGGGCTGCGCCGCAGGAGCTCGTCGCGCTGCTCCTGGGAGACCTGGTCGTACGGCGGGGCGAGGAGCTGCCCGAGCGCGCGCCCGCGGGTGGCGGCGTAGCGGATCGCGCGAAACGGGAGGACCTCCGCCATGGGTGGGGGACGCTAGATCACGGGGAGGTGCGGTGCAAGGCGCCGGAGAGGCGCGGGAGATCGCCGCCCGCGGCGGATCAGGAGGCGCGCCGCACCGCCCAGAGCCCCGCCGCGAGGAAGAGCAGGTCCGGCGCCCACGACGAGACCCAGGCCGGGACGCTGCCGGAGAGGCCCAGCGCGGCGCTCACGCCCTGCGCCCCCCAGAAGAGCAGCGTCACGCCCACCGACTCGAGCAGCGCCGCCGAGACGTGCCCCCGCCTCTCGCGCCGGAGCGCCAGCGCGACGGCCAGCAACGCCCCCGGGAGGCCCGCGAACGGGTAGGCGAGCCGGTCGTAGCGCTCGAGCTCGAACTGGGCGACGGGCAGGCCCGTCCGCCTCCGCACGCCGATCTGGTGGACGAGCCTCCCGAAGGTCATCTGGGCGGGCTTGCCCGGCGCCACGGAGAAGGCCTCGGGCGGCTCGTCGAGGACGATGCGGCGCAGGTCGGATCGATCGAGCTCGAGCGTCCCGTCGGGCCGGAAGGTGCGTTCCACGGCCTCCTCGAGGATCCAGCCGGCGCCGTCGGGGCGCATTCGCTCGGCATCGATTCGGCGGCCCAGCCGGAAGTCGGGCGTGACCTCGAGGATGGTGACGTGCTCGAAACCGCCGCCCTCCAGCGCCCCTCGCAGGTGATAGATGCGACGGCCGTCTGCGCCCCGGAACCAGCGCTTCGGCGCGCGCGCCGCCTCGATGCGCCTTCGCTCGGAGGGCCGGCCGAAGCGCGTGGCCCGGATCTCGTCCACCCTCTCGGCGGCGTGCACGCCGACCTTCTCGTGCACGACCACGAGGGCGAGCCCGGCCAGCACCGCCACGAACGAGACCGGCGCCGCCACCCGCCACGGCCCGAGCCCCAGCGCGCGCATCGCCGTCCACTCGCGCGTCTGGCGCAGGCCCGACACGGCGAGGCCCGCGCCCACGATCATCGCCGCGGGCGCCACCTGGCGGACCACGAGCGCCGTCTTGTTCGCGTAGAGCTCGAGGGCGGGGAGGAGCCACCCCGGACCGGTGAACTGGTCGGCGTAGTCGACGAAGTCCACCGCGAGGAAGATGACCAGGACGCCGGCGAGCGCCCCGAGGAAGGCGACCAGCGTCCGGGCGGCGAGGTGGCGGAAGAGCCTCACCGGACCACCCCCGGCCCGCGGCGAACCTGCAGCACGGTGAGCGCGAGGCCCAGGCCGCCGATGAGCAGGTTCGGCAGCGGAAGGGCGACGACGGCCGGCAGGAAGCCGCGCGTCGCCAGCGCCTCGCACGCCCGCATGAGCATGAACTGCACGACGACCGCCCCGAAGGTCGCTCCGACGGCGAGCGCGCGGCCCACGCTGCGGGCGCCGAGGGGGACGGCCAGCAGCGCGAAGGCGATCACCGCGAGCGGCGCCGAGATCTTGCGATGCCAGGTGGCGTCGGCCTTCCGTGCCTCGGCGACGTCGCCGTGCGCCCGCGCCTCCGCTGCGCGCACGGAGAGCTCGCCGAACGACTCGCGCGATGCGCGCACGAGGCCGCTCCGGTCCGAGACCAGGCTGCCCAGGCCCACGACCACCTCGCCCCGCTCGAACTCGGCGAGGGCGTAGTCGTCCTTGCCCGCCTCCTCACGGTGCACCTGGCCCTCGCCGAGCACGAGGCGCATGTCGTTCTCGCCGCCGGCCGGCTCGAGCCTTCCGCTCCGGGCGAACGCCAGGACCGCCGCGCCCGGGTCCGAGCGGTCGGAGACGAGCACGTTCTCCCAGCGGCCGCCCTGCACCCGCTCGGCGTAGAGCATGTAGCCCGGGATCTGGTCGTAGAACGTGCCGGGCCGGACGTCGCTCCGGACGTTCTTCTTCACCACCTCCACGAGGCGATCCCGGGCCGCCTGCAGCGCGACCGGCTCGACGTCCGCGGCGAGCCACAGGCCGAGGGCCGCGACCAGGACGCCCAGCACGAGTGGCACCGGGACGAGCCTCGCCGTGGAGATGCCCGCCGCGCCGAGCGCCACCACCTCGCGGTCCTCGGCGAGGCGGCCCACGCCGAGCACCGCCCCGAGCAGGAAGGCGATCGGGAGCACGAAGCCGAGGAAGTGCGGCATCATCAACGCGACGACGGCCCCCACGTCGACGAGCGAGACCGCCGAGCCGAAGAGGATGGTCGCCTGCGCCAGGATCTGCGTGGCGAGCAGGAGCTGGGTGAGGAACAGCACGCCTGCCGCGAACGGCTGCAGGATCTCCCGGGCGAGGTAGCGGTCGAGGAGCGTCACGAGCCCTTCGACGGGCGTTCAGGAGATCTTGCCCTGGAGCGCCGCGTCCCTGGCCACGACCTCCTCGGCCATTCGCTGACGCTGGGCGCGCACGGCGGCGGCCACGGTGGGATCCGAGCGCGCGATGATCCGCGCCGCCAGGAGGCCGGCGTTCCGCGCGCCCGCCTTGCCGATGGCGAGCGAGCCGACCGGCACCCCGGCCGGCATCTGGGCGATGGCGAGCAGGGCGTCGAGGCCCTTCAGGTCGGACGAGGCGAGCGGCACGCCCAGCACGGGCAGCTCGGACTCCGCCGCGACCACGCCGGCGAGGTGCGCGGCCGCGCCGGCGCCGCAGATGATGACCTGGATGCCGCGGCCGGCCGCCTCGCGCGCCAGCTCGCCGGTGCGCGCGGGGGTGCGGTGGGCCGACGACACGTGGCACTCGCTCGCGATGCCGAGGTCCGTGAGGGCCTTGCGGGCCTCCGACATCACCTCCCAGTCGGAGTCGGAGCCCATGAGGATGAGGACGCGGGGGTTCGGGATGGCGGTCATGTTCGTGGCCTCGTGCCGATGTCGCGGCGCGCGTGCTTGCCGCGGAACTCGATGCGGTCGGCGGCCGCGTAGGCGCGGCGCGCCGCCTGGGGGAGGTCGTCGCCCAGCGCGCAGACGGTGAGGACGCGGCCGCCGGCGGTGACGAGGCGGCCGTCGGGCTCGCGGCGCGTGCCGGCGTGGAAGACCTGCACGCCCTCCTCGAACGGGCCCGACGCGCCGCTGATGACGTCGCCGACGGCGGGCTTCGCGGGGTAGTTCTCGGCGGCGAGCACGACGCCCACCGCGGCGCGCGGGTCGAAGGCGAGGGCGACGCCCGAGAGGTCGCCCCGCGCGGCGGCGAGGAGCGCGGGCACGACGTCGCTGGACGTACGGAGGAGGATGGGCTGCGTCTCCGGGTCGCCCAGGCGCGCGTTGAACTCGAGGACGCTCGGGCCGGACGGCGTGAGCATGAGCCCGGCGTAGAGCGCGCCCCGGAACGGCCGGCCGCGGCCGGCCATCTCGCGCACGGCCGGCTCGAGGACCTCGCGCCTCACCCGCTCGAGCAGCTCGGGCCCGACCTCGGGCGTGGGCGAGAACGCGCCCATGCCGCCGGTGTTGGGCCCGCGGTCGCCGTCGTGGACGCGCTTGTGGTCCTGCGCGGCGGCGAGCATGAGCACGCGTTCGCCGTCGGTGAACCCGATGCAGCTCGCCTCGGGGCCGGTCAGGCGCTCCTCCACGACGACCGTCTCGCCGGCGGCGCCGTGGACCCGCTCCACCAGCATGGCCCGGATCGCTCCCTCCGCCTCGGCGAGGTTCCCGCACACGACGACGCCCTTGCCCGCCGCGAGGCCGTCGGCCTTCACCACCACCCGGCCGCTGCGCCCCCTCGCCCAGGCGAGCGCCCCGGCGGGATCTCGGAAGGTGGCGTGCTCGGCGGTGGGGATTCCGGCCGCGTGCATCACGTCCTTGGCGAAGGCCTTCGAGCCCTCGATCTCGGCGGCGGCGGCGGACGGCCCGAAGACCGGGACGCCGTCCCTCCGGACGCGGTCGGCGAGGCCGAGGACGAGCGGCGCCTCGGGCCCGACCACGACGAGGTCGATGGCGTTCTCGCGCACCCAGCGTGCGATCCCCTCCACGTCGTCGGCCGCCAGGGCGACGAGGGTCGCCACCCCTGCGATGCCCGGGTTGCCCGGCGCCGCGAAGAGCGCGCGGACGAGCGGGGAGCGGGAGATCTTCCAGGCGAGGGCGTGTTCCCGGCCGCCCGAGCCGACCACGAGGACGCGCATGCGGGAGAGCCTGTCTACCACACCAGGGCCCCCCTGCGGCGCACGTCCGGTCCGGTCACCGGGCCGCGGCCGCCGGCGGCCCGGCGAGGTCGAGGAGCATCCCTCGCGGCTCGGCCAGCTCGGGCCGCTCGTCCGCGAGGGCCCGGGCGAGCGCGCGGGCCTCGTCCGTACGGCCGGCCGCGGCGACGGCGCGGGCGCGCGCCAGGCGCGCGGTGGCGAGATCGGGGACGAGCGCGAGCGCGGCGGCGCGGTCGGACGCGGCCGCGTCGGCGCGCCCCAGCGCGGCCAGGGCGCGGGCGCGCACCTCGAGCGCCACCGCGCTCCGTGGGTCGGCCTCCACGGCGTCCGCGGCGAGCGGGAGCGCGGCCTTCGCCTTGCCCCGGTCGAGCGCGACCTGGGCGCGGACCCAGAGCGGCGCCGCCGCCTGGGGCGAGATCCCGCTCGCGGCCTTCGCGAGCGACTCGGCCCTCGAGGTGTGGCCGAACGCGATCTCGCACGCCGCGGCGGCCGAGAGCGCGACCGCGGCCGCGCTCCGCTCCGCCCGGGCGATGGCGGCCAGGCGGTCGCAGGCCTCGGCGGCCGCTCCCGCCCCCTCCCAGGCGTCCTCGGGCACGCGCACGAGCCTCGCCTCCAGCGGATCGCGGGCGAGGAACCGGCGTGCCACCTCGAGCGCCGTCCCGGAGGCACCGAGCCTTGCGAGCGTCCCCGCGATGGCGAGCAGCTCCACCGGGTCGGAGGAGGCGGCAGCCGCGGCGGAGCGCCAGGCGTCGGCCGCCTCGTCGGGCGAGCCCGAGAGCGAGGCGATGCGGGCCTGGAAGCGCCTCGCCACCGTGGCGCCCGCCCGATCGCCCAGGATGCCCGCCGACTCCTTCAGGCCGTGCGCGTCGCCCGCGCGCCAGGCGAGCAGCGCTGCCTGGAACCGCGCCGGCGCGCTGCCCGGGACCTTCGCCACCGCCTCGGCCGCCGTGCGGCGCGCCGCGGCCTCGTCGCCGGAGAGCCGCTCGACGGCCGCCTGGTGCGCCAGCACCCGCGCCGCGGCGAACGGCCCCATCGCGTGCGGGAGCGCCTCCGCGAGCAGGCGCCGCGCTCCCGGGAGATCGCCGTCGACCTCGTAGGCGAGCCGTGCGAGGAGGAGCGACGGCAGCTCCGAATCGGGTGCCGCCGCTCGCCAGCGAGCGAGCGCAGCCCGCGCGTCGGCGAAGCGCCCGGAGGCCTCGGCCACGCGCGCGGTGACAGCGAGCGCACCGGGGTGGCCGGGATCGAGGCGCAGGCGCGCGGCCGCGAGGCCCAGCGCCGCCGGCGCATCGCGGGCGGCCCAGCGTGCCCGGGCGGCGGCCGAGAGAACGCGACGGTCGCTGGCGTCGCGCTTCCAGGCCTCCTCGAGCGCGGCGGCGGAGCCCGCCGGATCCTCCGGCAGGAGGGCGAGGCCGAGCGCCAGCGCCACGGCCGGATCCGCCGGTGCGGCGCGGGCGGCGGAGCGCGCCTCCGAGAGCGCCTCCTCACGGTTGGCGGGGGCGTCCACGACGAGGAGGAGCCGCGCGCGGGCCGCCTGCAGCGCGGGTGCGCCCGGGGCTTTCCGGCCGGCGAGCGCGAGGAACTCGTGAGCCGCGCGGAGCTCCTCGGCGTCGGCGTCGGGATCGTCCTGCGCGAGGTCGGCCACGGCCTCGGCGAAGCCGGCGGCGGCGTCGGCGCGGTCCGGCGCGGAGGCGACGGCCTCGCGGAAGGCCGCGAGCGACTTCCTCGCGCGGGCCGGGACGTCGGCGCGAAGGCCCTCGCGGCCCTGCGCCACGAGCGAGTCGACGCGGCCCGCCGGGGTGGCCTTCGGCGGCACGAGCCCGGCGGCGCGCCAGGCCTCGACGCGATCCTCGGTGGCGGCCGTCGGCGAGGCGGTGACGGTGCGGGGGGACCGGGGCCGGTGGCGCCAGGCGAGGTACCCGAGCGCTCCGGCGAGGGCGACCGCGGCGACGACCGCGACGGCGGCGAGAAGCGTCCGGAATCGCCCCGCGGGGCGACGCGGCGCCTGCGACCGCGACGCGCTTCGTTCCCGGTCGGCGAGGCGCGCGCGCTCGGCGCAGTCGGGGCAGAGGGGAATCCCGCCCGTTCCCTCGGGCGCGTCGAAGACCGTGAAGCACCGCGTGCAGCTCAGGGCGGGCATGGCCCGGGCAGGCTAGCACCTCCGCCGGCCAGACGACCGATCGTGCGAACCCTGGTTAGTGCCTGAAATGCCGCATCCCGGTCGCGACCATGGCGATCCCCGCCGCGTCCGCTGCGGCGATCACCTCGGCGTCGCGCATCGAGCCGCCCGGCTGGATGATGGCGGTCGCGCCGGCCTTCGCGATCTCCTCCACGCCGTCCGGGAACGGGAAGAACGCATCCGACCCCACCGCCGAGCCGCTCACCTCGAGCCGCGCCTTCATGACCGCGGTCTTCACCGACTCGACGCGGCTCGTCTGGCCGCCGCCGATGGCCACGGTGCGGTCGCCCTTCGCGAAGACGATGGCGTTCGACTTCACGTGCTTCACGACCTTCCAGGAGAAGGCGAGGTCCTTCCACTCCTGCTCGGTGGGCGCCCGCCGCGTCATCACCCGGCACTCCTCCCGGCGGACCTGGCCGAGATCGCGATCCATGACCAGGACGCCCCCGGTGATGGAGCGGAGCTCCCGCGCCTCCTCGGCGCGGCGGCGCCAGGTCGAGCGCGGCTGCCCCAGCCGCGGCGACTCGAGCACCCGCACGTTCTTCTTCGAGGCGAGCGCCTCGCGCGCGGCGGCGTCGTAGCCGGGGGCGATGACGCACTCGAGGAAGAGCGAGGTCAGCTCGGCCGCCGCCGCCGCGTCGACCGGCCGGTTGAGGGCCACGATGCCGCCGAAGGCGGACACCGGATCGCAGTCGCGCGCGCGGGCGAACGCCTGCGCGACCGTGGGGCCGAGCGAGACGCCGCAGGGCGTGTTGTGCTTCACGATGACGCAGGCGAGCTCGTCGAACTCCTTCACCGCGGCGAGCGCGGCCTCGAGGTCGAGCAGGTTGTTGTAGCTGAGCTCCTTCCCCTGCAGCACCCGGGCGAAGGCGACGGTGGGCTCCTCGGGCTCGCGGCCGGCCCGGTAGAACGCGCCGGCCTGGTGCGGGTTCTCGCCGTAGCGCAGGTCCTGGGCCCGGGTGAACACCGGGGCCAGGGTGCCGGGGAAGTGGGAGGGGGGCGTGCCCGGGGCCGTGCGCGAGGTCAGCCACTCGGCGATGGCGCCGTCGTAGGCGGCGGTGTGCGTGAAGGCCTTCTGCATGAGGCGGAAGCGGGTGGCCTCGGAGACGGCGCCCGACGCCTCGACCTCGGCTGCCACGGCGTCGTAGTCGGCCGGGTCCACGACCACGGCCACGTGGGCCGCGTTCTTCGCCGCGCTGCGCACCATGGCCGGCCCGCCGATGTCGATCTCCTCGACGCACTCGGCGAAGGCCTTGCCCGCCGCGACGGCCTCTCGGAACGGGTAGAGGTTCACCACGACGAGGTCGATGGGCGGGATGTCGCGGGCCTTCACGTCGGCCTCGTCGGAGGCGAGCCCGCGGCGGAAGAGGATGCCGCCGTGGACCCGGGGATGGAGCGTCTTCACGCGTCCGCCCAGGATCTCGGGTGCCGCGGTGTGGTCGCCCACCGCGACCACCGGGATGCCCGCCTCGGCGAGCGCCCGCTGTGTCCCACCGGTGGACAAGAGCTCGACGCCGCGAGCGGACAGGCGGCGTGCGAACGGCACGAGGCCGGTCTTGTCGGACACGGAGAGGAGCGCGCGGCGGATCATGCTGGGTACCTCCCGGAGGGGTGCCCTTCCTAGCGCGCCCGGCGGGGGGATTCAAGCGACGCGATCCCCTCGCGCGGAGGCTCCGCGACCCTAGAAGCGGCCGTCCCCGAGCGGCCCGCGCTCGCCGGCGCGGGGCTCCTCCTCCGCGATCTCCCGGAGGCGGGCGAGCCCGCGCGTCTCGACCTGGCGGATGCGCTCGCGGGTGAGGTTCATGATCGAGCCCACCTCCTCGAGCGTGATCCCGCCCCGGTCGGCGACGTCGAGCGCGCACGTCTCCTCGAGCTCCCAGACCTCCTTGTCCGGGAAGTTGAGCTTGATGGAGCCCGTCGACGGGTTCACGTCCAGGTAGAGGTGGTGCTTGCAGGCGATGAACATGCACGGCCGCGGGCCCTGCGCGCAGTCGGCGCGCGAGCGCGGGCGCTTCGCCTCGATCTCCTGGACGATCGCGTCCAGCTCGGGATCCACCAGGCCGAAGGCGCGCTGGCGGCGCAGCTCCCGGGCGATCTCCTTGCGGGACATCGTCCGCGACCGGCGGCGCCCGCGCTTGCCGTCCTCGCCGGCCTCTCCGGCCGGGTCCACCGCATCGTGAGGCTGAGGCTGCTCGCCCCGGTTGACGCCGTTCATCCCCTGCCCTCCGTTCCCCGCGGCGCCCGCGCGCCGCACGCCGTCCTGGTGCCGGGCCGGCACCGAGCTCGTCAGCCGACGCCAGCGAGACTCGCCGGCACGGTCGCGACCGCTCCCCCCACCCTCTCCAGCCGCCTCAGCGCGGCGCGGGCCTCCCGCTCCGCGCGCTCCAGCTCCTCCTCGAACCGCCTGCGGCGCGGGTGCTTCCGCGCCTTCCGCGCCAGCTCCTCGACGAGATCCGCGAGGCCCTTCTCCACGTCCTCCAGCCTGTTCCTCAGGATGACGAAGCTGCCGCGGATGTCCTCGACCGTGTAGCCCTCGGCCATCATCCGCTTGATGACCGCGATGCGCCGGACCACCGACACCGGGTAGAGCCCCGTCGAGCCGGTGTGCTTGCCCTTGCGGCCCACCCGGCGGCTCCGCGGCAGGAGCCCCTGCTGCACGTACTTACGGAACGTGGAGGCCGACAGCCTCGCGCCCCGGCCCTCGAACAGCCTGACGACCTCACCACTGGTGATGCCCCCCGCGCGCTCCTGCTCGATGCGCTCGATCGTCGCGGGGTCCAGCAGGTTCATCGCCGCTCCAGTCGGTGGAGGCTCATCCACTCGATCTCTGTCTTCTGAATCCGATTTCAAAAACTTGATTTCGACGCTAGTGCATTCAGTGGCGAGTTGCAATCGTCGAATTCGGGCGAGGGCCCGGCCGGGGGCTCGAACGGGGGCGCCGAAGGACATCGGCGGTCCCGCGGAGAAGGGACGCGGCGGGTGGACGTCGCGTCGAGCGACGTCAGGGGCGCGACGTCACGGCGCCGAGTTCTGGAACAGGAGCTTCTTTCCGGGCTCCACGCTCACGAGACCCTCGCGCAGCGTGGAGTCCTTCGGGCCGACCAGCCGGACCCGGTAGCTGCCGGCGCGGACCCTCACCTCGAGCGGCGTGTCGCCGAGGGGGTCGCCATCGAGCAGCGCCGATCCCCAGGGGATGGCGTTCATCTGGAGGATCCCCTCCCCGCTCGACCGGTCGGGCAGCGGGAGCCGGTCCAGGGGGCTCTCCCTGGCGAGCACGGCGGCCCGTCCGCGCGGGGCGGCCGGCGCGCGAGGCGGCCGGCGCCTGGCGGGCTCCGCGCCGGAGGTCGAAGCCGGAGGCGCGCCGACGTTGTTCACGTCAGGTGAAAGGCCCGCCTCCGGCGCCGCGGGAGGAGACGGCGCGGACGCCAGGGCGGGATCGGGCGAGGCGGAGGGCGCCGGAGCAGGGGGCCGCGGCGCGTCGACCGCCGCGGGCGGCTCGACGCGAGGCGAGGAACGGAGGATCCCGTACCCGACCGCGCCGCCCACGCCGAGGAGGAGCACGGCCGCCGCGGCGGCCACCGCGGCGCGCCTCCTCCGCCCCGCCGTCGCCGCGGAGGTCCGCGTCTCGCGCTCGGCGGAGGGGTCGCCCGCCCGGGAGGCCGCCGCTCCTCCCGCTCCGGGCGGCCGGACGCGGGTCGGCTCGGGGGCCGAGGCGGGCCGCCAGCCCTCCGGCCAGAGCCGCGCCATGAACGCCCGCAGGTCCACCTCGTCGTGAGCCCGCGTCACCTCGAGCAGGATCCCCGAGAGCGCCGCGGCCGCCTCGTCGGCGCTCGCCAGGCGACGGGCCGGAACGCGCTCGAGCAGCGCGGCGAGGAGCGCGTCGAGCCGCGGCGGCACCGCCTCGTTCCAGGCCGAGGCCGGCGAGACCGGCTCCGCCGAGGTGACGGCCGCCCAGGTGGCGGCCTCGGTGTCGCGCGCGAAGAGGCGCCGCCCCGCGCACAGCTCCCAGAGGACCACGCCGAGCGCGTACAGGTCGGCGCGCGCGTCCACCGCGCCGCCGAGCGCCTGCTCGGGTGGCATGTACGCCAGCTTCCCCTTCACCGTCCCAGGCTCGGTGAGCCCGACCTGCCCGGCCGCGCGCGCGATCCCGAAGTCCGCCAGCTTCACCTCGCCCTCGAACGACACGAGCACGTTGTGGGGCGAGACGTCCCGGTGGACGATCCCGAGCGGCCGGCCGCCCTCGGAGGCGCGGTGGGCGTGGGCGAGACCCTTCGCGACCTCGGCGACGATGTTCACTGCGCGTGGAAGACCCAGCGGCAGGCCCCGCTCGCGCGCCCGCTCCACCACCCGGCCCAGGTGGTGTCCGCGCACGAGCTCCATCGCGATGTAGTAACGCCCCCCGACCTCGTCGAAGTCGTGGACCTGGACGATGTTGGCGTGGGTGAGTCGCGAGGCCAGCCGCGCCTCCTCGACGAACATCTTCACGAAGTCCGACGAGGCCTCGTGCTCGCCGCGCACGAGCTTCAGCGCGACCTCCCGGACCACCCCGGCTGCGCCGCTCACCTCGGCGCGCCACACGTCGGCCATGCCGCCGGAGGCGAGCAGCTCCACGAGGCGGTACCGGCCGAACGTCCGCACCGGCGCCGAGTGTACCCCGCCCCCGGGCGCGGGCGACCCGTCCGTGCTAGGAAGCCCTCATGCATGCTGCCTTGCTCGCCCTCGCCCTCGCCGCCTCGCCGCCCGCCGCCGCGCAGGCCGCCCCGGCTCCCGCCCGGGAAGACGCGACCGGCGACGCCCGGGTGGTGACGCTGGACGCGATGCGCGCGGAGCTCTCGCGCTCGATGGAGCGGCTCCGCCTCCAGGGCTACGAGGCGCCCTACTTCCTCGCCTACCAGGTGAAGGAGTCCCTCCGGCACGAGGTGGCGGCGCGTTACGGTGCCCTGTTCGCCGACGACTCGCGCCGCGAGCGCACCCTGTACGTCGACCTCAGGGTGGGCAGCTACGAGTTCGACTCCTCCGGCGACGACGAGAACGTGCTCGTCCTCGGCCAGGACGGCCCGAGCTGGTTCGCCTCCAAGGAGGCCCCGCTCGACGGCGACCCCACGGCGCTGCGGAACGCGCTCTGGCTCGCGACCGACGAGCGCTACAAGGAGGCGCTCGCGTCCTACTTCAAGAAGAAGTCGCGCGAGGTCTACAAGCCGGCCGAGCCGGACCGCGCCCCGAGCTTCACGCGCGAGGAGCCGGTCCGCCAGGTCGCGCCCGAGGTGTCCTTCCCGTTCGACGCCGAGCGCTGGAAGGCGGCCTCCCGCGAGATCACCCTCCTCTTTCGCGACCACGCCGAGATCTTCGACGCGTCCCTCAAGGTGCAGGCCGAGCGGCAGGTCCGCTGGTTCGCATCCAGCGAGGGCCACGCCGTGATCACCGAGTCGGCGATCTACGGCATCCACCTCTCCGCGGTGACCCGCGCGCCGGACGGCCAGCTCCTCGAGGACGGGCGCGACTTCTATGCCCGCACCGAGGCCGGCCTTCCGACCCGCGAGGTCCTGGCCGGCGCCGTCCGGGAGGTCGTGGCGGAGCTCGAGGCGCTGCGCCGGGCGCCCGCCATCGATCCGTACACCGGACCCGCCATCCTGGAGCCCGAGGCGACCGGCGTCCTCTTCCACGAGGCGGTGGGCCACCGGCTGGAGGGGGAGCGGCTCGACGACGACAAGGAGGGCCAGACCTACCGCGGCCAGATCGGCCGCATGGTGCTGCCGCCCTTCCTCACCATCGTCGACGATCCCACGCTCGACGCCGTGAACGGTGTCGCCCTCAACGGCCGCTACGACGTCGACGATCAGGGCGTGCGCTCGCGCCGGACGGTGCTCGTCCGCGACGGGAAGCTCGAGACGTACCTCCTTTCGCGCAAGCCGGTGAAGCCCTTCACCCACTCGAACGGGCACGGGCGCAGCCAGGGCTCCCGTCAGCCCATGGCCCGCATGTCGAACCTCGTGGTGGAGTCGTCGAAGCGGGTGCCCGCGGCTGAGCTGAAGAAGATGCTCATGGCCGAGGCGCGCCGGCAGGGGAAGCCGTACGGCCTCGTCATCCGCGACATCACCGGAGGCAACACCAACACGATGTCGTGGGGCTACCAGGCCTTCAAGGGCACTCCGCGGCTCGTCTACCGGGTGGACGCCACGACCGGCAAGGAGGAGCTCGTGCGCGGCGTGGAGCTCGTGGGCACCCCGCTCGCGAGCATCAACAAGGTCGTCGCGACCGGCGAGACGCAGAAGGTGTTCAACGGCTACTGCGGCGCCGAGAGCGGCTACGTGCCGGTCTCCACCGTCGCGCCCTCGGCGCTCGTCGGGGAGATCGAGCTGCAGCGCGTGGCGAAGGCCAACGACCGGGCCCCCCTCCTGCCCGCGCCCTGGAGCGAGAGGCCCGCGGCACCGCCCGCTGGCGCGCCGGCGTCGGCGCCCGGGGCGCGCCGGTGAGCACCGTCCCGTTCCCTCCGCTCGAGGCGGTGCTGGTCCGGCCCCGGCGCGCCGCGCTCGACGCCTTCACCGCGCTGGGCTGGCGCCCCTACGCGACGCCGTTCGACCTCGACGCGGAGCGTCGCCGCGTGCTCAACCTCGACCTCGGCGATCCGGATCTCGCCTTCCTGCGCGACGCGGAGCTCGCCGCGGTGGCGACGCTCGAGGCCGACCGCGAGGGCCTCGTCACGCACGTCGAGGTGGTGGGCACCGAGCCCGCGGACCCGCTGCCGATCGCGCTGGCGCTCCTCGGCGAGAAGGCCGGCCCGCCGAGGACGGGCGGAGGAGGCGACGCCCGCGAGTGGGTGTTCGGCCCGGAGTCGGGCTCGCGCGCGCAGGTGGCCGGAGAGCCCGTGCGACTGTGGATCGGCGCGGAGCGGGCGTACGGCGATCGGCTCTGGCTCGTCGCGAGCGTCGTCCGCCGCGACTGATTCTCCGGTCGCGTGCCAGCGGCGGGTCCCCGCCCGGGTGGGGAAGCGGTGGTGGCCCCCTCGTGGCGGGCGCCTGCGGGCGGACGGGAGCAGTCGATGGCGAGCAGGGCCGGAAAGGGGGCAAACGATGCGACCTGCGGCGACGGCGTTCGCCAGCCCGGCGAGGTCTGCCTCGCGCCGCCGGTGTTCTACCCGACGACGACGGCGGGCATGGCGGCCGCGACGTCGCGCTCGGCGACATGGACGGGGACGGGCTCCTCGACATCGTGGTCCTGGGGATGGCCTTCTTCTCCGGGACCGAGGACGTCGCCGGTGGACGGCGACGGCGACCTCGACCTCCTCACCACGGATCACGCCGGGACCGGGGCCGACGCA
>Ga0335084_10002535_pt1 | contig 17652 bp, 17 predicted proteins | sample Lox_Sample_44_FD_206721 | JGI IMG/M metagenome (GOLD analysis project Ga0335084, IMG submission 206721) | Soil microbial communities from Loxahatchee National Wildlife Refuge, Florida, United States - Lox_Sample_4.4 | ecosystem: Environmental > Terrestrial > Soil > Wetlands | place: USA... | reverse complement strand
CGACGAGTCAGATTTTCAGAGGCGCGCTGCGCGCGCGGTCATGAGTCCTGCGCTTCTCAGCGCCTCAGAGGCGCTGCGCAGCCGACCCGAACGCCCCTTTGCAGCACCACCTACGCACTGCCTTCCCTCGCATGGCGTGGTCGTGCCGGAGCGGCAGGCGGTGTCCGGCAGGGAGCGAATCTGTGGCAGCGAGCAGCGCAGTGTCCGGGGTCGGCGCGCGCAGCGTGCCTCTAAAAATCTGACTCGCCGCGTCTGTTGGAGCGAAGAGAGCGCAGCGAACGAAGCGACTTACGCGGCGCGACCCCGGACCGAGCCGCGCGGCGCAGTCGATGCACAGCATCGACCGCCACAGTTGAGCGGACTGGCGGGCACCGCCTGCCGCGACCTCGTGGTCATCGAATACTCGCCTCGCCGCGTCCCAGCTTGTCGGGGAAGGGCTTGCCGCTCTCGACGAACTCGAGCGACACCGAGTTGATGCAGTAGCGCTCGTGGGTCGGCGGCGGGCCGTCGGGGAAGACGTGCCCCTGGTGGCTGCCGCAGCGGGCGCAGCGTATCTCGGTGCGCACCATGCCGTAGCTGGTGTCGCGCACGAACGCGAGATGATCCTTGGCGAACGGCGCGGTGAAACTCGGCCAGCCGGTTCCGCTCTCGAACTTCTCGGTCGCCGCGAACAGAGGCAGGCCGCACAGCTTGCAGCAATATGCGCCGGCGCGCTTGTTGTCGAGCAGCGTTCCGCAGAACGGCGCTTCGGTCCCGTGATGCAGGAGCACGTCACGCTCCTCGCGCGTCAGTGTCGCTTCGAGGGCTTTGCGTTGTTCGGCAGAAGGAGCAGTGAGGTCGAACTTGCCGGCGCTGTCGCGTGGTGCCATGGTATTTCTCTGAGAGAGGTGACAAGACAGTGTAGGCGCCTCAACGGCCTGGACGCGGATTACGCGATTGAGCACGGATTCAGTCCGCTTGCATTATCCGCGTCTATCCGCGAAATCCGCGTCCGGCAATCTTTTCAATTCACACCACGCTGCGGTGCCGCGCGATGCACGTATCGAGCACCTCGGCGCCCGGCCGCTTCCACCAGTTTTCGGCCGAGAAGATCTCCACCTCGCTGTAGCCCGCGAATCCCGCCTCTTCGACCCAGCCGCGAATGCGCGGAATGTCGATCACGCCGTCGCCCGGCATGCCGCGATCGTTGAGCAACTCGCGGGTCGGCACCAACCAGTCACAGACGTGAAAGGCGAGCAGGCGCTTCTTGCCTGCGCGCTCGATCTGAGCTTGCAGCTTCGGATCCCACCACACGTGATACACGTCGACGGCGACACCCAGCGCGCCGCTGCGTTCCGGATCGAGCGCATCGCAAAGGTCGAGCGCCTGCTCCATGGTGTTCACGCACGCGCGATCGGCGGCGTACATCGGGTGCAACGGTTCGATCGCGAGCGGCAGCTGCACGCTGCGCGCGTATTCGAGCAGGGCCGCCACTCCATCGCGCACCTCGTTGCGCGAACGCGCGATGTCCTTGTGTAGAGGATTGCCTTGCAACGCGCCGGGAAGCGCGCCGACGACCAGCACCAGGCAGGGGGCGCCCAGGGCGCGCGCTTCATCGACCGCGCGGCGGTTGTCGTCGAGCGCGCGCTTGCGGTCTTCCGCAGTCACGCCGGGAAACATCCCGCCGCGGCAATAGCCGCTGAGCTCGATGCCGGTGTCGAGCAGGAGTGTGGCAATCCGCGGAAGTCCGATCACCGCGACCTGCTCGCGCCACGGCGCAATCGCGCGGATCCCGCGCCGCGCGCACTCCTGGATGATGCGATCGAGCTTCCACTGCACGCGCACCGTCGCAGCGTTGATCGACAACCAGTGATGATCTCCGCTGAAGTCGCGCGTCACGCGTCCACTCCGTGCAACGCGAGCAGATGGCGCATGCGCCAGGCGGCGAGCTCGGGTTGCTCGATCAGGCCGGCGGCGTCGGCGAGGCGCAGGAGTTCCGCGAAGTGCGGCAGCGACCGCGCGCTCTGCTGGCCGCCGACCATGACGAAGTGATCCTGGTAGCCGTTGAGCCACGCCATGAAGACAACGCCCGTCTTGTAGAAGCGTGTCGGTGCCTGAAAGATATGGCGCGAGAGGGGAACCGTCGGCGCGAGGATCTCGTGGAAACGCTCCGTATCGCCTTCAGCGAGTTCGGAGAGCGCCGCGCTCGCCGCGGGCGCGATCGCATCGAAGATGCCGAGCAGCGCATCGCTGTGCTTGTGATTGGCCGTGTCGCCGATGCCGTCGCCTGCGATCAGCTCCGCATAGTTGAAGTCGTCGCCGGTATACATGCGCACGCCGGCGGGCAAACGGCGTCGCATGACGATCTCTTTTTCCTTGTCGAGCAGCGAGATCTTGATGCCATCGACCTTGCTTGCATTGGCGCGGATCACCGCCAGCGCGGTCTCCATCGCGCGGTCGATATCGGTCGTGCCCCAATAGCCTTCGAGAGCCGGGTCGAACATGGCGCCCAGCCAGTGCAGGATCACGGGCTGCTTTGCCGCGCGCAGCAGGCGGTCGTACACACGTTCATAGTCGCCGGGCCCCTGCGCGACGCGTGCGAGCGCGCGGCTCGCCATCACGATCAGCCTGCCGCCGAGCGCCTCGATCGCCTCCATCTGCTCTTCGTACGCGCGGATGACGTCGTCCACGCTGCGCGCATCCGCGGGCGCGAGGTGATCGGTGCCGCAACCCGAAGCGACGAACGCATTCGGAAACTCGCGTGCCGCGGCAAGCGATCTGCGAATGAGTTCGAACGACGTGGGCCAGTCGAGTCCCATGCCGCGCTGGGCGGTATCCATCGCCTCCGCAACGCCCAATCCCATCTTCCACAGGTGACGGCGATAGGCGATCGTCGCATCCCAGTCGACCTGCGCCTCCAGCCACGGGTCGCCGCTCGCACGCGCATTCGCCACCACGTGCGCCGCCGAGTACGCGATCCGATTGAACGCAGGGCGCGCGGGGGCACGCCAGGGTTCGCGACCGCTCAGCGTGTACGTTTGCAGCGTGCTGCCGGCACCGGGCAATTGCAGCTTCAGGCTCATCGCGGACCTCACAGTTCCAGCGCAGTCAGGTCGACCCAGCGGCGCTCCTTCCAGCTCTGCAGCGCCGCCTCGACGAGTTGTACACCTTTGGCGCCTTCGGGCAGCGTGTAGCGGTACGGTGCATCTTCCGCGACGTGCCGGATGAACTCCTCCCACTGAACCTTGAAGCCGTTGTCGAAGGCGCGCGTATCGGGCACGTCCTGCCACTGGTCGAAGAAGCACATCGTCTGCTTTTCGTCGGGATTCCATACCGGTCGCGGCGTGGTGACGCGCGGCTGCACGCGGCAGTCGTGCAGTCCCGCCACCGCGGAGCCATTCGTGCCGTCGACGTGAAACGTCACCAGGTCGTCGCGCCGCACGCGCGTGACCCACGAACTGTTCACCTGCGCGATCACGGGCTCGCCGTTGTGCCCCGTGAGCTGGAACGTCGAATAGGCCGCGTCGTCGGCGGTCGCCTTGTACGGCTTGCCGGCTTCGTCCCAACGCTGCGGAATGTGCGTCGTGCCGAGGCACGAAACCGCCTTCACTGCGCCGAACAGGTTGTCGAGCACGTAGCGCCAGTGGCACAGCATGTCGAGGATCACGCCGCCGCCGTCCTCGGCACGATAATTCCACGATGGGCGCTGGATCGGTTGCAGGTCGCCTTCGAACACCCAGTAGCCGAACTCGATGCGCACCGAAAGCAGGCGCCCGAAGAATCCGCCGCGCCGAAGCATGTCGAGCTTCTGCAGCCCGGGCAGGAACAGCTTGTCGTGCACCACGCCGTGCTTGAGTCCGGAACGCTGCGCGATCCGGCAGACCGCGAGCGCCTCGGCGAGGTTGGTGGCGATCGGTTTTTCGCAATAGACGTGCTTGCCGGCGCGGATCGCCTTCGCAAGCAGCGCGGGGCGCATCTGGGTCGTGCCCGAGTCGAAGAAGACCGTGTCGTCGTTGTTGGCGAGCGCCTCGTCGAGGTTCGTGCCCCAGCGCGCGACGTTGTGCGCACGGGCGAGCGCCTGGACCTTGTCCGCGTTGCGCCCGATGAGGATCGGGTCCGGGACGACGCGCACGTCGTTCGAAAGCTTCACGCCCCCCTGGTTGCGGATTGCGACGATGGAGCGGATCAGATGCTGGTTGGTCCCCATGCGGCCGGTGACGCCGTGCATGATGAGTCCAAGTCGTTGCGTGGCCATTGACGGTCCTTGTCGGGTGTTCAGAGCAGCGCCGCGGCCGAAGCCAGCGGTTGCAAGGTGGTGAGGTCCGGAGCTGCGCCGCACGCAAAGCCGGTCGTGAACAACGATCCGAGCGCGACGGTGCCCGCGCGAATGCGCAGGCGCGGTGGACCGGACGTGCGCTCGTACAGATCGGGGTGTGCGTCCGCGAAAGCGCGGCTCTCCGCGGCCGGCGCAGAACCAAAGCCGTCGCCGAAGTGATGCCCGTTGCGTTCACCGTGAGTCAGTCCGAGCAGCGCGGCAAGCGCGAGATCCTGCTGCAAGCACACGCCCGCCTGGCAGGTGAGGTCCTCGGCCGACATGAAATAGCGTGTCTCGCCGTGCTTGCGGTTCCAGCGTTGGCAGCGCGCGCGGTTCATGAGCGCCTTGTACAGGCCCTTGCATCCCTTGCTCGAAACGCCGGTCCAGCCGGCCCCGCGGCCCTGCACGAACGCATCGAGCGTGCCGTCGGCTTCGTCCATCAGCAGCGGCGCCGGGGACCGGATGGACTTCAACGCTGGCGCGAGGCTCGCTTCGCGCGGCAAAGGCTGCTCGATGTAGAGCGGCAGCGGCATTCCGCGCAGTTGCTCCAGCAGGCGCTGCAACGCGTCGAGATCCGCGTACTGCTCGTTTGCATCGAGGGTGTAGCGCGCATCGCGTGCGCTCCGCGCGAGCGTCGCGAGCACGGCACGCAGCCGTTCGATATCGCTCGTGGCATCGCCGCCGAGCTTGATCTTGAAGTACCGGTGTCCATAGCGCTCGATGACTGCGGGCAGGCTCGCGGGCAATCCATCCTCGGAGTACCAGACGGTGTGGATTTCATCGAGCAGCCCGACCGTGTGGCGGATCTCGAGGCTTTGCAGCGGCACCAGTCGTGCCAGCCACTTGTTCCAGTTCCAGCCGCGCAAGTCGCTTGCGAGCGCGGTGTCCTGGAGGCCAAGGACGTTGCGGCGCGCCGCGTCGAAAAACGAAATACCCAGCGCGCGGCACACCGCGTCGATCACCGCACGATCGATCACCGCCTGGCCGAAGGCGCCGGAAAGGTCGGTCAGTCCGGCGGCGCTCGCTTGCGCGCTCACTGTCGCGTAGTGGCGAGCGAAAAGACCAAACGGCGTCGCCGCGGTATCGCCGGTATAAGCAGCGCGCGCGAGTTCGACGGAACGCGCGAGGTGCTTGACGTTGGCTGCGGCCGCGAACTCGGTGCGCTTGTCGAACCACTTGGGCACCATCAGCTCCGCAGCCCATCCGTGCGCGACGCCGCGACCCGCGACGTCGACCTCGGCGCGCACGAACAGCTGCGGGCACGCAGCGAGCGTGCTGGAGCCGAAGCGGAACGGCACGCGCATGCGGACCGGTCGCACGCCCGCCTGCACCTCGCGCACCCGGATTTGAGCGGCACCGTCCATCGTCAGTGAGCGTCGAGGCTTCCCTGCGCGTAGAAGTGTGCGCGCAGCTGGCGCGCATAGCGGGCGAACGGTTCGCTGCTCATCACTTCGATGTGACGCGGGCGCGGCAGGTCGATGTCGTAGGTGGCTGCGATGCGTCCGGGCCGCTCCGACATCACGAGCACGCGGTCGGAAAGGAAGATCGCCTCGGGGATGCTGTGCGTGATCAGCATCACTGTCTTGGCGGCGGTCATCCAGATACGCTGCAGCTCGATGTTCATCTTCTCGCGCGTCATCGCATCGAGCGCTCCGAACGGTTCGTCCATCAGGAGCAGCGGCGGATCGTGCAGAAGCGCGCGCAGGATTGCGACGCGCTGCTGCATCCCGCCGGAAAGCTCCCACGGGTACTTGTTCTCGAAGCCGTGCAGGCCGGCCATTTCGATGAGAGCGGTGGCGCGTGTGCGCGCCTGCGCCATCGACTGTCCGCGGATCTCCGCTTGCAGCACGATATTGTCGAGCACGCGTCGCCACGGCAGCAGCAGCGCGTTCTGAAACACGATGCCCACCTGCGTCTGCGGGCCGCGCACGGGTCGGCCCGCGAGCTCGAGTTCGCCGCCGCTGATCGGCAGCAGGCCCGCGACCATCTTCATCAGCGTGCTCTTGCCGCACCCCGAGGGACCGATGACGGAGACGAATTCGCCTTCGCCGATCGTGAAGTCCAATGGCTTGAGCGATTCGATCTCGCCGGTGTGCGTGCGATAGGTCTTGCGCACGCCCGCGCCGCGGATCAGCGGGACCGTCACTTGTGCCTCGCGATTGGCCATTGCCTCCCCCGCTTGCGGGGGACGGTGGGGGGATGAGGTTGCTGAGCACTTCGATTTGCGTCGTGCCCCTTCGGCCCCCACCCCATCCCTCCCCTGCAGGCGGGGGAGGGGACTTGGGTAACGAACGTCACGGCAGGTAGTCGAGCGTGACGTAGTCCTCGGCCTTGCCGCGTGCGCTCGCATCGAGCCCGCCGTACTGCACGAGCAGGTCGAGCGATTCGTTGACGTTCTTCATGGAGACGCGGAAGGGCCGCTGCTTGGTGGTCTCCGTCGTGTGATAGAGCGCGGTCGTGAGCTTCAGTCCCGTGAGCATCGTGTCGGGCTTTCCCGACTTCGGTTGCGCCTTCAGCGTCGCGGCGACGGCGGCCTGCGGATCCTTCTCGGTCTCCTCCAGCGCGCGCGTCGATGCGCGCATGAAGCGCTTGACGAGATCGCCCTTGCTCGCGATGGTTTCCTTGCTTGCGACGATGCCGGAGCTGATGAGGTTCACGCCGTAGTCGGCAAAGCGCACGATCTGCACCTGCTTGTGGGTGGCGTCCTGCAGCTTGATGTTCTGGTCCATCACGTAGCCGAGCAGCACATCGGCCTGGCCGTTGATCACCGCGTTCAGCTTGGTCTGCGCATCGCCGGAAACCGTCTTGAACTGGCTTTCCTCCAGCCCGGCTTTCTTGAGGAACAGCGGCCAGATCTGGCTCATCGAATCGCCGGGCGTCATCGCCACGGTCTTGCCGACGATGTCCTTGGCGGTCTTGACGTTCTTCTCGGCAAAACCCATCACCGCCATCGGACTCACCTGCAGCGCCACGCCCACTGCGCGTACCGGCGCGCCCTTCGCCGCCGCTTTGATCATCGTCGGGACGTCGACGTAGCCGAAGTTCGCCGAGCCTGCGGCGACGGCCTGCACGGTGACCGCGGAGCCGCGGCCTTCCTGGATGTCGAGGTCGATGCCTTCGGCGTCGTAGTAGCCGCGCTCCTTGCCGAGGAAGAACGGCGCGTGCTCGCTGTAGACGTACCAGTTCAGCATCAGCGTGACCTTTTCCTTGGCCTGTGCAAACGCGCCGCTGCTGAATGTCGCGGCAACCGCGGCGGCCGCGGCCAGTTGCAGGGCTGAGCGTCGTTTCATTGTTGTCTCCTTGGGCGTCTGAGTGATGAGGTTGAATCGAGCGGCGGATGCCGCTCAGGCAGTAGCCTGGAATTCGTCGCGCTGGGATGCGTGCCAGGGCATCAACCAGCGTTCGGCGAGATCGATGAGCAGGAACAGCAGCACGCCGAGCGTCGAGAGGATCACGAGCGCGGCGAACATCAAAGGCAGGTCGAAGGTGCCGCTCGACTTCTGCATGACGTAGCCGAGTCCGGAGTTCGAGCCGACGAACTCGCCCACCACCGCGCCGACCACGGCGAGCGTGATGGAGACTTTGAGCCCGCTGAAGATGGATGGCAGCGCGTGCGGCAGGCGAAATTTGAGAAAGATCTGCAACGGGTTGGCGCCCATCGAACGAGCGAGATCGATGACGTCGCCTTCGACCGCCTTGAATCCCTGCACCGTGCCGACGATGACCGGAAAGAAACCGAGCAGGAACGCCGCGATCACCTTCGGCACGAGGCCGAAGCCGAACCACACGACGAACAGCGGCGCGATCGCGATCTTCGGAATCGACTGGGAAAAAACCAGCAGCGGGTAGACGAAGCTTTCCACCACGCGCGAGTAGGCGATCCACATCGCGATGGGAATGCCGACGACGACCGACAGCGCGAAGCCGCCGAGCGTCGCATTCAGCGTCGGGATCGTCTGCGCGAGCAGCATGCGCCACTGGCCCGCGAGCTCTGCCGCCACGGCACCGGGTGGCGGAATCAGGTACGGCGGGATCTTGAACAGGCGGATCAAGAGGTCCCACACGATCACCAGCACGACGATCAGCCAGAACGGCCGCAGCGCGGTCGAGGTGAGCAGGCTTCTTGTGTTCATTCAAGTCACCAACGGGTGAATTGCGGCCGGGTTCATTCGCGCAGCAGGTATCCCATCACGACTTCGGTGATGTGCGACAGGCGCTCGGAGAGCGCCTTCGGCGTCATCAGATTGCGCCCGAAGATCGTGGACAGGGTCGGGTTGTTGGAGAGGTAGAAGTAGGCGAGCGCGGCGATCGAGATGTAGAGCTGGACCGGATCCACTCCGCCGCGAAACACGCCCTCCGTGCGGCCGCGCTCGAGCACGCCGCCCAGCAGTTGCGCGAGCGGCGAATGCATTTCGCGAATGCGTGTCGACTGCCGCAGATGGCGCGCGCGATGCAGGTTCTCGCTGTTCAGCAGGCTGAGAAACTCGGGGTGATCGAGAAAGTGCTGCCACGTGAAGTTGACGAGGCGGCGCACCGCATCGGCGGGAGCAAGTGCCTCGAGGTTCAATTCCCGCTCGGCCTGCCGGATGTCGGCATAGGTCGTCTCCAGCACCGCGAGGAAGAGATCTTCCTTGTTGCCGAAGTAGTAGTAGATGAGCTTCTTGTTGATGCCCGCACGGCTGGCGATGCGGTCGACGCGCGCACCACCGAGGCCGCGCTCGGAGAACTCGCTCATCGCGGCGCGCAGGATGGTCTCCTGCGTTCGATCGGCGTCCCGCGCGCGCAATTCGACGACGTTCTGGATGGCGGCAGGCATGCCGACATAATTCACCGCACGGTGAATTAAAGCAAGACCTGTTCGGCTCCTATGATCCCTGTCGCAATCCTGGATCGACGGGGACGTATATGTCCGAACCGCCCGGCCTCGACGGCGGCCTCACGAACTACGGCGACCGCGACTTCGCGCGCTACCTGCGCCGCTCGATGGCGCGCTCGATGGGAATCTCGACCGAACTGCTGAACAAGCCCGTGGTCGGCATCGCGATCTCGCCGAGCGGTTTCAACAACTGCCACCGCACCATGCCGGAGCTGACCGAAGCGGTCTCGCGAGGCGTGCTCGCGGCGGGCGGACTGCCGCGCGCGTTCCCCACGATTTCCCTCGGCGAGGTCTTCCTCAACCCGACCAGCATGGTGTTTCGCAACCTGATGTCGATGGACGTCGAGGAGATGATCCGCGCGCAGCCGATGGATGCAGTCGTGCTGATCGGCGGCTGCGACAAGACCGTGCCCGCGCAGCTGATGGGCGCCGCGTCTGCGGACCGGCCCGCGATCCAGTTGGTCACGGGTCCGATGATGACGGGCCGCTACAAGGGCGAACGGCTCGGCGCCTGCACCGACTGCCGCCGTTTCTGGGCCAAGTTTCGCGCCGGCGAGGTCGACCGCGACGAGATCGAGCAGGTCGAAGGTCGTCTCGCCGTGACGGCCGGAACGTGCGCGGTCATGGGAACCGCGAGCACGATGGCCTGCATCACCGAAGCGCTCGGCATGGCGCTGCCCGGCACGGCGGCAATCCCGGCCGTCGATGCGCAACGGCTCGTTGCGGCCGAGGAATCCGGCAAAGCGGCGGTGCGCCTCGCGCGCGATCCGATCCGCCCGAGCGAGATCATCACGACCGAATCCGTCGAAAACGCGTTTCGCTTGCTGATGTCGCTCGGCGGATCGACCAATGCGATCCTGCATCTGACCGCGGTCGCCGGGCGCCTGGGCATACGCATTCCGTTCGCGCGCCTGAACGCGATCTCCGACGAGACACCCGTGCTCGTCGATCTGAAGCCGGTCGGCGAGGGTTACATGGAGGATATGTACGCCGCGGGCGGCGTAGGTGCCGTGTTGCGTGAACTGAAGGGGCTGCTGCACCTCGATTGCATCGGCGTCGACGGTCGCACGCTCGGCGAGCGACTGAGCGAGCCGTTGCCGTGGGTCGATCGCAAGGTGGTGCGCACGTTCGACGATCCGGTTTCGAGGGTCGGCGGCCTGATCGTGTTGTCGGGAACGCTCGCGCCCGAAGGCGCGATGTTCAAGCGCGCGGCGGCGACGCCCGCATTGTTCGAGGCCGAAGGGCGCGCGGTGGTGTTCGAGAATCTCGAAGACCTGAGCCGGCGCATCGACGATCCCGCTCTCGACGTCGAGCGCAACGACATCCTGGTGCTGAAGAACGCGGGCCCGAACGGCGCGGGCATGCCGGAGGCGGGCTACCTGCCGATTCCGGCCAAACTCGCACGCGCCGGCGTGAAGGACATGGTGCGGATCTCCGATGCACGCATGAGCGGAACCGCCTACGGCACGATCGTGCTGCACACCGCGCCGGAAGCTGCGGTCGGCGGGCCGCTTGCAGCGGTGCGCAATGGTGATCGCATCCGGCTGTCGGTGTCGCGCAAGCGCATCGATCTGCTCGTCGACGACAACGAGATCAGACGCCGTCTGGCGGACTGGGTACCGCCGCCGAGACCGACCCGCGGCTACGGCAAGCTCTTCCGCAACACGGTGCTGCAGGCGCCGTACGGTTGCGATCTCGACTTCCTGGTCGGCGAAACACCCTCATGAGCGCGACACCGGCAAACCCCGCGCTCGAGTCGACGAACCGCGGCTTTGCGCCACCGCTCGCGGGGACACCGCGCCGGCTGCGCCCGATCTATTCGCTCGACGATTTCGAGGCTGCAGCGAAGCGCCATCTGCCGCGGCCGGTCTTCGCCTACGTGGCGATGGCGGCGGAAGACCGACGGGCGGAATTCGCCAATCGCGCCGCGTTCGACGAGTACGCGATGACGCCGCGCGTGCTGGTCGATGTCTCGCGGCGCCATCAGAACGTCGAGTTGTTCGGCCAGACGTGGGCGATGCCGTTCGGCATCGCGCCGATGGGCCTGAGCGCGCTCAGCGCGTATCGCGGCGACATCGTGCAGGCGCGCGCGGCGCGGGCGGCCAACATTCCGATGATCCTGAGCGGCACCTCGCTGATCCGGCTCGAGGACGTCATCGCGGAAGCGCCCGGCACATGGTTCCAGGCGTATGTGCCCGGCGACCAGGCGCGGATCGACGCGCTGCTCGAGCGCGTGGCGGCGGCCGGCTATCGCACGCTCGTCGTAACGGTCGACGTACCGGTCGCGGGCAACCGTTCGAACAGCACGCGCGAAGGCTTCTCGACGCCGCTGCGTCCTTCGTTGCGCCTCGTCTACGACGGCCTGGTTCGCCCGCGCTGGCTGTTCGGCACGTTCGCGCGCACGCTGCTCAAGCACGGGATGCCGCACTTCGAGAACTCGTTTGCGGAGCGCGGCGCGCCTGTCCTTTCGCCGAACGTGTTGCGCGATTTCTCTGCGCGCGACAACCTGACCTGGAAACACCTCGAGCGCATGCGCAAGCGCTGGACCGGCGTGCTGATCGTGAAGGGCATCCTGCATCCCGATGACGCGAAGCTCGCGCGCGAGCACGACGCCGACGCGGTGATCGTCTCGAATCACGGCGGGCGCCAGCTCGATCACGCGATCGCACCGCTGCGTGCGCTGCCGGCGATCGTCGCGGCAGCGGGGAACATGCCCGTGCTGCTCGATGGCGGGATCCGCCGCGGCACCGATGTGGTGAAGGCGCTCGCACTCGGCGCGAAGTTCGTGTTCGTCGGGCGGCCGTTCAACTACGCGGCGGCGATCGCGGGCGAAGCGGGCGTCACGCACGCGATCAAGCTGCTGCGCGACGAGACCGACCGCGACATGGCGTTGCTGGGTGCGACGAGTTGCGCCGAATTGCGATCCGACATGCTGGTACGAAGCAACCGGGGGGAGGCCGAGTGAAGATTCGCGCAGCAGTGCTCGAGGCGATGGGAGCGCCGCTTCCTTACGCGCAATCGCGTCCGCTGAAGATCGAGGAGGTCGATCTCGATCCGCCGGGGCCGGGCGAGATTCTCGTGCGCATGAAGGCGGCGGGACTGTGCCACTCCGATCTCTCGACGATCAACGGCGACCGGCCGCGCCCGATGCCGATGGTGCTCGGTCACGAGGCTGCGGGCGTCGTGGAGCAACTGGGCGATGGCGTGACCGATCTTGCCGTCGGCGATCACGTGGTGCTCGTGTTCGTGCCGAGTTGCGGCCATTGCGCGCCATGCGCAGAGGGAAGGCCCGCGCTGTGCGAGCCCGGCGCGGCAGCGAACGTCGCGGGCAAGCTCCTTCCCGGAACGCAACGCCTGCGCCGCAACGGCCAGCCGATCAACCATCATCTGGGTTGCTCGGCATTCGCGACGCACGCGACGGTGTCGCGCCGTTCTGCGGTGCGGATCACGCGCGATCTGCCGTTCGATGAAGCAGCATTGTTCGGTTGTGCGGTACTCACCGGCGTTGGGGCCGTGGTCAACACGGCACAGGTGCGGTTGGGTGCAACCGTGGCCGTCGTCGGCCTCGGCGGTGTCGGGCTCGCGTCGCTGCTTGGCGCGGTCGCAGCCGGTGCGCGCCAGGTGATCGCGGTGGACCTGGCGGAAGACAAACTCGCGATAGCGAAGCAGCTCGGGGCGACACACACCTTCAATGCGGGTGCGGCCGATTGCGTGGAAGCCATACGGAAGACGAGCGGAGGAGGCGTCGACTACGCGATCGAGATGGCGGGTTCGGTGCGTGCGTTCGAACTCGGCTACAAGATCACGCGCCGCGGCGGCATGACGGTGACGGCGGGTCTGCCGGCGCCGAGTTCGATGTGGTCGATGGCGCCGGTGCAACTGGTCGCGGAGGAGCGCACGATCAAGGGCAGTTACGTCGGCACCTGCGTTCCGTCGCGCGACATACCGCGCTTCATCGATCTGTACCGGCTCGGCAAGCTGCCGGTCGACAAGCTGAAGAGCGGCACGATCGCCCTCGAGGACATCAACCGCGGGTTCGACCAGTTGCACGAAGGCAACGTGGTGAGGCAGGTGGTGGTGTTCTAAGTCCGTGTCATTGCGAGCCGAAGGCGAGGAATCTCGCCCGTGGAAACGTTCGAGATTCGCTTCGCTCGGAATGACAAGTCCGCTTCAATCCAGCGCGATGTGATTCGCCTTGATGATCGGCCCCCAGCGCTCGGACTCCGCGCGAGCCATCGCCTTGGACTGTTCCGGTGTCGAAGCGATCGTCTCCATGCCGAAGTCGGTGAACTTCTCCACTACGGCGGGGTTGGCGAGTGCCTTGCTCAATTCCTGATTCAAGCGCGCGACGATCGCAGGCGGCCTTCCCGCGGGACCCACCATCCCCTGCAACGCGAACACGTCCACGTCCTTCACGCCTTCTTCCGCCAGAGTCGGCACATCGGAGAGCACCGCCGAGCGCTTGCTGGTTCCGATCGCCAGCGCACGTACCTTGTCGCCCTGGATGTACTGCAGGCCGGAAGCCAGTTCGAGGAACATCACCGGCACCTGGCCACCCACGAGGTCCTGCATCGCAGGCGCCGCGCCCTTGTAGGGAACGTGCACCATGTCGGTCTGCGTGCGGTACTTGAACATCCTCATGCGACTTCACGTTCCACCCAGCCGGCAATCGCATCGGCCACTTCCTGCACGAGCTGCGGCTGGCCGGCGAGATAGTGGTTGCCGCCCTTGATGTCGACGTTGCGGATGCGGTTCGTTCCCGCCGCGAGCCACCCGTCGCGCGTGCTGGGAAACGTGCTCTGGTCTGCGGCGTACGTGAGCAGCAGCGAGGGCACCGAGGTCCTGGCGAGATTCGCCGGGCCGTCCGCGCGCGATGCGGAGGACCATTGCGACAGGAACGAAGTGAGCGACGTGTAGCGTCCCATCGCGTTGGCTGCGTAGTTGACCGACTTTGCGTCGCCCCAGACGCTGCCGATCGCGCGGTCGTTGCGATCGAGCGACAGGTCGAGGCAGCGCGGATCAGCATGCGTGCGATGGACCACGAAGGCTTCGTCGCGCGGCGCGCCCGCGGTCGCGCGCAACTTGCGCAGGCGGTTCCACACCCACGTTTCGATGCGATCGCGCCGTGCGCGTTGCGCACTCCGGAACAGGTCGAGAAACGCCGGTGCATACGGCGGCCCGTTCTTCGGGTTGTACATGTCGAGCTCAGGATCGGCAGTGAGCGCATCGTGCTCGTCGAGCACCGAGGGATCGAGCCACTTGACGTACAGGCTCGATCGCCCCTCGTGCGCAGCGCAGAGCGCGATGCCGTCGACCGGCGGCAGATCCTCGCGTGACAGATGCGCCGGGTCGCCGTCGACCATGGTCTCGATGCTCAGCCGCTCTGCCTGCGCCTGGTAGAACGATGCCAGTGCCGCGCCACCCGAGTTGCCGATCAGCACGATGCGCCGATAGCCGAGCGCGCGCAGGTATTTCACGCCCGCGCCGAGATCCTGGATCACGCGTTCCATGAGAAGCAACGAATCGTTGCCGGCGTAGCGCGAGTTCAATCCCATGCAGCACAGGCCGCGCTCGGCGAGCGGCTGGATCAGGTAGTGGCCCATGAAGTTGCTGGCGGGATGCATCACGATGGCCGCCACCTTGCTCCCCGGCGCTTCGGCATAGGCGCCGTAGATGCGCGGACGCAGCATCTGCAGCCCCGACTGGCTCTCCATCGCCGCGCCGGGTTTGACGTCGATGACCGCGAGTTTCAGATCAGCCACGGCGCGCCTGCAGGCGGGCGCGTTTCTCGCGCGTCCAGGTTTGCACCTCCGCGTGGGCTCGTTTTGCGAGTTGCTCCATCTCCGCCTCGGAGACGGTTGGCGTGGTGAGTTCCAACCGGATCCCGTTCGGGTCGAAGAAGTAGATCGACTCGATGATGTGATGGTCGGTGAGGCCGAGCACTTCGACGCCCGCGGCTTCGAGGCGCTGCTTGGCGGCACGCAGCGCGTCGACCGAGTCGACGCGCAAGGCGATGTGATTGACCCAGCTCGGGGTATTGGGGGACGGGTCCGCCTTGACGTCGTCACCGAGATCGAAGAAGGCGATGTACGAACCGTCGGTCATCTGGAAAAAGATGTGGACGTACGGGCAGTACTCACCGGTGCTGGGGACGTGGTCCGCCTTGATCACGTGCACCAGCGGGAGCCCGAGCAGGTCCTCGTAGAAATGCCGCGTTTCCTCGCAGTCGCGGCAGCGATAGGCGAAGTGATGCAGGCCGCGGATCGGAACCGGACTCGCCATGCTGTGTCTCCGGGACGAGCAAACAATGCGCAAATCTACCGCTTCAGTGTCATCCTGAGCGAAGCGAAGGGATCTGTGTCGCGCTCGTGCCGAGATCCCTCGCCTGCGGCTCGGGATGACCCAAGCAGGCACGCTTAATATTGGCGCTCCCTGCGGAGTTTCTGTCGACTGCGAATGGCGAAGCTCGATCTCGAATGGTTGCCCGTGTTCGTCGAGGTCTACAAGACGCGCAGCATCTCGCGCGCGGCACGGCAGCTTGGAATCGCGCAAGCGAATGCGAGCATCGCCCTGAACAAGCTGCGCCTTCACTTCAACGACCGGCTGTTCAGCCGCACCTCGCGCGGCATGGAGCCGACGCCGCGCGCCGAACGCATCTATCCCGAGTTGCAGGAAGTGCTCGCGCGACTCGGCGCTGCGCGCGACGGAACGCAGGAGTTCATTCCCGCCGAAGCGCAGCGCTCGTTCCGCATCTGCGTGACCGATATCAGCGAGATCGTGCTGTTGCCGCGCCTGGTGAACCACCTGTCGCGGGTCGCACCGCACGTCCGCATCCAGGTCGAAAAGATCTCGGAAGCGACGCCGGCACGCCTGGAAGCAGGCGACGTCGATCTGGCGATCGGATTCATGCCGCATCTCGATGCCGGCTTCTATCAGCAGACGCTGTTCGAGCAGGACTTCGTCTGCCTTGCGGCCGCGAAGCATCCGCGCATCCGCTCGTCACCCACGCGGCGCGCGTTCCTTGCCGAGGGCCACATCGTCGTGACGTCCTCGGGCACCGGGCATTCGGTCGTCGACAAGGTGCTGGCGAAGGAGGGCATCGACCGGCGGGTGGTGCTGCAACTTGCGAGCTTCCTCGGCGTGGCGCGCATCGTCGCGCAGACCGAATTGCTCGTCGTCGTGCCGCGTTTGCTGGGCGAGACGCTTGCGCGGCAGGAACGCATCCAGGTGCTCGACCCTCCGGTGCCGTTGCCGGTCTACGGTGTGAAGCAGCACTGGCACGAGCGCTTTCACGCCGACGCCGGCCACGCGTGGCTGCGCCAGACGTTCGCCGAGCTCTTCGGCCAACCCGAGCGCAAGCACAATGGGCGCGCATCGCGCTCGACTGCGAACCTCGATCATTAGCCTTCAGCAACGCGGCTCACCGATGGACATCGAAAACCTGATCGCGATCGACACGCACACGCACGCGGAAGTGTCGTGCTGGAACCCATACGACAAATACGGCGAGGAGTACGACCGGGCGGCGGACAAGTACTTCCGCTCCAGCCGGCGCCCGACGATCGACGAGTCGATCGCGTACTACCGCGAGCGCAGGATCGGAATGGTGATGTTCACGGTCGATGCGGAGACGCAGCTCGGCCGACGTCGCGTTCCGAACGAAGAGATCGCCGAGGCCGCGCAAAAGAACAGCGACCTGATGATCGCGTTCGCGAGCGTCGATCCGCACAAGGGGAAGATGGGCGCGCGTGAAGCGCGGCGCCTGATCGAGGAAAACGGCGTCAAGGGTTTCAAGTTTCACCCGACGGTGCAGGGCTTTTATGCCTACGACAAGATCGCCTGGCCCATCTACGAGGTGATCGCCGAGCACAAGCTGCCGGCGATCTTCCACAGCGGCCATTCTGGGATCGGGAGCGGAATGCGCTGCGGCGGCGGGCTGCGCCTGGAGTATTCCAACCCAATGCATCTCGACGACGTTGCAATCGCGTTTCCCGACATCCAGATCGTCATCGCGCATCCGTCGTGGCCGTGGCAGGACGAAGCGCTTTCGGTCGCCATGCACAAGCCGAACGTCTGGATCGATCTGTCGGGCTGGTCGCCGAAATATTTTCCGCCGCAGCTCATCCAGTACGCCAACACGCTGCTCAAGGACCGGATGCTGTTCGGCTCGGACTGGCCACTCATCTCGCCCGACCGCTGGATCAAGGATTTCGACGAAGCCGGCTTTCGCGACGAAGTGAAGCCGTTGATCCTGAAGAGCAACGCGATGCGCCTGCTGAAGCTGGGCGCGATCAGTGATGAAGGGAAGCGCTGACAACTCCCTCCCCCGCGTGCGGGGGAGGGCTGGGGTGGGGGCAGGTCGTTGTCTTGGGCACTTCGATTCGCACTGCGCCGTTGCGCCCCCCACCCTAAGAACCAAGGGAGGCCCTCCGGCTCTGCCGGAGAGGCAGTAGGAGTTTGACTTTTACGGGAGTGTCCATCG
>Ga0335084_10002534_pt1 | contig 17652 bp, 19 predicted proteins | sample Lox_Sample_44_FD_206721 | JGI IMG/M metagenome (GOLD analysis project Ga0335084, IMG submission 206721) | Soil microbial communities from Loxahatchee National Wildlife Refuge, Florida, United States - Lox_Sample_4.4 | ecosystem: Environmental > Terrestrial > Soil > Wetlands | place: USA... | reverse complement strand
GGGCGCTCGCGGTGGTGGGCGACGACCCGTTCTGCAAGAGCTCGTCGCTGCCGAGTCACTCCGAGCACGCGTTCGCGCACGCCTTCGTGCCCTTGTTCGCGCCGGCCGACCCGGCCGACGTGCTGCGCCTCGGCCTCGCCGCCTTCGCTCTCTCGCGCTACGCGGGCCTGTGGACCGGCATGCGCGTGGTGGCCGACGTGGCCGACGCCGGCCAGATCTTCGAGCTGCCCGAGCACGAGCCCGAGCTCGCGCGGCCCGAGTTCGAGGTCGCGGGCGCGCCGTTCGCGCCGCGCTTCGACCCGGCGCTGCTGCCGCCGAACGTGCTGCGCATCGAGCAGGAGCTCGTGTTCGGCCGCATGGAGGCGGTGCGGCGCTTCGCGGCCGCGAACGGCCTGAACCCGATCCTGTCGCGTCACCCGCGCGACAAGCTGGGGCTGGTGGCGGCGGGCGCGCTCTACCGCGAGCTCGAGCGCGCGCTCGCGCTGCTCGACCTGGACGAGAAGGCGCGCGAGAGACTCGGCATCCGGCTGCTCAAGGTCGACCTGGTGTGGCCGCTCGAGGCGGGCCGCGTGCGCGAGTTCGCGCAGGGTCTCCAGGAGATCGTCGTGGTCGATACGCGGCGCGGCTATCTCGAGGAGCAGGTCTGCGCCGCGCTCTACGGCGGCGAGTCACGCCCGGGGGTGCTCGGCCAGCGCGGCCCAGGCGGTGAGCCGTGGCTGGCGCGCCGCAGCGAGGTGTCGGGCGCCACGCTGGCGGCCGACCTCGCGCCCCATCTCGCCGCGCGCCTGCGCGCGCCGGGCATCACGGCTGCGCTCGAGTCACTCGAGGCGGCGAACGCGCGCGCGGAGCTGGCGCCAGCGCCGACGCGCGCGCCGCACTTCTGCAGCGGCTGCCCGCACTCTTCGTCGACCCGCCTGCCCGAAGGCTCGCTCGCGGGCGGCGGCATCGGCTGTCACACCATGGCCCTGCTCATGCCCGAGCGCGAGGTGCGCTTCATCGGCGCGATGGGCTGCGAGGGCGCGCAGTGGATCGGGCTCGCGCCCTGGACCGCCACGCGCCACCTGTTCCAGAACCTGGGCGACGGCACCTACTTCCACTCCGGCCGGCTCGCGGTGCGCGCGTGCGTGGCCGCGGGCGTGCCGATCACCTTCAAGCTCTTGTGGAACGGCGTGGTCGCGATGACCGGCGGCCAGCGCGCGATCGGCGCCAAGTCACTCCCCGGGCTGGTGCGCGACCTCCTGGCCGACGGCGTCCGGACGGTCGGACTGATGACGCACGAGCCCGAGATCGCCGAGCTCGCGCTGCGCGACCCGCGCGTGCGGCGCCTGGAGCGCGAGGACTGGGACGCCGCCATGCGCGAGCTGCGCGAGCAGCCAGGAGTCACTGCGCTGGTCTGGGACGAGCTGTGCGCCAACGAGAAGCAGCGCCTCGAGCGGCGCGGGCTGCGCGCCCGGCCCACGGAGCGGCTCGCGATCAACGAGGACGTGTGCGAGGGCTGCGGCGACTGCGGCGTGAAGTCGTCGTGTGTCTCGCTGCGCCCGGTGGAGACCACGCTCGGGCGCAAGACGCGGCTGCACGAGAGCTCGTGCAGCGACGACCGCGCGTGTCTCGCGGGCGACTGTCCGGCGTTCATCTCGATCGAGACGCCGCGGCGCACGCGCGAGCCGTTCGAGTCACGGCTGGCGGGGCCGCTGCCCGAGCCGCCCGCGCTCGACTGGGACGGCCGCCGGCTGGAGATCCTGCTGGTCGGCATCGGCTCGACCGGCGTGGTCACGATCGATGCGCTGCTGGTGCGCGCCGCCGAGCACGACGGCCTGTTCGCCGCGCACCTCGACCAGACCGGTCTCGCGCAGCGCGGCGGAAAGGTCGTGTCGCACTGCGTGCTGTCGGCCGAGCCGATCGAGGGCAGCGCGCGCGTGGAGCCGGGCCGCGCCGACGTGCTTCTGGCCTTCGATCCGCTGGGCGCCGGCGACCGCGAGGCGCTGCGCGCGCTCGACCCGGGCCGCACGCACGCCGTGGCGCACGCGCTCTACGTGCCGACCGGGGCCGACGTGTCGAACCCGCGCTTCCGCGAGCCCGCGCTCGACGACCTGCTCGCGCCGCTCGCGGGAGTCACTCGCTCGCTCGCGGCGGTGCCGGCCGAGCAGCTCGCCGACGCGGCGCTCGGCCAGCCGCTGTGCGCCAACCTGGTGCTGCTCGGCTACGCCTGGCAGCGCGGGCTCGTGCCGCTCTCGGCGCGCGCGCTCGAGCGCGCGATCCGCGACAACGGCGTGGCGGTCGAGACCAACCTGCGCGCCTTCGCGCTGGGGCGTGCCGCCGCCGCCGAGCCCGCCCTCACGGCCCAGCTGTGCGCCGACGCCACGCCCCCCGCGATCGGCGACGAGGAGTCACTCGAGCGCGCGGAGCGGCTGCTGGGCGCCGGCTTCGCGGCGGTCCAGGAGGCGCTCGGGCGTTTCTCCGACTCGAAACACTCGGCCGGGCTGCTGCGCCGCGTGGCCGGCTTCGCCGCCGACCTGGTCGACTACCAGGGCAAGCGGCTGGCGCTGCGCTACTGCGCGCGCATCGCCGCGGTCGCCGATGCGGAGGCGCGCGTCGAGAGCGAGTCAGCCGAGCTCACCGAGGTCGCGGCGCGCGAGCTCTACCGCGTGCTCGCCTACAAGGACGAGTACGAGGTCGCGCGCCTGTTGCTGCGCGGCCCGCATCGGCGCTGGCTGCGCCGCCAGAGCGCCCAGGACCCGCGCCTGCGCTACCACCTGCACCCCCCGCTGCTGCGGGCGCTCGGCCTGCGCCGGAAGCTCGCGCTCGGCGCCGACGCTGAGCCGCTGCTGCACGGGCTCGTGGCGCTGCGCGGGCTGCGCGGCACGGTCTTCGACCCGTTCGGCTGGACCCGCGCGCGCCGCCTCGAGCGCGAGCTCGCGCGCTGGTACGAGGGCGTGCTCGACGCGCTGTGCGGGGCCTTGTCAGCGGAGAGCCGCGCCGAGGCGATCGCGATCGCCGGACTCACCGGTGAGATCCGCGGCTTCGAGTCGATCAAGGAGGAGCGCGCCGCGCGCGTGCGCCCCGTGGTAGAGGGGCGCCTGGAAGCCATGCGGGCGCGCCGCTGAGCTAGAGTCCTCCGCATGGGGGAATGGCTCCGGCTGGCGAGCGATGGCGCCGTGGTGCGCCGCGCGCTGCGCACGGCGGTGATCGTGGGCTCGATCCTGATCGCGATCAACCACGGCTCGGCGCTCCTGCACGGCGACGTCGACGCGCTGCGCGTGTTTCGCATGTGTCTCACGGTGCTGGTGCCGTACGCGGTCTCGACCAGCTCGAGCGTGGCCGCGCTGCGCTCGGTTCAGCGGACCGGCGAGGCCAAGAGCTCGGCGCAGTCGCCGAAGCGCAGCTCGTCGGCGTAGACGGTCGGGCCGTCGGAGCTCGCGGCGGTCAGGCTCGCCGCGCCGTCGTGCCCGTCCTCGAGAGACTCGGCCGTTGCGAGCGTGAGCGACTCACCCGCGACCGCGATGCACAGGTGCTCGCCGCCGTCGCGGCTGCGCGCCTCGTGGCGCGCCAGCAGCGCCTGCAGGTCGCCGTAGGCCATGCGGTTGGCGGCCACCAGTGCGAGCGGCGCGGCCGTCGCCGCCAGCCGCGTGCTCGAGTCGGAGCCGTACAAGTGGAAGTCGGGATAGCTCTCGAGGTAGGCGCGCGCGGCGTCGCGCTCGATCACCTCGAGGCGCGCGTTCACGGGCTCGCGCGTCCAGTCCATGCTCTTCGCGCCGGACACGAAGTAAGTGCCCGAGAAGCGCCCGTTGCGCTGGAAGCGCACGTCGAACTCCTGTGACTCGACGGCGACCTGGGTACCGGACATCTCCGGATCGAGCGGGTTCTTGCGCACGTAGCGCACCACGAGCTCACCCAGGACGAACACGACGATCAGGAAGGCGATGACCTTCCACATGCCCATCTGATCGACACTCGCGGGCAAAATTGAGTGACGCGCATCGCGCCCGAGTTGCGCGCGCCCGGACCCGAACTCAATATCGGCCGCGTGAAGCTCCTCTCCTGGAACGTGAACGGCCTACGCGCCGCGGCCCGCGCGGGCTTTCTCGACTGGCTCGCGCGCGAACGGCCGTTCGCGGTCTGCGTGCAGGAGATCAAGACGCGGCCCGAGGACCTGCCGGACGAGCTACGGAACCCGCGCCGTTACCACGCGTACTGGAATCCGGCGGAACGTCCGGGCTACAGCGGCGTGGCGACCTTCACGCGCGCCGAGCCGCTGTCGGTCGTGACCGGCGTGGGCGTGCCGGCGCTCGACCGCGAGGGCCGCGTGCTGCGGCTCGAGTTCAGTGACTTCGTGCTGGTGAACGCGTACTTCCCGAACAGCCAGCGCGACCACGCGCGGCTGTCCGAGAAGCTCGCGTTCTGCGCCGCCATGTTGCGGGTCGTGAACCGCTACCGGCGCGCGGGCAGACACGTGCTCCTGTGCGGTGACTTCAACATCTCGCACCGGGACATCGACCTCGCGAATCCGCGCCAGAACAGAGACAACGCCGGCTTTCTGCCCGAGGAGCGCGCCTGGCTCGACCGATTCTTCCGCCGCCACGGCTGGGTCGACACCTTCCGCAGCCTGTGCGCCGAGCCGGGTCACTACACCTGGTGGAGCTACCGCCCCGGCGTGCGCGAGCGGAACATCGGCTGGCGGCTCGACTACTTCGCCGCGAACCCGGAGCTCCTCGACCGGGTGAGCCGCGTGCGGCACCAGAGCGACGTGCGCGGCTCGGACCACTGCCCCGTCGAGCTAACCCTGCGCGATTGAGTCGCCGCGATTCGAGCTCGCGAAGAGCTCGCGGAGCCGTTCGCCCGCGGGGCCCAGCAGGGTGAGCCGCACGTTCGAGTCACAGAGCTCGATCTCCGTGCGGCGCATCCACAAGAGCTTCTTCGACTTCACGGCCTTCACTTCGGACCACGGGATCCGGAGCTCGGGGCAAAGGATCCGAAACGGGAGCCACAGCGAGAGCGAGAATCCGAAGCGGCCGACCGTCACGAACAGGCAACCGCGGTAGCTCACCGGGAGCCCGCTGCCCATGCCGCCCGACACGAAGCGGAAACGCTCGCCCTCGATCGGCGCGCCGTCGGCGAAGCGCGGCACGAGTGACCGCCAACCCGACAGGTAGGAGAGCAAGACGCAGATCGCCGACCAGAACACGGCGAACCACGCGAAGAACCACGGCGGCCTGAGGAGCTCCGGCGCATTACTCATCGCGAGTCACTTCCTGGTCGAGGGGTAGCGGATGGCTGGCGATTGCCGCGTCGGCGTCCGACGTGGGAAACTAGAGAGATGGGAAAGAGCGCGAGTCACCAGTTCACTTGCGCGCCGCGAGGGGCATTCTCGCCCTTGCGGAGCGGCGCGCGCGAGCGAAGCGTCGACCGGCGGCTGCGGGCCTGACCGTGGGCTCGCTCGAGCTCGTGCTCGCGCCCCGGGGCGCCTACTCGCTGTCGCGCACCACCGCGCGCTTCGTGCGGCACCCCGACCCGGTGAACGTGGCGGGCGCGGGCGGCTTCGCGCGGCTCGTGCCCGCGGGCGACGGCCACGCGCTCGTGCGCGTGACTCAGGAGGGTCCGCCGACCCGCGCGAGGCTGCGCGTGCGGGTCGACGGGCCCGACGACACCGCAGCGCGGGCGGCGGCGGCGCGGCTGGCCGGGCGCGTGCTCGGCGCGGACGCGGACCTGCGGCCCTTCGAGCGCGCGCTCGCGCGCGACCCGCTGCTCGGCGAGTCAGTGCGCGCCCACCGCGGCCTGCGCGTGGCGGGCGCATTCGACCTGTTCGAGTCACTGGTCGGCGCCGTGCTCACGCAGCAGGTGAACCTGGCGTTCGCGGCCTCGATCCGCGGCGAGCTGGCGCGCGCCTTCGGAGCCCGCGCCCGTTACGACGGCCGCGAGTGGCTGGCGTTCCCGACTGCCGAACGCATCGCCGACGCGGGCGAGGCGCGCTTGCGCGAGTTCCGCATGACCCGCGCCAAGGCGGGCACGATCCACCGCCTGGCGAGCGCGTTCGCGCGCGGCGAGCTCGACGAGTCACTGCTCGCGCCGCTCGACGACGAGGCTGCGATCGCCGAGCTCGTGCGCTGGAAGGGCGTCGGCCGCTGGACCGCCGAGATCGTGCTGCTGCGCGGCCTGGGCCGGCCCGACGTGTTTCCGGCGGGCGACCTGGCGGTCGTGAAACACCTGGCGCGCCGCTGGCTCGGCGCGGAGCGGGTGGCGAGCGAGGCCGAGATGCGCGCCTTCTCGGAGCGCTGGCGGCCCCACCGCTCGCTCGCGCTCGTGTACGGTCTCGAAGAGCTCGCCGCGCCGCGAGCCCGGCAGGAGTCATCATGATCGGACGCTGCTTCTGCGGACAGGTCGCCTTCGAGTTCGACGGACCGATGACGGAGATCGAGCTCTGTCACTGCACGCGCTGCCAGCGCTCCACGGGCTCGGCTTTCGCGGCGCAGCTCCGCGTGCGCGCGGAGCGCTTCCGCTGGCTGCGCGGCGAGGACCGGATCGCGTTCTTCGACGCGCCGATCCTGAACGAGCGGCCGGCCTACCGCCGGTCCTTCTGCTCTGCCTGCGGCGCCGCGGTGCCCTCGATCTTCGCGGGCAACCCGACGGTCGCGATCCCCGCCGGGCTCGTCGAAGGCGCCCTGCCCGTGCGCGCGGCGGACCAGATCTGGGTCGAGAAGCGCGCGTCCTGGCTCGATCTGCGCGCCATCGCCGGGCTGCCGGAGCACTCGGGCGATCCCAGCGCGGAGTCGAACGCGCGGCTGCTCGAGCCGCTCGGCCTCGGGCGCTAGATCTCGTAGTCGGGGTCGACCGAGCCCGACTCCTGGTCCTTCTGACTCACGTTGAGCTGCGGGGGCTCGATCGAGACACGCGAGTAGGGCGGCACCGACGTGTGCAGCCACACGTTGCCGCCGATCACCGAGCCTTCGCCGATCACCGTGGTGCCGCCGAGGATGGTCGCGTTGGCGTAGATCGTGACGTCGTCCTCGACCGTCGGGTGGCGCTTCTTGCCGATGTCGTTGCGGCCCTGCTTGTTCGAGAACGCCACCAGACCCACGCCCTGGTACATCTTCACGCGGTTGCCGATCACCGCGGTCTCGCCGATCACGACGCCCGTGCCGTGGTCGATGAAGAAGTGACAGCCGATCGAGGCGCCCGGGTGGATGTCGATGCCGGTCTTGCTCTTGGCATGCTCGGACATGATGCGCGCGGCGACCGGCGCGCCGAGCTCGTAGAGCACGTGCGCGATGCGGTAGGTGGAGACTGCGTAGGCCGAGGGGTAGGCCGCGATCACCTCGGCGTAGGACTTCGCGGCGGGGTCGGCCTTGAAGGCGGCCTCGACGTCCATGCCCACGCAGTGGCGGACGTCGGGCAGGCGCTCCACGAAGGCCGAGGCCAGGTCGGAGCCGACCAGGCCCGACAGCAGGCCGTGGACGACCTCGAGGTCGGAGTTCAGGCGCTCGAGGGGCGTGCGCTCGAATACGATGTTCCGGAGGTTCTCGAGCACGTCGACCACCCGGCCCGTGTCGGGGCAGGCCTGCCGGCGGCCCTCGCTGACCGGGTCGTTCTGGTCCCGCTTGGCCGCCAGGTGCTGGGCGATCGTCTCCGTCAATGTGGACACGTCCCGGACTCCCTTCGCTCGCCTTCGATCCCCCACCGGGCCCGAAGGTTACGCGCCGAGCCCGGCGTTGCCCAGCGTGCGCATCCCCGTTGACGCCCCGGCGGCGGGGTGCGAATACTGGGGTGCTCCTCCCGGGTGAGAAAGGTGACCGAGTACAGTCACTCGCGGCTGTCGGCTTTCGAGGACTGCCCTCGGAAGTTCCGGTACCGCTACGTCGACGACATCAAGGTCGACGGCGAAGGCGTGGAAGCGTTCATGGGCAAACGCGTCCACGAGATACTCGAACGTCTGTACCACCACCTGGCGCGCTTCGGAAAGCCCCCCAGCCTGGCGCAGGTGCTCGAGCGCTTCCGGCGCGACTGGGCGCTGGCCTGGCACGACAAGATCACGATCGTGCGCGCCGAGAACCCGCCCGAGTTCTACCGCGAGCGCGGCGCGCGCTGTCTCGAGAACTTCTACCGCGCCCACTATCCGTTCAGCGATGGCGAGACCGTGGGCATCGAGCAGAAGATTCAGCTGCGCCTCGACGGCGAAGGCCGCTACCGCGCGCGCGGCGTGATCGACCGCGTCACGCGCCGGCGCGACGGCGTGTTCGAGATCCATGACTACAAGACCAGCGGCTATCTCCCGCCGCAGAGCCGCATCGACGGGGACCGCCAGCTCGCGCTGTACCAGATCGGCATCGAGCAGACCTACTCCGAGGCGCGCGAGGTCGAGCTGGTCTGGCACTACCTCGTGTTCAACCGCACGCTGCGCTCGCGCCGCTCGTCGGAAGCGCTCGACGAGCTGCGCGCGTCGACGGTGCGCTTGATCGACCTGATCGAGGCCGAGACGGAGTACGCGCCCAAGCCCGGCCCGCTGTGCCGCTGGTGCGACTACGCCGAGCTGTGTCCCGAAGCGCCGAGCGAAGCGCGCGAGGTCGCGCGCGCGCGGCCGGGCTCCGCACTCGAGCCGCTGCTTCCGACGCTATCGGCAGCCAGCCAGCAACTCGCCCTGTTCGTGGAGTGAGCCCGCCGCGCCGATAAGCGCCCCGTGGCTCGGCTCGCGTGTCGCTGCATGGGGCTCTCGAGTCGGAAGATCGAGGAGCTCGCGCGCGCGCGCCGCGCGGCCGACCTCGAGTCTCTCGCCGCGCTCGGCGCGGGTGCGGGCTGCGGGACCTGCCGGCCGGAGCTCGAGGAGATCCTCGCCGACGTGGCGGGCATTCCGGTGGCCGACTCCGTGCGCCGCGCGAACCGCGCGCGCAACGCGGTCGAAGCGTACCGCCGGGTCGAGACGGCGCTCTTCGGGGGCATCGCCGCGCGCTTGCCGCCGGGCACGCGCGTCGAGCTCGTGTCCGTCGACGGGCTGCGCGTCGAGCTGCACGTGGCGGCGAACGACCTGCCCGAGGTGCGCGCGCTCGTCGCCGAACGTCTCATGAAGCTCGTCTGCTCGGAGCTCGAGGTGGTGTTCGGCTAGACTCACCCCATGCCCGCCCCCTCATTGCGCGTCGAGCGCATCCCGACCCTGCGTGACAACTACACCTACCTGATCATCGATTCCCAGACGGGCGAGGCGGCGGTGGTCGACGCGCCCGAGGCCGCGCCGGTGGTCGCGCGCGTCGACAAGCTGGGCGTACGGGTGGTGAAGGTCCTGTCGACTCACCATCACCCCGACCACAGCGCCGCGAACCCGGAGCTGGCGGCGCGCTTCGGCGCCCCGGTCCTGGGCCACGCCTCGGACAAGTCGCGGCTGCCCGGCTTCACGACGGGGCTCGAGGAGGGCAACCGGGTCGCGATCGGCCGGTTGGAAGCGGAGGTGGTCTTCATCCCCGCCCACACCCGCGGTCACATCGCCTACGTCCTGCCCGGGGCGGTCTTCTGCGGAGACACCCTGTTCGCGGGCGGCTGCGGGCGCCTGTTCGAGGGCACGCCGGCCATGATGCACGAGGCGCTGAACGTGAAGCTGGCGCGCCTGCCCGACGACACCCGCGTGTACTGCGGACACGAGTACACCGAGAACAACCTGCGCTTCGCGCTCACGCTCGAGCCGGAGAGCGCGGCGTTGCGCGAGCGCATGGCTCGGGTGCGCGCGGCGCGGGCGTCGGTGGCGAGTGACTGGCACCGCGCGAGCGAGGCCGAGATGACCGTGCCCTCGACCCTGGCCGAGGAGCGGGCCACGAACCCGTTCATGCGCGCCCACTCCGCGGAGCTGGTCGCGTCGGTCCTGGAACGCCTGCCGGGAACGGCCACCGATCCGGTGTCGATTCTCGGGGCCGTTCGCGCCTTGAAGGACAAGTTCTGATCCGAAGCCTCTCGGCCACTGCGGTGCTGCTCGCGGCGCTCGTCGCCGGGGTGGCCCGGGCCGACCTGCCGTTCCGTCCCGAAGACCAGGTCGACGTGCTGCAGGTGGACCGGCACCTGATCGGGGTGGCCGGCGCCGGCTTCCCGACGGTCGAGACCGACCTCGAGCTCGGCGAGTACGTGATCGCGCTGCGCACCCAGGGCTTCGTGGGCGTGATCGCCACGAATCACCGCCTGCTCGCGCTGTCGTCGCGCTCCGCCCAGTTCGCGGAGCTCCGCTACAAGATCCGCGAGAAGCCGGTCGACCCCGACGGGATCCACGTCCAGGACCGCGTGGCGATCGTGGAGCTGGCGACCCGGCTGGTCGGCTTCTCGCCCAGGTCCGGCATCTGGATCAGCCTCGGCCTGGGACCCCGCGAGTACCCGCGCAAGATCGACGCCGACGCGAACATCGCGGCCATCGTGACTCCGCGCCGGGCGATCGGCTTCTCGTCGCTGTCGGCGGGCTTCGTCGAAGAACCGCTCGGTCCGAGCGAGCTGGTCCAGAGCGCGTCGTTCAGTGACGTCACCGTGACCCTCGTGCTCGCGCACAAAGTCCTGATCTTCCGGGCCGGTGACAACCGCTGGTCGAGCCTGATTCGCTGACTCGACCCCGCGAAGCGTTGACGAACCGTTGACGAACAGCGTCACCCCGCTGACGGAACTCGTCCTCATCGGCGCGGTTTCAGAGCTGCGGTGCAAGGGCGCCGCCGCAGTTTCGCGGGTTTCCGGCCGCGCTTGCTCAAGCCGAGGATTGGCACGCTCGATGCTTTAGTGATCCAGCGTACGAACGCTCTCGCGGCAAGCGGGAAGGCAAGGAGCGGGTGGATGGCACAGGTCGCGCACAAGCTGGTGGAGCTCGAGAGCCTCGAGTCGAGCCGACCCGAGACCCTGACACTGCTGGACCTGGTCGCAGCCGTGGCCGACGCCGCCTCGAGCGAGGAAGAGGTCGTCGCCGCCGTCCATCACCTGATCGAGACCGGCCGCGTGCGCCTGGTAGGCAACTTCTGCCAATGCGACGTGGCTCGCATCCCGACCGATCACGACTGACCGATCGGATCAGTCAGCGGCCGCGAGCACCTCGCTGAACGCAGTGACCACGTGATAGACGCTGGTCGCGTTCTGCGCCTGGGATAGCACCCGCCCCTCCCGCGACAGCTGCTCGCGCCAGCCGCCGTGGGTCGGGTCGATGTAGCGCTTGGTGCAGGTTTCCAAGGCCGAGGCCAGCCGCGCGCGGCGCGCCGGATCGGGCGCCCGCTGGAGCTGCACGGCCAGGGCCTTCAGGTGCTCGGTCTGCGGCCACAGGCGCTTGGTCGTGTGCAGGGGCCGGCCGTCGCGGTCGACCCGGTCGAGCACCCCGCCGTCGGCATCGAGGCCGTGGCGCGCGGCGAAGCCCAGCAGGCGTTCGGCGAGGGCCCGGGCCGAGCCCGTGCCTCCGAGGTCCGCGAAGCGCTGCAAGAGCGCATACCACTCGAAGCCGTGGCCGGGCTCCACCACCTGACCTGGCTCGCCGGGCGCCGGGCTCCAGGAGCCGTCGAAGACCTCTCCCAGCGCGCCCGTCCCGGGGTCGACCCAGCGGCTGCCCAGGAGCTCGACCAGCTCCGCCGCGTCGGCGAGCGCGCCCTCGGCCGGGGCCACGGCATGCAGCGCCAGGAAGGCCTCGCACAGGTGCATCTGGGGGTTCTGCAGGCGCGGTCCCGGGTTGGGCGAGAAGTCCTCGGCCGCGTTCTCGACGAAGCCGCCGCGCGGGTCGCGCAGGCGCGTGCGCAGCACGCCCAAGGTCTCGCGCGCCAGGCGCAGTGACTCGTCGCCGCCGAACACCCGCTGGTGCTCGGCCAGCGCGAACAGGGCGAAGGCGTGCGCGTACAGGTCCTTGCGCCGGTCGAGCGGCTCGCCCGAGTCAGTCGTGGTGAAGAACCAGCCGCCGTGCCGCTCGTCGCGGAAGCGGCGCACCAGGAACTCGAAAGCGTGCGCGGCGGACTGGCGCGCCCAATCGCCCGCGCCGAGCTCGACCCCGCGCCCGAACGCATAGACCTGGCGCGCGTGCACCACCAGCCGCTTGAAGCCGTCGGGCATCGGCGCGAGCCCCGCGTCGAGCCGGTTCCAGCAGCCACCCGCCTTCCGGTCCAGGCCGTGCCGCGCCCAGAGCGGGAGTAACTCCTCGACGAGGTGGGCGCGCACGGAGGCACGCGTGAGCCGCATCGGCCGGACGTTAGCTCAAGCGGGCTCAGCGGCGAGGGAGACGGAGGCGGTCACCGAGGCGCTCTCGCTCGCGTGCCGGGCCTCGACGTGCTGGCGCAGGATGGCGCGCACGCTGGCGCGACAGCCCCCGCAGCCGGCGCCGGCGCCGCAGGTCTCGGCGACCTCGCGCAAGGTGCACGCGCCGTTGCGCGCGAGTCGGCGGATCTCGCGGTCGGTCACGCCGTGGCAGCTGCAGACGATCAAGTCGGGCCTTCCCTCTCGAACGGGCGGGATCGTAAACCAGTTGAGAATGACTTTCAATTGCACGCTCAACGGCGCCCGCACGAACTTGCCACGAAGGCCCGCTTGCGGGGTACGCTGGGCGCATGAAAACCCCAAACCGTTCGGTGGCTTGTGCGTTGGCCCTGCTGCTCGGGCTCTCGGCGTGCGGATACAACACCATCCAGTCGGCCGACGAAGGCGTGAAGGCCGCCTGGGGCGAGGTCCAGAACCAGTACCAGCGCCGCATGGATCTGATTCCGAACCTGGTGAACACGGTGAAGGGAGCGGCGGACTTCGAGAAGTCGACGCTCGAGGCCGTGATCCAGGCGCGCGCCAATGCGACCAGCGTGAAGATGGACGCCAGCGTGATCAACGATCCCGAGGCGCTGAAGAAGATCCAGGACACGCAGTCCGCGCTGTCGAGCACGTTGAGCCGACTCATGGTCGTGGTCGAGCGCTATCCCGACCTGAAGGCGAGCGCCGCGTTCCGCGACCTGCAGGCGCAGCTCGAAGGCACCGAGAACCGGATCGCGGTCGCGCGCAAGCGCTACGTCGACAGTGTGGCGGAGTACAACAAGCTCGTGCGCCAGTTCCCGACCAACCTGACTGCGCGCTGGCTGCTGCACGCCGAACTGCGGCCGAGCTTCGAGGCCACGACCGGCGCGGACAAGCCGCCCGAGGTGAAGTTCTGAGTCGGCGCCGCGCGCTCGCGGCGCTCGCCGCCGCGTGCCTCCTCACGGCCGGGATCGCGCTTGCGTTCGACGTGCCGCCGCTGCGCGCGCGCGTGATGGACCGCGTGGGCGTGCTGAACGCGGCGACCCGCGACTCACTCGAGCAGTCACTCGCGGCCTTCGAGCAGAAGACCGGCCACCAGATCGTGGTCCACGTCACGCCCTCGCTCGAGGGATTGCCGATCGAGGATTACTCCATGCAGGTCGCGGAAGCGTGGAAGATCGGCCAGAAGGGCCTCGACAACGGCGTGATCCTCACGGTGGCGCCGAACGACCGGCAGCTGCGCATCGAGGTCGGCTACGGGCTCGAGGGCATCCTGCCCGACGCGATCGCCTCGCGCATCGTGAACGAAGTCATCGCGCCCCGGTTTCGTGCCGGAGACATGGCGGGCGGCATCGTCAGCGGGGTCTACGCGATCCAGAACGTGATCGAGGGCGAGAAGCTGCCGCTGCCAAACCGTCGCCCGCGATCCGACGTCGAAGCATGGGAGACCTGGTTCCGCGTCGGATGGGTGATTCTCGTGCTGCTGATCATCTTCGCGCGCACTCCGCTCTTCTGGAGCCTGTTCGGAATCGGCCTGCCCGGCCTGCGGCGCTCCGGGAGTTACTCCCGCGGGCCCTGGGGGGGCGGCGGCTTCGGCGGGGGCGGCGGCTTCGGCGGCGGGGGCGGCTTCTCGGGCGGCGGCGGCTCGTTCGGTGGCGGCGGGGCCTCCGGGAGGTGGTGATGGCGGGCGTCGAAGAGCTGCTGGCGCCCGGCGCCTTCGACTCGATCGAGGCCGCGGTGCGCGACGCCGAGCGCACGACCACCGGCGAGATCGTGCCGGTGGTGGTCGAGCGCAGTGATTCGTACGCCGACGTGCGCATCGGCGCCGCGGCGCTGGTGGCGATCGCCGGCGGCGGGCTGCTCGCCGCCTTCGCGCCGCAGCTCGACCCCTGGCTCGTGCCGACACAGATCGGTGTATTCGCGGCGCTGTGCGCGGGCTTCGGCTGGCGGCCGCTGTTGGGCGCGGTCGCGCCCAACCCGCTGTTCTCGGAGCGCGTGCACCAGGCGGCGGCGCTCGCCTTCCACCACGCGGGCCTGGTCGAGACGCGCGAGCGCACCGGCATCCTCATCTACGTGTCGCTGCTCGAGCGCCGGGTCGAGGTCGTGGCCGACAAGGGCATCCACGCGCGCGTGGCCGACGGCACCTGGGAGGAGGTGGTCGAGCGCGTGCTCGCGGGCATCCGCGCGGGCCGCGCCGACCAGGGGCTGGTGGCCGGCATCCGCCGCTGCGGCGAGATCCTGGCCGCGAACTTCCCGCCGCGCGCCGACGACCTGAACGAGTTACCGGACCGGCCGCGCGGCGCTTGAGGCCTTCTTCTGGCACTTGGGGCAGATCCCGTAGAGGATGTGCCGGTGCTGGGTGAGTCGGTAGCCGTGCTCGACGGCGACCTTCAGCTGCTCTTCCTCGATCACGGCGCGCTCGAACTCGACGATCGCGCCGCAGCTGGTGCAGATCAGGTGATCGTGGTGGTGGCCTTCGCGCTCGTAGAGAGTCACTCCGTCGCGGAAGTGGTGCGCGCGGGCGACGCCGGCCTCGCAGAACAGCTTCAGCGCGCGGTACACCGTGGCCGCGCCCACGTCGGGGTGGCGCGCGCGCACGACCTCGTACAGCTCCTCGCTCGACACGTGACCCTTGGCGGCGGCGAACGCCTCGAGGATCGCTTCGCGCTGGCGAGTCTGTTTGAGACCGTTGCGCGCGAGGTGCTCCGCCAGCTGCTTCTGCATGCGCCGGTCGGACTCAGCACTCGAAGCCATGGCGGGCGACGCTATCGGGGCCCGTCCCGACTGTCAACGCGCGGCGCGAGCAGGAGTTTCATGGCTCCGCCGATGTCGGGGTCGTCGAGCAAGCCCAGCGCGCCGTAGGTCTCCGCGAGTCTCTCGCGCACGTCGGCGGCGCGCGCGCAGCGCAGGACCTGCGCTGCACACGCCTCCAGCGCCGAGGCCTCGAGCCGCCGCAGCACCTGCCGGATCACGAGCACCGAGAACGGCGCCATGGAGAGCTCGCGGATGCCCATGCCGACCAGCAGCGGCGCGATCACCGGGCTGCCGCCCAGCTCACCGCACACCGCGCAGGGCAGGCCGGCCGCGCGCGCGGCGTCGGCGGCCTGGCGGATGCCCGCCAGCACCGCGGGATGGAACGGGTCGTAGGCGCCCGCGACCAGCTCGTTCTCGCGGTCTGTGGCGAGCACGTACTGCATGAGGTCGTTGGTGCCGATCGAGAAGAAGTCACTCGCGCGCGCGAGATGCTCCGCGACCGCGACCGCGGCCGGCGTCTCGATCATCACCCCGAGCGGCGGCGGCTGCGCGCCGAGCTCACGACACACCTGGGAGAGCAGCGCGCGCGAGGCCTCGACCTCGTCGAGCGAGGCGATCATCGGCAGCAGGATCTTCACGTTGCCGCGCGCGTTCGCGCGCACGATCGCGCGCAGCTGGGTGCGGAACAGCTCGGGCCGGTCGAGCAGGATGCGGATCGCGCGCCAGCCCAGCTGCGGGTTGGCCTCGTAGAGTGTCTCGTTGGGCAGCGCCTTCTCGCCGCCCAGGTCGAAGCAGCGCACGGTCACCGGGTCGGGCGCCACCTGCTCGGCCACGCGCAGATATCCGCGCAGCTGCTCTTCCTCCTCGGGCAGGCCGCGCGACGAGAGCGCGAGGATCTCGGTGCGCAGCAGCCCCACGCCCTCGGCGCCGTAGCGCTTGACCAGGTCCAGGTCGAACAGGCCGCCGATGTTCGCCGACAGCCGCACGCGCACGCCGTCGCGTGTCTCGCTGGGCAGGCCGCGCAGCTCGTCGAGCCGGCCGCGCAGCCGCTCGTAGCGCTCGGCCGACTCGGCGTAGTGAGTGCGCTGCGCGCGGGTGGGCGCGGCGATCACCGCGCCCTCGAGCCCGTCGACGATCAGCTCGTCGTCGGGCCGCAGCTTCTCGAGCAGGCCCGGCACGCCGGACACGGCCGGGATCTCGAGCGAGCGCGCGAAGATCGCCGCGTGACTCGTCGGCCCGCCGTGCTCGGTCACCAGCCCGGCCACGTTCTCGGTCTCGAGCAGCACGAACTCGCTGGGCGTGATGCGCTCCGCCACGATGATCCCGCGCTGGCGCAGCTTGGTGTGGTGCGCGCGCACGCCCACGAGCTCGCCCACCGCGCGCTGCAGCACGTCTTCCATGTCGGCCGCGCGCTCGCGCAGGGTCGGGTCGTGACTCGCGCCCAGGATCGCGGCGTAGCTCTGCAGCGTCTCGACCAGCGCGCGCGCGCCGTTGCCGTGCACGTCGAGCTGGCGCCGCAGTCTCTCGCGGAAGCCCTGGTCCTCGAGGATCATGATGTGGGTCGTGAACACGTCCGCCAGCTCCTCGCCGAAGCGGGCGCCCACGGTCTCGCGCAGCTCGTTCAGCTGGCGCACGGTCTCGCGCAGCGCGCGCTGCAGCGCGCGCCACTCGGCCTCGGCCGTGCGCGCCGGGCGGTAGTCCAGGTTGGACAGGTCGAGCCGCGCCGCGAGCAGGTGCACGCTGCCGCGCGCGATGCCGGGCGAGGTCGCGATCCCGCGCAGCGGCATGCCCGGCTTGCGCAGCTCGCGCGCCGGCGCCGGCTGACTCGCGCGGCCCTCACTCGCGTCGCGCACCGCGCGGTCGAGCAGGCGCGCGTTCAGCACGATCGTGCCGACCTGCGCGGTGATCATCTCGAGCAGCTCGAGCTGCTCGGGCGTGAATACGCGCACGCGCGCGGTGCGCGCCGTGAGCACGCCGACCGGCTCGCCGCGCACGAGCAGGGGCACGGCGACCAGCGAGCGGAAGCGCTGCTCGCCCGAGTACGGGAACGCGTGGATGCGCGGATCCTGCCGCACGTCGGGCACCGCGATCGTCTCGCGCTGCTCGAGCGAGCGCCCGGCGATGCCCTGCCCCACCCGGATGCGCATGCGCCCCACGGCGTTCGGGTTCAGCCCGCGCGTGGCGCGCAGGATCAGCGTCCGCCCGTCGTCCTCGAGCAGATAGATCGAGCAGGCCGATGCGCGCATCCAGCGCGCCACAAGCCGCACGACGTTGTTCAGCGTCTCCTCCAGGTCGTGGCTGCGCGTGAGCAGGCGCCCGAGATCGCGGAGCAAGTTCGCGGACGGCCGCGGCATGAGAGAGAGTTTAGCGGCTCAAACCGAAACCCCGACGCAAGCCGAAGCCAAGCGGAGGCGCGCAGCCGCCCGCGCGGGGCTCCGCAAGACACGCGCCGGGCCCCGTAGGAACCGCAAGCCGAAGCGCAGCGGAGGCGCGCAGTGAGCCGCAGGCGAACGAAGCTCGGGTGGCGCGCGGCCGCCCGCGCGCCGGGCCCCGTAAGACACGCGCCGGGCCCCTTAAGGACAGAAGCACGGCACGCGATCGCCTCGCGTGCCGTGCTTTTCCAAGGCGGGAGCAGTTCCGCCTCGAGAGATCTCGCCAGGACAGTCAGTCCAGGAAGACCTGGTCCTTGTCCTCGAAGCGCATCCC
>Ga0335084_10002531_pt1 | contig 17661 bp, 12 predicted proteins | sample Lox_Sample_44_FD_206721 | JGI IMG/M metagenome (GOLD analysis project Ga0335084, IMG submission 206721) | Soil microbial communities from Loxahatchee National Wildlife Refuge, Florida, United States - Lox_Sample_4.4 | ecosystem: Environmental > Terrestrial > Soil > Wetlands | place: USA... | reverse complement strand
CTTCCCCCACGTCTCCGCACACACCTTCGTCAACGCCGCCGTCAACGTCGTCTTCCCATGATCCACGTGCCCGATCGTCCCTACATTCACATGCGGCTTCGTTCGCTCAAATTTCGCTTTGGACATCTTCTGCTCCTAACTATGCTTTTCTGATGATCCCCTCAGCGATTCCGTCAGGAACCATCTGATACCTGGAAAACTCCATCGTGTACGTCGCGCGACCTTGGGTCGCCGATCGCAGATCGGTCGAATACCCGAACATCTCCGCCGCAGGTACTTCCGCCCGGACGATCTTGCCCATCGGGCTTTCGGCCATTCCTTCGATCACGCCGCGGCGCCGGCTCAGATCGCCGACGACGTATCCCATGTGCTCTTTCGGCGTGACCACTTCGACCTTCATGAGCGGCTCGAGCAATGCCGGCCGCGCCTTCGCGACGCCCTCGCGCATGGCCGCGGCGGCAGCAGACCGATACGCCGCCTCCGACGAATCGACCGCATGGTGCGATCCGCCGAACAACACCACACGAACGTCGATCATCGGATAGCCGGCCAGCGCGCCGACACCCAACAGATCCCGTACGACGCGCTCGATCGCGGGCACGAATTCGCGCGGAATTGCACCGACGGGAATCGCGTCGACGAACGTCGAACGATGCCCCTCTGCTGTCCCGTCGGCGCAGTCACTCGTCGGCTCGAGTCGCAGCCACACGTGCCCGTACTGACCGTGACCGCCCGACTCGCGAACGGACTTGCCCTCAATCTCGACGGTGTCGCGAATGGTCTCGCGATAGGCGACGCGCGGTGTACCGACATTCACGGCGACCCCGAATTCGCGCTTCATGCGTTCGACGACGATCTCGAGGTGCAATTCGCCCATCCCTTCAATCAGCGTTTGGCCCGATTCTGCATCGGCGCGCACGCGAAACGACGGATCTTCCTTCGCGAGCGCCGCGAGCGCGGCAGCCATCGGCTCGCGATCGGCGACGCTCTTCGGCTCGATGGCGACGGAGATGACCGGATCCGGCACTTCGATGCGTTCGAGCACGACGACGTCGTCGAGCGCGCACAGCGTGTCGCCGGTCGTGACGTCTGTGAGACCCACGGCCGCCGCGATGTCACCGGCGCGCACTTCGGCGATGTCGGTGCGATCGTTGGCGTGCATCTGCACCATCGAGTCGATTCGTTCGCGGCGCTGCTTGCGCGGGTTGTAGACGACGTCGCCGGCACGGAGCACGCCCGAGTACACGCGAAAAAACGTCAGCGAGTCGGACTCGGGCTCCACTGCGATCTTGAATGCGAGTGCCGCGAACGAAGCCTCGTCGCGCGCGTCGACGCGGCGGACGACGCCGTCGTCGCGCACGCCTTCGATCGGCCGCACTTCACCCGGAGCGGGCAAGTAGTCGACGACCGCGTCGAGCATCGCCTGCACGCCTTTGTTGCGGAACGCCGAACCGCACAGCGCCGGAACGATCTCGTTGGCGAGCGTCCGCGCCCGCAGTCCGCCCCGGATCTCGGCGAGCGACAGCTCATCGCCGCCGAGGTATTTCTCGGTCAACGCGTCGTTCGACTCGACTGACGCTTCGATCATCCGCTCGCGCAGCCTGGTGCACACGGGCAGCAAATCCGCGGGCACGACCTTCGTCTCGAAGGTCAGACCGAGGTCCGCTTCGTTCCAATAGATCGCGTTCATCTCGAGGAGATCGACGACGCCTTTGAACTCGCCGCCGACGTGAATCGGCCACTGGATCGCGACCGGCTGCGCGCCGAGACGGTCGCGGATTTGTGCGAGCACCCGTTCGAAATCGGCACCGTCGCGATCCATCTTGTTGACGAAGACGATGCGCGGCACTGCAAATTTGTTGGCTTGCCGCCAGACGGTCTCCGATTGCGGTTCGACGCCGGAGATTCCGTCGAACACGACGCACGCGCCGTCGAGCACGCGCAGGCTCCGTTCGACTTCGATCGTGAAATCGACGTGGCCAGGCGTGTCGATGATGTTGATGCGATGTTCGCCGCGACGACCGTCCATGCCGCACCAGAAGCACGTCGTGCACGCCGACGTGATCGTGATGCCGCGTTCCTGCTCCTGCTCCATCCAATCCATGATGGCGGCACCGTCGTGCACCTCGCCGAGTTTGTGCGAGACACCTGTGTAGAACAGGATGCGCTCGGTCGTCGTCGTCTTGCCGGCGTCGACGTGCGCGACGATGCCGATATTGCGATATCGCGATAGGGGCGTCGTGCGAGGCATGAAACTGTACGCAAGAGAGACCGCGAACGTCAGAACCGGTAGTGCGCGAACGCCTTGTTGGCTTCGGCCATGCGGTGCGTGTCTTCTCGCTTTTTCACCGCGCCGCCGCGGCCTTCCGATGCGTCGACGATCTCGCCGGCGAGCCGCGCCGCCATCGATTTCTCGCCGCGCGAACGGGCGTTCTCCACCAGCCAACGCATCGCGAGCGCCTGCCGGCGCGACGGGCGTACCTCCACCGGGACCTGGTAGGTCGCGCCGCCGACGCGACGCGATTTCACTTCGATGTACGGCGCAATCGCTTCGAGCGCTTTCTCGAACACTTCGACGGCATCAGTCTTGCCGCGCTCGCGGATGCGATCGAGCGCGCCGTAGACGATGCCTTCGGCGATGGACTTCTTGCCGCTCACCATTACGTGATTGATGAATTTGGCGAGAATCTGATTGCCGTACTTCGGGTCCGGCAAAATCACGCGCTTAGCAGCGACGCGACGTCTTGGCATGAGATGGCTCCTCTATTCAGGGTGGTCCGGCACGTCAGCCGGCCTTACTTGGAGACGATGTGCGGCTCAACGCCGCTCGTCGATTACTTCGGACGCTTCGCTCCGTATTTCGAGCGACCTTGGCGCCGATCGGTGACGCCGGACGTGTCCAGCGTGCCGCGCACGGTGTGATATCGAACGCCCGGGAGATCCTTGACGCGGCCGCCGCGGATCAAGACGACCGAGTGCTCTTGCAGGTTGTGACCTTCGCCGCCGATGTACGACGTGACCTCGTAGCCGTTCGTCAACCGCACGCGGCAGACCTTGCGAAGCGCCGAGTTCGGCTTCTTCGGCGTGGTCGTGTACACGCGCGTGCAAACGCCGCGCTTTTGCGGCGAGCCCTGCAACGCCGGCACTTGGTTCTTCTCGACCTTGAGCTTGCGCGGCTTGCGCACGAGCTGGCTGATCGTCGCCATGGATCGTCGTTCCTCTAGATGAAAACCGGGGGCGTTGACGACCCCCGGCGCGAAAGGTGCGCGATTCTAATCGTTCGAATGGTCCGGTCGCAACTCATCGGCCTCGGGCAATCGATCCCCGCGCGCAACCGTCATGACCCTGCGCCGGGACGCCCTGCGATGCTGCCGGCCAGCGCCTGATACCGCTGCTCGAACGGGTACATCTCGACCAGCCGCTGCGCATATCGCGCTGCCGCGGCCTGATCACCGAATTGATGATTGATCGTCGCGAGCGCTTCGAGCAGATCGGCATCGTCGACGGAAAGCGCGTGGCCGCGCTCGAGTTCGGCCAGCGCGTCGCGCAGTTGGTTCGCGCCCGCGAGCGCCAGCCCGTACGCGTAGGCATAACTCGCGTCGGCCGGCCCGAGCGCGGCGGCGCGTCGATATTCGCCCAGCGCTTCCGCGCTGCGATGCGCGCGCGTCAACCAAAGCGCGTACGCATAGTGCAGCTCGGCACTGTCCGGCACGCGCGCGAGCCCCGCCTCGATGACCTTGCCGCCTTCCGGATCGCGGCCGCTCGCCCGATAGAGATCGGCGAGGTTCGCAATCGCCGGCACCCACTGCGGTTCGAGCGCGAGCGCGTCGCGATACGCCTGCTCGGCGCCGGCGAGGTCGCCGGACTCGGCGCGCACGATCGCGAGATTCGAATGGGCGTCGGGCCAATCGGCGTTGTACGCCTGCACCGCCTCGTATTCCGCGAGCCCTTTGCGGATTCGCGCGGCGTCGGCCTCGGCAATCGGCCCGTGCAAGGCGCTTGCCGCCGCCCGCGCCGCCTCGATGCGCACCGCCCGCACCGGCGCGTCGAGCAGCGGCAGCAGATACCGCAACCGCAACGGCGGCTCGACGCGGTCGACGCTGCGCAGCGCCCCGAGGTTCACCAAGGGGTCGTTGTCTTTGAGCCCTGCCTTCACCGCGTCGGAAGAATAGCCACGCCGGTAATTTCCGAGCAGCACTAACGCACGCGCCCGCGCCATCGCCGGACTGTTGGGGTCGCCGGCCAGATTCGCGAGGTCGGGTTCCGCATCGAACAGCCGCGCTTCGCCGGCTGCCAACGTCGCGCCGAAGTGCGGCCGCCGTTCGGCGCCGAAGTGCTCGGCGACGGCCCGTGACGCCCATTCGGAACCTTTGTCGGCGTGACACACCGCGCACGCATCCATCACGCCGAAGCGCACCGCCAGATCGGGACGCGGCGCGCGGAACGTGTGATCGTGCCGCACGTCGATGCCCATGTAGACGCGGCTCGGCATGTGGCAATCGACGCAGCGGCTGCCGACGGCGCCCTCCTTGTGCATGTGGTGTTCCGGCGCGTCGTAGTTCTTCGCGACCAGCGTCGGGAAGTTCGGCGGCGGCGTCGGCGAATGACAACGCGTACACAAAGGGTTGCCGTCTGCGCGCAGCGTCGCACCGTGAACTTCGTGGCAGTCGCTGCACTGCACGCCGCGCTGATACATCTTGCTCTGCACGAACGAGCCGTAGACGTATACCTCGTCGTGCATCTGCCCGTCGCCGAAGTACTGCGGCGTGTCGAGCAGGGTCGGCAAGTAATAGTCGAGCAGCGGCGCCCCGGGCCGGTAACCGTCGACCAATTGACTACGACGCGCATGGCACGGCGCGCACACGTCGATTTGCTTCGCAACCGGCATCGCGGCTTTGCCGCCGGCGGCGTGCACGCTGCCGGGGCCATGACACGCTTCGCAGCCGACCGACAACTCTGCGTACGTCGTGTGATAGGCGTGTGCAGTCGCGTCATAGCCCTTCACCACGGCGGTCGAATGGCAGTCCGCGCACATCCGATTCCAGTTCTGCGACGGCCGCGTCCAGTGCAAAACGTCGTGCGCCTTGACCGATTCGTTGGGATAGAGGTGATACCACCGTTGCCCGCCCACGTCTTTCGGGCGGCTGTCCCACGCGATTCCGAGCGCTTGCAGGCGACCGTCGCCGAAAGCGATCAGATATTGCTGCAGCGGCGCCACGCCGAACGTAAACGCAACCGGAAACACCCGTACCGCGCCGTCGGCATCGTCGGTCGCGACCGACACGCGTTCGCCGCTACGCGTGAACTTCGATTCGGTTCCGGCGTATTCGAACGCCGCGTCGGCGAAGTTGCCGAGCACCGAGCCGCCTTCGGCGATCTGCATCGCGAACCGATGCTGCGACGCGTGCCACTTCGCGTATTGCTCCGCGTGGCATTTGCCGCAGGTGTCGGAACCGACGTAGTGCGCCTCGGCTTGCGCGTTGGACTGTGTGGCGGCGGGCGGCGGATTGTCTTTGTGGCATCCGCCGATCAGCGCGAACGCGATCAAAAACGCGCTCGTGCGACGCACGAGCGCGCGTATCGAACCGTCGCCGTGGCGCTCAATGGATCCGAGCGCCACGGCCAGCCCGTCAGCTGCCGCTGCTGCTGAGGGCTTCGGACAGTGCGGCTTCGATCTCGTCCGCCGTTGCGCCTTGCTCCTTCGCGAGCCGCGCCGCGAGCTCTTGTTCCCGCTTGCGCTTGCGATCGCTGTGGTACGCGAGGCCGGTACCGGCCGGAATCAACCGACCGACGACGACGTTCTCCTTGAGGCCGCGCAGGAAATCGCGCTTGCCGGTGACCGCCGCTTCGGTCAACACGCGCGTCGTTTCTTGGAACGACGCCGCCGACAGGAACGATTCGGTCGCGAGCGACGCCTTCGTGATGCCGAGCAACTGGCGTTCGAATTCGACGGGCTCCTTGCCCTCCGACTTCAACCGCTCGTTCTCCTCGACGACCGCCACGTGCTCGAGCTGCTCGCCGCGAATCAACGACGAATCGCCCGGATCGCTGATTTCGACCTTGCGCAGCATCTGCCGCACGATCACTTCGATGTGCTTGTCGTTGATCGTCACGCCCTGCAGGCGATAGACCTCTTGGATCTCGTTGATGATGTAGCGCGCGAGTTCGTTGACGCCTTTGAGACGCAGGATATCGTGCGGCGATGCTGCGCCGTCCGACACGACTTCGCCGCGTTCGACCGATTCGCCTTCGAACACGCCGATGTTGCGCCACTTCGGAATCAACGTTTCGTACGGCTCGCCATCCTGCGGCGTGATCACCAACCGACGCTTGCCCTTCGTCTCCTTGCCGAAGCTGACGGTACCGGTGGCTTCCGCGAGGATCGCGGGCTCCTTCGGTTTGCGCGCTTCAAACAGGTCGGCAACACGCGGCAGACCGCCCGTAATGTCGCGCGTCTTCGAACCCTCTTGCGGAATACGCGCGATGACGTCGCCGACGCCGATCTTCTCGCCATCCTCGAGCGAAAGGATCGCGTCCGCCGGCAACAGGTAGTGCGCCGGCACGTCGGTGCCCGCGAGGAACACCTCCTTCCCTTTGCCGTCGACGAGGCTGATCGCCGGACGCAGGTCCTTTCCTGCGCTGGGGCGGTCCTTCGCATCGAGCACCGTGATGTTGGTGAGGCCGGTCAACTCGTCGGTTTGACGGTTGATCGAGAGGCCCTCTTCCATGTCGTGGAAGACGACCTTGCCGGCGACTTCGGTGATGATCGGGTGCGTGTGCGGATCCCACTGCGCGATCATCTGACCGGCATCGACGTGCTCGTTCTCGCTGACCGAGATCACCGCGCCGTAGGGCAGCTTGTAGCGTTCGCGTTCGCGACCCTGCGAGTCGGCGATAGCGATTTCGCCGGAACGCGACACGGCGACCAGTTCGCCCGATTCGCGCTGCACCGTCTTCAGGTTGTGCAAGCGCACCGCGCCGCCATGCTTCACCTGGATGTTGTCGATTGCCGTCGCCCGCGACGCGGCGCCGCCGATGTGGAACGTGCGCATCGTCAGCTGCGTGCCCGGTTCGCCGATCGATTGCGCCGCGATGACACCGACCGATTCGCCGACGTTGACCAAGTGGCCGCGCGCCAAGTCGCGACCGTAGCAGGTCGCGCAGACGCCGTGGCGGGTGTCGCACGTGATCGGCGAACGCACGATGAGTTCGTCGACGCCGAGCGTCTCGAGCTGTTCGACCCACGCTTCGTCGAGCATCGTACCGGCCGGCATCAGCAACGTCTTACCGTCGGGCGCATGCACGTCGTTCGCAACGACGCGACCGAGCACCCGCGCCGCCAACGGTTCCACCACGTCGCCGCCCTCGATCAACGCACTGATGTGCAGACCGTTGCGGGTGCCGCAGTCGATTTCGGTGACGACCAGGTCTTGCGCGACGTCGACGAGACGCCGCGTCAAATAACCGGAATTCGCGGTCTTCAACGCCGTGTCAGCCAAGCCCTTGCGCGCGCCGTGCGTCGAGATGAAGTACTCGTTCACGGTCAGGCCCTCACGGAAGTTCGCGATGATCGGCGTCTCGATGATGCTGCCGTCCGGCCGGGTCATCAGGCCACGCATGCCGGCCAACTGCCGAATCTGCGCCGGCGAACCCCGCGCGCCGGAGTCGGAGTAGATGTACACGGAGTTGAACGACGCTTGTTCTTCTTCCTTGCCTTCCTTGTTGACCACCCGCTCGCGCGAGATGCCGTCCATCATCGAGCGCGCCACGAGATCATTCGCGCGCGACCAGATGTCGACGACTTTGTTGTACTTCTCGCCTTGCGTCACAAGACCGGACGCGTACTGCGATTCGATCTCTTTCACTTCCGATTCAGCGTCGCCGATGATCTTCGCCTTCGCCTGCGGGATGACGAAGTCTTCGACGCCGATCGAGGCACCGGACGCGGTCGACTGTGCAAAGCCCGTGTACATCAGCTGGTCGGCGAAGATCACGGTCTCTTTCAGACCGACGTTGCGGTAGCACGCGTTGATCAGCGCCGAGATCGACTTCTTGTCCATCGGCTTGTTGACGAGGCCGAACGGCAGTTGCTTCGGCACGATCTCGTACAGCAGCGCGCGACCGGCGGTCGTCTCCATCAGCGAACGCTCTTCGCGAACGTTGCCGTCCGCGTCGGTGACGTGTTCGACGATGCGCACTTTCACGCGTGCGTGCAGCGACGCCTTGCCGGTTCGGTACGCGCGCAGCACTTCGCTGACGTCGGCGAAGCACATGCCTTCGCCTTTCGCACCTACGTGGTGCCGCGTCATGTAGTAGAGGCCGAGCACGACGTCTTGCGACGGCACGATGATCGGCTCGCCGGACGCCGGCGAAAGGATGTTGTTCGTCGACATCATCAACGCGCGCGACTCGAGTTGCGCTTCGAGAGTCAGCGGTACGTGCACGGCCATTTGGTCGCCGTCGAAGTCGGCGTTGTACGCCGCGCAGACGAGCGGGTGCAGCTGGATCGCCTTGCCTTCGATCAACGTCGGCTCGAACGCTTGGATGCCCAGGCGGTGCAACGTCGGCGCGCGATTCAGCAGAACCGGGTGCTCGCGGATGACCTCGGCCAAGATATCCCAGACTTCGGCCGTCTCGCGTTCGACCATCTTCTTCGCCGCTTTGATCGTCGTCGCGAGGCCGCGCGATTCGAGCTTGCCGAAGATGAACGGCTTGAAGAGTTCGAGCGCCATCTTCTTCGGTAGACCGCATTGGTGCAGCTTCAGCGTCGGACCGACCACGATCACCGAGCGACCCGAGTAGTCGACGCGCTTGCCGAGCAAGTTCTGCCGGAAGCGGCCCTGCTTGCCTTTGATCATGTCGGCGAGCGACTTCAGAGGGCGCTTGTTCGAGCCGGTGATCGCGCGACCGCGACGACCGTTATCGAGCAGCGCATCGACCGCTTCCTGCAGCATCCGCTTTTCGTTGCGCACGATGATGTCCGGCGCGTTCAGGTCGAGCAGGCGCTTCAGGCGGTTGTTGCGGTTGATCACGCGACGATAGAGATCGTTCAGATCTGACGTCGCGAAGCGGCCACCGTCGAGCGGCACCAGCGGACGTAGATCCGGCGGCAATACCGGCAGCACCGTCATGATCATCCACTCGGGGTTGTTGCCCGAGTTGACGAACGCTTCCATCAGCTTCAAGCGCTTCGACAGCTTCTTGATCTTCGTCTCGGAGTTCGTCGCCGGAATCTCGTCACGCAGGCGCGCGATCTCTTCGTTGATGTCTTGTGCCTTCAAGAGCGCTTGGATCGCCTCGGCGCCCATCTTCGCGACGAATTCGTCGCCGTGCTCTTCGAGCTTCGAGTAGTACTCCTCGTCGGACAGCAACTGGCCGACCTCGAGGTCGGTCATGCCCGAATCGACAACGACGTACGATTCGAAATAGAGCACGCGCTCGATGTCGCGCAGCGTCATGTCGAGCAGGAGGCCGATGCGCGACGGCAGCGACTTCAAGAACCAGATGTGCGCAACCGGGCTCGCGAGTTCGATGTGGCCCATACGATCGCGGCGCACTTTCGTCAGCGTCACTTCGACGCCGCACTTCTCGCAGATGACGCCGCGGTGCTTCAAGCGCTTGTACTTGCCGCACAAGCACTCGTAGTCCTTCACCGGTCCAAAGATGCGCGCGCAGAAGAGACCGTCACGCTCCGGCTTGAACGTCCGGTAGTTGATGGTCTCCGGCTTCTTCACTTCGCCGTACGACCACGAACGGATCATGTCCGGCGATGCGAGGCCGATGCGCAGCGAGTCGAATTCGTCGACGCTTCCTTGAGATTTGAGAAGATTCAATAGGTCTTTCAATGTCTCTCTCCGTTTAAGTTCCGACTCACTCGCTCTCGAGTTCCATGTCGATCCCGAGGGACCGCACTTCCTTCAGCAACACGTTGAACGACTCCGGCATGCCGGGATCCATCCGGAAGTCGCCGTCGACGATGTTCTTGTACATCTTCGTGCGGCCACTCACGTCGTCGGATTTCACCGTCAACATTTCTTGCAACGTGTACGCGGCGCCGTACGCCTCCAATGCCCACACTTCCATCTCGCCGAACCGCTGACCGCCGAACTGCGCTTTCCCGCCGAGCGGCTGTTGCGTGACGAGGCTGTACGAACCGGTCGAACGCGCGTGCATCTTGTCGTCGACCAAGTGGTTCAACTTCATCATGTACATGTAGCCGATCGTGACCGGCCGATCGAATCGATCGCCGGTGCGGCCGTCCCACAACGTCGCCTGACCGGTGGTCGGCAGATCGGCGAGCGCCAACATGTGCTTGATCTCTCCTTCGCGCGCACCGTCGAACACCTGCGTCGCCATCGGCACGCCGCCGACCAAGTTGCGCGCCAGTTCCATGATGTCGTCGTCCGTCAGCGACTTCAGGTCTTCGTGGTGCCCGCCGCTGCCGTTGTAGATGTCGTCGAGGAACTTGCGAATGTCGGCCGCTTTGCGCTGCTCTTCGATCATGCGGTTGATCTTTTCACCGAGACCTTTTGCAGCCCAACCCAGGTGCGTCTCGAGCACTTGGCCGACGTTCATCCGCGACGGCACGCCGAGCGGATTGAGCACGATGTCGACCGGCTCGCCGCGTTCGTCGAACGGCATGTCTTCGATCGGCATGATCACCGAGATCACGCCTTTGTTGCCGTGACGGCCGGCCATCTTGTCGCCGGGTTGAATGCGCCGCTTGATCGCAAGGTAAACCTTCACGATCTTCAGCACGCCCGGGGCCAGGTCGTCGCCGCTCTCGAGCTTCTGCTTCTTGTCGGCGTAGTGGGCGTCGAGCTTCTCGCGGCGCGCCTTCAACTGCGCCTCCGCTTTTTCGAGCTGCTCGTTCAACGCGTCTTCCGACATCCGGATGCGGAACCAGTCGTCGCCGCGCACGAGCGAATCGAGATACTCGTTCGTAATCGCGCCGCCCTTCGCCATCTCCGGCGCGCTCGCCGCTTTCTTGCCGACCAGCGCTTGGCGCAGACGTTGATACGTCGCGAGTTCGACGATGCGGTATTCGTCGTCGAGGTCCTTGCGGATCCGCGCGAGCTCCGACCGTTCGATGTCCTTCGCCCGCTGATCTTTTTCAACGCCGTCGCGCGTGAAGACCTGCACGTCGATGACGGTCCCTTTCACGCTCGTGGGAACGCGCAGCGACGTGTCCTTCACGTCGGACGCCTTCTCGCCGAAGATGGCGCGTAGCAGCTTTTCCTCCGGCGTCAGTTGCGTCTCCCCTTTCGGGGTGACTTTGCCGACGAGGATGTCGCCCGACTTCACTTCGGCGCCGATGTAGACGATACCGGATTCGTCGAGTTTGGCGAGCGCCGATTCGCCGACGTTCGGGATGTCGCAGGTGATCTCTTCCGGACCGAGCTTCGTGTCGCGCGCGATGCACGTGAGTTCCTGAATGTGGATGCTCGTGAAGCGGTCTTCTTGCACGACGCGCTCCGACACCAGGATCGAGTCTTCGAAGTTGTATCCGTTCCACGGCATGAACGCGATGCGCATGTTTTGGCCGAGCGCCAGTTCGCCCATGTCGATCGACGGACCGTCGGCGAGGATGTCGCCGCGTGAAATCACGTCACCCTTCTTGACGAGCGGACGCTGGTTGATGCACGTGTTCTGGTTCGAACGCATGAACTTCGTCAGGTTGTAGATGTCGACTCCGGCCTCGCCCGCATCGGTCTCGCGATCCGCCACACGCACGACGATGCGCGCCGCATCGACGCTGTCCACCATGCCACCACGAAGCGCAATCACGCAGACACCGGAATCGCGTGCGACGTGACGTTCCATCCCGGTGCCGACGAGCGGCTTCTCGGTACGGATCGTCGGCACGCCTTGGCGTTGCATGTTCGAACCCATCAGCGCGCGGTTCGCGTCATCGTGTTCGAGGAACGGAATCAACGCCGCCGCGACCGAGACGACTTGTTTGGGCGACACGTCCATGTAGTTGACGTTCTCAGGTGTCGACTTCTCGAACTCGTTCTGGTGACGAACGTCGACCAGATCGCCGACGAATTGACCCTTCGCGTCGATCTTCGAACTCGCTTGCGCGATCACGTACTCGGCTTCGTCGATCGCCGACAAGTATTCGATCTCATTGGTGACCTTGCCGTTCACCACTTTGCGATACGGCGTCTCGAGGAAGCCGTATTCGTTGGTACGCGCGTACGTCGCGAGGCTGTTGATCAAGCCGATGTTCGGACCTTCCGGCGTTTCGATCGGGCAGACGCGACCGTAGTGCGTCGGATGCACGTCGCGCACTTCGAATCCTGCGCGCTCGCGCGTGAGGCCGCCCGGTCCGAGCGCCGAGACGCGCCGCTTGTGCGTCACTTCCGACAGCGGGTTGTTTTGATCCATGAACTGCGACAGTTGGCTGGAGCCGAAGAACTCCTTGATCGCGGCCGCCACCGGCTTCGCGTTGATCATGTCTTGCGGCATCAGGCCTTCGCTCTCGGCGAGCGACAGCCGCTCCTTCACCGCGCGTTCGACGCGGATCAAACCGACGCGGAATTGGTTTTCCGCCATCTCGCCAACCGAACGCACGCGGCGGTTACCGAGGTGGTCGATGTCGTCGACGGTGCCTTTGCCGTTACGGATGTCGATCAACGTCTTCAGCACGTCGATGATGTCCCTTGCGTCGAGCACGCCGGACCCGCCGATCTCCTCGCGGCCGAGGCGGCGGTTGAATTTCATCCGACCGACCGCCGACAGATCGTAGCGTTCCGGCGTGAAGAACAGGTTATTGAACAGGTTCTCCGCCGCTTCCTTCGTCGGCGGTTCGCCGGGACGCATCATGCGGTAGATCTCGACCAACGCCTCCAACCGGTTGCGCGTCGCGTCGATGCGCAACGTGTCGGAGATGTACGGGCCGCAATCGAGTTCGTTCGTGTAGATCGTCTCGATCGTCGCGACGCCCGCGTCGAGCAGCTTGTTCAAGACTTCGTCACTGATGACGGTGTTGCACGGGATCAAGATCTCGCCGGTGTCCTGATTGACAATGTCGCGCGCGATGACGCGATCCATCAGGTATTCGCGGGGCACATCGAGCCGGCGCAAACCCGATTTCTCGAGCAAGCGCACGTGGCGTGCGGTGATGCGGCGACCGACCTCGACGATCGTCTCACCTTTCTTGTCCTTGATCTCGAACGACGCGACGTCGCCGCGCATCCGCTCCGGAATCAGATCTATCGAGAAGCCGTCGCGCTTGACGTGGAACTGGTTCGTCTCGAAAAACATCTCGAGCATTTGCTCGGACGAGAAATCGAGCGCGCGCAGCAGCACCGTCGCTGGTAGTTTGCGGCGACGGTCGATTCGGACGAACACGCAGTCTTTCGGGTCAAATTCGAAGTCGAGCCACGAGCCGCGGTACGGAATCACGCGGCCGTTGTACAGTAGCTTGCCTGACGAGTGCGTCTTGCCGCGGTCGTGGTCGTAGAACACGCCCGGCGAGCGGTGCAGTTGGGACACCACCACGCGCTCCGTGCCGTTGATGACGAACGTACCGTTCTGAGTCATCAACGGAATTTCGCCCATGTAGACTTCTTGCTCTTTGACGTCCTTGACCGACTTCGACGCCGATTCGCGGTCGTAAATGATCAAGCGCACGCGCACACGCAACGGCGCCGCGTACGTGATGCCTCGCGACACGCATTCCTTGACGTCGAACACCGGCTCGCCCAGGCGATAGTCGACGTACTCGAGCGCTGCGTTGCCCGAATAGCTGACGATCGGGAACACCGAACGAAACGCGGCATGCAAGCCGGCATCGGCCCGATTCTCGGGATCGCCGTTCAGCTGCAGGAATTTGTTGTAGGAGTCGATTTGGATCGAGAGCAGATACGGAATCTCCATGATTTCGGGCAACTTGCCGAAATCCTTTCGGATCCGCTTTTTCTCAGTGAAGCTATACGCCATTCGAATCTCCTTACTTACTCACCACAAGTTCGCCAACTGCCTACGCACCAAAACACCAACGCATTCATCGAGTCGCGCCCAACGAAAAATGGCCGGCACGACGCGACCGTCCGGTCGCATCGCCAGCCTCACGATCGAGCGCGCCGCCGGATCGAAGCTCAAGTCGTTACTTGAACTCGACCGTGGCGCCAGCTTCTACGAGCTGCTTCTTGATCTCTTCTGCCTCTGCCTTGCTCACGCCTTCTTTCACCGTCGACGGGGCGCCATCGACGAGATCCTTGGCTTCCTTCAAACCGAGACCGGTGACGGTCCGCACGGCCTTGATGACGTTGACTTTCTTGTCACCGACCGCCGCGAGGATTACGTTGAACTCGGTCTTCTCCTCGGCCACCGCTGCCGTACCGGCGCCTGCCGCCGCAACCGGCGCCGCCGCAACCGCGGCTGCGGCCGATACGCCGAACTTCTGCTCCATCGCTTGAACGAGTTCGACGACTTGCATAACGCTCATGTCTGCGATCGCGTTCAAGATATCGTCTTTCGACAATGCCATTTTCCAAATCTCCTAAGACTGTTCTTCGACCGTGGTTTCGAGTGAATGATTCAGCCTGCTGCCTGCTTCTGGTCCCGGATGGCCGCCAACGTGCGAACCAGCTTCCCGGGGACTTCGTTCAACGTGCGCGCGAGCTTCACGATCGGTGCTTGCATCACCGCCATCAGAAGCGCGAGCGCTTCGTCACGCGTCGGCAATGTCGCAACGCGATCGAGCTGATCGGCGCCCATCAACACGCCGCCGATCGAAACCGCCTTCACTTCGAGCTTCTCGAAGTTCTTTGCGTATTCCTTCAGCAAGCGTGCCGCTGCGCCAGGGTCTTCTTGAGAAAACGCCACGAGCGTCGGACCGACGAGTGCCTCTTTGAGGCACGCATAGTCCGTTCCCTCGACGGCCCGCCTCGCCAACGTATTGCGGATGACCCTGAGATACACGCCGGACGCGCGCGCCTTCGAGCGCAACTCCGTCAATTGGCTCACCGTCAAACCGCGATAGTCGGCCAACACGGCAGACAACGCTTTCTCAGCAGCTGCATTCACCTCGGCAACGATCATCTGCTTTTGCTCGAGTTTCAGTGCCACTGATGCTCTCCTGGATAACGCCGGTTGCCCGGCGACCTCTTCTCGTCGAACCGTTGGAGCACAGCTCTTCCCGGTTCGTCTGCACGGCGAGATGAGATCTCCTCACCGCCTGCGTGGGCCTTTTCGAATTAAGTCGATCTCGGCAAGCCGACATCGACGCCCACGGTCTTTGACGGACCACGGCGTCTCGCAACGCAGTGGCACCCTCAAAACAGTTCAACCCTCCAACGAGGCTTGATCGATCGTCACGCCCGGACCCATCGTCGTCGACAGCGTGACCTTCTTCAGATAGATGCCTTTTGCAGACGCCGGTTTGGCCTTGCGCAAATCGGCAAGCAGCGCCTCCAAGTTTTCCTTGATCTCCTTCGGACCGAACCCGACCTTGCCGACGCTGCCGTGCACGATCCCGGCCTTGTCCGCGCGAAACTGAATCTGGCCCGACTTCGCGTTGCGGACCGCAGTCTCGACATCGGGTGTGACCGTGCCGGTCTTCGGGTTCGGCATCAGCCCGCGCGGACCGAGCACCTTTCCGAGTTGGCCCACAACGCGCATTGCGTCCGGCGTCGCGATCACCACGTCGAAATCCAATTCGCCGCCCTTGACCTTCTCGGCGAGATCCTCGAAGCCGACGACGTCAGCCCCGGCCGCGCGTGCCTTGTCGGCATTCGCACCCTGCGCAAAAACTGCAACCCGCGTGGTCTTCCCAGTGCCGTGCGGCAACGTCGTCGCACCGCGAACTGCTTGGTCCGACTTGCGCGGATCGACTCCTAGATTCACGGCGACGTCGATCGATTCCTTGAATTTCGTCTTCGCGACGTCGTTCAGGAGATTCACCGCTTCATCAATCGGATATAGCTTGGCGCGATCGAGTTTCGACGCGATCGCTTGCATGCGCTTCGAGAGCTTCGCCATCTCAGAGACCCTCCACTTCGATGCCGGCGCTGCGCGCGCTGCCGGCGATCGTTCGCACCGCGGCTTCGAGCCCGGCCGCCGTCAGGTCCGGCATCTTCAGCTTCGCGATCTCTTCGACCTGCGCACGCGTCACCTTACCGACCTTGTTGGCGTTCGGAGTCGAACTACCTTTCTCGATCTTCGCCGCTTTGCGCAGCAGCACCGCCGCCGGCGGAGTCTTCTTGATGAACGTGAAGCTCCGATCGCTGTACACGGTGATCACCACCGGCACCGGCATACCTTGTTCCATGTCCTGCGTGTCGGCGTTAAACGCCTTGCAGAACTCCATGATGTTGACGCCATGCTGACCGAGCGCGGGGCCGACCGGCGGGCTCGGATTCGCCTTGCCGGCCGGGACCTGCAATCGGATGTATGCCTGGACCTTTTTTGCCATTGCTCTCTCCGTTATATGGGTTCAAACGTGCGTCGACGCGCGACTGCACTCCCCGAAGCGCCAACTCGCGCCGGCGCGCTTTCTATCCCTTCTCGACCTGTGCGAAGTCGAGTTCGACCGGCGTCGAGCGGCCGAAGATCGTGACACCGACGACGAGACGACTCTTTTCGTAGTTCACCGACTCGACAACGCCGTTGAAGTCGTTGAACGGCCCGTCCGTAACCCGCACCAGTTCACCTGGCTCGTAGATGGTCTTCGGCGTCGCCTTGTCGCCACCGGATTCGACGCGATCGAGGATCGCCTTTGCTTCACTCTCGGTCAGCGGAGCCGGCCGATCGGCTTTGCCGCCAATGAACCCCATGACCCGCGGGGTTTCTTTGACCAGGTGCCACGTCTCATCGTTCAACTCCATCTCGACGAGCACGTAGCCCGGGAAGAACTTTCGTTCGCTGCGACGCTTTTGACCCGCGCGCATCTCGACGACCTCTTCGGTCGGCACCAGCACTTGGCCGAAGTACTCCTCGAGCTTCGACAACCCGATTCGCTCTTTCAGCGCCCGTGCCACGTTCTTCTCGAAGCCCGAGTACGCGTGCACTACGTACCAACGTTTCGCCATCGCGCTACCCGATCACCGTGGAAACGACCCAACTCAGCAGCGAGTCGAGCCCCCACAAAACCAATGAAAAAACCAACACCAACATCACCACGATGAACGTCGTCTGCGTCGTTTCCTGGCGGGTTGGCCAGACGACACGGCGAATCTCGACTCGAGATTCCTTGATCAAAGTCCACAGCGCCTTGCCCTGGTTCGTCTGAAAGGACAGCAGTCCCGCAACTGCCGCCAACGCAAGCAACGCCAATACCCGGAACAGCAGCGATTGGTCCTGGTAATACCAATTGCCGAACACGCCGCCCGCGACGATGAGCGTCACGACTGACCACACGAGCCAATCCGTGATCGATTGGCTTTGGCCCGATTCGGTATGGGTACTCACCTAATGTGAATCCTTTCGTACGACCTGAATGGCAGGCCAGGAGGGAATCGAACCCCCAACCTGCGGTTTTGGAGACCGCTGCTCTGCCAATTGAGCTACTGGCCTTCGGCTCTTCGTTCCTTTTATCTATCTTTATCTATCTGCTACTCGATGATTTTGACGACGACGCCTTTACCGACGGTGCGGCCGCCTTCGCGGAACGAGAAGCGCAAGCCTTCGTCCATCGCGATCGGGTTGATCAAC
>Ga0335084_10002530_pt1 | contig 17663 bp, 8 predicted proteins | sample Lox_Sample_44_FD_206721 | JGI IMG/M metagenome (GOLD analysis project Ga0335084, IMG submission 206721) | Soil microbial communities from Loxahatchee National Wildlife Refuge, Florida, United States - Lox_Sample_4.4 | ecosystem: Environmental > Terrestrial > Soil > Wetlands | place: USA: Florida... | reverse complement strand
GCGGCTGAGCGAGCAGGTCGCATAGATCAGCATTCCACCCGGACGAACCTGGCGGATGCAACCAGTCAGCAGCTGCTGCTGGCGCCGGCCGTGCGCCGCGACCTCGGCGGCGGTGGTGCACCATTTCAGATGAGGGGCGCGCCGCCAGGTGCCGCTGCCGCTGCACGGGGCGTCCACCAGCACGCCGTCGTAGTCTCCGCCCGACGGCAGCCGGTCCAGCACATGGATGGTCGTGAGACCGCCGCGCCGGGCCCGTTGGCGGAGTTCCGCCAACGCCTCGGGCCGCACATCGAAGGCATCCACGGCTGCCGCCGGTCCGAGCAGGCGGGCCAGCTGCAGGCTCTTGCCGCCCGCCCCGGCGCAGGCGTCCAGCCAGCGGCCGCCGCGCGCGATCTCCGCGCTGGCGAGCACGAGTTGCGACCCCAGGTCCTGCACTTCGAGGAGGCCGTCGCGGTAGGCCGCGCTGGCGGTCAGATCGGCGTCAGCCAGGACTTCGCAGGCTTCGGGGCAGATCTCCGATTGGCGCCAGGCCCAGCCCCGGCTGAAGAACTCGGCCCGCACCGCGGCCGGATCGTCGGTCTGCAGCCGGATCCAGAGCGGCGCGCGCGCATGCAGCGCCTCCAGGTTCGGGGACAGAAAGGCCTCCGGACAATGGTGGCGGAACCAGGCGGGCAGGAGCTCTCGCCTGACGCCGAGGTGCTGCGCGCGCTCCCCGATGGTCGGTGGCAGCGGCGGCCAAGCCGCCACGAGGGCTTCGCGATAATCGCGGGTCGCCGGCGCGTCGGCCGCCAGCCACGCCACCGCCGGCAGGGCTGCCGCTTCGGCGCGGGCCGTGATCTCGTCGACCCACGGGAGGTAGCGCACCGCGGTGTAGAGCAGTTCGCGATAGAGGCGGCGATCGCGGGCGCCGAATTCGGGGCGGCGCAGGGCAGCCTGGATGCGCGCGGGCAGGGCGCGGTCCGTCCGCAGGTGCGGACGCAGGCTTCGCCACAAGCGGAGGAAGACCTGCTGCTGATTGTGGGCGATGGCCGGTTTCAATCTGGTGGTGGCGCCGCGCGCGGGACCCATCCCGGTCAGAACCGGACCAGGTCGACCACCGCGTTGACGCCGAAGCCGCTCTCGCGCTGGCGCCCCTGGTACCAGGAGACCTCATAGCGGATGTTCCAAGTGTTGCCGAGGTTCTGGCCGAGGCCGAGGGAGAGTTCGTCCCAACGCGCGGCGCGCGCGTCGTACCGCACCCGGGCAAAACCGCGCCACACCTCGTTCAGGCGGTGATCATATTCGGCGTAATATTGCTCGAGCTGGTCCGCGAGGTAATTGGTCGACAGGCGCAGGGTCCACCAATCGCGGTCCGCGAATTCGAGCCCGGTGATGAGTTCCCGCAGGGTGAAGCGCTGGGGAGCGAGCCGCTGCAGCAGGTTGAAGCGCAGCCAGGAGGCGGGCGTGACGGCGAGTTCCGTGTAGAGGTCGGACCACCGCCGCTGGCCCGGCTGCGTGGCGAAGCTCAGGTCGGCCGCCAGGTTCAGGGCGACCAGGTCGCGCGAGCCGTAGGAGGAATCGCGGGTCTGCAGGACGTTTTCGAGGCCGACGCGCAGCGTGTTGATCCCGTGCAACTGGTCGAGGTTCCGGACCGCGCCCAGGCCCAGCGGATCGAGATAGGTGGAGAACACCTGGCGGTCGATGGGGGGGATGTAGGGCTGGCCGCGGTCCGCCTCGGGCACGTAGCGATAGGAGAGCGTGGGGGTGAGGAGGTGGCGCAGCCCGTCGATCTGCCACAGGTCGTTGTGGTAATCGAAGACGCCGCTAGTCCGCAGCGCCGCATCGACGCCGATCTCGCCGAGCCAGCGCGTGTAGTCGGCGCGCCCGCCGGTGGCCTTGGCGTAGTAGGTCAGCCGGCCGCCGGCGACCGGCGTGATGGTGAGCCAGTCGGTGGGCGCGATCGGGCGTTCGAGCGCGTAGTAGGCGTCCAGCCGGTCGCTGCGGAGCGTGGGGCCCGCCAGCAGCGCGTCCTCCCGCAGCGCGGCGTAGCTGCTGTTGAACCGCTCGTAGATGCCGCCGCCGATCGGCAGCGGCTGCAGATCGAAGCGCACCTCGGGCAGCCGCTGCTGCACGATCTCGAAATTGTTCGGCGCCAGCCGCGAGAAGAGGTCGATCGAGTAATTGCCGCCGGTGTACACGGCCTCGAAAAACGAGTCGGGCTGCTGGACGGGATAGAACTGTGTCGGATGAAAGTCGCGCATCACCTCCGAGTCCCGCCACCAGGAGAAACGGCCGATCAGCGTCAGGCGGTCGCCGACGGTCTGCCAGTGGCGCCACTCGACATAGCCCCGATCCTCGGGCACGGGCCGGCCAAGCAGGTCCGTCTTCTTGTCGCCGTGATCGTTGATGAAACCCGAACGGAAGCTGCCCGCAATCTCCGAGCCGCCATCTTGATACTCATAGTGCCCCGAGGGGCCGAAGAGGACGCCGCGCGCGGTGTACTCGCCGACATCGCCGCCCAGGCTGAAGGACGGCCACACCGGCACGTGCAGGCTGAGATCGAGGTAGGCGCCGAGATTGCGGCGGTAGCCGACGCGGGTCGTCACGTAGGAGACGGGCGGTGCGTCGAAGGGACGATCAAAGCTGGGCAGCGCGATCAGCTGGTGATCGCCCAGGCCCAGGTGGCCGCGGACGCCGGCGATCCGCCGGCCCGGCTCGTAGACCAGCTGCGAAGCGGAGAGGGTTGGGGCCAGGCCGCCGGGCTCGCTGAAGGTGACGACCGCGCCGGTGAGCGTCATCCGCTGGCGCGTGCCGGCAGCCGTGGCGGCGGTGATGTAGAACGGCGGTTCCCCCGCCCGTACGCCGACCAGCGCGAAGGTCCCCGTGGCGAGGTCATAGGAGCCGCTCGTGGCGAGCACCCGCTCCGCCCCGGACGTGATGGTGAAATGGCCCTTTCCCGTGACGAGATTCCGGCTCTGGTTGTAGCGGAGTTCATCCGCGACCAGGAGGGTGGGGCCGTATTCGATGCGCGGATGACCCTTCAGCACCGCCTCTCCCGTGATGATGTCAAAGGAGGTGTCGTCCGCCTTGACCACGGGCACAAGCGGGGTGACCTGGGCGGCGAGTGGGCCGGAGGCAAGGAGAAGCAGGACGAGGCAGGCGGAGGGTCCGCGGAGCACGGCGGGAGGGATACGGGCACCTGAATGGACAGGCAAGCCTCGACCGGGTTGCACGCTGGCGGGCTCGTCCGGACGATGCGCGGGCCCGGATCCTGCCGCGATCCCGGCGCTCGCCGCGGCGGCGCTCAGCGACTCGAACCGGCGGCCGGCTGCCGGGACCGGGCCAGATCCAGCATGCGCCGTGCCGAGGGATCATCGGGTCGCAGCCGCAGGACCTCCTCATACTCGGCGATCGCCTCGTCGGTCCTTCCGCATTGGAGCAGGGCGGTGCCCAAGGAAAAGTGCGCCGGCGCGAAGTCCGGCTTGATGCGCAGGGCTTCCTTGATGCTGAGGATTCCTTCGGAGATCCGGCCGGTCCGGCAGAAGAGCATGCCGAGATTGTTGCGCGCCTCGGCCAGATCCGGCTGGAGCCGCACGGCCTCCTCGAACTGGTGGATCGCATCCGGAATCTGCCCGGCCTGCGCCAGGGCGTTGCCCAGGTTGAAGCGTGCCCGCGCGAAATCCGGCCGGAGGCGCAGCGCTTCGGTGATTTTCGCCACGCCCTCCTCGTTCCGTCCCTGCTGGCACAGGAGCGCGCCGAGATTGTTGGCGGCCTCCGCAAAATCCGGCTGAAGCCGCAGCGCCGTTTCGTAGTGGCGGATCGCTTCGGTGACCCGCTCGAGCTGCACCAGGGCCAATCCGAGATTGTAGTGGGCCCGGGCGAAATCCGGCTGAATCGCAAGGGCGGCTTCATACTCCCGCGCCGCCTCCACCGTCTGGCCGGTCCGGAACAAGGCGTCGCCAAGATTGTCGTGGGCCTCGGCGTTGTCGGGATTGATCCGCAGCGCCGCCTGATAGTGCGCGATCGCCGCGGGGAGGCTCCCGGCATGATCCAGGAGGACGGCAAGATGGTACTGCGCGCGCACGAAATCCGGCTTGATCTTGAGCGCGGCCCCGTAGTGCTCGATCGCTTCCGGAATCCGCCCGGAGCGCGCCAGGGCTTCCGCCAAGTCGTAGTGCGTCCCGGCGAGGTCGGGCCGAATCCTCAGCGCGGCCTGATATTGCTCGATCGCCTCCGGAAGGCGCCCGCTGTGATCGAGGGCGATGCCGAGGTTGTTGTGAGCCTCGGCGTTGTCGGGCTGGATCTGGAGCGCCGCCTGGAATTGCCCCATCGCCTCCGGAGTCCGTCCGGCCAGGCTCAGCGCCAGACCCAGATTGAGGCGCGCCGTCGCGTTGGCGGGCCGCTTCGCCACGGCGTCGCCCCACAGGGCGAGTTCGCTGCGATAATCCTTGTTGCGCTGCGCGGTCAGCACTCCCAATCCCACGACGAGCGCCATGGTCACCCGCCACCAGTGCCTGCCCGTCCAGGCCCGGAGGGCGGCCACCCCGGCGACGACGATCGCCGCCAGCGGCAGATACACGCGGTGTTCGACGATCATCTGGGTCGTGCCGGGCATCACGCTCGTCGGGGCCAGGATCGCGAAGAACCAGGCGCCCACGAAGCCCGGCACCGGCCGCCGCCACAGCGCGAGCAGGGTGGCGGCCGCGAGCAGAATCAAGACCACGGCGTAGGGCGCCACCTCGCCGACGCGGTGAACCCAGTGGGTGCCGTAGTCGATGACCAGCGGATGAGGCCAGAGCGCGAGCCACAGGTACCGGGTGACGGCCTCGGCCTGCGTCAGCCAGTAGGCCGGCGGCGCCACGCCGACATTGAACCCGGCCGATCCCCCGCGATTCCAACCCGTTCCCGCCACCAACCACGACAACGGCAGCCACGTGGCACCCAGCGCCAGGTACCACCCGCGGCGCTGGCGCCAGGCGGCGCGAAACGAGCCGGCCAGAAACGTGCGATCGTAAAGCAGCACCACCACGGGGGCGGTCACCATCACTTCCTTGCTGGCCATGCCGAGGACGCAGCAGAGGATCGAAAGGGCGTACCAGAGCAGGGGACGAGAGGAACCCGGACCACGGGACCAGGGACCACGGCCTACGAAACCTGCGTGCTCGGCGTCCGTTTGGTCAGGGGTCAGTGGTCGTGTGGTCCCTTCGACGGCGCGGATGAAACAGTACAGGGTCAGCAGGTAGAAGAGTCCCATCAGCGATTCGACCCGCTGGACAATGTAGGTCACGGCCTCGGTCTGCACTGGATGCACAACCCAAAGCGCCGCCGCGGCCAGGGCCAGCGGCAGGGCATCCCGGCCGAGCCGCTCCCGCAAGGGCGGGAGCTGAAGGGTGCGCCGGACAACGCCGAACAGCGTCAGACCGCCCAGGATATGAATCAGCAGGTTGAGCGCGTGGTAGCTCCAGACATCGGTTCCGCTGAATGCATAATTGATCGCGAGCGTGAAATTGGGCACCGGCCGGCCGTTGACCGTGGAATCCGACACGGCCGGCCCCAATGCCCGCCAGGCCGTGCCCAGCTGCCGAATGGTGGAATTACCCAGGACTGCCGGTCCATCATCAAAGACAAACGGGGCGCGGAAGCAGTTGTGATAGACCGCCAAGGCCGACAGCGCGATGGCCGCGGCGGCCGTGATGGTCTGGCTTCGAGCGGTCAGCTGCGGCCAAGTCATCGTGACAACCGGCAGTTCCGTGCCGACTCGGTGCACCGGCGGCGCCGCGCGTGGTGGGTCCGATTCCTGCGAGCCCTGATCATCCGGGATTGTTCTGGATGTTTTCTGACCCCCGGGCCGCCGCAGGCAATCCCAATAGGGGCGCGCACCCACCGCCGTCCGCCGGAAGCTGCCGCAACGGCGGGACCGCGATTACGGATCCTGCGCCCTGGTCCGATGCAGGCGCATGAGCAGGTCCTTGCTCTGCACCGAGTCGCCGACCGCGCAGAGAACCTCATCCACCACACCGTTCAGCGGGGCGTAGACCGTCGTCTGCATCTTCATGGCCTCGAGCGTGAGCAGCTTGTCCCCCTTGGCCACCCGCGCGCCGACGCTCACCACCAGCGTGGAAATCATGCCGGGGATGGGGGCGCCGATCTGCAGCGGATCCGCCGGGTCCGCCTTGGCACGGGGCTTCGCCCTGGATTGCACCGACGCGTCGAGGATCACGGTCTCGCGGGGACGGCCGTTGAGCTCGAAGAGGATGGTCCGGTAGCCGTCCTTGTCGGGCTCGCCCACGTGAATGAGCTTCACGAACAGGGTCTTGCCGGGCTCGATATCGACGGAGATCTCCTCGCCCGGCCGGAGGCCGTAGAAGAAGCTGCTGGTCGGCAGCATCGTCACTTCCTCGTAGGTGCGCTGGAACCGGGCAAATTCCGCGTACACTTCCGGGTACATGAGGTGGCAGAAGAGGTCGGCGTCGGTCACCTCCCGCTTGTGCTTCTCGCCCAGCTGGACTTTTTCGTGCTCGAGATTGACGGGGGGCAGTCCGGCGCCGGGCCGGCCGCGCCGCGGCGCGCGCTTGCCGAGCACCACTTTCTGCAACCGCCGCGGCCAGCCGCCGGGCGGCTGGCCGAGACCGCCGGCGAGCATGTCGACCACGGAGGCCGGGAACGAGGTACCGGGCTCAAGATTCAGCACGTCGGCCGGCTTGATGCCGCGCGAGATGAGGAAGAGGGTCATATCGCCGACCACCTTCGAGGACGGCGTGACCTTGACGATGTCGCCGAAGAGCTGGTTGACCTCGGCATAGGTGCGCATGATCTCGGGCCAGCGGGGGCCGAGCCCCATCGCCCGGGCCTGTTCGATGAGATTGGTGTATTGCCCGCCGGGCATCTCGTGCAGGTAGACCTCGGCACTGCCGGCGCGCGGGCTCGAATCAAAGGGGGCGTACAGGTCGCGGACGGCCTCCCAATAGCGGGAGAACTCGTTGAGCGCGTCGAGATCCAGCCCGGTGTCGCGCGGGGTGTGCTGGAGGGCGGCGACAAGCGAGTTGAGATTGGGCTGGCTGGTCGAACCCGACATCGCGGCCAGCGCGAGATCGACGATGTCGACGCGGGCGTCGCTCGCGGCGAGCACCGACGCGGCCGCGACGCCGCTGGTGTCGTGAGTGTGGAAATGGATCGGGAGGCCGACCTCCTGTTTGAGCGCACGGATCAGCTTGCCGGCGGCGTAGGGGCGGCACAGGCCGGCCATGTCCTTGATGGCGAGCAGATGCACCCCAAGCCTTTCCAGCTGCTTCGCGAGCTTCACGTAGTAGGTGAGCCCGTATTTGTCCCGCCGGGGATCCAGCAGGTCGCCGGTATAGCAGATGGCGGCCTCGCAGAGGGCATCGGTCGCCAGCACCGCGTCGAGCGCCACCCGCATATTCGGGAGGTAATTGAGCGAGTCGAAAACGCGGAAGACGTCGATGCCGGTGGCGGCGGCATGGCGCACGAAGCCGGTGATCACGTTGTCGGGATAGTAGCTGTAGCCGACGCCGTTGGCGCCGCGCAGCAGCATCTGGAAGCACACATTGGGGATGCGTTCCCGCAGCAGGGCGAGGCGCTGGTAGGGATCCTCGTGGAGGAAGCGCATCGCGGTGTCGAAGGTGGCGCCGCCCCAGCATTCGAGACTAAAGAGGCCGGAGGCGCGGCGGGCAAGGGCGTCGGCCACCGCGAGCATGTCATAGGTGCGCACGCGGGCGGCGAGGAGCGACTGGTGCGCGTCGCGGAACGTCGTGTCGGTGACGAGCAGGCGCTTTTGCGCGAGGATCCACTGGGCGAACCGCCGCGGTCCGTGCCGGCGGAGCAGGTCGCGGGTGCCGGGCGGCGGCGGGCTGCGCCGGTCGTAGTCGGGCGCGGGCGGCGGCGCGGGCACTGCCGCCAGCCGGTGGCCCTTGACCTGCGGGTTGCCGTTGACGATGACATCGCCGAGATAGGCGAGGAGCTTGGTGGCGCGGTCGCGCCGCCGTTTGAACTCGAAAAGGGCGGGGGTGGTGTCGAGCAGGTTGGTCGTGGCCTCGCCGGCGCGGAACGGCGGGTGGTGGATGACGTTCTCGAGGAACTGGATGTTGGTCTTGACGCCGCGGATGCGGAATTCGCGCAGGGCGCGGTCCATGCGCTGCAGCGCGATCTCGAATTTCGGTCCGTAGGCGGTGACCTTGACCAGGAGGGAGTCGTAGAACGGCGTGATGACGCTGCCGGTGTCGCCCATGGCGCCATCCAGCCGGATGCCGAGGCCGGCGGAGCTGCGGTAGCTGAGAATGCGGCCGTAATCAGGCGTGAACTTGTTGGCGGGGTCCTCGGTGGTGACGCGGCACTGCACGGCGTAGCCGATGCGCGGCATGGCCTCCTGCCGGGGCAGGTCCAGCTCGGGTGCGAAGAGCGCGCAGCCCTGCGCGACCAGAATCTGCGAGCGCACGAGATCGACCCCCGTCACCATCTCGGTCACGGTGTGCTCGACCTGGATGCGCGGGTTCATCTCGATGAAGAACCACTCGCGCGGGTCGTCGGCATTGACGAGGAATTCGATGGTGCCCGCGTTGTCGTAGCGGATTTCGCGGGCGATGCGGACGGCGGCGTCGCACAGCGCGGCGCGCACCTCGGCGGGGAGGCCGAGCGCGGGCGCGACCTCGATTACCTTTTGGTGGCGGCGCTGGACGGAGCAGTCGCGCTCATGGAGGTGGAGGACGTTGCCGTGGCGGTCGCCGAGAATCTGGACCTCGATGTGGCGGGCGCGCGGGAGATAGCGCTCAAGGAAGACGGCGGAATTGCCGAACGCGTTGCCGGCTTCGGTCTGCGCCTCCTCCAGTTTGGCGTGGAGCTCAGCCCCGGCCGTGACCACGCGCATGCCGCGGCCGCCGCCGCCAAAGGCGGCTTTGATGATGAGCGGGAAGCCGATCTCGTGCGCCTGGCGCGCGGCCGCGACCGGATCGGTCACCGGCTCCGGCGTGCCGGGCGGCACGGGCACGCCCAGCTTCTGGGCGAGCCGCCGGGCGGCGGTCTTGTCGCCCATGAGATCCAACAGCTCGGGACGGGGCCCGACAAAGGTGATGCCCACCGTGGCGCAGGCGCGGGCGAACTCGGCATTTTCCGACAGGAAACCGTAACCGGGGTGGATCAGGTCCACGCCCTTCTCCCGGGCCAGCGCGACGATGCCCTCAATATCGAGGTAGGCGGCCACGGGGCCCTTTCCGCGACCAATGAGATAGGCTTCGTCCGCCTTGAAGCGGTGCACCCCGAGGCGGTCCTCCTGGGAGTAGAGCGCGACCGTGTGGAGGCCGAGCTCGGTGGCGGCGCGGAACACGCGGATGGCGATTTCGCTGCGATTCGCGACGAGGAGCTTCATCATTGGGTGCGCGGCAAGCGATGCAATGTCCCCCAAAACCGTGCGTCAACCTTTCTCAGGGGTGGAAGCCGGCCCCGCCCGGCGCGGCCCCCGGCGGGCGCAGAATGGCCTAGACCCGCGGCGCCGGGACCGCAGAATGCAGGGCCGAAGCGAATCCCGTGCCGTGGCCAAGATCTCCAAAGTCGAACTGAAATCCCTGCTCGAAGCCAGGCACAGCCAGCCGCACAGCCTGTTGGGAATGCATCCGGTGAAGCAGGGCCGCACCGAGGGCGTCGTGGTGCGGGCTCTCCTCCGGGCGGCCGCGGAGTGCGCGGTCATCGACGCCCGCGATGCCGCGGCGCTCATGGTGGGCGGCGCGCCGCGATGGCCCATGCGCCAGCTCGCTCCCGAGGGGTTCTTCGAGGTTCTTATCCCCGACCAGGCCCGGGTCTTCCCCTATCAGCTGCGGGTGAAGCTGCACAGCGGCGAAATCCGGCAGATCCACGATCCCTACGCGTTTCTGCCGACGGTAGGCGAGCAGGACCTCTATCTCTTCAACGAGGGCAACGAGCACCGCATCTACACGAAGCTGGGCGCGCACGTACGCACGGTGGACGGGGTCACCGGGGTGGCCTTTGCGGTGTGGGCGCCGACCGCCCGGCGGGTGTCGGTGGTGGGCAATTTCAACCATTGGGACGGCCGGTACCATCCCATGCGCTCGCTGGGCGCGTCGGGCGTGTGGGAGCTGTTTGTGCCGGGCTTGGGCGAGGGGGAGCTCTACAAGTTCGAGATTTGGGACCAGCGCGGGCAGATCCGGCTCAAGACGGACCCCTACGCGACGTATTACGAGCCGCCGCCGAACAACGCCGCCATCGTCTGCAACGTCCGGCAGCATCCGTGGAACGATGCCGGCTGGCTCGAACAGCGGGGCCTCGAGGCGGGCCGGCGCGACCGGCCGATCTCGGTCTACGAGGTGCACCTCGGCTCCTGGCGCCGCGTGGTGGAGGACGCCGAGCGGCCGCTGACCTACCGCGAACTGGCGCCGGCGCTCGCCGCTTACGCGAGTGAAATGGGCTACACCCACGTGGAGATTCTGCCGCTGGCGGAGCATCCGTTTGACGGCTCGTGGGGCTACCAGGTCACCGGCTTCTTCGCTCCGACCCACCGGTACGGGACGCCGGCGGATTTCGCCTGGTTCGTCGACCACCTGCACCAGCGGGGCATTGGCGTGATCCTTGACTGGGTGCCGGCGCACTTTCCGCGGGACAGCTTCGCGCTGGCGGAATTCGACGGCAGCCATCTCTATGAGCACGCGGATCCGCGCCAGGGCGCGCACCAGGACTGGGGCACGCTGATCTTCAACTATGGCCGCAACGAGGTGCGGTGCTTTCTTGTGGCGAGCGCGCTCGCCTGGTTCGACCGCTACCACATTGATGGCCTGCGGGTGGACGCGGTCGCCTCGATGCTCTACCTCGACTATTCCCGCAAGCCCGGCGAATGGGTGCCGAACAAGTACGGCGGCCGGGAGAACCTCGAGGCGATCGACTTTCTCCGGCGCACCAACGACCTGGTGCACCACTATTATCCCGGTGCGCTGATGATCGCCGAGGAGTCGACGGCGTTTGCCGGGGTCACCAAGCCCGCTGCGGACGGCGGCCTTGGCTTCGACCTCAAGTGGAACATGGGCTGGATGCACGACACGCTGCGGTATTTCTCCAAGGACCCGATCCACCGGAAGTGGCACCAGAACGACCTCACGTTTGGCATGCTCTACCAGTACGCCGAGAATTTCGTCAGCGTCTATTCGCACGACGAAGTCACGCACGGGAAGGCATCCCTGCTCTACAAGATGGGGGCGTGGCACATTCCCGAGAAGGCGGCCAACCTGCGGGCGCTCTACGGCTTCATGTGGGCTTGGCCGGGCAAGAAGCTGCTCTTCATGGGCAGCGACTTCGGCCAGGCGCACGAGTGGAACCACACCGCGAGCCTCGACTGGCACCTCTGCCAGTACCATGACCACGAGGGGCTGCGGCTGCTGGTGCGGGACCTGAATCGCCTCTACGCGGCCGAGCCCGTGCTCAGCAGCAACGATTTCAATCCGCAGGGGTTTCGCTGGATCGCCTGTCATGACGCCGACGCCAGCGTGATCGCCTGGCTCCGCCTGGATCCGTTCGAGCAGACCATCTTCGCCGCGGTGGGCCACTACACGCCGATCGTCCGATCGGACTATCGCGTCGGCGTGCCGCGCCGCGGATTCTGGAAGGAGGTCGTCAATACCAACAGCCAGTTCTATGGCGGCAGCGGTCTCGGCAACGATGGCGGGCGGACGACGGTGGATGAGCCGGCCGACGGCTTCAGCCAGTCGCTGGTGCTCACGCTGCCTCCACTCAGCACGACGATCTTCAAGTGGACCGCCGACGCGGCCGCCGGCCCGGCAGCTCCAGTCGGAAGCTGAAGCCATGCCGCCGGAAACCCAGCGTCGCGTAGAACCGGTGCGCGGCGCGGCGGTGGCGGCTGCTGGATAACGCGAGCTTGTAGCATCCCCGGGCGCGACAGCGCTGCCGGGCCCACTGCATCATCCGGCGGCCGATCCCGCGGCCCTGCCAGTCGCGGCGCACGACGACGTCCTCGATCACGCCGGACGGCGCGGCGAGGTGCGCGAGGTTGTCCATGATCAACAGGGCAAACGTTCCGACGATCTCCCCGCCGCTGCTGGCGACGTATAGGTCATAGTCCGGATAGGACCGCATGCGCGCGAGCACCCGGCGTGCCCGGCCGAGCGGGATGGTCGCGCGATCGCCCACTTCGCGATAGAGGGCCAGGACCGCGGGCAGATCCGCCGCGGCGGCCCGGCGAATGGCGACTGCCGCTTGGGCATGCACGGCCGCCCGGGGGGCGCGGAATCAGGGCCTCTTGCCCACGAGGCGGTAGGTCGCCATGAAGCCGCGGCTCTTGACGTCGATGTTGCCGCGCTCCTCGAGGATGAACTTGTCCTTGAGCAACGCGTAGGTGCTCGCCGACACCTGAATCATACCCGGCAGGCTGTGCGATTCCATCCGGCTCGCGACGTTGACGGTGTCGCCCCAGAGGTCGTAGGAGAATTTCCGGGTGCCGATGATGCCCGCGACCACCGGGCCGCTGTTGATCCCGATGCGGATGTCCAGCGTCAGGGAGTTCCGGCGGTTGAAATGATTCAGCACCTCGAGCATGTCCAGCGACATGAGGGCGCAGCGCTCGGCGTGCTCCGGGATGGCGGTGGGCACGCCGCCGACCACCATGTAGGAGTCGCCGATGGTCTTGATCTTCTCAAGCTCGTAGGTCTCGGCGAGCTTGTCGAAGCCGGAGAACAGGTCGTTGAGCAGCTGCACCGTGCGGCTGGGGGCGATGTTGGCGGAGAAGCTGGTGAATCCGACGATGTCGGCAAACACGACCGTCGCCTCCCGGAAGCTGTCGACGATGGTTCGCTCGCCCTGTTTGAGGCGGTCCGCAATGGCTTTGGGCAGGACATTCAACAGCAGGCGGTCGGATTTCGCGCGCTCGGCCTGCAGCTCGGAAAGGTAGGCCTGTTCCTGGTCGCGCAGCCGCTTTTTTTCGAGCGAGGCGTTGATGCGGGCGTGCAGGATGATCGAATTGAACGGCTTCGGGACGTAGTCCTCCGCCCCCGCCTCGATGCAGCGGACCGTGCTGTCCACCTCGTCGAGGGCGGTGAGCATGATGACCGGCAGATGGCGGAATTTGGGATCGGCCTTGATGAACTCGAGCGTGTGAAATCCGTTCAGCTCCGGCATGATGATGTCGAGCAGCACGAGGTCGAAGTCCCGCTGCTTGAGCAGATCGAGCGCGACGCGCCCGTTTTCCGCGGTCGTGACGTTGTACCCCGAGCGCTGGAGGCGGCGGGCCATCATCTCGCGGTTCATGGAATCGTCGTCCACGACCAGCAGGTTGCCGCTGTACTTGGCGCTGGCGGCGCCGATGAACTCGGCCGGCGCCGCCGGCTTGGCCGGCGCCGGCGGGGGGGCCAAGACCACGTGGAGCGGCGACGCGGCGTCGGCGGGGTTCGGGCTGATGTCGATCTTGACGGCGAACTCCTCGCTTTCGAAAAGCCGGTGGAGGTTATAGCCCGCCTGATTGATGCGTTTGAGGTCGCTGACCACGTCGGTCATGCCGGCCTCCGCCGCCTCGTCCTGGCAGAGCTCGGAAAAGCCGACGATGGCGTTCAGCGGTGCAAGCATGTCCCGCCGCATGCTGAGCAGGTCGATCTTGCCCGTCTCCATCTTCCACGGCGCGAGCGCGTCATTGAACAGCGCCAGGAGCTGCCCGCCGGCGGTGTGAATCTTCTTGATGTCGCGCAGCAGCCGCTCCGCCTTGAGGTCGTCGATCGATTCCATCAGCATCTCGCTGTAGCCGATGATCTGATTCAGCGGGGTGCGCAGGGCATGGCGCAGCTGGGTCAGCGTCTCAATATCGTTGGACTGCAGCGCCTGCAGGAAGGGGCTCAGCGTCCCTTGGGCGCTGACCGGCTGCTGGAGGCCGCCGCTGCCGCTGCTGCTGGGGTTGGGTTCGCTCATGGGGCGGGGGCGCGGGGCTGGTTGAGCAGGGCTTCGATCTTGCCGAGCAGGCGGGGCAACTCGACGGGTTTGGTGTCGTAATCGTTGCAGCCCGCCTGGAGGGCGTGATCCCGGTCGCTCGTCATGGCGTGGGCGGTGAGGGCGATGATGGGGATCGCGGCCGTGGCGGGATCCGCCTTGATCCGGCGGCTGGCCTCCCAGCCGTCGATCACCGGCAGGCTCATGTCCATCAGGATGAGGTCGGGTTTTTCCGCGAGCGCTCTTTCAACGCCCGCGCCACCGTCCACGGCGAGGACTGTCGTGTAGCCCCGGCGCTCAAGCCGCCGCGAGAGCATGTCCCGGTTCATTTCGTTGTCTTCCACGATAAGAATCTTGGCCATGGCAGGGTGGGGAAAGCCGATCGTCGCGGCGCCCTAGGGGGCGGGGGTCGCGCCCGGCGCGGTCTGGCGTTTCAGCATATGCTGATTGATGGCCTCGCGAACCTCCCGGAGCAAGTCTTCTCGGGCAAAGCGCCCCTTTTCAAAGATGCGCTCGACCTGGCCCTTGAGCACCTGCTGGGCGTCGACGTTGAGATCCAGCGAACTCACCACCACGACGGGAATCTTCGACCACTCGGGATGGGGCCGGATCTGCTTGAGGAATTCGAAGCCGTCCATCTCCGCCATCACCAGGTCCAGGACGATCATGTCGGGCATCACGCCGCCCTGAATGATCGCGAGCGCCTCCTTGCCGTTGCTCGCCTCCTTGACCGTGATGTTTTCCTTCTGGAGCATGCGCACGACCAGTTCGCGCGAGGGCGGATCGTCCTCGACCACGAGCACGGTGCCGTTCTGCTTCGGCGTCCGCTGCCGCTCGAGGATGGGCAGGAGCTTCTGTGCGTCGATGGGCTTGGTCAGATAATCGGCCGCTCCGAGCGCGAACCCCATCTCCTTGTCTTCAAGCATGGTCAGCAGGATGATGGGAATGTCCGCGAATTCCGGCATGGCCTTGAGCTGCGACAGTACCGACCAACCGTCCATGCCCGGCATGAGGATGTCGAGGATGACGATGTCGGGGTGGTACTCCCGGGCGATGCGCAGGCCCTCCTTGCCGTCCCGGGCCGTCCGGGTCGAATAGCCCTCGCGGGTGAGCATGTTGGTCAGCACGGCGTGCACCGCCTCGTCGTCGTCGATGACGAGCACGCGGCCCTTCGGCACGGGGGCCGGCTGGCTCTCTTTCTCGACAACGGCGTAGGGCGAGCGCGCGGGCTTGACGCGGGCGGGGACGCGCATCGTGAACGTGGAGCCGGCGCCGGCCTTGCTCTTGACCATGATGTCGCCGCCCATCATCTGCGCGAACTGCTTGGAGATCGCCAGGCCCAGGCCGGTGCCGCCGAATTTGCTGGAGGTGGAGGCGTCCGCCTGGGTGAAGGCCTTGAACAGCCGGCCCAACTGCTCCTCGGTCATGCCGATGCCGGTGTCGATGACGTGCATGACGACCCACACCTGGTTGTCGCTGATCTCGCGCTCGATCTTCAATTCGATGCGGCCGCTCTCGGTGAACTTGCTGGCGTTGCTCAGCAGATTGAGTAGGGTCTGGCGGATCTTGGTCGCGTCGCCATACATCGAGCCGATGGCGGGGGAGCAGTTCACGATCAGCTCGTTGTGGCGCTTCTCGATCAGGGGCATGATCGTGCTGGTGACCTCGTGGACGATCGTCTGCAGATCGAAGGTCTCGAGGTAGAGCTGCATCTTGCCGGCTTCGATCTTGGACAGGTCGAGGACGTCGTTGATCAGCCCCAGCAGGTGCCGGGCCGCGCTCAGAATCTTCTGGAGATCGTCGGCGGCTTCCTTCTCGCCCTTTTCAGTGGCATCCTCGTGCAACATCTCGCTGTAGCCGATGATGGCGTTCATCGGCGTGCGCAGCTCGTGGCTCATCTTCGCGAGAAACGCGCTCTTCGCCTGGTTGGCCTCCTTCGCGGCGGTGACAGCGCGCTCCAGTTCCGCGGTACGCTCGGCGACCTTCTGCTCCAGACCCTCGTTGATCTGGCGAAGGCTCTCCCGGGCGTCCTCGGCGCTCTTGCGCGCCACCTCCAGCTCGGCGTTGCGCTGCTGGATCGTCTGCACCATCAGATTGAAGGAACGGGTGAGCGTGCCGATCTCGTCGCTGCCGCGCTCCTTCACCCGCACGCGGTAATCCTGTCGCTCGGCAATCCGGCGCGCCGCGCCGGCCAGCTCCGTGATGGGGTCGGTCACGGCCCGCTGCAGCCGCCGGGCGACGACCATCGCGAGCAGGCAGGAGGCGAGGAAGATGATCACCGCGCCGCGCAAGGCGTCGCCGAATCGTTCCGACGCGAGCTTGGCCACATTTGCCTTCAGGTAGAGGTTGCCGATCACCCGTCCGTCCCGGTCGCGCAGGGGATGCAGCGTCACCACCAGGTCGGTGGAAAAGCTCAGGCTGATATGCTGGGGCAGCGGAATGAACTCGTGCGAGCCGGGCCGGATGTATTTCGCGAGCAGCCGGTTGTCGGGCGTATAAACGGCCGCGGCCACAATCGTGTCGTCGTTCTGCAGCGAGCCCAGCGACATGCTCGCCGCCGAGGGGTCCTGGGCGAGAGTGGCGACGATGTTGTCGATCAACAAACGCTGCGTGGCCTCGAGCCGCCGGTAGATTTCACCATGAAAGCGGTAGACGTCGTAACTGTAGTAACCCCCGATTGCCGCCAGCAGCGACACCGCGGTGACTGAGATGATGATGAGGCTCAGCTTCCAGCGAAAGGGCAGGGTATTCCGCTCAGCTTTATCCATGAGAATGCCGGAGGTGTTCGGCTGTCCGTCGTGGACAAGTGTAAGGTGTCATTTCCCGATTCTCGTTCGCCTGGCCAGTCAGGCGCGCAGGTCGGACGATGAGGTGATTGGGGACAACCTTCAAGGATCAATAATCATGTCAATCATGTTTACCCCGGGGGACTCAACGAGTTAAGCAGTCGTTGCCGAAGGTGGATGGCGCCGGGGTTCAGCCGCGGGACAGCCTTCCGATTTCCCGCGCCAGCGCGGCCGAGGCGCCAGACAGCCAGCAGTCCCCCTTTTCGCGAGTCGCTCGCGTGGCGTCTCCCATGACGCCGCTTTGCGAGAGGTCGCGCGTCATCCAGGCAAACGTGGCCGCCGCACGGTCGGGTCGCAACTCGCCGGGATCGTCCACGCGGGCGGGGTACTCGCGCACGGCCCGGTCCATGCGCACCAGTTCCGGCGCAACAGCCAGCATGAGCGACGTCTCCCACTCGCCGGCATGAATCCCCCAGGCCGCTTCGTCCGGGGAGACGGCTGGTTCATAGCCGTGGCGGAGCAGAGTGGCCTCGATGCCGACGGTCTCGGCAATCTCGCGGACCAGGGCGGCGAGAACAAGGCTGTTGCCGCCGTGGGTGTTGAAGAACGCGATCCGGCGGAAGCCGAGATCGCGCAGCTGGCCCGCGATCGCCAGGCCGAGGCGGCGCAGCGTCGGGGTCGAAATGGAGATTGTTCCAGGGAAGTCGCGGTGTTCGATGCTGGTGCCGTAGGTGATCGGTGGCGACACGAAGACGGGCGGTTCGGGCGGCAGCTGCGCGAGTGCGGCCGCGAGCAGCGCCTGGCCCAGAATGGCGTCCGTTCCGACAGGCAGATGCGGGCCGTGCTGCTCGATCGCACCCGTCGGGACGATGGCGAGCCGGCACGCGTCTGCGGGCAGGCGGCCCAGCCGCTCGGCGGAAAGCGCGGGCAGGTAGCGGGCGCGATAGGCGGGGA
>Ga0335084_10002529_pt1 | contig 17663 bp, 17 predicted proteins | sample Lox_Sample_44_FD_206721 | JGI IMG/M metagenome (GOLD analysis project Ga0335084, IMG submission 206721) | Soil microbial communities from Loxahatchee National Wildlife Refuge, Florida, United States - Lox_Sample_4.4 | ecosystem: Environmental > Terrestrial > Soil > Wetlands | place: USA... | reverse complement strand
TGGCAATGACTTCGAAAATGCCGTCGTGCAGCTTGAGGATCGAAATATCAAAAGTGCCGCCGCCGAGATCGTACACAGCGACAATGCCGTTCTGCTTCTTGTCTAGACCGTAGGCGAGCGCCGCCGCCGTCGGCTCGTTAACAAGGCGGAGAACGTCGAGGCCGGCAATGCGTCCGGCATCTTTAGTGGCCTGGCGCTGCGCGTCATTGAAATAAGCCGGCACCGTGATCACGGCTCTTGTGACCGGGCCACCGAAATAACGCTCGGCGTTGCGCTTGAGCTGGCGGAGGATCAGCGCGGAGATCTCCGGTGGTGTGGAAGTTCTATCACCCAGCTTGATGCGGAGGACTTCGCCGGGTTGCAGGTCTTCGGAAACTCGGAATGGGAACAGCTTGAGTTCTTCCTGGATATCTTCGACACCCCGACCCATGAGACGTTTGACCGAGTAGACGGCGCGCTCGGGAGTTTCGATTAAGTATCGGCGAGCGGAGTTCCCGATCACCGGCTGGCTGTTCTCGTCGAGTGCCACGACCGACGGAACTAGGTTCGAGCCATCATCTCCCGGGATCACGACAGGGGTTTCCCCTTGCATGAACGCCACGAGAGAGTTCGTGGTGCCGAGGTCGATGCCGACAATATAATCCGTGCTCATTCTGCAATTTTGTAATCGGTAATTTGGTAATTTTGCACGACAGGTACTTGTAAATAACACAATTACCCGATTACCAAATTACGAAATCCCTCTCACTCCTCCAGCGCCGCGTTCACATCCCTCACCAGATTCCGGATGTAATTGCGGCGGTTTAGTACATCGACCATCTTCGCGGTGATCTTGGCGCGTTCCTCTGCCGGAGCTTTCTCTCCATGGTTGCGCTCGATTAGCGCATCCCATTCCGTCCAGTGCGTTCTCAATGCCTCCAGAAGTCCTTCGTGCTTGGCTTCGAGAGCGACTTTGTGGCTAGCTATTTCTTTCGACAAGCTAGGGTCGTCCTCACCGACCTTCTTGTTCATGCGAAGCTCTTCGAGTTGCATGTTCAGTTCGAAGACCTCTTCGAGCAGGTCGGGTGGAACGATCTGTTTTTTCACTTCACCAGTGGCTCGCGCCTTTTCAGTGGCCGACTTCGATTGTTCTTCCAGCTCTACGCCTTCGAGTTTCAGTAAATATTCTGTGCGCTTGATCGGGTCGCGCAGCGTGCGGTATGCGTCATTCAACAGGGAGCTTTGTTCCAGGCTCCACTCCTGCTCCTGACTGCCGGCACGGGCGTTGAGATCCGGGTGAAGCTTGCGGCTAAGGTCGTAGAAGTCCTTCTCCAGGGTCGCTACATCAAGATTCAGTTTGAGTGGCAGTCCAAAAAACGTGAAGTAGTCAACCGGCGCCGGCGGCTGTACCTTGCCGCAAGACCCGCAGAAATGGGCCGCGCGCATGGACCCGCAGGACCAGCAAGTGTGGGTATCTTGCGGGAGTGGCTTGCCGATTTCAGTCAGGTACGACTTGGTTGTCACGTTCCAATTCCTCAGAGAGCCTAGGCACAGGCGCCGGGCTCTCGTTTCCTCAACCCAGGTTGTCGGGTGGCGCCCGCAGCCGCGGGCAGGAAGCCCGCGCCACACACGATCAGGCCGAGAATGAAGTTCCACAGCCGCATGACTTCGATGCTTGCGGGTTTACGAAAACGAATCCTTGCTGCATCAGGGTTTCCTGATAGTCCAGCGTCATGCCGTGCAGATAGATGAACGACTTGGGATCTACAAAGACCCGGACATCGTCGAACTGGAAGATGCGATCACGTTCCCGCGGCTGCGTATCGAACCGGATGTTATAGCTCAACCCGGAGCAACCCCCGCCTTGCACACCAAGACGCAAGCCACCCTGTTCGGGCGAGATGCCTTCTTTAGCCATCGCACTGCGGACCTTCGCGATCGCCTTTTCGGTGACCGCGATCCCTTTGCCAGTGGCGGGTGTCGCGGATTGTTCCAAAGCGGTTGTCATACGTCTCCCACTACAGCTTTGAGTTTCGAGCTACGAGTAACCCCAGCTGCTCGCAGCTCGCGACTCGAAGCTATTTCACTTCGGCAGCAACCGGCTTCGCAGTGTCCTGCTTCTTCTTCCAGTCCCCGATGGCCGCGCGGATGGCGTCTTCCGCCAGCACCGAACAGTGAATCTTAACCGGAGGAAGCGAAAGCTCCTTCACGATGTCCATGTTCTTGATGGCGAGAGCTTGGTCCACTGTTTTGCCCTTGACCCACTCCGTGGCCAGCGATGACGATGCAATCGCCGAGCCGCAGCCAAAGGTCTTGAACTTGGCGTCTTCAATGACGTTGGTCTGCGGATTGACCTTGATCTGCAGCTTCATGACGTCGCCGCATTCGGGCGCGCCGACTAGTCCGGTGCCAACGTCGTTGCTGCTCTTGTCCATCGAGCCTACGTTACGTGGATTGTTGTAGTGGTCGATTACTTTATCGCTATAAGACATTTCCTTCTCCTGAACCGTGTAAGTTTCTTGTACCCTGCGGGCTAGCTCAATGAATCTGATTCTTAGTGCGCTTCTCCAGCCCACTTCACGTCTTTCAAATTGATGCCTTCCTTCGCCATCTCGTAGAGCGGAGAAAGTTCGCGCAGCCGTTCCACGGTCTCGATGACGCGATCGGCCACGTAATCGACCTCGGCTTCAGTGTTAAAGCGACCGATGCCGAATCGAATCGAACTGTGCGCCAGGTCGTCCCCAGCACCGAGCGCCTTCAATACATAAGATGGCTCGAGGGTCGCGGAGGTGCACGCAGATCCGCTGGAGACTGCAATGTCGTTGATACCCATCAGAAGCGACTCGCCTTCAACGTAGGCGAAGCTGATGTTCAAGCTGCCCGGTAGCCGATGCTCCATCGAACCGTTAATGTAAGTTTCATCCAGACGGGTCATGATGCGGTCTTTCAGACGATTGCGCAGGCCAGCCAGACGACAAGATTCCTGGGGCATTTCTTCCTGCGCGATTGCACATGCTTTGCCTAGACCGACGATGCCCGGGACGTTAAGCGTCCCGGAACGCATGCCGCGCTCGTGCCCGCCACCGTCAATAATCGCAGCAAGCTGCACGCGAGGATTTTTGCGACGTACATAAAGTGCGCCAACACCTTTTGGACCGTACATCTTGTGGCCGGAGATCGAAGCCAGATCAATGTTCTGCTTGTTCACGTCGACGGGAACCTTGCCGACGGCTTGCGTCGCGTCGGTGTGGAAGATCACGCCACGCTCACGACAGAGCTTGCCGATCTCCGTGACCGGCTGGATCACGCCAATTTCGTTGTTGGCGAACATGATCGTGACCAGAATGGTCTTGTCGTCCATGGCGCGCTCGAGGTCATCGAGATCGATCAAGCCGTCCTTCTGTACCGGCAGGTACGTCACGCGGTAGCCGTACTTCTCCAGCCGCTTGCAAGTATCGAGCACAGCCTTGTGCTCGGTGACCGCCGTAATGATGTGGTTGCCCTTCTCGCGGTACATCTCGGCCACACCCTTGATGGCGAGGTTGTCGCTCTCGGTGGCACCTGACGTAAAGATAATTTCCTTTGTCGTTGCGCCTACCAACTTGGCAATGCGCTCGCGCGCCGTCTCGATGCCCTCTTCGGCAGCCCATCCGAACGAGTGGTTGCGGCTTGCCGCGTTGCCGAACTTCTCCATGAAGTAGGGCAGCATCTCTTCCAGAACGCGCGGGTCCATTGGGGTGGTGGCGTGGTTGTCCATGTAGATAGGCAGCTTCACGCCCTGGGGCACTTCGTGCTGGGTTTTAGCGAGTTCCTGGGGGATCTTTACATCCGTGCTCATTGATTGCCTCTCCTACCAATACGTCGTTAGTCGTCGGTCGTTAGCAAAACCTTGCGAACAACTCACGACCGGCGGCCTGCCACTTTGATGAACCTATCGGGGCCGTCGGCTCATGTGATCGTTACAAATTCTGTCGGTTTGGGGACTGCGTTCGCAGGCTCCTCCGGTTCTTCACGCATGTGCGAAATCTTGATGCGTTTCAGTACGCCTTCGATACTCTCGTTCACCTTGCGCAAGGGCTCCCGAATATTGCAACGGTCACTCTGATCACACTCGCCGCGGGTGGTGACACACGAGGTGATGAAAAGCGGACCGTCAATCGCTTGGATCACCTCAAAGGCCGAAATCGTGTGGGCCGGACGAGCTAAGGTGTATCCGCCATTCGTGCCGTGCTGCGACAGAAGCAAGCCCGTCTTGGTCAGCCGCTGCAGGATTTTAGCCAGCGCCTCAGGCGGGATGCCATAAGCATCCGATACATCCTTGGCGCTGCGCGAGCCGTCGCTGGCGTGCTCAGCGAGATGCTTCATCGCCATGAGCGCATAGTCCGCTTTTTTGGTCAGCTTCAGCAAAGGTCGATTCAACCAAATACCCGACCGCTACGGTCGCATATAACTCCGACTAATTCCGTCGCCATTAATTCTACGATAACTTGCCATTCGTCGGCAAGGGCTTACAGGCAATGGGAAATTCGGAGCCTTGAACGGTAAGTAGTTACACGTAAAAGGTTTGACGGTATACGACGAAAACGATCGCATTTTTCGACACCTCAAACGCGAGGGCTCAGGAGCAGTTCCGTTACGAATTCACAACAGAGTAAACCGCAGGGGCTTGACAACCTATAAAGCCGTTCTACAATACCGGGAAATTCCGGCGAAAAACTGCCCCTGATTGCCATCTCGGGGTCCTTCCGGATATATGACCGCAAAGTCGCCCGCCCCTCCTCAGAACGCAAACATGAAGCAGCCGTGCAAACATCCACGCGTGCAAATTGTAAGCCGCGATGAGGAATCCGAATTCGTCGAGTGCAAAGAATGCGGCGAGATCTTCGAGTCCAGCGAGTTCAAGGATATGAACATCGAAGAGCGCACGCAGGATACAGATCTCTGACCTCTTTCCCGCCAACGATGACCCTCGTAATGTGACCCCGGGCTTTCTGCTTGGTCGCTGAAAACCTCGTCTGTTAACGTGCGGACCAGGGAAGTGGTGTGGGTTCGTCCCTGTCAGGCTGCGTTCATGTCAAAAGTCGCCCTCGTCGTCGACGACTCGATGCTGGTTCGCTATACCGTGTGCCGTTTTCTGGAAGAGCGCGGCTACGAAGTGGAGTGCGCCGTAAATGGAAGCGACGCACTGGAGGTACTGGCGCGGCGGCGTGCGGATCTGATCGTGACCGACATGCAGATGCCGAAGATGTCGGGAAGTGAATTCATCACGGTGCTGAAGAGTGAGCCTGCCACGGCGGCCGTTCCTATCATCGTCATCACCGGCCGGGCAAGCGGGTTATGCGAAGGCGACAGGCGCGCCGACTTTGCAATTTCCAAAGACATTGACGTTGACACACAGCTGGAAAAGGCGCTCACCGTTCTCGGCGCGAACGCTTCTGCGCGCGGTCAGGTCGCTTCCAGCTAACTATCTCAGTGCCAACCCAGCTTCCGCCGAAAAATCCATCGGTGCGAAATCTTTCGCCAGGAATTTCGGATAAGCCGCTGCGGCGATCATCGCAGCGTTATCGGTCGAGAGTGGCCGCGATGGAAAGTACACCGGTAGACCCTGCTTCGCTCCTTCGCGTTCGAACGTTTGACGCAATTCATGATTGGCAGCAACGCCTCCCGTGACGAAAACGGTGGCAACGTCATAAGCTCCGGCTGCGACCAATGTTTTTCCGACCAGATCCGAAACCATGGCTCGCTGGAATGACGCGATCAGGTCCAGCGTGAGTTTGTCGCAGTTCTCCAGGAAGGTCTCCACCTTAGGTTTTGATATGCCAGCCAGAGCTTTGCGCCTCGCCTCGATAGCTGGCTGCATTTGATGTGATTCCACATAACGGAGCATGGCGGTCTTGATGCCGCTGTAAGAGAAGTCAAAGCGTGGGCGGTCGTCCTCCGGATCGACCGCGCGTCCGTCACCTCGGCCGCGGCGGTCGCGATGCTTGATTTGTGCTGGAGGAAACTTCACTGCATGCGCATCGCCGTGCGGAGCAAGCCGATCGATAACAGGACCACCCGGGTATCCCAAACCAAGAAGTTTCGCCACTTTGTCGAACGCCTCGCCTGCGGCATCGTCGCGAGTGTGCCCGATATTTTCGTAAGTCCAGGATTCACCGCTCTGAGAGGCAAGATACAGATGCGTATGACCACCCGAGACGACAAGAGCCAGAACCGGAAACTGAGATTCGCGGTTGCCCTGTTGCCGCTCTTCCAGCAGGACCGCGTGGATGTGCCCCTCCAGATGGTTCACCGCAATCAATGGCTTGTCGAGAGCAAACGCAAGAGCCTTCGCATAGCTGATGCCCACCAGCAGCGCCCCAGCGAGACCGGGGCCCTGAGTCACGGCGATCGCATCGACTGAATCGTAAATGTGCTTTGCATCAGCGAGCGCCTGCCGGACAACGGGAACGATAGCCCGCAAATGCTCTCGGGAGGCAAGTTCCGGGACGACTCCTCCATAGGGTTGATGGGTCGCGATCTGCGAAGCAACCACATTGGAAATCAGCTGCTCGCCCGAGCGGACCACAGCAGCTGCAGTCTCGTCGCAGGAACTTTCGATCCCCAGAATATAGGCGTCTGCCATGAGGCTATATTATTGGATTTCGTGGCCCGACTTTCTTCAGGACCGCATTTTGATCCGAATCGTTTGATTTCAATAGGTTCGCAAACCTCGAGAGCACCTCAAACATATAAAAATATTGCCGAAAATAGAGGGATTGTTATAACTTTCCCGCCATGGTAGAGGCGTCAACGGCACATACGGATGTTCAGCTCTTTCGCGACGTTTTCAACGCAAGTCCCATCGCCATTGCAGTGGAAAATCTGGATGGGCAACCCCTGTTTGTAAATCCAGCCTTCTGCGAATTTTTGGGCTTCAGCGAAGAAGAGTTGCATACCAAGCACTGCGTTGACTTCTCTCCTCCCGAAGATGCGAAGGCGGACTGGATACTCTTCCAGCAGTTGCGCTCGGGCAAGATCGACCACTACCAATTGGAAAAGCGCTACTTCCGCCGGGATGGTTCATTGATCTGGGGTAGCTTGAATATCTCCCGATTGAACAGCCATCCGTCTCCGCTGGTAATCGCCATGGTCCAGGATATTACCGCGAAAAAAGCGGCGGAGGAGGCGTTGCGTGGGAGTGAGGAACACTTGCGACTGGCGCAACAAGCTGCTCGCATCGGAACTTTTGAGCGCAACGTTCGCATGGGACCTCTCTCCTGGTCACCGGAAATGGAGTCGATCTATGGTCTGGCACCGGGAAGTTTTGGCGGAACGAAGGCAGCGTTCGAAAACCTAATCCATCCCGACGACCTTGTGAGGGTGAAGGAGCTGAATGAGTCGGCCTTGAAGACCGGAAGGCCGACGACCGGAGAATGGCGCGTGGTCTGGCCCGATGGAAGCGTTCATTGGATATCAGGACGCTGGCAGGTTTTTGCAAATGAGTTTGGTGAGCCGATGCGAGTCGCCGGCGTCAACATGGATGTGACGGAACGTAAGCAGGCCGAGGATGCGTTACGCGAGAGCGAAGAAAAATTTCGCAGCGTATTTCGGGATGCGGGAGTTGGCATGGTAATCGTCTCTCTCGAAGGACGCTACCTGGCTGCGAACAACACATTCTGCGATCTGCTCGGCTATACAGAGGAAGAGATTCGCGAAAAAACTGTTGAGTCGATTACTTTGCCGCAAGACTGGCCTGCCTTTTCGAAAAGATTGCAAGAAACGCTGACAAATGGGAACAGCTTTCAGTGGTTCGAGAAACGCTGTTTGCACAAGAGCGGCCAGATCGTCCACACACAAAGCAGCGCTTCCTTGATTCGAGGCAGCGACGGCGCGCCCCGTTATTTTGTTGGCGAAGTATTGGACATCACCAAGCGTAAACAGGCAGAAGATGCACTCGCAGGGATGACCCGTAAATTGATAGAAGCGCAGGAGCAAGAGCGGGCGCGAATCGGCAGAGAGCTTCATGACGACATCAACCAAAGGCTCGCGATGGTAGCAGTTCAACTCGAGAGCCTGGAAGGTGATCCTTCCGAAGTTCAAAGACGTGTGCAGCAACTCCGAAAGGAAGTGACAGAGATTTCCGACGACGTCCAAGCCTTATCCCACGAATTGCATTCCTCAAAATTGGAATATCTCGGTGCTGTTGCAGGCATTCGAGGCCTGTGCAAGGAGTTCGGCGACCGTCACGGAATGAAGGTCAATTTCAAGCCTGACGTGGCGAGCCCGATACCAACGGACATTGCTGTGACTCTCTTTCGAGTTTTGCAGGAAGCCCTTCACAATGCTGCTAAACATAGCGGCGCCAAACAGGTCGGAGTGCAACTGGAAGAGCATTCGAACGAGATTCATCTGACGATTTCGGATGACGGTAAAGGTTTCGAGATGGATACAGCAAAGCAAGGCCGAGGCCTGGGTCTTGCGAGCATGGAGGAGCGGGTCAGACTCGTAAAAGGGACGCTTGCCATAGACTCCAAACTTATGGCTGGAACGAGCATCCGGGCTCGCGTTCCCGTAGCATCCGAGCAGGAGTCCCCTGCTATGGCAGGGTGACCGACACTTCTGGGAATTGTATCTAACTCACCGGAGGGCAGTACGAGCTAGCCCGACTCGTCAGTCTTCACTCGCTTGCTGACGAATTTGTCACCGCGTAGAACAGCTGCTACAGCAGGCAAGAGTTCGTGGCCTGCGTCTGCCTTTAGGATGTACCCACAGGCGCCATCGCTCAGAGCGGCCTGAATCACATCAATATCGGAATTCTCGCTGGCGAAGAGAATCTTTGCCCCTGGAGCAATTTGTTTTATATGCCGAGCGGATTCGATTCCGTTCATCGTCGGAAGTCCGATATCGAGCAGGATCAGGTCCGGCTGAAGCTCTTCCGATTTCTGAACTGCCTCCAATCCATCAGATGCTTCGCCGACCACCTGCAGTCCAGGCTGGGTCTGAAGCTCCGAACGGACGAAATCACGCCACGGCTCGAAATCATCTACCACAAGGACGCGGACAAACGATGCAGGCAAATGGTCTCCGTCTTGTCAGATTGAACCCGGAGGGGCCGGGTTGCCTAGTTACGAATCCACGATTATCTCAACTGAGAGTAATTTGCTCTTTGCGCAAACGCAATGTTCCTGGTACCACTTCTGGGAGAACTGGAGTTGGCGCTCCGACGGGTACCCTACGTTTCGAGGCAGAAATTCAGAGAGGGATGCAGTCTCGGATTTCTCATGTCAGAGAAATAGCCTATTTTACGCCGGAGTCCGATCCAGCAATGTCGACGTCATGATTTGAGCCCCGAGAACGGTCTATTCCACTTTCACATCATCAATCTGAAAGTCGAATTTGCCTGCCGCAGGTCCGCCGACGAACAGGATGGCCATGACGTCGTGCCCATCCGACCCATTGAAAGCAGAGAACGGGATGCTCGTCTTCTTCCATTCGGAACCCGCGACAAACGTTTGTTGCGCCGGGATGCGGCCTCCACTCGTCGTAAACACCAGCACTCGATAAGTCTGCCCGTCTCCTTTGGCGAAGAACGAAATGTTCTTTTTCGCGGACAGGTTCAGGACACCGAAGGGTTGAGACCCGGGCGAGAACATGACACCAGCCCACGCATAGGGTAGACCTCCGTCGATCACTCCGGAGATGTCCAGCGCGTGTTTGCCGCCGCGCGCACCACCATCCACGATTTTCATATCGCCTGTGGATTTGCCGCCCGCGATGCTATCGGTCGAAAGCATCCATCCGGTCCCGAACTTGGCGCTGGGGCTACCATCCTCAAAATCACTGATCAGGGAGACATCCGATCCTGAAGGTGCTGGCGCCTGAGCTGCGGTCGCAGCCTGCTCTCTTGCTTTCTGGATCGCTGCACGATAAGTAGCACGATCGTCTTCCACTCCAAGCTTCCAGACTGAAATGATGTCCCGCGTCGCGAGAATGTCCTGCGTGGGATCTCCCTTCACCAACAGCAAATCAGCGCGCTTGCCAGGTTCAATGGCACCGCGATCGTCGAGATGAAAACTCTTCGCCGGAACGGAGGTCGCTGACGCCAGCGCTTCCTGTGGAGTAAGGCCGGCGCGGACGAGCAACTCCAGTTCGCGGTGGATGCTTGACCCATGCGCCGTTCCCGGATTCGGCGCGTCTGTACCAGCCAGGATCGGAACGTGCACGGCCTTCAATTGCACGACCGTTTGTTCTGCGTACTTCTCACTCAGACCAGTTTGATTGGGAAAAGACTTCTTTAGGTTGGAGATGTCTTCGGCGGTGAGATACGGCGCAAGGTGCGTATCGGTGGTAAGCGAGTCTCCGCTTGCGATGCCACTGACACTTTCAAGCACGTCCAGTGTCGGAACCACAAACGCGTGATGCGCAGCCACAAACTTCGCGAAATCTGGATCGGGTTTCTTGTCCGAGAAGAGATGGACGACCGCATCGGCACCCGCTCCAATAGCGACGTGGGCGTCCGCCAGCGTTCCAATGTGAACCACAGCCATTTTCCCATCCTTGTGGGCCGCCTCGATCACAGCTGTCAAAGTTTCTTTGTTCAGAGTGGGCCGATGAAGGCCATAGGCGCTTCCGTCGTCGAGCACAATCTTGATGTAGTCCGAGCCTTCTGCAACCCTGGCGTCGACCCAGTCCTGCGCCTCCGCCGGAGTGGAGAGCGTAGGAATCGTAATGCCATACTCGGTGCCGTGGCCACCCGGAGCGGTTGCAAGCGTCCCCGCCGACCGCAGATCTGCCTGGTCGAGATGTCTTCCCTCGGCCTGGTCTTTCTTGGTCTGCTGCATGTACGAGACATCGGTGAACATGTCGAGTTCGGTGGTGACACCAAAGATCTCCGCCCTCTTCAGCGCGTCACCCCAGGCGTGCGTGTGCGCATCGATCAGGCCTGGAAGCAACGTATCGCCGTAAGCGTCGACAACCTTCACGTCCGCTGGCACCTTGAGATTCTTACCAACAGCTTTGATGTTGCCGTTACTCACCCAAACATCGGATTGTCCCAATAGCCTGGATCCATCGAACACTCGGGCATTCCGGATCACGAAGCTGTTGGCGCTGTCGGCATGAATGACGAAGAACGGCGCGGATAAAAGATAGACACTCACGCATGCAAGAACTCGGATTGTGGCGGATGTGCTCTTTGTCATTGCGCCCTCCAATCAGCAATTGATGTTCTTTGAACTGGATCCCCCGAACCGACCAAATGCGTCTCATCATTCCTGAGGAACACGTTTTTTGTCAGTCCAATCCGTCATGCCGCTCGAGTGACAACTGTCATGTCAGGCCCGTCTCCCAGTCAACGGGATTCTGTCCATTCGCAAGGCGCTATTATGGAAGGGATGTTGAAGGACTTCGCCATCTCGATCGCCAAAACCCTTCGCCAGCGTGGTTTTCAGGCTTACCTGGTGGGCGGATGCGTGCGCGATTTGGTGATCGGACGGGAACCAAAAGACTACGACGTAACAACGGATGCGCTCCCGCGGCAAGTCATGGAGATTTTTCCGGAGACCTACGCTGTCGGTGCCCAATTCGGTGTCGTCCTTGTGCCGACGCCGGATCAAGATCATGAAGCCCCTCCCGGAGACGTTCCGACCAAATCGCATGCCGTAGAAGTAGCCACCTTTCGTAGTGACATTGGCTACTCCGACGGCCGCCATCCCGACGAGGTCCGTTTCAGCAATGATCCTCGCGAAGATGTCGCGCGGCGCGATTTCACCATTAATGGCATGCTGCTCGATCCCGTGAGCGATGAGGTTCTCGATTACGTCGGCGGGCGCAATGATCTGGCAACTGGAGTCGTCCGGACGATTGGCGATCCCGAGCACCGTTTCGCGGAGGACAAGCTCCGCATGTTGCGGGCGATCCGTTTCGCGGCGAGGTTCGAATACGCGATTGATCCAGCGACATTCGCTGCCATCCAGAAGCAGGCAGATCAGATCCGTGTTGTCTCCCGCGAGCGCGTACGGGATGAACTGACGCGCATGCTGACCGAAGGGCATGCCCGGCGCGCATTCCTTCTCCTGGATGAAAGTGGATTGCTCTCGCACGTGCTTTCCGAGGTCTCCGCAATGAAGGGGGTGGAACAGCCTCCGGAGTTTCATCCAGAGGGTGACGTTTTCGTTCATACCCTCCTGCTGCTTGATCATTTGCCGAGTCCCTGCCCGATGACATTGGCCTGGGGAGCCCTGCTTCACGATGTTGGCAAGCCCGCGACGTTCCGGGTCGCGGACCGAATTCGATTCGACGGGCACGTGGATGTGGGCGTCAAAATGGCGGAGGAAATTTGCTCGCGCTTGCGGTTTTCGAATGACGAGACAGAACAAATCCTGGCACTGGTGGACAATCACATGCGTTTCGGCGATGTGCCGCGCATGAAGGAATCAACTCTAAAGAAATTCCTGCGTATTCCCCGATTCGATGAGCATCTCGCGTTGCACCGGGCCGACTGCCTGGCGAGCCATCGCCATCTTGCCACCTATGATTTCGTGCGTCAGAAGCGAGAAGAGATTCCTCCGCAGGCGATGTGCCCTACTCCGCTCGTCACGGGCGACGACTTGATTGCAGCCGGCCACGTGCCCGGGCCAAAGTTTCGGGAAATCCTGAACGCCGTGGAAGATGCTCAACTCGAAGGGCGGCTGCCTTCGCGCGATGCGGCACTGGAATTTGTCCGGCGAGAGTTCCCCACCTGAGCGAGCACTGGTTTTAGGGCCAATTGAAGATGTTAGAATCGAAATTTCTCAGTAGCAATGTCACGCAGTTGGAGAAGGTCCTTCTTGGAGCAGGCTGGCTCGGATCTCGAAAGAATTGTGACGCAATCGTTGCGGCAGGCGCCTCCGGCGCAGGCGCCTCTGATGGCGTGGCCCGTGGTTTGCGGTTCCGCAGTCGCGGAGCGGACGCACGCATTGAGCTTTGTGGACGGCGTTTTGCGGGTTGCGGTTACCGACATTGGTTGGAAAGCGGAGCTGCAATCGCTCGCGCCGCGGTATCTGGCTTTGATCAACCGCTATACCGTCGAAGCCGTTCGCCGGATCGAATTTGTTGTGACGCACTCAGAGCCGGCTGCAATAGATCAACGCTGATTCGAACTGTCCCATGAAAGTCACCCAAAAAGACGTCGAGTATGTCGCCGACCTCGCGAATCTCGAACTTACAGACGAGGAGCGCAATGGAATGCTGCGGGACTTAAATTCGATTCTTGATTACATCGATCGGTTGAACGAACTGGACACAGCGAATGTTCCACCGATGGCGCAAGTCTCGGACCGATATGGCGTGGATTCGGCGAAACAAGGAAGTCAGCGTTTCGCTTACGCTGCTCGCGAGGATGTTCTGGAGGGACTGCGGAAATCGCTTCCACACGCCGAGGCCCTCGCTAATGCACCCGACGCGGATGGAGATTTTTTCCGAGTTCCCAAAGTCATTGAACGATAGCCACTCGCCGCAATGGACCTGACTCCTTCCCTTACGATCGACACCGCTCGCGATGCCGTGACGCAGCGTAAAACAACCGCTGTCGCGCTGACCGAAGCCCATTACCAGCGCATTCAGAGAGAGAACGGTCAGATCAATGCTTTCTTGACTCTGTGCAAAGAGCGTGCCCTGGAGCAGGCGGACCGCATCGATCGGATGGCGGTGGAAGGCAAGGCTCTGCCACCGCTTGCCGGAGTGCCGGTCGGAATCAAGGACGTGATGAGTACGCGCGGCGTGCGCACCACGGCCGGTTCAAAGATTCTGGAAAAGTTCATACCTCCGTTTGACTGCACGGCCGTAGCGCGCCTCGAAGCTGCGGGAGCAGTCATCCTCGGGAAATTGAATTGCGATGAGTTCGCCATGGGCTCGTCAAACGAGAATTCCGCGTACGGCCCGGTGCGCAATCCCCGCGATCTGAGCCGCGTTCCCGGCGGATCGTCCGGCGGTTCCGCTGCCGCGGTTGCGGCAGACATGGCGGTGTTTACGCTTGGCTCCGACACCGGTGGCTCGATCCGACAGCCGGCGTCGTTCTGCGGCGTTGTCGGACTGATGCCGACCTACGGTAGGGTCTCGCGTTACGGACTCATTGCGTTTGCTTCGTCACTGGATCACATCGGGCCGCTGAGCAAGACTGTCAAAGACGCCGCTTACGTTCTGCAGACGATCGCCGGGCGCGATCCCATGGATTCGACTTCTGCCGACGTTCCCGTTCCGAACTTCGTTGCTGAACTTGGCAAACCGATTCGCGGACTGAAGGTTGGAGTTGCGAAAGAATATTTCGCCGATGGGCTGGACGATGAAGTTCGCCAAGCTGTTGAAGCTGCGATCGACAAGCTCAAGGCACTGGGGTGCGAGATTGTTCAAGTCTCTTTACCGCACACTCCTTACGCGATTCCCACCTACTACCTGATTGCAACTGCTGAAGCCTCGTCGAATCTCGCGCGTTATGACGGTGTCCGCTACACCCATCGGGCTCGCGGGGTGAAGACGTTGTCGGACATGTATCGTCGCAGCCGCGACGAAGGATTCGGCGCCGAGGTGAAACGTCGCATCATGCTGGGGACTTACGCACTTAGTGCGGGATACTACGATGCCTACTACCTGAAGGCGCAGAAGGTCAGGACGCTGTTAACCCGAGATTTTGAAGAAGCATTCAGCAAGGTCGATGCAATCATCACGCCTACAAGTCCGACTGCGGCTTTCAGGCTTGGTGAGAAGTCAAACGATCCGCTCTCCATGTACCTGGCTGACATCTACACCGTAACGGCTGATCTGGCAGGAATTCCTGGTATTTCAGTTCCCTGCGGTGAGACGAAAGAAGAACTACCCATCGGGCTGCAGATTCTCGGGAAGCATTTTGACGAGGCGACGATCCTGCGGGTGGCGCACGCTTACGAGCAGACCACGTAGCCTGGAATTCTAAAACCACAATGGATACGAAGGGCGCAGGAAGGGAGACTCGTTCATGGCTCCTGCGTGTAACTTCGTGTCCTTCGTGGTTATGGCTTTAGTCTGCGGGCGTGTAATAGCTCCCGCCGGCGCATGAACGGCAGAGCGTCTTGCCGTCCTGATGCACTTCTCTGCGGAAGTTGATTCCCTCACCACACTGATCGCAGGTAATCCGCTCGCTTTTGTATCCTGGGAATTCTTCAGGAGGCAGTTCTACCTTCACCCACTGGGACGCGAACAGATCATCGTCGGACATCTCGCGGTAGCCAAGCATTTGCTGCTGATTCTTGTTTTCGATCTCAGGATGCAACTGACGGGCCAGCGCCTTGGACGACTCTTTAGCGGCAATCCGGATTGCCTTCCCCGTGCTCACATCCACGAAAGTCGCAGCCATCTTGCCCCAATCGCGGAATTTCAAGGCGCGTTTTCCGAGGCGGCATCCCGTAACAATGCCAACGGCGTCTGTCGCGCAGCGATCAATTTCTACGAATGTCACCAGGCGCTTCCGATCCTTGCCGTGCGGATCGTCGATTCCAAGTTGCTGCAGGCCAAGCATCGCCAAACGCACTCCGAGAATCTGGCCTGCACAGAGATGTCCGTGGGCTTGTTCTGCGTCGCGGAGATACTCGTCAAAGGATTTCACGGGAGAGCCTTCAGCTATCAGTCTTCAGATTAACATTCGAACGCCGCGACTCTACTTACGCCGCCATCGAATGCCGTCTTTCGTGATTTCGACCAGAATGCCCGCCTCGGCAAGCTCATCGCGAATGCCGTCAGATCTCTTGAAGTCACGTGCAGTTCGGGCAGTCTTCATCTCCTCAACCTTCGAGTCGATGGCCGAGTCCGAGAGCCCTGCGGAGCGAAGCGCATCGCGCAGCTCCTCACTAATGTCTTTTTCACGACCCTCCGCAATCGCCCAATCCATTACTCGCTGCATCTTCGGTACGTCGTCATCTTCAACAACTGCGAAGACTTGATCGAACTTTTCCAGCGCCGCGAGCAGGGGCGGAACGTCATCTTTTTTCAGAGTGTTGTTGTCAAACGCTGTATTCGCCTGACGCACCATTTCAAAGATTGCTGCCTGTGCCTGCGCCGTATTGAGATCGTCCTCTAACGCAGTTCGTATTTTCGTCACCGTATCTGCAGCGAGGCTGTGAATTCCGGAAATTGAGCCTTCGGCGAAGTTGGCTGCTTTCAGACGCAGACGGAAGTTCCGCAGACGTTCCACCGATACCGCTGCCTGCTTCAGGCCGTCGAAAGTAAAGTTCAACTGATTGCGGTACGGGACAGACGTAAGCAGATAACGCAGCGATGAAGGTTTGTGTCCCTTAAGCACGAGATCCCGAAGAGTAAAGAAATTCCCCAGGCTCTTCGACATCTTCTCGCCTTCCACCAGAAGAAAACGTACATGGAACCAGAAATGTGCGAATGGTTTTCCCGTGAGCGATTCTGACTGCGCGATCTCGTTTTCGTGATGCGGAAAGATCAGGTCTTCGCCTCCCGCATGCAGGTCAAAGCTTTCGCCCAGTTCCTGCATCGACATGACGGAGCACTCCAGATGCCAGCCCGGCCGTCCCGTTCCAATCGCCGCATTCCACGACGCTTCGCCCGGCTTCGGCGCCTTCCATAGAGCAAAATCGCGGGCGCTATCCTTATCGTATTCGTCAACATCAACGCGGGCGCCGTCGAGCATGCTGCTGAAATCTTTCTTCGAGAGCTTGCCGTAGTTCGGGAACTTCGCGATGCGGAAGTAATACGAACCATCGTCCGCCCGATAGGCGAGTCCCTTCTCGACCAGCTTGGCAACAAAATCCGCCATCTCCGGAATGTGTTCGGTTGCGCGCACCAGAGTCGGCTGCTCAATCCCGATCATCGCTGCGTCTTCCAGAAATGCCTTTTCGTACTTTGCTGTGTACTGCTGCACGGTCACACCGTCGCGGGCGGAGTTGCGGATGATCTTGTCGTCTACATCGGTGATATTCATGACGTGGAGTATCGAGTATCCGCTTTGGCGAAGGAATCGGCGGAGAAGATCGACCGCAACAAATGTGCGGAAGTTTCCGATGTGTCCGTAATCGTAAACGGTCGGCCCGCAGGCATACATGCGGACTTCAGAGCCGCGTAACGGGCGGAACTCTTCGATCTGCGATGACATCGTGTTGAAAAGGCGAAGCGGCATATGAATTATGGAGCCGTTGAAGGAACTTAAGATTCTAGGGGGCGGTGAAAAGCCCGGTCAAATCAGGACGACCGAGCCGGCGCGGGAGGCAGGGCGTGCGAGTGCTCCTTCAGGCGATGCTGTACGAGAATCACGTAGTGCAGCGCAGACACAATGGTGAAGAAAAATGTCGCCCGCAGAAAAGTCTTCTCCGCGATCCAGATCCAGCGTAGAGGATAAACCTCATGCAACAACACAAAAAAAACAGCACTGATCTGCGAAAACGTATTGGCTTTGCCGAAGATGCTGGGGCGGAAATCCCGAAGCCCAGCAATCGCGAACAACACCGCGCTGGCGGCGAGGATCGAAATATCCCGGCTAAACACCAGCACCGTATATTTCCAGGGAATCTTGTGCAGGATGGAAAGCACGAGAAACATCGTGCTCAACAGCAGTTTGTCGGCGATCGGATCCAGATATTGTCCCAACAGAGTCTGCTGATGGAGTCTGCGAGCCAGCAGTCCATCGAGCCCGTCGCTAAAGCCTGCGATCACGAATACAGTGAGGGCCC
>Ga0335084_10002528_pt1 | contig 17670 bp, 14 predicted proteins | sample Lox_Sample_44_FD_206721 | JGI IMG/M metagenome (GOLD analysis project Ga0335084, IMG submission 206721) | Soil microbial communities from Loxahatchee National Wildlife Refuge, Florida, United States - Lox_Sample_4.4 | ecosystem: Environmental > Terrestrial > Soil > Wetlands | place: USA... | reverse complement strand
ATGACTGGAAGCAAATCTTCCCGTTTGAGAGCAAGTAAGTTTCCGAGTATAACCACGCCGATGAAACGACTGCTCACCTTGACAGCGGTGATTGAGTTGGGCGCGGGCGTGGCGCTCTTATGTTGCCCGTCGGTAGCGGTGAATCTCCTGCTCGGTTCACCGCTCGAATCGTACGCCGCGTTGGATCTCGGAGCGACTGGGCGGTGCGGCGCTGTTCACGCTGGGCGTCGCTTGCTGGCTCGTGCAGTACGACACGCAGATCTGCGCCACGAGGTGATAGGTCAGTGCGATGGTGTTGTATGACCTCAGCACGGTGATTACCTCGACGTTGCGGGCATCCGTACGCAGCCGGTCGGCATCGCTTTGTGGCCGGCCGTGGTGCCTCACGCGGGGATGACCGCCTGGTGCTTCGCGTGTCTCAAGTTGAAGCCGAGGTGACCGTTTAGAGGTCCGACTCGTGAGTTCAATGACGATAGCTGTGATTGCGTTTCTGTGCATGTTCGGCGGGGCGCTGCTCGGAGCGTTCCTTCGGAAATTTCTGCCCGGACATCATTTGAGTTCTGATTCACGAGACGTCGTCAAACTGGGTGCTGGCCTGATCGCAACGCAAGCGGCGCTGGTGCTGGGGTTGCTGGTCAGTTCAGCAAAGAGTTCGTTCGGCGCGATGAACACCGGGATGACACAAGGCGGCGCGAGGATCATCCTGCTGGATCACGTGCTGGCCCGATACGGCCCCGAGACAAAGGACGCCCGCGAGCAATTGCGACGCACCCTCAGTGCCGCTGTCGAGCAGATTTGGCCCAAGCATCGGGCCGGCACGGGCGGCATCGACGTCGTTGAGTCGTCGACCGGGTGGGAGGAGGCAAGTGAGAAGCTGCGGGAGCTTTCACCGCAGAACGAATCCCAGCGCTTGCTCAAAGCGCAGGCGCTGCAAATTGGCGGCGAGTTGGCAGAGTTGCGCTGGCTGTTGGTGGAGCAGGCACACGGGTCGATCCCCACGACGTTTCTGGTGGTGTTGGTGTTTTGGTTCACCGTGCTCTTTGCCACGTTTGGTCTGCTCACGCCCAGCAATGCGACAGTGCTAACGGTGATGCTGGTGTGCGCGTTGTCGGTGGCAGGCGGGCTATTGCTGATCTTGGAGATGGACCGGCCGCTCGATAGGATGATCGAGGTTTCCAGTGCGCCGCTGGAAAAAGCCCTTGACCATCTTGGCCGGTAACCGAAGAATCCCGCGTCCAGGTGAATCTCTCGATGGAATCAAAGCCAGAAGGCGCAGCCCCCAAATTGGCGGGGCGCACTTGGCTGCAATTGGGCGCTCTTCGTTTCTCCGTTGCGCAGTTTCTGATCGCGCTGGTGCTGCTTTTCGTGACCGAACCGTTTGTGGAGCAGATCGAGTACGGCAAAACCATCGAAGCGGTGTTGCTGACCCTGGTGATGTTATCCGCGGTGCTGGCCATTGGCGGCGGTCGTCGCGCGCTGACTTGGGCGATCGTGTTGGTCATCCCGGCGGTCGTGGGACGATGGGCTCATCACGTATGGCCGGGGAGGATCGCTCCGGAGGTTGGCTTGGCGCCGGGATTGGTGTTCATTTTGTATGTTGTGTTCCACCTGTTGCGCTTCATCCTGCGCGCGCCTCGGGTCAATTCCGAGGTTCTGTTTGCGGGGATTGCGACTTATCTGATGTTGGGATTGTGTTGGACGTTCGCGTACATCTTGGTGGCGCTGATGGTGCCGAATTCGTTCGCTTTCACAACCGGGTCCAATGCGGGCCAGTCGATGGCGGGGTCTAATTGTCTGTATTTTAGCTTAATCACCATGACCACCGTCGGCTACGGCGACATTGTGCCAGTGTCACCAGTGGCGCGAATGCTGGCGATGACGGAAGCGATGACCGGGACTATCTACGTGGCGGTATTGATTTCACGGCTGGTGGCACTGTATACGTCGGAACAGCCAATCCAACGGAAGGAGAAGCCATGAACAAACACTGCAAGCTGTTCTGCATCGTCAGCGCGGTCGCCGTGATAGCGGTCACGACCGGCTGTAACACCGTCTCGGTGACGTCCCAGCAAAGTATCGTCGCTCCCACATATCCGCCAACAGATCCGGCGTCGGTACAGATTTTGCAGACGCCTCCCATCGGTGCACACGTAAGACTCGGCGAAGTCACCGCGCAACTGCAAGGCAATCCATCCAGGGAAATGATCCGGACCAAGCTCCAGACCGCTGCGGCCGCAATGGGGGCCAACGCGGTGGTGATTGTGTCTGATCGGCAACAGGTGTTGGGCGCCTATGTGACAGGACCGTGGTGGGGCCGCCAAGTGCAGACGGAGACCGCCCGCGTGATCATTGGCGTGGCCATCCACTACATTCAGTAGAGAGTTGGCCGTAACTCGGACTGGTTGCGAGTTACGAGACGAACCTGGTCAAGGGGTGCTCACAGCCATTAACGCTGCAAAACGATGCGGATTATTTGCTGTCGTCACGGCGATGCTGATCGCATCGGATCGGACTGTCCAAGGTGCCGATCAAAGCCAATCCAACACACCACCCGGCGAAGTCTTGCTGACGGATAGTCTCGGGCGAGTCGTCAATGTGCCGACCAATGAATTGCCTCGGGAACTCCAGCCGCCGGCCAAAATCGGGTTGAAGGGACAGATTCCCGAGCCCGCCAAAGGCGCCGGCATGTCCAGGGAGGTTCAGAAACGAATCGAACAGGAAGCGAAGACGGTGGTCGGACTCCAATTCTTTCCGTCGGTTCAACCACGGCTGATGCCGTACCTCGCCAGCCAGGATGAGTTGGGAAACACAGCACTCACTCCGAGCGCGCTCATTCCCGTCACGCCATTGGACTGAGTGCAGCAAGGCAAGTACTGGCTGTCCGAAATCGGCTTTTGCTATTCACTGCAGCAAACGGCCACGTTTGTCACAATGTCCGACGTGACGCAAGGCAACCAATCGCTGGGCTTTTACACAATGAAGTTCCAAGGCAAATGGGCGGCGTTCAGCGCGGACGGAGGCGGCACGGCCGGTTGGATTTCTTCACAGGTGAACGCGCAGACCGGTCTCGGTCCCGTGGGCGACCATCAAGACGCGCGGACCAATCTCGGCACCACGACCGATCCGAGCAGCCTCTGGTCGAGCCACGAAGGCTGGCGCGTTCCCGAGTTGGCTTGGCAACAATCGTTCTGCGATGGCAAGTGCGCTTTGCTCGCGGGCATGATCAACCAAGCCAATTACCTCGACGACAACCAGTACGCCGGCACGGCCCGCGGGCAGTTCCTGAACTCGGCGTTGGTTAACTCCGACGTGCTGCCGTTGCCAAGCTACAACTTTGGCCTGAACTTGCAGTGGCAGCCTGTGGACGAATGGTACGCCATGATCGGCCCCTCAATGGGAAACGCCTCCGCGGGCGAGACACCGTGGACGGATTTCAGTTCGGGATCTTGGTCGGTAGAAGGCGAGGTCGGGTATGCGCCGCGCGACTTGGCTGGTTTGGGACCCGGCATCTACCGCATTCAGCCGTTCATCGCCGAGTCCGGTGGTTGGACGCAAGGCGGACTGTGCTTCAACCTCCAGCAACAACTCGGCCGTAATTCGCCATTTGGTTGGTATGGACGTTTCGGTTTTGGAGGGTCGCACGTAACCGATGGCGCCGAGACCCAAATCGGCACCGGCTTCGTATGGCATGGGCCGCTAGAACATTTGCTGCTCCAACGCCCAAGCAACGATTACCTCGGCATCGGGTTTGTGTGGAGCCAGCCGTCGGCGACGACGAAGACTGTAATCCACGAAAACGAATACGTCCTCGAAACCACCTACGCCATGCAACTCACACCGCTGACGAAACTCCAGCCCGATCTGCAGATGGTTTGGGATCCCACATTCAGTTCCGCCGGCAGCGCCGTCGTGTTCCAACTCCAAGTGGTCCTTAGGTGGTGAACAACAGGTGGCGTTCAGGGTCGAGTAGATGACTTGCCGCCAGAGCGTATCGTTCCCTGAGCGCGATTGACGCAACGACGAGCATCCAAAACGACAGGACCGCGAGCCCCGGAATGGCTTCGGCGATCAAGCCGGGAAGAAGCAGCCATTGGCGACCGAGGATAAGAAACAACAGACCGGCAGTCGTCACGTCGATCGCCCACTGCAACCGCGCGACAAACTCAAGCCACGCTGAGAAGGAGTCTGAAACAGCAGCGACGATGAAGGCGATCGCAAGACGCTTCTTGTCGCCAGCCGACAAGGGTCGTCGGACTAGGCGGGGCGGATCAGGAATCATGGGTTCGACAGCATTCGCTCCCGCAGCGAATCGTAGATAGGCGGATTGCCAAAGAACGTGGGCACGGCCATCGCGGCGAAGCAGGCGCAAAGCATCGGCAGCAGTTGTGTGAAGCTCCCCGTCATCTCGGTGATCAGGACGATGCCGGTCACCGGTGCGCGGACGACGGCGCTGAAGAACGCCGCCATGCCGACGATCGCAAACGCCGCGGGCGGCGCGCCAAGATCGAACGAGCCAAATCGGCAGACTGCACCGAAGAGAACGCCAACTTGCGCCCCCAGCACCAGCATGGGAGCAAACAAGCCGCCCGGCGTTTTCGCCGCGTACGACACTGCGCCCAACCCGAATCGCAGTAGGAACACCAAGGCCAACGCGCCAAGAGCTTCGGTTCCGTCAATCGCGGCCTGCGTCAGCGATTCACCGCCGCCAACCAGCCGGGGCGCGAACCACGCCAGCATGCCGACCGCCGCCCCGATCATCCCGGCGCGCAGTTCCACCGGCAACCGATCGAGCCTGTCATTCGCGGCGAGCGCGCCGAGGATTGCCCGATTGTAGGCCATCCCCGCGAATCCGGCTACGACGCCCAGCACGAGGTCGAAACCGGCGATGCCGAAGCCGGGATAGGCGATGGGGGCGACGTGAAAGTCCGGCGCGTTGCCGATGAACAAGCGGGCGATGCCAATGGCGCCTGCCGATGCGCCCAGCGCGGCGATCGCTATCCGCGTGTCGAATCGTCGCACCAATTCTTCCAACACGAACAGCGCGCCGGCAATGGGAGCGTTGAACGCCGTCGCAAGACCGGCGCCCGCGCCAGCAGCCAGCAGTGCCTGACTATCGGTCGCATTACGGCGGAACACTCGCGCCAGAAGTGTACTGATCGCGGCACCCATCTGGATGCTGGGGCCTTCGCGACCGAGCGCGAGTCCGCCGCCGATGGCGAGCCAGCCGCCGACGAACTTGACCGGCAGCAGACGAAACGGTGCGGGTGGCAGTTTGCGATTGAGGACGGTCTCCACGTGGGGAATGCCGCTACCGCTGGCTTGGGGGGACAAGCGGCGCACGAGCCATGCGGCGAGCGCGGTTGCCGCCGACACAGTCGCGACGACGAGCACGAATCCAAGGTTTGGCGAACCGTGCGCCCAGCCGATGAACGCGTCGCGCCAGCGGTCGGCGTGTTCGAGGGCAAGTCGAAAGAGCGAGGACACGAGTCCGGAGAGCATGCCGACGAGGATGGCGAGCAGCGACAGGGCTAACAGGCTGTCCGGTTTGCCGCTGTGATTTGCCATGACGTAGAGTGTGACTTGCGGGGTGGGGTTTGCAAGCGCGTTTTCGGAGGCGACCCCGTCCGGTTGCTTCGGATGCGGCAAGAAATAAGCCTTGGGAGACGATGGGTGCGTGAGCCCTATGTCCAGTTGCTGGTTACGGCCGGATTTTTGTTGATTTTGGGGCTGTAGAACGCTTAATCAGTGAACTCGTTTGCGAGGAAGGAGCCTGGAGGAGAATCCAATTACTGTTCCAGCAATGTGGCGCCAGATGTCTCACATGCTGGCCACTTGACTTCAATCAACTAGAGGAAAGGATCATCACACGATGAAGAAGCTTTTTCTATTCGCCGCAGGCGTGCTGGCTCTCTGTTGGCCGCAACTCGGTCGAGCCCAAGTGAAGAACGAAGGTCTGGCGAACCAGATCATCGCCGCGCGCCAGAAGAACGCCGCGTTGATGAAACAGTATTCGTGGAACAGCCGCATTGAAATTCTCGACAACGGCGCGGTCAAAGACATTCGGATTGATCAGGTCATGTACGGGCCCGACGGCCAACTGCAGCGCACAACGCTCAATGACCAGCCGGCTGCCATGCCGCACGGTTTCCTGCGCCGCCGCATTGCCGAGAAGGAGAAAGAGAAGATGGAGAAGTATCTGAAGGGGTTGAACGCGCTGTTGGATCAATACACGTTGCCCACGGCCGGTCAGATCATCAACTTTATCAGCACCGCCACCATTAGCGCGCCGGACGCCAATGGGATGCTGACGATCACTGGCAACAATGTGATCAAGCCCGGCGACACGATGACGATGACAATCTACGCCCCGACGCGCCAACCTCGGTCGATGAGCTTCATGACCTTTTTTGAATCGGATGCAGTCAACGTCTCGGCGACGTTCAAAACGTTGAACAACGGGCTGAACTACATGGCGTTTGGTGAGGCGGAAGTGACCATGAAGAACTTGAGCCTGCAAGTGCAGAACTACGACTACATTAACCAGAATCAATAGCCGCCATTGCCGGTCGGGGATCCGGCTAGGCGCGACAGGAGAGTCATGAAGACGTTTACCGTGCTTTGCTTTGCAGTACTGGTGTCTGGTGCTCTTGCCCAACAGCCGACAACCAATCAAACGATCAATCCGTTGTCACTGCAGTGGCCGCGCGCATTCGATGCCGGTGGTTACGAGTATGCAGTGTATCAACCCTCCATCGACTCGTGGCCCGGCAACCAACTCTCGGGTCGGTTCGCTGTGGCCACACGGCCGGCGGGCACGAGCAATGAAACGTACGGCGTCGCTTGGTTCAGTGCGCGCACCGAAATCGACAAGGTCAACCGGCTGGTGACGCTCGAGGATTTCAAGGTCACCAAGGTTAAATTCCCGACCGAGACAGCATTGCAGGCGAAGTTTGAGGCGGCGATTCAGGCGGAACTGCCCACGGTGGCCAAGACGATTCCGCTGGATCATCTCGAAGCTGTGTTCGCGGCCTCGGCAGACATCACTAAGGTGAAAATCGCGGAGGTGAAGAACGATCCGCCACACATCATCTACACGACACGGCCATCCATTCTTGTTCAAATCGACGGCGCGCCAGTTCTCAAGGCGATGTTTGGCAACTACGACCGCGTGATGAACACCCGGGCGGTGCTGTTGCGCAACAACAATACCGAGTGGCAGTGCTTCTTCCTTTACACGGCCGGGAATTGGTACACCTCTGCGTCTATCCAAGGACCGTGGGTCGTGAGCAGCAGCATCCTGCCAGCCGACATTGATGAGGCGCTCCAAGCAGCATTGAAGACCGGGCAAGTGGATCCGGCCACGCCCAAGCAGCCGTTGGCAGCGCCGCTGGTAGTCTATGTCGAAACGACGCCGACCGAATTGCTCGAATCGTCCGGCACCGCCAACCTCGAATCCGTTCCCGGCACGGATCTGCTTTACGTTTCCAACTCCAGCAACGCCATCTTCTATAACCTCGATGACTCGAATTACTACGTGCTCGTTTCTGGGCGCTGGTTCAAAGCGCCGACGCTCTACGGCGAGTGGACGTTTGTGCCGGCGGGCAAACTGCCGTCGGACTTCGCGAAGATCCCGCCCGACAGCGAGAAGTCCAACGTGCTGCTTTCGGTGCCGGGCACGCCGCAGGCACAGGAGGCCGCGATTGCCAGCACGATTCCGCAAACGGCACAGATTTATCGAGACAAGGCGAAGCTGACGGTCACCTACGTTGGTGGTCCGAGCTTCGTGGCGATCCCGGGTACATCGTTGTTCTACGCGTCCAACACGAGCACCCCGGTCATCATGGTGAACGCGACGACGTTTTATGCCTGTCAAGGCGGCGTGTGGTTTGTCGCGAACAATTCCCTGGGACCGTGGGCGGTCGCGACGACGGTTCCGCCTGTGATCTACACGATCCCGCCCAGTTGCCCGATTTATTACACGACGTATGTGTATGTGTACGGCTACACGCCCACGGTGGTCTATGTCGGGTACACGCCCGGGTACATGGGAGTGGTTTACACGTCTGGGGGAACGGTCGTGTATGGCACGGGGTATTACTACGCGCCGGTGGTCGTCGGCACAACCTACGTGAGTTATCCACCGACGTATGGTAGTGGCGCGTCGTTCGCGATGGGCGCGGCGGTTGGATTTGCCTTTGGATACTGCGCGGGATCCAGCTCCTATTGTTATTACGAACCGCACTACGGCTGCTACAGCTATGCCTACCCGTGCCATTACAGCTACGGGTACTGCAATGTGAACAGTTGCAACTACTATTCCCACTGGGGCACGAGCGCCTACTGCAGCGGTGCCTACGGTTACAACCCTTACACCGGCAACGAATGGAAAGCCGGCAGCGCCAGCACCTATAACCCGTACACCGGCGCCCACGGCTACGCCAGCGGCAGCGCAACCTACAACCCTTACACGGGCAAATACAACGCTAGTAGCCAAGCGACGCATTACAACCCGACGACCGGCGGCAGTTACAGCGGGTCGACGACGAAATCCGCTAACGTCTATAACGGAAATTACAGCACCACGCACAAAACCGACTGGGATAACCAAAACACTGGTTCGAGTGTGAACTCGAAGACGACTGTCTCGGGCAACGCCTACAACGGCACGGCCTCGGTGGACAGCCAGGGCAGTGCGTACAATGCCAACACCGGCAACACGACTACCTGGAAGAACGGCACCGTGACTTCCGATAGCAACGGCAATACCTACACGTACAACAAGGGCGACACATCACAGAACGAAGCCACGGCGCAAAGCGAAAAATCAGCAAACCAATCCTCGATGCAATCATCGGCCTCTGCAGCTTCTCGCGAGGCCTCAGCGCAGCAGACGGGTCAGCAGCGGGCCAACAGTTGGAGCCAGTCCGGTGGTGGCGGCTGGGGCTCGTCTCGCGATAGTGGCGGCGGGGGCGGTGGATTTGGGGGTGCTGGCGGAGGTGGCTTTGGGGGTGGCGGCGATCACAGTTGGGGCGGAGGTGGGTTCCACGGTGGCGGCGGCTTTCGCAGATAACGTCGAAAGTGAAGCAAGGTCAACACAACCAAACAACAAAGGAGAAGGAGGAAGTGATGAGAACTAGAACCAAGCAGTTGGCTATGATCGCGCTGCTACCAGCAGTCGTTCTGGCATTTGCCGGGAGCGCGAATGGTCAGGAGCCTGCGGCCAAAGGGCAGGGTGGCGCGGAGGGCGCCATCGAGGCATCGGCGATCCATGTCACAGCCACAGTAGTTGCCGTTGACGCGGCGAAGCGCACCGTGTCGGTCGTCGGTCCTCTCGGTCGGACGAATACCTACACATGCGGCCCGGCTGTGAGAAACTTCAACCAGATCAAGGTCGGCGACAAGGTTAAGGCCACGTTTGTTGAGTCCATAGCGGTAGCAGCCGGCCCGTCGAGCGCGCCGTCAAGCGTTGGAGTGGGTAGCACAGTGGCGGTCGCACCGAAGGGAGCAATGCCCGGCGTTGTCATGGCCAAGACAGTCGAAGTCACCGGCAAGATCGTGTCGATCGATGCTGAGACGCGGTCAGTCACACTTGAAGGTCCGGCCGGCAACCAGAGGACCGTCAAAGCCGGTCCCAAGGTTGATCTTGCCGCGCTGAAGGCCGGTGACGACGTTAGACTTCGGGTCACTGAAGCGTTGGCGATTACAGTCGAGCGACCCGAGAGCGGCGGCGCGGAATAACCCAAGCGAGCAATTCGAAATCGTTCAATTGGCGGGTGCTGTCGCCGAGGTTCACTCCTCGGCGGCATGCACAAGGGGGAGGCGTTCCAGCGTCGATCAACCGACGCAGCAAAGGAGAAAGAGTGATGAGGGGAGTACGAGTCGCAACCGGCGTGTTGAAATATGTGGGCGCATTACTAGCGGCGCTGGTGATTGCCGGTGGGACTTGGGCAGACGAGGCAGTCACCGATACATCCGAGACCGTCGATAAGGAGGAGGAGGCCACGAAGCTGGCGAAGGAGACCCAAAACCCGGTCGCCAGCCTGATCAGCGTACCGTTCCAGAACAACTTCAACTTCGACGATGGCCCGAGGCACGTCACACAGTGGATCCTGAACGTGCAGCCGGTTATTCCGATCAGTTTGAACGACGACTGGAATCTCATCACGCGCACGATCGTGCCCATCATCAACCAGCCGTCTCTGGCGTCCGGCGTGGACAGCGCTTTCGGCTTGGGCGACATCAACCCGTCCCTATTCTTCTCGCCGGCCAAGCCGAGCAAATTCATCTGGGGCATCGGTCCGACGTGGACGATGCCGACGGCGACGGACTCGATGCTCGGCGCAGGCAAGTGGGATGCCGGGCCGACGGCGGTGGCTCTCACCATGCAGGGACCGTGGGTCATCGGAGTGTTGGCGAACAACCAGTGGTCGTTCGCCGGTTGGGGCGACCACAGTGTCAACGCGATGCTGGTGCAACCATTCATCAACTACAACTTGGACAAGGGCTGGTATCTGACCACCTCGCCCATCATCACCGCCAACTGGAACGCGGACGACAGCGATGTGTGGACGGTGCCGCTCGGCTGTGGCGTGGGACGGGTCTTCAAAGTCGGCAAGCAGCCGCTCAACGTCTCACTGGCCGCCTATGACAACGTGCACACCCCGGTGGACGGCCCCCAATGGCAACTCCGATTCCAAGTCCAATTTCTGTTCCCGAAATAAACGCCGAAACAATCAACCAAACACAACAGGATGAAGGAATGCGGTATGAAAACAAAAATATGTGAGCGTGGTATTGCATCGTTAGTACTGGGGATTGTGGCTGGCTGCGCCCTCTTGGTGGGTGCCGGCTGCTCGACAGATCGAGGCGCAACTCAAGGAGAAACTCCCCGGTCTTCTGGCGACATAGCCGGCGTGGTTCAAGTTGCCGGTAAGCTGTTAGCCGGGGCGACGGTGACGCTGTTCGCGGCCGGCGAAGGCGCGCCGCAACAGATGGCGCAAAGCAAGACCGACGACCACGGTGCGTTCAGTGTGGACGTTCACCGCGCGCCGGAGGGTAGCGTGTTTTATCTCGTGGCCAAAGGCCCGAACGAAGCCGTCGCGTTGTTGTCAGTGCTGGGAACATCGGTGCCGAAGAAAGTCACGGTCAACGAACTCACGACCGTGGCCTCGGCGTTCACCTGCGCGCGATTCATCAACGGCGAAGCCATCTCCGGTAAAGCGCTCGGACTACGCATCGCCGCCGGCAACACGCCGAACCTCGTCGATCCTGTGACCGGCGGATGGGGCAAGGTGCTGTTGGATCCGCTCAATAGTTCCATGACCACGACCCTTGCGACTCTGGACACGCTGGGCTCGCTCATCAGCGCCTACGCCACCGTGGCCAACGACGATTGGCGCGCCCGCTTCTTTAAGGCTGCCACGCCGTACGGCAGCGCGACGCCGAAGAATACGCTGGAAGCGATGGCCGGTATTGCCCGCGCACCGTATGCCGCACCCAAGGAACTCTACGCATTGTTTGACGAAGCCTATCCGCTGCCAGCACCGGATGGTCGGCGCAAGGCGCCCTTCGCGCCGTATCTCGTCTGGGTACCAGACGACTTCGCCCTCTCGCTGTGTTTTTCGGGCGGCGGAGATTATGCCAATGGCCGGTTTATGTTTGATCCGGAAGGCAACCTCTGGTGCGGCATGAACTGGATGCCCGGCTCGCAGTCCGGCGTCAACAAGAGCACCGGCGGCGGCGTGGGCAAGTACGCGCCCAACGGAACCGCGCTCTCACCAGCGATCACCGGTTTCACCGGCATGGGCATTGACGGCGTCGGCTGGGGCACGGCGGTGACGAAAGACCGCGTCTGGATCAGCAGCTTCAACGGGAAGATCCTCGTGATGGATTTCAACGGCAAACCGGTCGCCAGCGAAAGCGATTTCCCGTTCAAGGAGAAATTCCTTGGCTTGATGGGCATTGGTGTTGCCAACAACGGCGACGTGTGGATTGCCGACGGCTCGAACAATCAGTTGCTTCATTTCCCCGGTGGACGCATCAAGGACGGACGCATCGTCAAGGTTGAGGGATTGAAGTCGCCCTTCGACATCGTCATTGACGACGAGAATCGCGTCTGGATCGCCAACTCCTCGTCGGACACCGTCGTGCGTTTCCCCGCCAACGATCCGTCCAAGGTGGAATCCTTCCGCTGCGGAATCGGCGTCCGCGCCCTCGCATTGGATTCCAAGGGCAACGTTTGGGTGGCGAACAACATGGATTTGAAAACGCCACAACCGAAGCTGCCCGAAGGCATCTCCATCATGGAGCAGTTCAAGCTAATCACCGACCACATGTTTAAATACATCATGGGTCCGCCGGAGCGAATCACCGGTGCTGTCAACATGATCCGTCCCGACGGCACGCAGCCCGCGCCGGAAGGTTTCACCGGCCCCGGCGAAAGCATCCCGTGGGGCATCAACATCGACGGCAATGATGACGTCTGGCTCGGTAACATGTGGGGCCGGTCCGCGGTGCTCATCGCCGGCGACAACACAGCCGGGCATCCGCCCGGCACAAAGGCCGGCGATACCATCCACATCTTCCAGAGCGGCAGCATCCAGATGGTGACTGACGTGTCCATTGACCCAGCCGGCAACGTCTGGGTGGCGAACAACTGGAACAGTCTCGAGGCGGCTGCCTCGCCCGACCCGAAACGTCCCACATCAACGTGGGGTGGCGGTTCAGGCTTTACCGTCATCTACGGAGTTGCGGCTCCGGTCCAACCGCCGCGCATCGGCAAAGTGCGCAAGCTGTAAGTCTGCTTCGATTGCGAAACGCGCGGGCTGTCCGAATGGGCGGCCTGCGACTTCGCCATCAAGACAAACCAGAAGGAGAAACGTATGAGAGCAGTCAAGCCCGTCATAACGACAGCACGCTGGGGCGCCGCGTTCGCATTGACGGCCGCCTCGTGCTTCGCCACCGAAATCCAAACCACCGGTGAGCCGGGTTCGCCCAGCGCCACCACCACCATCAGCGGCAAACAGTTGCCAGCACCAGATCCGAAATTCGGCGGCGTGATCAAGGATGATGCCTTGAAATCGAAATACTGGTGGGCGCCGCGCATTGTGCCGCCCAAACAAGCGCCGAACATCTTGCTCATCATGACCGACGACTCGGGCTTCGGGGTGCCGAGCACATTCGGCGGCGTTATCCCGACTCCGACGATGGACCGGCTGGCGAAGGCCGGTCTGCGCTACAACAACATTCACTCCACCGCGCTATGCTCGCCGACGCGCGCCGCGTTGATTACCGGCCGCAACCATCACTCGGCTGGATTCGGTGTGATCTCGGAGCAGTCGACGGGCTTCCCGGGGTACAACAGCATCATCGCCAAGGATAAGGCAACCATCGGCCGCATCCTGCTGGACAACGGTTACGCAACGTCATGGTTCGGCAAGGACCACAACGTGCCGGCGTTCTGCGCCAGCCAAGTCGGGCCGTTTGATAACTGGCCGATTGGGCAGGGCTTCGAATACTTCTATGGGTTCGTTGGCGGCGACGCAAATCAGTGGGAGCCGAATCTGTTCCGCAACACGACGCAGATCTATCCCTTCCGAGGTCAGGAGGGCAAATGGAACCTAGTGACCGGCATGGCGGATGACTGCATCGAGTATCTGAATCGGATCAACCAAATCCATCCGGATAAAAAGTTCTTCTGCTACTACGTTCCCGGCGCCACGCACGCGCCGCATCATCCAACCAAAGAATGGGTGGACAAGATTCATGCGATGCACTTGTTCGACGACGGTTACGAAAAACTGCGCGAACGAATCTTCGAAAACCAAAAGAAGCTCGGCGTCATCCCAGCCGACACCAAGCTCGCGCCGTGGCCGAAAGAACACCTCAAGCCGTGGGATGAGTTGACGGCTGATGAGAAGAAGCTCTTCATCCGGCAGGTGGAAGTGTTTGCTGCGTATGAAGCGTACAACGATTACGAAATCGGCCGCGTCATCCAAGCCGTCGAAGACATGGGCAAACTCGACGACACGCTCATCATCTACATCAACGGCGACAACGGCACCAGCGCCGAAGGCGGCCCGCTCGGCACGCCCAACGAAGTCGCCTTCTTCAATGGCATCAACATGATGCCCGCAGAAATGCAAATGAAGTGGTATGACGTCTGGGGCACCGAGCAGACCTACAACCACATGTCCGCCGGTTGGTCGTGGGCGTTTGACACGCCGTTCGACTGGTTCAAACAGAACGCCTCCCGGCTCGGCGGCATCCGGCAGTGCATGTGCATCTCTTGGCCGGGCCACATCAAAGACAAAGGTGCCCTGCGCGAGCAGTTCTGCCACGTCATTGACGTGGTGCCGACCATCCTCGAAGTGGCCGGCATCACCGCGCCCGAAACCGTGGACGGCATCAAGCAGGCACCCATCGAGGGCACCAGCTTCGCCTACACGTTTGATCCCGCGGCTGCGGGACCAAAGGCGTTGTCTCATCACAAGACCCAGTATTTCGAGATGTTTGGCCAATGGGCGCTCTACCACGATGGCTGGCTGCTCAGCACGAAGGTCAACCGCGCGCCGTGGGAGGTCTTCGGCGCCGCCAACACCGACCCGCTCAACGGTCAGGTGCTCCAACTCTACAACCTCGACAAGGACTTCAGTCAAACCGAAGACCTCGCCGCGAAGCATCCGGAGAAGGTCAAAGACTTAAAGAAAATGTTCATCGAGGAAGCGAAGAAGTATCAGGTCTTCCCGATGGACGCCTCGGTCGCCGCGCGCATCGTCTCGCCGCGTCCGAACATCACCGCCGGCCGCACGGAGTTCGTGTACACCAAACCGATGGTTGGCTTGCCGCAGGGCGATTCGCCGTTCCTGCTGGACAGCTCATTCACCATCACGGCGGACATTGAAGTACCGGAAGGTGGCGCGGAAGGAATGGTCCTGACCTCGGGTGGCCGGTTTGCCGGCTACGGCTTCTATCTGCTCAAGGGCAAACCGGTCTTCTGCTGGAACATGGTTGATCTTGAGCGTGTGAAGTGGGAAGCCCCGGACGCCCTCGCGCCCGGTAGGCATACCATCGAGTATGACTTCAAGTATGACGGCCTCGGCGTCGCGACGCTGGCCTTCAACAACTTCAGCGGACTCGGTCGCCCCGGCACCGGCACGCTCAAGGTGGACGGCAAGGAAGTCGCCACGAAAACCATGCCCAAGACCATCCCGATGATCCTGCAATGGGACGAGAGCTTCGACATCGGCTCCGACACCCTGACCGGCGTGAACGATGAGGACTACCAGCCGCCGTTCACCCTGACCGCGAAGCTCAACAAGCTGACGCTCAAAGTGGACCGCCCGAAGCTGTCGCCCGAGGACATCAAGAAGCTCGAAGAAGGCATGAAGCAAGCCGCCGACGCGAAGTAAACTCGTTTCGGTTGTGAACCGCGCGGGCTATCCGGTAGGATGGCCCGCGACTTCAAACCCGAAAGGAAAAAAATGAAGAAATATGCATTGCTTATTACAGCCGCGCTCCTAGCCGGCTCCGTGACCGCCGAAGACACCATCTCCCAAGCGGAGAAAGGCGAGAAAGACCGACCCGGCATCGCCGAAACGAAAGCCATCGCGGAAGAAGGCTTCATCTATGGCTTGCCCATCGTGATGAACTACGCCGTCATGTACGAGTATTCCGTCGACAAGAACTCCGGCCAATACAAAGCGCCGTTTAATCAGATTCTCAACGAAGCCCGGGTGTTTACCTACAAGGACACCGCCATCATTACGCCCAACAGCGATACGCCGTATTCCCTTTGCTGGCTCGACCTGCGGGCCGAACCGATTGTGCTGTCGGTCCCGGCCGTCGAAAAAGACCGGTATTACTCCGTGATGCTCTGCGACGGTAATACCTACAACTACGGTTACATCGGCAGCCGTGCCACCGGCAGCGACGCGGGCGATTACCTCGTCGTCGGCCCGGACTGGAAAGGGTCAACGCCCGCCGGCATCAAGAAGGTGTTCCGCTCCACGACGCAATTCTCATTGGCCGCCTACCGGACCCAGCTCATCAATCCCGCCGACATGCCGAACGTCATCAAAGTCCAGTCCGGCTACAAAGTGCGACCGCTCTCGGCGTATTTGGGTCAGCCCGCACCGGCGGCCGCGCCCGCGATCAACTTCCCGAAGATCAACGCGGAGATGGTCAAGACCGGCTTCTTTGACTACCTCGATTTCGCGCTGCAATTCGCTCCGGCCACGCCGGAAGAAGCGGCCATCCGGGCGAAGCTGGCCCGCATCGGTGTCGGCCCGGGCAAGAAGTTCGACTTCAAAGATCTCTCCCTCGAACACAAAGCGGAAGTCGGCCTGGGGATGAAAGAAGGCGAAACCAAGATTGAAAAATATCTGAACGCCGGGATGAAAAATATCAATGGCTGGAAGGTCGGATCGCTCTTTGGCGACGCGGCGTTCTACAATGGCGATTGGTTGAAGCGCGCCGCCGCCGCCAAGGGTGGCATCTACGGCAACAACGCCGTCGAAGCGATGTATCCGCTGACCAAGACCCTCGCCAACGGCGAAGAACTCGACGGCAGCAAACACAACTACACGCTCACGTTCGCAGCCGGCGAGTTCCCACCGGTCAACGCCTTCTGGTCGGTCACGATGTATGATGGCAAGACCCAGTTCCTGATCAAGAATCCCATCGACAGGTATCTCATCAACTCGCCGATGTTGCCGGGCATGAAGAAGAACGCCGACGGCTCGGTGACGCTCTACATCCAGAAGGACTCACCGGGTACCGACAAGGAATCGAACTGGTTGCCGGCCCCGGACGGCCCGATCTACCTCGTCATGCGCCTCTACTGGCCGAAGGCAACGCCACCGTCAATCCTGCCGCCCGGCGAAGGCACGTGGAAACCGCCCGGCATTGTATTAGCGAAGTAATTCGGTCGTGAACCGCGCAGGCCGTCCCCGCAATGGGACGGCCTGCGCCTTCACCACCGAGGTGACCAAGAAAAGTAATCGAAAGGAGAACCGAACAATGAAATGGATGATGTTGAACTCAGTGCTGGCCGCCGCGCTGTTGGCCACAATCAATACCGGGCAAGCCAAAGAGGATGTCTTCGAGGCGTTGCCGGCGGGCGTCGATGCGTACGTCTACGGTTACCCGCTGGTCACGATGGAAATGACCCGGCGCGTGATGACCAACGTCGAGAAACCCGAAGGCACGCGCGCTCCGATGGGGCAGTTCGTGCGGATGCGTGAGTATCCGAGCGCGGCGTTCCGCGATGTCACCGCGCCCAACGCCGACACGCTTTACACCACGGTGTGGATTGACGTGGGTCAAGAACCGTGGGTGCTCACGTTGCCGGACGCTCACGACCGGTATTACCTCTTCCCAATGCTCGACGGCTGGACCGATGTGTTTCAAGTCCCCGGCAAGCGCACCACCGGCACCGGCGCGCAGACCTACGCGATTACCGGCCCCGGCTGGAAAGGCAAGTTGCCGGCGGGCGTGAAGGAATACAAATCGCCCACCGCCATGGTCTGGCTCTTGGGCCGCATCTACTGCACCGGCACGCCGGAAGATTATGCCGCTGTCCACAAATTGCAGGATGATGTTTCCATCGTGCCGCTCAGCGCCTACGGCAAGCCGTACACACCGCCCGCCGGCAAGGTTGATCCGTCCGTG
>Ga0335084_10002527_pt1 | contig 17670 bp, 19 predicted proteins | sample Lox_Sample_44_FD_206721 | JGI IMG/M metagenome (GOLD analysis project Ga0335084, IMG submission 206721) | Soil microbial communities from Loxahatchee National Wildlife Refuge, Florida, United States - Lox_Sample_4.4 | ecosystem: Environmental > Terrestrial > Soil > Wetlands | place: USA... | reverse complement strand
TTTTTCGAGGACTTCGCTGCGGCAGAAAAACCAGGGACTTTGGGATCGCAGGCGATGTGCGCAACGCCTTGGGATTCAAACCCCAGCAGAAAGAATGAGATAGAAGTGTTGCGTCGACCGGTTGAATTCAGCGCCCTTAGCGGACATAGACTATAGGGTCGCCGCAGTCGCTTCACCGTCATCGTCTTAAAGTCCCACTGCTCGGGCGCCCTCTTGGCAGCCTCCAGCGCCCCTACTCGCGTTGATGCCCCACCGAAATAGATGCCGTGGACGTACACGCGGTACGTCGTGCCCATCCACGTCTGAAGCTTCTCTATCCTGATCGGCTTTAGTCGGCAGTGATCGCATCATCTCGGGTTGGCGCAGAGATTGACATTTCTCAATGCTACCCACCGCGATCACTGGCACCATTTTCACCTCGCGGCTAAGGTTAGACGTGTCGATCTAGTGGTCTGGCCTTGGCCGCGCTTTGCCGTTGGAGGCCGAGCGAACTACGAAAAATAGATGCGCAATAAGCCCGCAACGATCGCGACGGTAGCGAGCAGGACGACTAAGGGCAGCGCAACCAGAAACGTGCCCAACAGCAGGACTAACATCAGAGCTGACAGGAGGCCCACGATCAAAATTAACAGGATACTGCCGAGCGGCCCAGGCTTGGCAACATAGACGCGCTCGGCGATGCGCGGATCAATGAAGACGCGTACGCGCGGCTCGCCCCGCGCCTTATGACCAGGCGGAATGATCTCAGGCTCTGAACGTGGCTCTTCAGGTGGGTCGTTTGTCATGGGTTCAACTATAGCAGACCTCTGGCAGCCCGCACGGTGCGCATTTATGATCGCGCCATGCCCGAAAAATATCGCCGCCCGCACAACCACGAACGCCGCCGAACCGTAGCAGATATGCAGTTGGCGTGGCAGGCGGAGCGCGATGCGCTCGCCACCGTGCGCCGGTTCAACGCCATCCTTTCAACAAAGCGCACCGCATGGTTCTGGCCGAAGATTGCAGCAGCTTTAGTTTCTAAGCATCACTGGCTGGTCATCGCCTGTGACGCCTGCGACACCGTCACGGATTTAGACCTGCGTGTGAAGCCGCGTGACCCCGAAGCTTCGATCCGCGTGGTGCTGCGCGAGGTGCGGTGTCCGAGGTGTAATGGGCATGGGCGGCCGAGGATTATTGCGCTGGCGCAGCAGCCGTCGATTTGAATCAATGTAGCGCAGCGACTACCTCGCTTTTCGACGGGAGTTCGAACCAGAACGCGTCAAACTCATCATCGTTGCTGAAAGCCCTCCGAAATCCGGCAAATATTTTTACAACCCGAAGGGCAACATCAGCGAGCCGCTCTTCAAGGCGCTGATGTTGCAGCTCGGCTATGCCCCAACCTCCAAGGGCCCTAACAGCACCCACTTTCATGGCACTCACGTGCCGGTGGAGGAGCCGTCATCAGAAGCGGACTTTTCTCTAGAAAAAGAATGACAGGCGCTCCTGGGGAGCGCCTGCCCATTGACAGGTCAGCTGCAGTTATTGCCCTTCATGGCTCTTGATCATTTCCTCAACCTTGGCCTTGACAGCATCAAGGTTGAACGAGGCTGGGGCCTGCATTGGCGGAAACTCGATGGCCGTCTCCGCCAGTTTTGCGACGTACTGCTGGACCATCACGAACCGCCAGAATTCTCTGGCGTAAAAGTCGTTCATGTATCCGCCGCCTAAATGATTCAAACTCTCGCCGCGAATTGACGGCGTGCGTTCGAACGGATCCTGGCGGATGTTGACCATCACAGGCATGTCGGTGGTGGTCTTTTCGCCCGGCCAGCCGTACGGTTGTTGGTAGAAACTGAACTTGAAGTCATCAAGACGAAGCGCACCCAGCGTCGCGCCACCGAAATAGAAGATTTCATGACGCTTGGATGGGCCCTTTCCGGTGAGAAGATCCATCTGGTTGTAGCCATCGAGATGGTTCTTGTAGGTCCGGTCGCCGAGTTGCACGCCCTTGAGAAGCTGGTCGGTAATGTTCGGATTACCGGCCGCAGCCATTAGAGTGGGGAACCAGTCAAGGCCCGAAAAGATTCCGTTCTCCACTGAGCCTGGCTTAATCTGTCCCGGCCAACGAATGATAGCGGGCACGCGGAAACCACCTTCGCCGACAGTGCCCTTTGTGTTCTTGAACGGTGTCATGCCGCCGTCCGGCCATGTGAAGACCTCGGCACCGTTGTCGGTCGTGAAGATGACAATTGTGTTGTTGGTCTCGCCAATGTCATCGAGATGTTTCAGCAGTGCGCCAATGCTGTCGTCCATCTGCGCCATGCCGGCTTCCTCGAGACCATAGTTGGTCTGATTGTTCTGCAGCGACCTGTACTTATCGGACAGGAACGTCCAGACGTGCATGCGCGTCGTGTTGTGCCACACGAAGAACGGCTTGTTGTCGCGCTTGGCCTTGTCGATGAAATCGCTCGTCGCCTTCACCAGCACCTCGTCAAACGTCGTCATGTCATACTTCGCCTTCAGGAAAGGCAGGTCGTGCATGTTCGGAACGTTTGACATGTTGGGGAATGGAGGCAACGGTCCTTCATCGACGATCCTTTGCTTGCCGATCTTGCCCCAGCGCGGCATTTCGGTCGGGTCATCCCGATCGGTTGCATAGCTGTGGATCAGGCTGCGCGGCCCATACGTGTTGTAGAACTTCTCGTCGACCGGGAAGGAATACCAGTACGGATCAGACATCGCATCGAGGTGGTATAAATAACCAAAGAATTCATCGAAGCCGTGTACAGTCGGCAGATACTTATTCAGGTCGCCGAGATGATTCTTTCCGAACTGGCCGGTAGCGTAGCCTTGCGCCTTGAGCGCTGTCGCCAGCGTGACCGCCTGCGCGGGAATGCCGACATCCGCTCCCGCCTGACCAACCGTCGTCAGGCCAGTCCGGATCGGCAATTCGCCGGTGATGAAATTAGCCCGGCCGGCCGTGCAACTCGCTTCGGCGTAGTAATCGGTGAATCGCATCCCTTCAGATGCAAGCCTGTCGAGGTTGGGTGTCTTCCCCGACATGATTCCCTGATGATAGGCGCCGATGTTGAACCAGCCGACATCGTCACCCATGATGACAAGAATGTTGGGTTTGCGTTGCTGCTGGGCGACCGCGGGCGCACTTGCGGCCGCAGCGGCGATCACTACCGCAAAAAGCCATAACCACAGTTTTTGGATCTTCATACTCATCTCCAATGGCGGAAGTCGCCTCCGCTCTTTGTCCAAGGAAAGATTTTTGCTTTTGTTAGTGCGCGCGGCGGGCCCATTTGGAGCCCGTCCAACAAAGACTAACAACCAAATATCATTTGGGCGATGACAAGCGCGTGAATTGAGAGCGGGCGGCCAGCGTCGATGGAACGGGATACCGTCAAACCAGCATTCCATCAAAGCGGACATTTGAACCGCCGCCAGCGCGACCAGCCGCGGCCACACGCGGCTTTGAGCACGCCGGATCTCACGAATGGTGAGTTAAGCCAAACTTCACGCCTGGCTCCGTATGGTTAACCCTGTCTGAACGAGCCGCAAGGCTAAAAGCAGGGGCGCGTGACATGTGCGGAATTGCGGTTGCGATCGGGTGGCCTGAGGCCGAAATCACGGTCCGCCGCCTGGTCGATGGCATCCTGCACCGCGGGGATGTAACCGACCCCGTTGTTTGCCTCCGCAAAGACATCGCAATGGGCACGCGCCGGCTGCGCATCGTCGACGCCGAGCATGCAATTCAGCCGCAGATTTCATTCAATGCCCGCCTGGCAGTTTCCTTCAATGGCGAGATCTACAATCACGTCGCGCTGAGGAAAGAGCTTGCCGACCTTGGCGTTGAGTTCAAAACGGAAGCCGACACCGAAGTCCTGGCCAATGCCCTGCAAGTGTGGGGTTACAAGGCGCTCGAGCGCCTGGTTGGCATGTATGCCTTTGTAGCAATCGATTTGGCCAACGGGGAATTTCTCGCGGCGCGCGATCCGTTCGGGGTCAAGCCCCTCTACGTCATTCAATCCGGCAGCAGCTACCTGTTTTGCTCCGAGATGCGGCCGCTACTCGGAACGGTGCCGGTGGGCGATGTGATGCTGCTGCCACCGGGCTATGCGCTGTCGCGCAAAACATGCGCGCGCTATAAATCGCCCATCTATCCGCGTGCCGATTTACCGGTGCACCACAACCCCCACGTGCTCGATCGTGTGTTGTCGGAAGCCGTGCAGATCAGGTTGCCGCCGGACCTGCCGGTAGCGACCCTCTTCAGCGGCGGTATCGACAGTACGCTGATTGCCCACTATGCGCGGCAGGTCCGGCCCGAGGCGCCCGGCTATTTTGTCGGCGGGGAAACCGCGCCGGACTTCCGTTATGCGGCAGAATACGCCGACCGGACCGGTTTCGACTTGCGGCTTGTGCCATTCGCGCCGGACAGCGAAGAGGTTTTTTCGCTGATCGATCACGTTGTCGAAGTCACTGAATCTTTCGAGCCCAATCTGGTGCGCGGCGCAGTCTGTTCGCTGTTTGCCGCGGAACATATGCATCGCGACGGTTTTCGCGTCGCGTTATGCGGAGAAGGCGCCGACGAGTTGTTTTGCGGCTACCCTCCCCTCGAAGTCGCCTTCCATCAGGGCGATGCCGACGGCCGACCAGTTCGCGATGAATGCCTCGATCTGATGCATCGCGTGAGCTTGCAACGCGTCGACCGCTGTTCGATGCGCCATCAGGTGGAAACGCGCGAACCGTTCCTCGATCCTTCAGTCGTCAAATACGCGCTGAATGTGGATGCGGAAGCACTGGTACGCGTCGTCGATGGCTTGCCTCGCGGCAAGGCACCGCTGCGTGATTTATACGATCTCTATCCCAACACGTTGCCAGCGGCGATTCGCGACCGGACGAAGGTGCCATTTGGCGAGGGCGCCGGTCTTGATGTGTCGCCACAGGACTCTGCATGGAAGGTCCGCTTCAACGAGGCGATATCGGATAACGATTTGCGCGACGGTCAGCAGCAATTCGAGGGCTTCAGCGTGCAGTCCAAGGAGGAGTTGTTCTACATTCGCAAACTTGCGCAGGTAATGGATATTCACCGGGTGCCCCATTTGCGCGATCGCGCCTGGATCTCATTCCCGGTTATGCAAAATCTCGAGAAGCTCAAAGCCTTCGCGCACTTCAGCTTATAGCGTGTGGATCAATTCTCGCTGGGCTTGCCCTCGATCTTCGGCAACTGGTCGGCATTTGGCGTTTTGGGCTGTGGGCTCGCCCGATTGGCAAGTTCGACGGTAAGGCGCTCGGCTGATTCCGGCGACATTTGGCCGAGGATATCCGACATCTTGCGTGGATTGATCTGGGTCGAGACGTCGACCAGGATTTTCATGTCGAGGCGATCGAAGATGCGAGCGGCGTCTTTCGGCTTCATGTTCTCGTACATGGAGACGATGCTCTTGAAGCGGTCAGTCCCTATCTTGTCGCGAGTGCCCATCGCGGTATTGACGCGGTTCTCCGTATCCTTGAGTTCGGTAACTTTGTCTTCCAACCGTTTTTCGGCCGCTTTAATCAGGCTCTCGCGCATTTCCAGTTCGCGATTGCGCGTATCGAGTTCTTGCCGCCGCGTTTGCAGGCGTTCAAGGACCGCTCGTTCGCCGGGGGACGCAATGCGGCCAGGTTCAAGAGGGATCGCCGCGCCGGCGACCTCAAGCTTGGGCGCTTCCGGCGGCTTGTCGCTGACTTTAAGGGCCGGCTCGCTCGGGTTTCCTTCCGTGGCAGCGGTTGAGCCGGTAATGTCGCCGTTTGCGGGCGCACTGAAATTGAACATCTCCTGCGCCCAGGGTTGCTTGCGCCCGGAAGTTATTTTGTCAGTGACAACGACCCGCGGATATTCAGGCACGCTTTCCGGAGAGGCGATCTGCAAGTCCGTGTTGTAACGTGCCTGCATTCGCGCGGCTAACGTATAGCCGCCATCGAACACCAGGCCTGACACTTTGAGCGCGAGCAGGCTGACCGTGGCAAACAGCACGATCGGAATCAGCCGCACATCTCGCGCCCAGCGGGTCATGCCGCCTGGCCGCTCAGCCGGGACCGCGTGCGATCGGCGAAGGCCTGGGCCGCGGCAGCGACGGCATTGGCGTTCTGGATCGCGGGTGACTCAGGTGGCGGCTGCGAAACGCCGGCAATGCGCATCAGCCGGGCCAATAGTTGATTGCCCGCGGTCAGATGCAAGTCGAGTTCCGCGGAGAGGACTTCGCCGCGCTCCAGCCGCTCGCTCAAGGCTTGCTCGCCCTGCTGCATCGTCGACTTCAGGCCGCTGATGGCACGGTCGGCGATTTCGGTGGCAGTCACGAGTTCCGAAATAGTCGCGCGCAGCGATTGCTCGTCAGCTTTAAGCAGACGAAGTTGCTTGTTGAGACGAACGCAATACAGAATCGTGAGTAGCAGCAGGACCGAGACCATGGTCTCGACCAGTACACCGTAATGTGAGCTCACGGCACCTCCAATGGAGTGGTGGTTGTTGCCTCGTCAGCTTTTTCGAACATGGCGAAGGTGGTCCGCGGCTTACGAAGTGGCTTGGCGACACGGACAGCAACCCGATCGCCAACCCGTCCCATACGGCCTTCGGTTAGCGGGATGTCGCCGCAACGCACCGTCACCATCGCATCCGGCTTGATCTCGAGCATCAGCGTGTCGCCAACGTTAAGGCCCATCATCCGCCGCAACGGCAATCGCGCCTCGTAGAGCACGGCGTCGACGCCAATAAGTGCCTGGCCGATTTCTGTCGCGAGATGGCCTTCCCAGATCGGGTCGCGGCCAAATTTCTCGCCCATGAACATTTGCAGCAAGACCGCGCGGATCGGCTCGATTGTGGCATAGGGCAGCAACAATTCGATCGTGCCGCCGCGATCCTCCATATCGATGCGCAAACGCACCAAAATCGCAGCATTGGCCGGTCGCGAGATGGCGGCAAACCGCGGGTTGGTTTCCAGTCGATCGATGTTGAATTTGACCGGCGACAGCGGCTTGAAAGCCAATTCGGCGTCGGCCAGCACGACCTCGATCATTCGCTTGACCAGATTGGTTTCAATCGTGGTGTAGGGCCGGCCCTCAACGCGGATCGTGCTCTGTCCGCGCCGGCCGCCGAGCAACACGTCGATTATCGAATAGATGAGGCTGGAATTGACGGTTGCCAGGCCGAAATTGTCCCACTCCTCCGCTTTGAAGACTGCGAGAATTGCCGGCAACGGGATCGAATTGAGATAGTCCCCGAAACGCACGGATGTAATGCGGTCGAGCGAGACTTCCACGTTATCGGATGTAAAATTACGCAGACTGGTCGTCATCAACCGCACAAGGCGATCGAAGACGATTTCCAGCATCGGCAACCGCTCGTATGACACCATCGCCGAGTCGATGATGGCCCGGATCCCGGAATTGTCGTTGAGCGAGACGTCTGCGAGACTAAAACCAAGAAGGCTGTCGATCTCTTCCTGATTGAGGATGCGTTCTGCACCGCCTTTGGCAGATTGCAGGCCGCCGGAATCGTCGACCATTGACGCCCATTGTGCGGCGGGTTCGTCGGTACCGGGAGTGGCAGGAGATTCCGCACTGGCAGGAGCCGCGCTCGAATCCGATTCCAATGCCAGGCCCCATTCAGCGGCCAATGCGTCTTGATCGATTTGGTCTTTTGTCGCCATCGGTCCGAGCCGCCAATCTTATTTTATAGAGTCGTCATTGAACGACGATCTCCTTAAACAGAACGGCCGTGATGCGGTTGGGCGCGACTGCGGCGTTGACCCTGCGCGTTAATTCTTCCTTCAGACGGTAAAGGCCGGCAGAACCATCGAGGTCAGTTGGGCGCAACTCACGCAGGTAGGTCTGAAAGGCGTCCATGACCCGGGGCATCAGCGGCTGAATTTGCGGCACCAGAGTTGCGTCCGGGAGTTCAAGCACGATCTTGACCTTGAGATATTGCGTTCGATCTGCGCCCGTACTCGACAGGTTGACCAACACGTCGGGCAGATCAACAAACGTTGCGGGTTTGACCGCGGCATGTGTTTCCTTGTGGTCGGGACCCTTCAGGAAAAAGTAGGCACCACCGCCGCCGCCGATGAGCACCAGAAGTCCTGCCCCGCCGATGATCATCCACTTCATCGATGGCAGCTTGAACTTCAAAAAAGCAAATCTTGATTTTGTCGCCGGCTGCTCGTTTTCACCTTCAGGCTTGTCGTCTTCTTCTTTTTCGACGTCCGCCTGCTTCGCCTTGGCTGCCATAGGTGACCCCGATTCACGACGTTTGGGGGGACGGCATGCGACGTCGTTTGGCGAAACGCCGCGGCTGCGCGATCCCACGCGCCCCTTGAATTTGAAGGTAGGTCGGTATGGTTAACAGATACTTTCCTGCGCCCCGCCGGCCGGAATCTTTTGCCGGGTTAGGGATCGAAACGGTTGTTTTTGCCCGCGCAAATCCCACCTGTCGAGCAATTAAATAATTGAAATTTCTTTATTTTTCGACTTGGCACGACGTCTGCAATCTTCCCTCCAGCCAAGAGCTTGGGAGAGCTCGTGGCAATCGCAAGCGGACAAGACCGGCCTCGGGAGGGCCGCCTTGCCCGACCGCAAGGGGAGTTACCGATGCAGAACGCACTTCTGGTCGGACTGTCAGCCCAGGTCGCGCTCGGGCGCGAACTGGACGTGATTGCCAACAACATCGCGAACCTGAACACCACGGGTTTCAAGACCGACGGCGCGGTATTTGAACAATTCATCAGCCCGACCGCCCGCGCCGAAAATTTCCTGAGCGCCGACCGGCCCATAAGCTTTGTCCAGGACCGCGCGACCTGGATCGACCACAGCCAGGGTCCGCTCGAGCGCACCGGAAATCCGCTCGACGTGGCAATCGACGGCCACGGATTTCTCGCCGTACAGACACCGGCCGGCGAGCGCTACACGCGCAACGGGGCGATGCAGATCAATAACAACGGCGAGCTCGTCACCAGCGAGGGCTATCAGGTGCTGGGCGAATCCGGACCCATCACGTTTCAACCTAAAGACCGCAATATCACCATCAGCCAGGATGGCACCATCAGCGTAGGCGAAGGAAATACGACCGCGACTGAATCGCAACGTGGCCAGCTGCGCATGGTCCGCTTTGATCAGCCCGGCCGCTTGCTGAAGGATGGCGGCAGCACTTTCAAGGCGCCGGCAAACGTTACACCACAAACCGACAAGACCTCTCGCATCGTGCAAGGCACGATCGAAAAATCCAACGTGCGCTCGGTCATGGAAATGACGCGCATGATTGAAGTGACACGCAGCTACACGCAGATTGCCAACTTGCTATCGCAACAAGCCGATCTGCAACGTACAGCGATCGAGAAACTTGCCGATGTGCCAAGCTGAATGCCGGTAACGGGAGATTAGTTTATGCGAGCGCTTCACACCGCGGCGACGGGGATGATGGCCCAGGAACTCAACGTCCAGGTCATTTCCAACAATATCGCCAACATGCGGACCACTGGCTACAAGCGCCAGCGCGCGGAATTTCAGGATCTCCTGTACGAACAAGTTACCCGCGTCGGCACGCAGACTTCCGCACAGGGCAATATCCTTCCGGCCGGTATCGAAATGGGGTCCGGCGTGAAGACCGCCGGCACACCACGATTGATGAGCCAGGGCGAACTGACACAGACCAGCAAGGACTTCGATCTCGCCATTCGTGGCGAGGGATTCTTCAAAATTCTCTTGCCCGATGGACGCACCGCCTACACGCGGGACGGCTCGTTCGAGCTCGACGCGCAAGGTCGACTTGTGACGTCGCAAGGCAATCTTGTACAGCCCGGGATCACCATTCCGCAGAACGCAACGGCGGTCACCGTCAATACGCAGGGCCAGGTTTTTGTAACAGTTCCCGGATCAAATACACCAAGCCAGGTAGGCCAACTTGAACTGTCGATTTTCGTCAATAAGGCGGGTCTGCAAAGCATGGGCGACAACCTCTATCTGGAAACTCCTGCTTCCGGAGCGCCGCAGAACGGCAACCCGACAACCGAAGGCTTCGGCAATCTGCAACAAGGTTATCTCGAGCAAGCCAACGTCGAAGCGGTCACCGAAATATCAGACCTTATTGCCGCGCAACGCGCTTACGAGATGAACGCGAAGGTCATCACCGCGGCCGACCAAATGCTCTCGACGACTTCCAACCTGATGCGCTGAGGTCTCGCCATGATCCGTTCAATTATTGCCGCATTCATAGCGCTCACCGTAGTTGGCGCCGTCGCCAAAGCGGAAGAAGCTGCCCAGCCCACGCTAAAATCCGAAGCGATCGTTAGTGGCGACATCGTGCGCATCGGCGACCTCATCGAAAATGCCGGCATCGTCGCTTCGGTACCCATATTCCGTTCACCCGATCTCGGCTGCACAGGTACGATTTCAGCCGACGCCGTGCTTGAGGCGGTCCGCAGCCATGCGCTTATCGGTGTGGCCACCGCGGGCATTCGCGACGTGGTCGTTACGCGAGCAAGCCGAAGCATTCCGGCCAAAGATGTTGAAGACGTGATCGCCCGAGCATTGTCCGCGCGATTCGATCTCGGTCCGACGAAAGACATCGTCGTGAATTTCACGCGTGACATGCAGGCGATGTACGTGGAGCCCTCCTCACTGGGTGCACCACGCGTGACACATATTGATTTCGATGCGCGCAGTGGGCGTTTCGATACGCTGCTCGAAATTCCCACAAGCGGGGGCAAACGTACGACGGTGCGACTCTCCGGCCGTGCGGTTGCGACAGTAGAGGTCGCGACCGTAACGCGAGCGATCGATCGCGGCGGCGTGCTCAAGGAGGCGGACGTCCTGATGGATCGGCGGCCGCGTGCTGAAATCGGTCGCGACGTCATCACAAGGCGAGACCAGGCGGTTAACTTCGCTGCGCGCAACGGCTTGCAGCCGGGCCGGCCGCTTCGCGTCGTCGACCTGATGAAGCCGGACCTGGTTCAGCGCAATGAAACCGTGACGCTGGTTTACGAGGTGCCGGGCATCATGGTCACCGTGCGTGGCAAGGCCGGTGACGGTGGCGCCGAAGGTGACGTCATCACTGTCCTCAACGAGCAATCCAAGCGCACGGTACAGGGCACCATCATTGGTCCTGGCCGCGTGCTCGTGAGCAACGGCTCACCGCGTATCGCGTCGAACAATGCATCGAGAGAGGGCGCCGATGCCGCTGCACGCTAAATCTTGAGTTCCACACGTTAATGCAGTCCCGTGGTCTATTAGTGAAAGCAAGGTCATGAAAGTTGTCATGGTTATGCGTCACGCGGTTCTCGCCGCGCTCGCTAGTGCTCTTCTTAACGGTTGCGCTTATATCGATCGACTTAAATCGGTCGGGCAACAACCGCCGTTGGCCTCCGTCGATAATCCGACCACGCGACCGGGCTACAAACCGGTTCAGATGCCTATGCCGGCGGCGCAGCCGGCCGCCTATAATCCGAATTCGTTATGGCGCAATGGCTCGCGCGCATTCTTCAAGGATCAGCGTGCGCACCAAATCGGTGACATTCTAACGGTGAAGGTCAACATCACCGACAAGGCCAATATCGAGAACGAAACTAAACGAACCCGAACCATGACGGAGGATTCCGGAATTGCCAACTTCTTTGGCAAGCCCAAAGTGCCGATCATGAATACTCCGGTGCCGACGCGCATTTTCACAGCCGATTCAAGTACCACGGGCAACGGCAAAGGTTCGGTTGATCGAACGGAAGAATTACGCACCAATGTCGCAGGCGTGGTCACGCAGGTACTTCCCAATGGAAATCTCGTGATCGAAGGCAAGCAGGAAATCCGAGTCAACTTCGAGATACGTGAACTGATTGTCGCTGGCATTGTGCGCCCGGAAGACATCGAGAGCGACAACACCATCGATTCCAACAAGATCGCGCAGGCACGTATCGCCTATGGCGGGCGTGGCCAGATCACCGACATACAACAAAGCCGCTACGGCGAACAATTGTTTGATGTGTTCCTGCCGTTCTAGTGAGTGGCGTAAGTTTGTAGCTCCCGCGCCGTTTTCGCATCGCGCGAGCGTGAGACGGCGTTAACGACGCGGCCTCCGGCTGCTCCCCGGCCGGAGGCCGCGAGCTTTTTGGAAAGCAAATAACAATGCCCGGCTAAAAAGCCGGGCATGATTATTCCGACAATTAATGTCGCGTGTTCAGTCGTCGCGGTAAACGCGCTCGCGCCGTTCGTGCCGTTCCTGCGCTTCAACAGACAAAGTCGCGATCGGGCGGGCTTCCAGCCGGCGCAGGGAGATCGGCTCGCCGGTCTCCTCGCAATAGCCATAGGTGCCGTCATCGATGCGTGTGAGTGCTTCGTCGATCTTGGCGATCAGCTTCCGCTGCCGATCGCGCGCCCGCAGCTCAATTGCCCGGTCAGTTTCAGAAGAGGCACGGTCGGCAAGGTCGGGGTGATTCTGGTTCTCTTCCTGGAGGTGCTGCAACGTTTCCTTGGCTTCCTTAAGTATATCTTCCCGCCAAGCGAGCAGTTTCGCGCGGAAATACTCGCGCTGGCGCTCGTTCATGAACGGCTCTTTGTCGGTCGGCCGATAGTTCTTGGTCTTGGCCAGCATCCCACCTACTCCCTGTTTCTTATGTTCTTGGGGGCGTGCTTCGCTCCCTCGCGCGGCAGGCTTATATACGTCCCCCTAGCGGCGGACAATACGCGAGTGGGGCCGCGCGATATGTCAAATATTAATGACAGTTCAATGGCTTCGGACGATTTACGGCATCCGTGGGGGCTTGGGCCTCGACTAGCGCACCCCTGCCTTGGCGAGCTCTACCGCGACGCGCAGGTCGATCTCGCTCAATACCGTATCAAGCCCTGCATCGCCTGACGCGTCAGCCAGGCCGTCAGATGCAACCTTCAGGCGCCCGAGCGTCGATTGGTCGATACTCCCATCAAGCAGTCCGAGTTTGAGGGTGTCGAGCACATCGAGGGCGTTGCGGCCCTTGGCAACTGCCCTCTTCTTGCGTTCCGTCGGGTCTTCCACCCCTTGCAGCGCAATCAATGCGTCAACGGTCGAAACCGCGCGCAATGACCCGGCGGAAGTGGAATTTCTTGGCGCTTCCTGCTCACTGACAGTAAAGGATCCGCCCCCGGTTCGGCGGGCTGCCGTCGGCGTTGCCGCGAGAGCGGTCCCATTCGGCCCGTAAATGCGCATGACGATTGATCCCCCACCGAAAGATGGATCGGTTCCCGAATACCTTGAGCCTGAGCCGGTATGGTTAATCCGCAGTAAATAAGCCGGCAAAAATTGCCGTCGAGGAGCATTCATGCCCCATCGCCGGATCGAGTCCTGTTGATCGTCGGGGGGAAAATCGTAGCGCTGCCAGAGTCTTGGGTGGCATGCCGATATTGGCACGCCGTTCGCATAACTGTTTGCAGTCAAACGTCACATTGGGGAGCAGTGATGACGAGGACGTTGCAAGCCGCATGCTTGGCGGTGATTTTGGCCCTGTGTGTCCCGGTGAATGCCGGGGCGACCTCGCGCATCAAGGACCTCGCCAATATTGAGGGCGTGCGCCAAAACCAGCTGATTGGCTACGGTTTGGTGGTCGGATTAAACGGGACCGGCGACACTCTCAACAACATCCCCTTCACAAAGCAGTCGCTCACCGCGATGCTGGAGCGACTCGGGGTCAACATCCGCGGCCAGACAATCAGAACGGGCAACGTGGCCGCGGTTATGGTGACGAGCAACCTGCCTGCTTTCGGCACGCAAGGAACTCGTATCGACGTGACGGTTTCCGCCATGGGCGACGCGAAGAGCCTCCAGGGCGGCACTCTCCTGGTAACGCCGCTGCTCGGTGCAGACGGCAACGTCTACGCGGTAGCGCAGGGATCATTGGCGATCGGCGGCTTTCAGGCTGAAGGCGACGCCGCCAAGATCACGCGTGGTGTTCCGACCGTCGGCCGCATCGCCAACGGCGCGCTGATCGAGCGCGAGATCGAGTTCACCCTGAACCGCTTGAGCCAGCTACGGATGGCCTTGCGTAATCCCGATTTCACGACTGCCAAGCGCATCGCGGCCGCTATCAACGATTATATCGGGGCGCCGACAGCCGAGCCGCTGGATCCATCGACGGTCGGAATTACCATTCCCCAACAATACCGCGGCAACGTGGTCTCACTGCTGACTGAAGTTGAACAGCTGCAGATCGAGCCGGACCTCGGCGCCAAGATCGTCATTGACGAACGATCCGGCATCATCGTCATGGGTCGAGATGTGCGGGTTTCGATGGTTGCGGTCGCACAGGGCAATCTGACAGTCACCATCAGCGAAACTCCGGAAGTAAGCCAGCCGTTGCCGTTTACACGCGGCGGCACCACCAAAGTCGTCCCGCGCACCCGCATTGGTGTGCAGGAGGACGGCAAGAAACTCGCGGTGGTCAGAGAAGGCGTGTCGTTGCAACAACTGGTCGATGGCCTCAACGCATTGGGCATCGGTCCGCGCGACATGATCGCTATCTTGCAGGCGATCAAGGCGTCAGGCGCAATTCAGGCAGATATCGAGGTGATGTGATGACAAGCGCAGTGGCCCTGCCCGGCCCGGGCCTAAACCCACTCGACCTCCTTACAAACAGCAGGGAGCCGGGCAAGATCAATTTGACGAAACAAACGAAGGCACGCGCGGCGGCACAGGATTTCGAAGCCGTGTTTCTTAACTCGATGTTTCAGCACATGTTCACCGGCATCAGCGGCGAAGGCCCATTTGGCGGCAGCGGCGCGTCTGGCGTCTGGCGCTCAATGCTCACCGACGAATACTCCAAATCATTCGCAAAAGCGGGCGGAATAGGCATCGCCGATCAGGTCTATCGGACGCTGATGGCGCGACAAGAGGCAAACTCATGACTTCGTCCAACGTCAGACTACCCATTGCCAATGCGCGTGAGGCCGAGCTGGCAGTCGCGAGCCTGGAAAAGATCATGGATCAGCTGGAGCAAGCCGTCACCGAAGAGACTTCGCGCGTGCGCTCCGGAAGGCTGCGTGACGCAATGAACCTGGATGGCAAAATTGAATGCGCCCGCCTTTACGCCGCGGAAAGCCAGCATGTGAAGGCGGCCAGGGCTGCGATCGCGCAACTGGCGCCCGAGGCCCTCGATCGTCTGCGTCGACGGCATGACACCTTCGAAAAAGTGCTGCGGACCAACCTGACAGTGCTGGCGACAGCACATGCCGTCTCGGAAGGGATTATACGTGGCGTCTCCGGCGAGCTTGCCCGGAAACAGGCGCCGTCGACTTATGGTGCCTCTGGCCGCGCGCAACCACCGAGCAGCAAGGCAAGCCCTCCCCTCGCGGTCAGCCGGACGCTTTAGCTGGTCGTCTATCGGACGTCATTGCGACCCGTCATGGACGGCCGCTAAATAGTCATGCTGTCACTGAAACTTTCAAACCCGTGACCGTATCGATCTGGCTGCCATCGGGCATGGTGAGGATGTTGTTTGCCGTGTCGAGATAGGCGCCGTTCGCCATCTGGATCAACGACGACGTATCGACGACTTTGGCCCCAGTGGTCGTATCGATTTGGGTGCCATCCGACATTGTCAGGATGTTGCTATTGGTATCGAGCGTCGATCCATCTGCGAAGAAAATGGTGGGATCGAGTACGTTTTTTGGCTGAACCATTTGTTGTGTCAGCGACAGCGCATCAATCGAGTCCTGCAGCTTCTGCGAATTTGCTTGCTGTGCATTCTGCGCGGCCATCTGTGCGACAAGGCTGGACGTATTTGTGACGCTGTTCTGCGAAATCAGGGCAAATTGCCCCGCAGTGATCGCGCTGGAGGCGAGAAATGAGCTGACGCTGCCATCCCCGCCGGAATGTTGCAGCATGCCCAAAAGGCCGCCGGCATTGCTCTGGTTTTGGATGGAATTAAGGGCGTCGTTCAGCCAACTCTGGGCGGAGTCCGCGTTCAGAAACAGGCTCGCTTGGTTGAGTGACGCGCTGATGACCGTCATACTGACAAACGCAATTTGAACTGCGAAATAGTATGGCGAAAAAATTAACAGATTCTCAATGTTAGCAACTTGCTAACCACGTGCATTCGGTCCCGGCAATCCTGAGCCGCTTGTTTTTGCGCTCGATCAAATCTCGACCATGGCCGTAACCCGGCGATAACTCATTAACCATGAACTTTTACGGGCCGTTGGCGGGATTGTGCGATGAATTTCCCGATCCACTGGATCACACATGTGTAACTGCCAGTACGGCAATTAGACCAGAAAGGTACGCAAGATGTCTGACATCGTTCTATCCGCAGGCGTGCGGTCGAACCTGCTGCAGTTGCAGCAGACTTCGGACCTGATCACGCAGACCCAAACCCGGCTCGCGACCGGTAAAAAGGTCAATTCGGCTCTCGATAACGCGATCAACTTTTTCACCGCCCAGGGTCTCGACAATCGCGCCAACGACCTCAGCGGGTTGCTGGATTCCATGTCCAACGCCATCAATACAATTCAGGCGGCGAACAATGGCATCACCGCAATCACCAAGCTGGTGCAGTCGCAACAATCACTGGCCAGCCAGGCGCAACAGACGAGCGACACCAACGTGCGTGCGACCTTGGCTGCGCAGTTTGACGCCCTCACGAGCCAGATCGCCCAGCTCGCTGGCGACTCCGGTTTCAATGGCGTCAATCTGCTCGCCGGCAACACCCTGACCGTCACATTCGATGAAACGAATAGTTCGAGCACCAACGTGACTGGCGTCGACTATAGCACCGTAGCCGCCGTCCAAACCAACCTCACCATCGACAGCGCCGTGTCCGCCCACAACGCCTGGGCAAGTAGCGGTGACATCACCGCCTCGACAGGCGTGCTGACAACAGCGCTGACCAACCTGCGGTCGGAATCCCAGACCCTCAGCGCCAATCTGTCGACTGTGCAGATCCGTCAGGATTTCACGAAGGCGACAATCAATACGCTGCAGACTGGTTCTGCTGCCCTTACCCTCGCCGATTCGAACGAGGAAGGCGCAAACCTGCTTGCCTTGCAAACCCGGCAGCAGCTGTCGACCACTGCGCTGTCACTTGCTTCGCAGGCCGACCAGAACGTGTTGCGCCTGTTCCAATAATCGCAATCCAAGCACACAAAACGGCGGCCTTCGGGCCGCCGTTTTTTTGTTCGCTTCGTAATCGTGGTTAACCAATTCTTAATTTTCAGTTTTAACTGTCTATCAACCCTAACGTTTCATTATCGGCGCTAAGCGATTTGGCCATATGCAGGCAAGGAGTTTGCCATGAGTGACATTGTACTGTCTCCAGGTGTTCGTTCCAATCTTCTGCAATTGCAGCAGACGTCGGACCTGATCACGCAGACGCAGACCCGGCTCGCCACTGGCAAGAAGGTCAATTCAGCACTGGACAATCCGATCAACTTTTTCACCGCTCAAGGCCTGTCCGTGCGCGCCAATGACCTCAATTCGCTGCTCGACGCGATGTCTAACGGCATCAATACAATACAGGCCGCCAACAACGGCATTTCAGCCATAACCAAGCTGGTACAGTCGATGCAGGCGCTTACCAGCCAAGCGCAACAGACTGCAGATACGACCGTACGCGCAACATTGGCGAGCCAATTCGACTCGTTGCTGACGCAGATCGATCAGCTCGCCGCCGATTCCGGCTTCAATGGCATCAATTTGCT
>Ga0335084_10002526_pt1 | contig 17677 bp, 14 predicted proteins | sample Lox_Sample_44_FD_206721 | JGI IMG/M metagenome (GOLD analysis project Ga0335084, IMG submission 206721) | Soil microbial communities from Loxahatchee National Wildlife Refuge, Florida, United States - Lox_Sample_4.4 | ecosystem: Environmental > Terrestrial > Soil > Wetlands | place: USA... | reverse complement strand
GCACCTGGATCAGCAGCATCATGACCTGGACCTCGATCGCGCCCAGCATCCAGCCGCCCATGTTCCAGGCGAGCGCGCGCACGAACGCGCCGCGCTCGATCTCGTAGAAGGTCGAGAGCCGCTCGTCGATCGCCGCGACGCGCGGCTCGAGTCGCGCCACGAACGCCGCGCGTGGCACGATCCGGCGGAGCCAGCGCCAGACCGTCGTCGCGGGCCCGCGCTGCTGGAGCCACACGATCCCGAACGTGAACCCGCCGCACGCCAGCAGAAACAGCACCACCAGGAGCCCGCCGACGAGCCCGCGGTCCATGCGGTCGAACAGCACCGCCATGCCGATCACGACGAAGAACGCCTGCGCGACCGTGAGCGCGGTCTTGGCGATCACGATCGACGCGAGGCCGTCGGAGCTGGAGACGCCCCACGGCCGGAGCAGGTACGCCTTCACCGGCTCGCCGAGCGCGGCCGTCGGCGTGAGGCTGTTGACGGCCTCGCCCGCCATGCGCGCCAGGTAGACCGCGTGCATCGGAACGCCGGCGCCGCCGCGCGGCAGCGCGCAGCGCCAGCCGCGCGCGTCCATCCACGCGATGATCAGATACGGCAGCAGGACCAGCGGCGAGCGCGCGCCGAGGACGTCGAAACGATCGTGGACGTCGTCGACGCCGGAATGGCGGATCAGGAGGACCAGGAGTGCGACCCCGACCAGCACCGCGAGCACGGTGCGAAGTCGCGGGGCGCCCGAGAAGACGCCGGGGCCGATCGGGTCGGCCGCCGGCGTCTCAGCCGGTTCGTCCTCCCTGGGTTGCAGCACGATCGGCTGCCTCCAGTACTTCGACGACGCGCAGCGACCTGGCGCCGCTGGAGACCGGCTCGGCGCCGGTCTGCACGCACTCGACGAAGTGCGCCGCGGCGAGTGCGAGCGGTTCATCCCCCGCGGGAAGCTCGAGCGGCCGGGCGGTGAAGTTCGTGATCGGGATGATGGGCGCGGCGCCGGCGTTGGCGCCGGTGTCCCCCGGGTCGATCGCGTAGTCGTAGAGCGTGATGGCGCGCTTCTCGAAGCGTCCCTCGTAGCCCAGCATCCGCTTCCGGCCGACCACGATCACCTTCGCGGTCTTCTCGGGGTGGAGCCAGCTCAGGTAGACGTGCGCCGAGGTGCCGCCCTCGAGCTCCAGGTCGCACACCGCCATGTCGGCGACGCCCGGCTGGAGGTAGGTGTGGTAGTGGAGCTGCACGCGCGCGACCTTGCGAGGCACGAGGTATAGCAGAATCGAGAGGTCGTGGGGCGCCGAATTCCACCACACGTTCGAGTCGCGCCGGATGCGTCCCATGCCGAGCCGCTCGAACGAGAGGTGCATGATCTCGCCGAGCGCCCCTTCGTCGATGATTCGCTTCATCTCGCGGACCAGCGGGTCGTAGAGGAAGGTCTCGTCGACGAACAGGGTACGACGGCCGGCGGCGGCGGCGTCGACCAGCTCCCGTCCCTCGACCGCCGAGAGTGCCAGCGGCTTCTCGACCCAGACGTGCTTGCCGGCGCGGAGCGCCGCCAGCGCCATCGCGTGGTGCCGCGACGGCGGGGTCGCGACCACGATCGCGTCGACGTCGGGACGGGCGAGCAGCGCCGCGTAGTCGGACGAGGTCTGGAGGCCCGGGTACTCTTCGCGGAAAGCGGCGAGACGCTTGGCGTCGAGGTCGCAGAGATCAGCGACGCGCGCTGAGGGCAGCCGGCTGAACGTCCGGAGCAGGTTCTTGCCCCAGTACCCCGCGCCCACGATCCCGATGTTGAGCTGCGGCGTTCCCATCGAGAACACTCCTCACCCGGAAGACGCCCTGCCGCCGGGCGGCGAGGAAGCGTGTGATGTTGTGGCGCGCCGCCCAGGCGGCGCCGGCGGCGAGGCCGCTCGCGAGCGCCAGGAGCAGCGTCGCCGGATGGATCGCGGCGGCGAAGGTCGCGAGCAGCGTCAGCGTCGAGAGCAGCACGACCGCGGCGCCGAGCCCGCGCACGGTGCCCGTGCCCGGGAGCGGACGTCGCACCAGGAACGGCAGCGACGGCAGGTCGCGGAACACGACCGCCACGCGCCAGAGCCCGTAGTGCGACGCACCCGACCCGCGCTGCCGGTCGTTGACGACCAGCTCCGTCACGCGCCGGCGGTCGACGCCGAGGATGGCGGGCAGGAACCGGTTCATCCCCTTCGGGAGCTGCGCGCCCTGGACGACGCTGCGCCGGTACACCTTGAGGCCGCAGCCGCAGTCGTGAATCGGGATGCCGGTGGCGCGGGCGATCATCGAGTTGGCGATCCAGGAGGGGAGCACGCGGGTGAGGAACGCCTCCTCGCGCTGCGCGCGGCGCCCGCTCACGACGTCGAGCCCCTGGCTCTCGAGCCGGGAGACGAGACGCGGGATGTCGGCGGGATCGTTCTGGCCGTCGCCGTCCATGGTGACGATGAGCTGCCCGCGCGCGACCGAGAACCCGGCCGACAGCGCCCCGGCCTCGCCGAAGTTGCCGTCCAGGTCGACGACGCGGAGGTGCGGATCCGTCCCGGCGATCGCCACCAGGTTGTCGCGCGTGGCGTCCTGGCTGCCGTCGTTCACGAACAGGATCTCGTAGGACCGCCCGAGCGCGGCGGCGACGCGGGAGATCTCCGCGTGCAGCGGACCGACGTTCCCCTCCTCGTTGAAGACCGGGATGACGAACGACAGGGCCGGTCGCGCGCCGGTCTCGGTCATCGGGTGAAGAATTCCACGACCGCCTCCGCCACCCGCTCCACCTCGCCGTCGGTCAGGTCGGGTCCGACCGGCAGGGACAGAATCTCCCGCGCCACCTGCTCCGCGCGCGGCACCGTCGGCGCCTCGCCGAAGGCGTCGCGCCAGGCGGGCTGCCGGTGGATCGGCACCGGATAGTGCACGCCCGTGTCGACGTCGCGCGTACCCAGGTGCTCCTTCAGCGCGTCGCGGCGCGCCGAGCGGATCACGTACTGGTGATAGACGTGCGTGCGGCGCGGATCGGCCGGCGGCGGCGTGCAGAGGCCGCGGAACCGCTCGCTGTAGAACGACGCGATCTCCGCGCGGCGCGCGTTGCGCGCGTCCAGCAGGCGGAGCTTCACGCGCAGCATGGCGGCGTGGATCTCGTCGAGCCGGCTGTTGCCGCCGTAGAAGGCGTGCTCGTTCTTCTTCACCTGGCCGTGCGTGCCGAGCAGCTTGATGCGCTCGGCGAACGCGGCGTCGTCGGTGCTGACCAGCCCGCCGTCGCCGTAGGCGGCGAGGTTCTTGACGACGCCCAGGCTGAACGCGCCCGCCACCCCGAAGCCGCCGACGCGCCGCCCGCCGTAGGTGGCGCCGTGCGCGTGCGAGCAGTCTTCCAGGAGGAGCAGGTTCCGCTCGCGCGCGAGCGCGAGGATCGGGTCGAGGTCGACGGGGAACCCGTAGAGGTGCACGACCAGGATGCCGCGCGTGCGCGGGGTGATCCGGGCCGCCAGCTCCGCCGGATCGGGACCCAGGTCCTCGAGCCGGATGTCGACCGGAATGGGCCGGACGCCCGCGTCGTGCAGCGCTTCGACCGCGGCCATGAACGCGTTGGCCTGGATCAGCACCTCGTCGCCGGGCTTGAGGCCCGCGGCACGGATCGAGAGCCGGAGCGCGTCGGTGCCCGAGGCGACGCCGCGGACGTGCGCGACGCCCAGGTACGCCGCCATCTCCTGCTCGAAGGCCTTGAGCTCTTCGCCGCCCAGGAGATGCATCCGGTCGAGGACGCGCTCGACGGCACCAAGGAGCTCGCGCCGATGGGCGTCGTACTCTCGCGTGAGATCCAGAAGCGGCACACGGCCAACCGATGCCTGCCGCGCCACGGCCTCCATTGATCGCTGACTCATCGCAGGTGCTCTGAAAATCCTTACCGATCGAATCGGGGCTTCGCAAGCGACGTTGACTTTTCCCGACCGGTCCCCCAAGGAGGAGCCCACGTGGCGGCACGTGAGGAGGATGTGACGGAGGGGGGTCGTGCCGGCTGCATCGGGTCCGTGCCCGCGACGGATGCGGTGGGGTCGTGGGGTCGCACCCTGGCGTTGGCGCTGGGTGCGGGGGCGCTGTACGCGTTCCGCCTCGACCTCCCGGCGTTCTTCGACAACGAGGGGCGCTACGCCGACGTCGCACACGAGATGCTGCAGCTGCGGGACTGGATCACCCCGCGCCTCGACTCGACGTTGTTCCTCAACAAGCCGCCGCTGCTGTACTGGCTGACGGCCGGGGTCTTCGAGCTGGCCGGCCCGAATGAATGGGCGCGGCTCGTCTCAGTCGCGGCCGCGGTCGTCACGTTGATCGCCGTGTGCAGACTGGGCGCGCTGCTCTACGGCGCCGCGACCGGCGTCCTGGCCGGCGTGCTGCTCGCGACCAGCCTGGGCTTCGGCCTGGAGGCGCGCACGCTGCGCCCGGACGGGATCCTGATCGCGACGGTGACGGTCGCCGTGCTGTGCTGGTGGCACGCCGAGCTGGCCGATCCGGCCCGCCGGACGCGCTGGCTGGTGGGGCTCTACGCCGCGCTCGCAACCGGCGTGCTCGCCAAGGGACTGCCGCCCGTGATCGTGGCGGCGGTGCCGATCGGCGTCGCGACGCTCCGGCAGCACGGCCTCCGCGGGATCATGCGTCTCCGTCCGGGGCTCGGGCTCGCCGTCATGGGAGCGATGGTGTTGCCGTGGCACGTTGCCGTGTCGCTCCGGCACCCCGGGTTCGCGTGGGACTACGTCGTGAACCAGCACCTGCTGTTCTTCCTCGACAAGAAGCTGCCGCGCGACTCGATCGGCGATCCGCTGCTCTTCTTCTGGACGGCGTTCGTGCTACGGGCGCTGCCGTGGATCGTGCTGGTGCCGCTGGCGGCGCGCGAGGGGCTGGCGGCGCTCCGCCCGCGGCGCTCGACGGCCGAGGAAGCGACGCTCTTCGTCTGGGTCTGGATGCTCGGCGTCCTGGGATTCTTCTCGCTGGCCCCGTCGCGTCTCGAACACTACGCGCTGCCGGCGGCCCCGGCGGCGGCGTTGCTCGCCGCGCGTGGCGGGATGCGGCTGGTACGCGGCGACGTCGGTCGGGGGACCTGGGGCGTGCTCGCGGTGCTGGCGCTCGCGATCGCGGTCACCGGGGGGCTCTTTCTCGGGCTCCGGGAGAAGCTGTTCGCCGGCGCGTACTGGATCACGCAGGTGCCCGACCTCCCCCCGCTCATCGTTCCGGCCGGCGTGCTGCTCCTGGCGACCGGGATCCTCGCGACGCCGGCGGCGCTCGCGCGCCGCGGCGGCGCGTTCATCGCGATCGTGTGCGGGGCGGCGGCTCCGATGCTCGCGCTCGTGCTCGTCGCCCAGGCCCGGGCGGAAGCGCTGTTCTCCTGGCGGCCGATCGCGCAGGTGGTGATCCAGAAGGTCCCGCCGACGACCGAGGTCGTGTTCGAGGCCCCGGACGAGTATCAGATCGTCGGTGGGCTGGTGTTCTACGCCGGGCGTCGCATCACGCTCCTCGAGCCGCCCGGCTTCGTCCCGCCGACGTACCTCCAGCAGCTCGCCGGCGACATGTTCCTCCATCGCGCCGACTTCACGAGACGGTGGCAATCGGGAGAGCCGCTGGTGTTCGTGAGCGACTCGCAGCAGCGTCGCGACACGGCCGACGGCCTGGTGCCGCCGCCGTTCCGGATCCTGGCCCACTTCGGTGATCGATGGCTCCTGACCAACGTACCGGCCGCCAACTGATCGGCGCCGCCGTCCTGGCGACGGCGTTGCTGCTGGGACGCGGCCTGCCCGCGCGCGCGGGGACGAGCTACATCCCGATCCCGGAGATCATCACCGATCCGAACGAGGGCAACACGATCGGGCTGATGGGCGTCGTCCTGCTCACCAACGAGAAGGACGAGATCCAGTACATGATCGCGCCCGACGTCCGGTACAACAGGACCAAGGGCGTGTTCCCCGCGTTCCGTCTCTTCGCCTACCCGACGCCGACGCGCCGCTACTCCGTGTCGGTCGGCAAGTCGACCACCAAGGACCAGAACTACGAGTTCGAGTACGCCGATCGCGGGCTGCTGGACGGTCGCGCCTTCTTCCTCGCCGACGCCATGTACGAGTCCGACTCGACGGACCGCTTCTTCGGCCTCGGCAACGACACCGACCAGAACCCGATGCTGCGTCCGCGCCGCGGGACGTTCGACCCGACCTGTGTGCCGCCCGGAGACTCCAACCCGGCGCCGCGCGGGACGTCGAGGTGCCAGGTGGGCGGCGAGTCGAACTACACCGGCGACGAGCTCCGCATCCGGGCCACGCCGGGCTACTGGCTGCTGCCGAACCTCCAGCTCTCGTACCGCATGCGCATCACGCGCTTCGAGATCTCCCAGGGGCAGGTGAGCAGCATCCCGTTCATCGGCGACCTGCACCCGGGCACTCCGGGGCTCGACACCGGCTTCTACTGGGCCCACAAGCTGGCGCTCACCTTCGACACCCGCGACTCGATCGACATCCCGAGCAAGGGCGCCTTCGCGACGCTCTACACCGAGCTCGCCGACCGTGCGCTCGGCAGCTCGACGTCGTTCGTCAAGTTCGGCGGCGAGTGGAAGGACTTCGTCCCGTTCCGGAACGGCAACCCGACGCTCGCGCTCCACGCGCTCATGGACTACGTGAGCGGCAGCAGCGACACGCCCTTCTGGGAGCAGAGCTCGCTCGGCGGGCACCGGGCGCTCCGCGGCTTCGGCAGCGACCGCTTCATCGACTTCAACCGTTCGCTCGCCGCCGCCGAGCTGCGCACGAAGGTCTGGGACCGCCACCTCTTCGGCGTGAACCTCGAGCTCGAGCTGGCACCGTTCGTCGAGACCGGCCAGGTGTTCCACCACGTCGCCGAGTCGCCGGTGGACGACCTCCACTACGTCGGCGGGCTCGGCTTCCGCGGGGTGGTGCGACCGCAGATCGTCGCCTTCGTCGACGTCGGCTACGGCTCCGACGGCTCGTCGGTCTTCACGGGGATCGACTACCCGTTCTGACCGGCGCCACCGCCGGGACCAGCAGCAGCCGCCCGTGGGCGCCCGAGCGCACGTCGCCGGTCGCGAGCGGTGGCGGCGCATCGGGCAGGCGGCGCCACTCGTCCTCCCACAGCAGCGACGGGTGCGTGGCGCCGTCGGCGGGCGGCGGCCAGCGGCGGAGCGGGCGGGGCGCGTAGAAGCGCACGCCCGGGTCGGGCGGGAAGACCGCGTACAGCGGGGCGTCGGCCGGCACCAGCGCGTCGACGCGCGCCATGAACGCGGCGTGGCTCCGCGCGCGCGCGATCGCCGGGTGCAGGCGGGCGTCGAAGCCCGCGGTCCACGCCACCGCGAGCCCGGCCACCAGCACGACGACCCGCCGCCAATCGCCCCGCCGGCGCGCGTGCGCGATCGCGATCGTCGCCGCGACGGTGCCGAGCGCGAGCGCCAGCAGCACCGCCGCCGACTCGTGCGCGACGCGTGCGACCACCGCCGCGCCGGCCGCGTCCTCCTCGTGCAGCCAGTGGGCGAACGGCGCGCTCGGATCGAGCCCGAGCGCCAGCGCGGCGCCCACGCCCGCCAGCAACAGCGCCGCCGGCACGTAGAGCGCCGCGAGGGCCCGCGCCGCGCGTTCGCTCCGCCCGCCGCCCGGCGCCGCGACGCCCGCGCCGACCAGCAGCGCGAGCGCCGGAAAGCAGGGCAGGAGGTAGACGCTGCGCTTCGCGGCGGCGAGCGAGAAGAAGCCGAGACCCGCCAGCGCCCACGCCGCCCCCAGCCCGGTCGCGTCGCGCGGCGTCCGGCGCGCCCCCGCGAATGCGAGGGGAAGGAGCGGCGCCCACGGCAGCAGTCCCACCAGCCCGAGCGGCACGAGATACCCGACGCCGTGCGCGTGCCCCGTGCCCGCGTCCTCGGTGTCGACGAAGCGCAGCACGTTCTCGCGGGCGACGACGGCGAGGAACGCGCCCCCCTCGCGCGCGAACGCGATCCCGTACCACACGGCCGCGGCGGCCGCCGCGAGCCCGAGCACCGGCGCCACGCGCAGCCGCCGCAGCACGCCGGCGTCGCGCCGCACGACCGCCAGGCCGGCGGCGGCGAGCGCGGGCAGCACGAGGGCCACGGGTCCCTTGGCGAGCGTCCCGAGCGTCGCCGCGAGCGCGGCCGGAACGAGCGCCACCGCTCGGCCACGGCCGAGCGCGTCCGTCCACAGCGCCAGCAGGACCGCGAGCATCGCCGCCAGCGTCATGTCGATGCGGGCGCTGGTGGCGGCGCGGATCCACTCGAATGCGGTGGCGAGCACCAGCGCCGCCGGGAGTGCCGCGGCCGCTCCCAACGCCCGCCGCGCCGCGACCCAGGTCGCGAGGACGCCGACCGTCGCCAGCGCGGCGGAGGGCAGGCGGAGCGACAGCTCGCGGCGCGAAGGCAGCAAGCGCGCAGTCGCGGCGGCGGCCCAGTAGTACAGCGGCGGCTTCCGGATCGGCTCGCCGTCGGGACGGCTCGGAACCATCCACTCGCCGGCGCGCAGCATCTCGCCGACGACCAGCCCCTCGCGCGGCTCGCCGCGGGTGTAGAAGGGGATGTCGGCACTGCCGGTGAGGTACAGGACCGCGCACGCGACCAGCACGACGGCGACCTCGGTCCGGGCGCTCATGCCGCGAGCCGCTCGTTGCAGGTCGGGGAGCCGGCTGTTAGCTTTCCGGCCCCATGCGAGGAACCGTCGCCGCGGTCCACGATCCGCGCTGGGGCTACCAGCGGCTGGACGCGCGCCGCTACGATCGGCGCCGCTACGGCAGCCCGATGCGACGGCTGAACCTCTGGCGCCTCGAGCGGGCCGTCGACCGTGCGCTCGGGGACCTGCCGCGCGGCAGCCTGGTGCTCGACGCCCCGTGCGGCACCGGCGTGCTGGGTCACGTACTGCGCGCCCGCGGCTTCCGCGTCGTCGGACTCGACATCTCGGCGGCGATGCTGGAGGTCGCCCGCGGGCGCGGCAACCTGGGGCACGTGCGCGGCGACCTGGATCGGCTGCCGTACCGCGAGCGGAGCTTCGACGCCGTGGTCTGCAACCGCTTCCTGATGCACCTGTCCGCGGAGCGTCGTACGCGAGCCTACGCCGCGCTCGCGCGGCTCACCGACGGGCCGCTGATCGCGACCGTCTGCCATCCCTACACGACGAAGAGCATGACCCGCCGGCTGCGGCGCTTTCTCGGCTGGCGGAGCGTGGGTTGGCGTGTGAAGGAGAGCCCACGGCTCACGCGGGCCGCGCTGGCGGCCGAGGTCGCGGCCGCGGGCCTGCACTTGGAGTGCGTCGAGCGGGTGATGCCGCTGTTCTCCGAGGTGTGGGTGGCGGTGATCACGCGACCTGCCGCGACGAGCTATCAGCCCGAACGAGGAGACCGCAAATGAGCACCATCGATCGCGTCCACGCCCGCGAGATCATCGACTCGCGCGGCTTCCCCACCGTCGAGGCGACGGTCACGCTCGCCGACGGCACCACCGGCACCGCCGCCGTGCCGTCCGGCGCGTCGACCGGCGAGCGCGAGGCCATCGAGCTGCGCGACGGCGACAAGAAGCGCTACGCCGGCAAGGGCGTGCTGCGCGCGGTCGGGAACGTGAAGGACGTGCTCGCGCCGGCGCTCCGCGGCCTCGCGGCCGACCAGAACCTGGTCGATGCCAGGATCATCGCGCTCGACGGCACCGACAACAAGGCGAAGCTGGGCGCCAACGCGCTGCTCGCGGTGTCGCTCGCGACCGCCCGCGCGGCGGCGGCGTCGAAGAAGCAGCCGCTCTATCGCGCGCTGGGCGGCGAGGCCGCGACGCTGCTGCCGGTGCCGCTCATGAACATCATCAACGGCGGGCGGCACGCGACCAACAACCTCGACTTCCAGGAGTTCATGATCGTCCCGCACGGTGCGGCGTCGTTCCCGGAGGCGATCCGCCAGGGCGTGGAGGTGTACCACGCGCTCAAGGGGCTGCTCGACGCGAAGGGGCTCACGACCGCGGTCGGCGACGAGGGCGGCTTCGCGCCCGCGCTGCGCTCTCACGAGGAGGCCCTCGACCTGATGGTGGAGGCGATCGGCAAGGTCGGACTCAAGGCCGGCACCGACGTCGCGATCGCGCTCGACACCGCCACCAGCGAGCTGGTGGACGGCGACGGCTACGCGTTCAAGAAGATGGGCGGCAAGCGCACGTCGGCCGACGAGCTGATCGCGCTGTTCGAGAAGTGGTGCGCGGCGTATCCGATCGTGTCGATCGAGGACGGGCTCGGCGAGAACGACTGGGCGGGATGGAAGCGGCTCACCGCCCGGCTCGGCAAGAAGATACAGCTCGTCGGCGACGACCTGTTCGTCACCAACGACGCGATCCTCGCGCGCGGCATCGCGGAGGGCGTCGGCAACGCGATCCTGATCAAGGTGAACCAGATCGGCACGCTGACCGAAACCCGCGCCGCGATGGCGCGGGCCGCGCGCGCCGGCTACCGCTCCATCGTGTCGCACCGCTCGGGCGAGACCGAGGACGCGTTCATCGCCGACCTGACGGTGGCGACCAACGCCGGGCAGATCAAGACCGGCGCGCCGTGCCGCTCGGAGCGCACCGCCAAGTACAACCGCCTGCTCGTGATCGCCGAGGAGCTGGGGGCGAAGGCGCGCTACGAGAGCCCGTTCAAGGCCTGACCATGCGACGCGCGCTGCTGGCGTTCCTCGGCGGGGTGGTGGTCGGGATCGTCGCCGGCGTCGGCGCCGGGTGGTACCGCTGGGGACACGCCGCCGCGACCATGGCGCAGCGGCTCGACTCGACCATGACCCAGGTGCAGGCGGAGCGCGACCGGCTCCGCCACGAGCTCGACGACATCGCGCGCGAGCGGCACGAGATGGCCGACGCCGCCGAGCACCTCCGCGCGCAGGTCGAGCGCCAGCAGGAGCGTCTGGAAGGGCTGGCGCGCGAGCTGGCCGAGCCCCATCCCGACGAGGGCGAGGCGGCACCGCCCGACACCGTCCCGCCCGAACCCGCGCAGTGAAGCGCCGCCGCGCGAAGCCGGCGCGGCGTCCCGCGCTGCCGCCGTCGGCGCTGCCGTTCCGGCGCCGGCTGCTGCGATGGTACGCGCGGCACCAGCGCACGCTCCCCTGGCGCGGGGTCCGCGACCCCTACGCGATCCTGGTCTCCGAGGTGATGCTCCAGCAGACGCAGGTGATCCGCGTGCAGGAGTTCTACACGCGCTTCGTCGGCCGCTATCCGACGGTCGAGGATCTCGCGGCCGCTCCGTCCGAAGCCGTGCACGACAGCTGGGCGGGGCTCGGCTACTACGCGCGGGCGCGCAACCTGCACGCGGCGGCGAAGCGCATCGTCGACGATCACGGCGGGACCTTCCCGGCCGAGCCCGCGGTGCTGCGGACGCTGCCGGGGATCGGTCGCTACACCGCGGCCGCGGTGGCGAGCTTCGCCTTCGACGCCGACGTCGCCACCGTCGACACCAACATCGAGCGCGTGCTGACGCGGGTCTTCCGGCTGCGCGGCCCGACGCGGACGCGCGAGCGCCGGCTGTGGGAGCTGGCCCAGGCGCTGGTGCCGAAGGGGCGATCGTCGGACTGGAACCAGGCGTTGATGGACCTGGGAGCGACGACCTGCATCGCCCGCTCGCCACGCTGCGACCGCTGTCCGGTGGCGCCGGTGTGCCGCTCGCGGGCGACCCCGCGGTCGCGGAGCGGCGTCGGGCGCGCGTGATGCTGCGCGCACTCTGGTACCTCGCGACCGCGCTCGTCGTCTGGTCGTTCGGCTACACGATGGTGCGGGCCTCCGACCTGTGGTGGCACCTCGCCGGCGGCCGCTGGATCTGGGAGCACGGCACGATCCCGCTCGTCGACCCGTGGTCGTTCACGCGCCACGGCGAGCGCTGGGTGAACGACTCCTGGCTCTCGGACCTGGTGTTCCACGTCTGGACGCTGGCCTTCGGCGTGCCGGCGCTCGCCTGGTGGAAGTGGGGCGTCGTGGTCGCGACGTTCGTGCTGCTGTTCCGCCTGGTCTGGCGTCTGGCCGGCGACCCGCTCGCGAGCTTCGTCGCGGTGCTGCTCGGCGTCGCCACCGCCGCCCCCTTCCTCGACGTGCGCCCGCATCTCTACTCGCTGCTGGGCTACGTGCTGCTGCTCACGGGCACGCTCGGGCGGCCGCGACCGTCGCTGCTGCTGCCGCTGCTGTTCCTCGTCTGGGCCAACCTGCACGCGATGGTGCTCTTCGGCGTCGCCGCGCTGGGCGTGCTGCTCCTGCCCGCGGTCGTCGGCGGCGGGCGCGAGGGCCGCCGTGCGCTCGCGCTCGGGGTGGCCGGCGGCGGAATCTGCCTGCTCAATCCCAACGGGTCGCTGATCGCGTCGCGGCCGCTGCGCCACGCGCTCGGAGGCTCGCCCTTCGGGACGATCGTCGAGTGGATGCCCCCGTACCTTCCGGGCGGAACCCACTCGCCGCTCTACCCGTGGGCGGCGGGAGTCTTCGTCGTCGCCGCGCTCCTGGTCCTGGTGCGACGCGATCGCAGCGTGCCGGTCACGGCGGTCGTGCTGGGGGCGCTCACGCTGGCGATGTCGGTGCGCAGCCGGCGGTTCATCCCGCTGTTCGCGGTCTCGCAGGCGATCGTCGTCGGCCCGGCGTATGCCCGCCTGCTCGCGACGCCTCCGCGCGCGGTCGCGCTCGCGGCGCCGTTGCTCGCCGGGATGCTGGGCGTGGTCTGGCTCGCGCCGTATCCACAGGCGTCGTGGGCCTTCGCCTATCTGGTCGCCGAGGACACCTTCCCGGTCGACACCGTCACGTTCATCGAGACCAACGCCCTCGGCGGCCGCGTGTTCGCCTACTACAACTGGGGCGGGTACCTGCACGCGCGGACGGCCGGCCGGATGCAGGTCTACATCGACGGGCGCGGCGACATGGTCTTCGACGATCAGACCTACACGCGCTACACGGCGGTGCTGACGCTCCAGCCCGGGTGGCGGGAGATCGTCGAGTCGAGCGGCGCCGACTACGTGCTCTGGCCGAACGAGCAGGCGTCGTTCCTCCAGGCCCTGGTCGGCTCGCGGCGCTGGCGCGCGCTCTACCAGGACCACGTCTCGACGCTGCTCGAGCGCGCCGACCGTCCCGTCCCGCAGGGCCTCCGTGCGACGCCGGACTCGGCCTACCGACGGCTCGCCCGCGGCGAGCTGGCGATCCGGAAGCACGACCTCCCGGAGGCGGAGCAGCAGCTGGCGGCCGCGCTGGTCCTCGATCCGCACCTGGGGGCCGCCTGCCGGATGCTGGCTCGCGTCCAGGTCATGCGGCGTGCGGCGGCGGCGCGTGCGACCGAGGCGCACTGCCAGCGCCTCTACCCGTACCCCGAGGAGCGGGAGGCGTTCGAGAAGTTCCAGACCGAGTTCGACGGGGGCCTCCCGAACCGATAGACGTCGGGCGCCGTCGATTCTCTTGACCTTCGGGCGGCAGCCCATGCTAAGCACCAGAATCACGATGCACCGGATCGCCATCATCCTCCTGTTCCTCCTGGCGGTCCCGAGGATCGCCGCCGCCTACATCGATCCGGCCGCGGGCAGCCTGGTGTTGCAGCTCGTGCTGGGGGGCGTGGCGGGTGCGGGCGTCGTGCTCAAGATGTCCTGGCGCCGGCTCAAGTCGCTGTTCGGACGCGGCGCCGCCCTGCAGAGCCCGTCCGACGACGAGGCCGTCGGCCGCGAGCGGTGACCTACGCGCGGGCGTCGTTCCGTGACCCCGACGCGCGTGTCCTGAGCGACCAGAGCGGCAGAGTCCTCCGCGCGCTGTCGGCGCGCGCCGCGGCGGTCGACGCGGAGCTGCGCGGGAACGGGCTCTTCGACGAGCTGGTACGCGCCGGCCGGCTGGTCGAGAGCCGGCCCTGCGCCGACGTGGCGGTGCCGGCCGGCTGGGCGGCGCTGGTCGAGTCGCCACGGCTGCCGTTCGTCAGCTACCCCTACGAGTGGTCGTTCGGGATGCTGCGGGACGCGGCGCTCCTGACCCTCGGTCTCACCGCTCGCGCGCTGGAGCGCGGGGCGATGCTGAAGGACGCGTCGGCGTACAACGTGCTGTTCCACGGCGCGCATCCGGTGTTCGTCGACCTGGGATCGTTCGCGCGCTACGAGGAGGGCACGCCGTGGCTGGCCTACGGGCAGTTCGGCGACCACTTCCTCGCTCCCCTGCTGCTCGAAGCCTACAAGGGGGTCCCGTTCCAGGGATTCCTGCGCGGCAACCTGGAGGGGATGTCGGTGAGCGAGCAGCTGGCCCCGCTGCTCTCCGGCCGCGACCTCCTGCGGCCGGGCGTCCTCACGCACGTGAAGCTCCGCGCGCTGCTCGACGCGCGCACGAAGCGGCTCGACACCGGCGCGCGCCGCGAGCTGCGACGGGCGACGCTGCCGAAGGACGCCGTGCTCTCGAACGTCCGTCGGCTCGAGCGGCTCGTGACCCGGCTCGCGAGCCGGGCGCCCAGCGCGTGGGCCGACTACGATTCCGCCAACACCTACGACGCCGAGACCAGCGCGCGGAAGGCGCGCTTCGTCGACGCGGCGGCGGCGCGCGCCGGGGGCGGCGCGCTCGCCTGGGACGTCGGCGCCAACACCGGCCGCTACAGCCGCGTGCTCGCGCGGCACTTCGGCTGCGTGGTCGCGATGGATGCCGACCCCGGCGCGGTCGACCGGCTCTACCGCACGCTCCGCGGCACGCCCGAGGAGCGCACCGTCCTGCCCCTGGTCGTCGACGTGACGAACCCGTCGCCGGCGCAGGGCTGGCGCGGCGCCGAGCGCGATCCGCTGCCGGCCCGCGGCCGGCCGGTGCTGGCGACGTACCTGGCGCTCGTCCACCACGTCTGCCTCGGACGCGGGGTCCCGCTCGACGAGTTCCTGGATCTGGTGCGCGAGACCTCGGGCGGCGCGGTCGTCGAGTTCGTGGCGCGCGAGGATCCGATGAGCCAGTCCGTGCTGGCGACCAAGGTCGAAGCGCACGCGGACTACGACCTCGCCACCTTCCGCACGCTCGCCGGCGCGCGCGGCCGCATTCTCGCCGAGGAGTCGCTCTCGGCGACGCGGACGCTGTTCCACCTGGGATTCTGACGATGCGATGGAAGGCGCTCCTGGTCGCGACGGTGCTGGCCGTCCACTTCGCGGTCGCGATGGAGTGGCTGTTCGTCCTCACCAAGCCGTCGTTCATGGCGGCGCTCACGCCGGCCCAGTGCGCGGCCGTCCTCCTGATCGCGCCGCTCCCGGGGGTGGTATTGGCCCTCGTCCTGCTCGGTGCGCTCCGGCTGGTCGCGTCGCTGGCGATGGCGCGAGTGTCTTTCGCGCTCGCCGTCGTGCTGCCGGCGGCGGTGCTCACCTGCTCGGCGTTCCTGCTGGTCGACAACTTCACGTACACGGTGTTCCAGTTCGGCGTCGGCTCGACGACCGGCCGCTGGCCGGCGGTCTACGCGCTGCTGCTGGTCGCGGTGTTCGCGTGGACCTACGAGCGCCTGTGGCGGGCGACGCACGCCGCGGGCGACGGTCCCGGGCTGCGCGCGCTGGCGCTGCTCGCGGGCGCGCTGGTGCTGACGTCGGGCGTGGGGGCGGCGTGGAAGTACGCGTGGGTCGGGCACACCATCCAGCGCGGCGAGGCCGTGAGCCTCGCGCGCCGGCCGAACATCCTGATCGTGGCGACCGACGGGCTCGATGCGGCGGAGATGTCGGCGTACGGCTACGGGCGTCGGACCACGCCGTTCATCGACTCGCTGCTGCCGTCGGCGCTGGTGTGCGAGAACGCGCTCCCGAACGGCACCGTGACGGCGGCGTCGGTGGTGTCGATGCTCACCGGACGCCCCCCGACCGAGACGCGCGTCTTCTCCCCGAAGGACGTCCTGATGGGCACCGTGTCCTACCAGAGCCTGCCGGCGATCCTGCGCCGGCTGGGCTACACGACGATCGCGCTCGTGCCCGGCGTCGCCGATCCCTTCGACCGGAACTTCCGCGACGCGTTCGACGTCGCCAACGGCCGCTCGGCGCGCAGCGCGCTCCAGGTCGCGGCGCTGCCGGATCGGGTGGCGCTGGCGCTCGCCAGCGAGCTCTACTTCGTGCAGCACACCTGGGAGCGGCTCGTGAGCCGGCTCGCCCACGCGACGTTCGTCCGCAAGATGGTGAACCAGTTCCGCGAGGCGACGGTCCCGAGCGACGTCCCGGACGAGACCCGGATCCGGGCCCTCACCGACTTCCTCGCCGGCGCCACCCGCCCGGTGTTCGCCTACCTCCACCTGATGGGGACGCACGGCCCGTTCGTGCCGCGCCAGAAGACCTTCTCCGTCGGCTCGACGCAGCGGACCGATCTGTTCGACGACGCCGTCCTCGACTTCGACGCGAGCGTCGCGGGCATCGTCGAGACGCTGCGGGGGCTCGGCAAGCTCGACGACACGGTGCTGGTCCTGATGAGCGACCACGGCTCGCAGGCCAGCCGGCACGGGCGCGTACCGCTGATCTTCGTGTTTCCCGGGGGCAGTCCGCGCGGACGGATCGTCGGCGACGCGCAGCTCCTCGACATCGCGCCGTCGCTGCTCGACTACCTGGGTGCGCCGATTCCCGCCTGGATGGCGGGGCAGTCGCTGCTGTCGGCGAAGGCGGATCCGCTGCGACCGATCTTCACCGCGCACGTCCGGCGCGACGCGCCCGGTGGCGAGCGCCTGACCCAGCTCTCGGCCAGCGTCTGCCATCGGGTCTACGACCTCGACTTCGTCGAGCAGAAGGTCACGAGCCACACGCTCCCCGGGCACACCGCGACCTGTCCCGAAAGCGACCTGCCCGACGAGGCGCGCGCCCGCGCCCTGATGGTGGCGCACCTCGAGGCACGCGGCTTCGACATGAAGACCCTCGAGCAGAGCGTGCGCGAGCTGGCGCTGGTCGGCGCCAAGCTGCGCGGGGCGAACATGGCGTCGGCCCAGCTCGCGGGGCAGTTCCTCACCGGCGCCGACCTGACCGAGGCGACGCTCACCGGCGCCGATCTCACGGGCTCGTCGCTGACCGGCGCGAACCTGACCGGCGCCGATCTGACGGGCGCCGCCGCGAGCAAGTCGCGGTTCCACGACGCCAACCTGACGCGCGCGCACCTCGCGGACGTGAACCTGCTGGAAGCGCGGCTCCCGAACGCCAAGTTCGTCGGCGCCGACCTGAAGCGCGCGAACCTGACGCGGGTGGTGCTCACCGGCGCCGACCTGAGCGGCGCCGACCTGACGGGCGCCGACGTCACCGAGGCCCGCGTCAACAAGGCCACGCTGGCGGGCGCGCACCTGCCCGGCGTGAAGCTGGTGCGGGCCGATCTCACGGCCTCGAACCTCCACGGCGCGGACCTCACCGGCGCGAACCTCACCCTGATCACGCTCACGAGCACGGATCTCAGCGGGGCCGTGCTGCGCGGCGCGAATCTGTCGCAGGCCGTCGGGATGACGAGCGAGCAGGACGACGTGGCGGACCTGGACGAGACCGTGATCTGTCCGGACGGGAAGCCCGCGGGCGGCGATCAGAGCTGCGCCGGTCAGGGCGGCGCGTCGAGCCCGGGGCTCGGCAAGAGCCCGCCGCCGGGCGCGGCGGTCGCCGCGAAGCCATAGACCTCTCCGACCCGAGACTTGGTCTCGGGTCGGAGGGCGAGAGTGTGGCGCCGGGTGTCCGCGCGACCGCCGTGCCGCGGCCGGCGAAGCCGGCGCGGCAAACGAGCACGCCTGCCAAG
>Ga0335084_10002525_pt1 | contig 17677 bp, 17 predicted proteins | sample Lox_Sample_44_FD_206721 | JGI IMG/M metagenome (GOLD analysis project Ga0335084, IMG submission 206721) | Soil microbial communities from Loxahatchee National Wildlife Refuge, Florida, United States - Lox_Sample_4.4 | ecosystem: Environmental > Terrestrial > Soil > Wetlands | place: USA... | reverse complement strand
CTCAAATGAAGGACATTCGCTGTGTCGAGAGATAAGCATGCGTTCGCCTCCGAAACAAGAGCTGTGGAGTCAGCGAGCATCCCGCCGATTGTTACCCTGTTGGGATTCTTCGTCGCAATCGTCTCCCTACGAGCGTTCGATCTGTTTGTGTTGAGGGTCGATTCTTGGCCAGATCCAACGATCGTCTCCAAGAGTCTCGGATTACTGCTGGTACTCTGGTACCTGCACTCTGTTCAGAGTCACGTCCGTAGTGTCGGACTACACACGCGAAACGCCCCGTATGCAGTTGGCGTTGGTGGACTGAGCCCATTGGTGATCTTTGCGTCCCTGTACGCGATTGAATTCTGCGTACTGCGTGTCGACGGCGAGACGCCACGCGTCGTTCTCGGCGTTGTTGACGCGCGAACCGGTGCAGCGGTCGCCGGTACTGTGTTTCTATCAGTGTATTTCGCGGGGCAGGTTCTTAATGCGTTCACCGAAGAGTGCATCTTTCGGGGAATTCTCCTCCCTCAGTTCATGCGGCGGATGTCGTTCTGGAAGGCAAATCTCGCGCAGGCGTTGCTATTCGCTATTGCCCACTTGGTGTGGCCCATGAGTAGCTGGGCACTAGGACGAGTCACGTTGCCAGAGGCATGTGCGGAAGCCGGATTGCTACTGGTGTTTACGGCAGTCGGCGGCTTGGTCTTCGGGTACTTGTACTACCGGACGAACAGCCTTTGGACGCCTTTGTTGGCACACTTGATCGACAACTCGCTCTGGCTCTTCATTCACATTGAGACGTCCACGCGCGTCAATGCAGAAGGGGACGTTGCGATCCTTGCGCGCGTAGGATTCTTGTCGTTGGTGCCCATTGCGTGGTTTGTCACGAAGCGTTCGAGAGTCGCCCCGTTGAGACCATGGGGAACCAAGGACACACCTGAGCATTTCGCTCCTGCCGACGGCGGCAGCAGATGATGCAACCACTGCGCGCGACATCGCCAGCGCCGTCTAACCAATCGTTGAGCAGACCCACCAGACAGTCATCAAATTTGCTTGCGCAAATTTTGGCGCCTGTCTGGCGGGCCGCTCAACTCAGTTGTTAGGCGGCACTGGAGAGGTCCGGTACTACCAAAATGCTGCAGCTTCACGACCTATTGATGACGATCGCCCAGGTGGCGGCGACCTTCGCGGGTTTCTCAGGAATCATTGGCGTCTACAGACGTGGGGTTTCGCTTGCCGATTCAGAAATGGGGGCGCTACAGGTTCGCGGCGTGGCCGAAATGAGCGTAACGGTTACGGGTTTAGCGCTGTTGCCGTTCATGCCAGACGCCTTCGGTATCGCAGAAGGCCTTTCTTGGCGGCTCTGCAGTGGAGTCTTCAGTGCAGCATTGATACACGGCTTCGTAACCGCAATGCGTCGCGTTCGAGTGGCTACTGGTCAGGCCGCCGCTACGGCAGATCCTTTGCTTCTGGGCGTTACGCAGATCGTCAACATAGCGGTGCATCTCCTGCTATGGACGAATATTCTGGGTATCGCGCCGAATACGGCGGCGAGTCGGTACGCGTTGGCGCTAGTACTTATGCTGGGGGTTGCCTGCTTCATGTTCGTCCGCTTGCTGACGCCAAGGGAATAGCTGGTGCCCGGTCTGAGCCGCGTGAGTGAGTACAGACGGGGACGGTAAGAGTGAAGCGGCAGCTTGCGCTGAGAATGGTGGCCCTTGCGGTCGTTGTGGTCATCGCCTTCGTTGCTGGCGCCATGGTCGGCGCGCGTGGAGGTTGGCTCCAGCCACGTGTTGACGTGACGATTCAGAATCAGATGGGCCAAACGACCAGAGATCTTGGTCTCGCGTACGAGAGCTCGGGGGGACTTCGCGGCTCGGTAAGCCTCCCAGCGCTCGCTGATGGCAAACGTGTGACCGCGCATTTCTACATCGAAGCGTCACGCAATTTGCATGCGCAAATTGCGCGCCGCACTGCGTTGGCCGCTGAGCGCAGGTGTTAGGCGTCGCTCATACGGACGAGTTGTTTGTTGAAGGAGAGTTGACGATGAATGCGGATTTGTCGTGGTCAGCGCGGCGCTGTTTCAAATGGACTGTCGCCGGCGCCGTTGTATTGTCGGGAGTGGTAGAGGCACAGGCCGAAGGCCCGGCTACGCCGCCTCCCGAGATCAAGAAGACGGTAGATGCTTTTGTGGGTCACTGGGTGCTGGCCGGGACGGATCAGGAGCCCGGCTCAGCGATGCCGGCGCATTTCAAGGTTATATTTGACTGCAAGCGAACGTCTCTCGGCGCAGCGGTAGTTTGCACAATCGCGGCGCGGATTCCCGGGGTTGGCCCGATCGAAGCTGCAGCGGTCATCGGCTACAGCCCCGACGAACAGCGTGTTCGATGGATGGAGATTTCATCCACAGGCGAGTACCACGATCACAGAGGCGAGTGGAACGGCGACACCATTGCGTTCGAACCCTTGGCCTACACCATCTCCGGTGCCACTGCGACCGAGTACTTGAGCATTCGCTTTCCATCGCCTGGCCATCAAGATTTGAGGTCGGTTACGGAAACAACTGAAGGCAAGTCCATTCTGGAATGGGCGGGTCCAAGGAAGTCAAAATGATCGAAACGTTGCGTCGTGGCCGAATCCTATTCCTAAATGACGCCTAAACCATTCGTTGGAGCGGACCAAAAACCAGCTGCTTACGCAACAGCCGCGCCGGCCTTTCGGGCCGCTCAACTCAGGTGTTAGACGCCTGCCATGCCGTCGTACCGTTGGAGATGTCCAGTATGCGATGCAGCGAATGAACCTGGGACAGATCTGTGTGCACATTGCGGTTCCAAGAGCGAACTGAGCGCTGTAGGAATCGAGCAACGCAAGCAGAGAATCAGCGAGGCGTTACCGCCTGAAGGCCACGTAGTCCGACCGCCACAGGTTGTATTTGGCGCATCCCTATTGATCGCGAGTTCTCTCGTCACTATCACCTGGCTTTCTGAGAACCCTACGCGTATCGGAGATGGCCTGGTTGAGTTAATTGCCGCGCTCGTTCAGATCCTCTTCGCTGTCGGCATTTTGCGTCGATTGAGTTGGGTCCGGAATCTGTACATCGGGCTCGTGATCATTTTGGGTGTGATCATGCCGATCGTGTACGTCGTTGCGATTGGGCCAACGATGGGCTTACTGATCGCAGCTCAATTGGCAAATGTGCAAACGCTATTGATCGTGTCATCCGTAATCCTACTGCTGCTTCCGGTATCGCGGGCGTGGTTCGAGCGCTGACGGCGTCTAACGAGCCGTTGCAGCTGACGGCGACGTTAGGCGGCACCGGAGACGTTCGCGGCAGAAATCAAGAAGCTCTCACGGGTCGTTGTGTCGCCGACATGCGAGCGGCCAAGGAAGGTCTCGACGAGTTGGTCTCGCACATCGGGAAGCTCGGTGGGAAAGGCGGAAGCGGCCCGTCGCGCAATACGCGATTGCACCGTGCGAATGGTTCGACTATACAAACGCGCGCGGCGCCGGCGCCCGGCGCGTTCGACGTGCGTGGATGCCCAACCGAAAAAGAAAGCGCGATTCACGCGGCCCTGTCCGCCGAGCGATCGTCGCGTCGATATTCGCATTCTTGGTGTGGTCGATCGGCAGCGTGGTGCTGCTGCGCTTCGTCGATCCGCCGACGACGGCGTTCATCGTCGAGGATCGGTTGCACGCCTGGCTCACGGCCGAACCCGGCTATCGATATCAACACCGTTGGGTCGATTGGAAGGACATCTCGCCGAGCATGAAGCTCGCCGTGATGGCGTCGGAGGACCAACGTTTCGCCGACCATTTCGGCTTCGATTTCGTCCAGATCGAACACGCGATCGAGCAACGCAACCACGGCGGCGGCGTGCGCGGTGCCAGCACGATCACGCAGCAGACCGCGAAGAACCTGTTCCTGTGGCCGGGGCAGAACTGGGTCCGCAAAGGTCTCGAGGCATACTTCACGCTGCTGATCGAGACACTGTGGCCGAAGACCCGCACGCTCGAGGTGTATCTGAACGTCGCGGAATTCGGCCAGGGCGTGTGGGGTATCGGTGCCGCCAGCGATCACTACTACAAGATCGCGCCGGCGCGGCTCAACCGTTCGCAGAGCGCGTTGCTGGCCGCTGTGCTACCGAATCCGGCCGTGCTGCGCGTCAACGCGCCGTCGCGGTACGTGCGCGCGCGGCAAGCGTGGATCCTCGAACAGATGAACGCGCTCGGCGGCGAGCACCATCTCGCAGAACTCGACTGAGCTTCACCTCGGCCAGACCGATCCGTGCGTGCGCCGAGCGCGATCAGCGGTCGGACTTCTGCCGACGCGGCGTCGATTTCGTCTTCGTTCCCGGACCGGGCACCGCCCGAATCTCGCGGGGCCCGAGCACGCGGCCGTCGGTGCTGCGTACCGCCATCGGCGCGATCGGCTCGCCGGTCGAGCGTTCGACGAACACGACCCGCTTTCCTTTGGCGTGCGGCTTGTGGCGATCGCCCCAGTGCGTCATCGACAGCAGTACCGGCTGCAATTCGAGACCTCTCCGCGTCAGCACGTATTCGTAGCGACTTCCTTCCGCCGGGCGTTTCGCGAGGATTCCCTCACCAACGAGCCGATTGAGTCGCGACGTCAGGATGTTGCGGGCAATGCCGAGGCCTTTCTGGAATTCTTCGAACCGCTTCTTGCCGAAGAACGCTTCGCGCAGGATCAGCAAGGTCCACCGTTCGCCGATGACGTCGAGCGTCAGCGCCAGCGAGCAGTTCATGTGATCGAACGATTTCAGCTTCATGGGCCGCATTGTAGCGGGACAGTTGCATGACGCAACTTCCGGCGATACAGTCGGTTTCATGATGAAACTATCGGGCCGGGAGGCGCAATGAAATGGGCGATGAAGGGAAGAGAACGGTAAGCACCGGCACCGATCAGCTCTTGTGCGAGATCGAGGCCGGCGTTGCGACCATTACGTTGAACCGGCCCGCCAAGCGCAACGCGCTGTCGAACGAATTGACGCCGGCGCTGCGCAAGGCGTTGCTCGACGCCGACACCGATCCCGGCGTTCGCTGCGTCGTGATCACCGGCGCGGGGCGCGCGTTTTGTGCGGGCGGCGATGTGTCGGGGATGGGCGGCAATGCCGCGCCATCGGCGGCTCCGAACGATGCGCCGAAGCGCACCATCGACGACGCGATCCGCAATCTGCAACAGGGCCAGGAAACGCTGACGCTGCGGCTCTTCGACTTGTCGAAGCCGACGATCGCGGCGCTGCCCGGCGCGGCGGCGGGTGCCGGCATGTCGATCGCGCTCGCGTGCGATCTGCGCATCGCGGCGAAGAGCGCGTTCATCACGACCGCGTTCGCGAACATCGGCCTGTCGGGCGACTACGGCGGCAGTTGGCTGCTGACGCGGCTCGTCGGCGTGGCGCGCGCGAAAGAGTTGTACTACACGAGCCGGCGCGTCGGCGCCGACGAAGGGCTCGCGCTCGGGGTCTTCAACGAAGTCGTGGCCGACGAAGAGCTGGCGGCGCGCACGCAATCGCTCGCACGCTCGATCGCGGCCGGTCCGCCGATCGCGCTGCGTTACATGAAGGAGAACCTGAACCGCGCGGTCGGCGCCGACCTACGTACTGCGCTCGCGATGGAAGCCGACCGCATGGTTCGCTGCACGCGCACCGACGACCACAAGGAAGCGGTGCAGGCGTTCATGGGCAAACGCAAGCCGACGTTTCGAGGTCAGTAGCGTTCAACACGATCCGAAGGAGATCCGCATGGCAATCAAGGTCGAGTTTCTGTTCGATTTCGGCAGCCCGAACGCATATCTGAGCCACCTCGTCATCCCGTCGATCGAGCGGCGTACCGGCGTGAAGTTCGAATACGTGCCGGTACTGCTCGGCGGCGTCTTCAAGGCGACCAACAACGTGTCGCCGGCCGTGTCGCTGCAAGGCATCAAGAACAAGCCGCAGTACACGCAGCTCGAGACGCGGCGTTTCTTGAAGCAGCACGGCATCACGAAATACGCGCCGAATCCGTTCTTCCCCGTAAATACGCTGACGATCATGCGCGGCGCGGTATTCGCGCAGCGCACCGGCTACTTCGAGAAATACGTCGACGAGGTATACCGCCACATGTGGGCCGAGCCGAAGAAGATGGACGAGGTCGACGTGATCGCGGCCGCGCTGACCGAGTCCGGCTTGCCGGCCGCCGAGATCCTCGCCGGCACGCAACTGCCCGACGTAAAGCAGCAGCTGATCGCAAACGTCGACGATGCGGTCGCGCGCGGCGTGTTCGGCTCGCCGAGCTTCTTCGTCGGCAGCGAGCTCTACTTCGGCAAGGATCGGCTGCGCGACGTCGAAGAAGAGATCGAACGCCGGAAGAGGACGCAGTGATGGCCGACGTTCCCAACGACAACGGTGAGGTGCGCAGCGAACGGCTCGACCATGTTCTGCGCATCACGGTCGATCGCGCGGCGAAAATGAACGGCTTCACGCCGGAAATGTTCGATGCGCTGTCGAACGCGCTGACGACGCTCGACGCCGACGACTCGCTTTGGGTCGGCGTCGTCACGTTCGCGGGCAAACACACGACCGCGGGCCTCGATTTGCCGCGCTTCGCCGCGGCGTTCAGCGGCGAAACGCACTATGCGCCGGCGGATACGCGGGTCGACGCATTTGCGCTGAAGCGCCGCTGCCGCAAGCCGGTCGTGATGGCGGTGCAGGGCATCACGTACACGATCGGCATCGAGATGATGCTCGCGGCCGACATCGTCGTTGCCGCCGACGATTGCCGGTTCTGCCAGATGGAACCGAAGCGCGGCCTCGCGGTGTTCGGCGGCGCGCACGTGCGCTACGTCGAGCGCGCCGGCTGGGGCAACGCGATGTACCACCTGCTGCGCGCCGACGAGTTCGGCGCGGCGCGCGCGAAGGAGCTGGGTTTCGTTCAGGAAGTGGTGCCTACCGGACAGCAGGCCGAGCGCGCGCTCGAACTCGCGCAAGAAATCTGCGCGCTCGCGCCGTTGGCGGTGCAGGAGATCAAACGCGGCGCGCTCGTATATCTCGAACGCGGCGAAGCGGCGGCGTTCGCCGAGATCGGCGCGATGCGGGCGAAGACCGCGCGGTCGAAGGATTTCGCCGAAGGGCTCGCGTCGTTCCGCGAAAAACGCGCGCCGAGGTTCGAAGGGCGCTGACGCCGCGCGTTGCTCGTCATAGCCGATCTTTGATGACGAGCAAGATCTGCATCGACTGGACGTCGGGTCCATCGACCAACGGAAAGGCGAAGTCGACGTGCAGAACGCGATCCTGGCGCGTGCGCGTCGATTCGAAGCGAAAGCCGAAGCCGACGTCGGCGAGCGTGCCGTAGCCGCGGCCGTCCGCGCCGTCGGAGAACCAAGTGCGCCCGGTGTCGAAGAATACGGCGACGCCGAAGCGCACGATTCGCGCGACATAGACGTCGGTGAAATAGCGCTCTTCGACGCTCGCGAGCCAACTGCGATTGCCCCATTGGTAGCGGCTGGGATAGCCGCGCAGGCCCGTGTCGCCGCCGCCGAGCCATTGCATGTCCGTCGGCAGGTTGTGCACGGCGGTGGCCTCGACCGACGCTGCCAGGCTGAAACGGCCCGCCTGCTCTTGGCGATAGGCGGCCGACGCACTCGCGATGACCTCCTCCGATCGGTTCGACGTGAAGTTCCAATACCCCCGAATGCGTGCACCGTAGAACAGCAGGTGCTTGACGTCGCGCCGAATCGTGTCGAGATACGCGCCGCGCAATACGAGGCGGTCCTGGTCGTCGCCGCCGAACGCCGACGTGGAATAACCGAGCGCCATCGAGTAGCGCCGGCCGAGATCGATGTCTTCGGTGCGATGGATGCGATCGATGTTGGAGGACGTGTCGAAGCGGTCTTCGATGCTCTCGAAACCGATCCAGGGGTAGGCGACGGTGCGATCGACCGGCATTGGATTCGGCGGCGGTCGGCCCGGCACTTGTGCGAACGCGTGGTCGTCGTACGTGTAGCCGGCGAGCCAGCGCCAGACCTGGCGGTCGCGTTCGCCGGCCGACCAACCGCCGTCGAGCGAGAACGCGCGAGCCGTCTGGGCGAACTCGGCGAATTTGTCGCCGAGCACATAGAGGCCCTTCTCCGCGTTGTCCCGGCCTGCGCGGACGTCGAGCGCGCTGCGCGCATCGAGCGCGTAAAACGGCGCACCGATGCCGACGAAGCGCCGCGATCCGTCGCTGTTGTCTTCGTACAGGCCTTCGAAGACGATCCGGGAGCCCGCGACGTTCGGGTCGAGGAAGTACACGCCCTTGCCTTCGCGGTCCGGGTTCTTCTCGTAGAACACCGACAGCGTGTGGCCCGTACCGAGCAGATTCGTGTCGGTGAGCCCGTAGCCGTACGAATTTTCGCCGCCGGTGCGTTCGAAATCCGCCTCCGGCAACAGCGTCCACACCTCGCGTGCGACGACGTCGACGTCGAGCCGATCGCCGCACAGACGGCGCGGTATCACGCGCGCGTCGAACAGATACGGCTTCGCGCGCAGGATCCGCTCGCTTTCGCGCAGCGACGGTACGGTGAGCGGTCCGCCGCTGCGGAAAGCGAGCGCGTCGCGGATGGTCGTCGGGCGGGTGTCGACGTGCAGCCGATCGGCCCAGCGATAGACCGCGTTGTCTTCGGCCGGATCGGTCGGATCGAAAATCGGCTGCACGATCACGCGCACATCGCCCGTCACGTAGGTCCGACCGCGATCGAGCCGCTTCCAGGTGTCGTCTTCGCGCGCGGCGTCGAACGGATAGTGCGCGAGCGCAGCGTCGTCGTACGGCGACAGTTCGACGCACTCGCGCGGATCGTCGGCCCACGCCAGCGCCATGCGCAACGTGGACGCTGCCGCTGCGACTGCGCATCGGCCCGGCGTCGGTTTGAAGGCGATTTCGGTTCGGCCCCGGATTGCGTCGCGCGCAATCGTAACCTGCTCCGCCGACCCCTCTAAACCTTTGCCGGGGACACGCGCGTCTAATCGGACGATCATCTTCGATTGGACGAACGCCGCGCGCGATCGCGGCTCACGAACGTCGTGACCCCCAGAGCAACGGTGACCGACCCAATGACCGACCCGACGCCTTCCCGATGGGGCGGCGGCGAAGCCGAATCGATTCGCGCGGCGCTCGCCGGCGATCGGCGCGCGTTCGAAGCGTTGTATCGCGCGCACTCCGGCCGCGTGCATGCGTTGTGCCTGCGCCTGTCGTCGCACGCGGCGACCGCGGAGGAACTGACGCAAGAGGCGTTCGTTCGCGCGTGGCAACGGCTCGCGACGTTCCGCGGCGACAGCGCGTTCGCGACGTGGTTGCACCGATTGACCGTAAACGTGGTGTTCGACCACCAGCGCGCGCAACGCTCGTGGTATCGGCGCACCGTGAGCCTCGACGATGAGGGCGATGCAGTCGATGTACTGCCGGATCGCGGCTCGGCACCCGGCGATCGTCACGATCTCGAGGCGGCGATTCGGCGACTGCCGCGCGGTGCGCGCACGGTCTTCGTGCTGCATGACGTCGAAGGTTGGCAACACGACGAGATCGCGGCGCGCGCCGGCATCGCGGTCGGCACCAGCAAGGCGCACCTGCATCGCGCGCGATCGTTGTTGAAGGAGTGGCTGTCATGAACGCGAATTCGGACGAGGCGCTCGACGCGCTGACCGCTCGGCTGCCGCGGTCGATCGAACCGAGCCGCGACTTGTGGCCATACGTCGACGCGCGAATCGCCTCGCCGACCCCGCGCGCGCCGCTGTGGCAGCTCGCACTCGCGGCCGGTATCGCGGCGCTGTTCGTCGGCGCGTTGTTGCTGGGAATGCCGCGCGGAATCCCTGCCGACAGCGCCGTCGCATATCGGCAACAGCTCGACGCGGCGTTTTCGCCGCTGCGGCAGGCGTCGCTGACGCGCTATCGCGCCCGAGCGGATCGGTTGGACCCGGCGCTGCGGCGCACCGTCGAAACGAATCTCGCGATCATCGATCGCGCGTTGGCCGAGATCCGCGTCGCGCTCGAACGCGATCCGGACGACGCCGAATTGGGGCAGATCTTGAAGCGTACGTACGAACAGGAACTCGCGATCATCGACGCGGTGACACCGAACGCGCCGGTCGATCCGCAACAGTATCGAGGTGCATTGTGAAAAGGCTGATCGTTGCAGTACTGACACTGTCGGCCGGAGCGGCGGCGCAAGCGGGCGAAGCGGTCGACAAAACGCTCGACGTGAGGGCGAATGGACTCGTGCGCATCGAGAACGTGCGCGGTCGCATTGCCGTCGACGGCTGGGACCGCGATCAAGTGCAGGTGGTCGGCACGCTCGACGACCGCGCGAAGGCGTTCGTCTTCGAGACGTCCGGCGCGACGACCACGGTGCGCGTCGAGACGCCCGACAACTTGAACCGCGGCGAAGGATCGAACCTCGTGATCCACGTCCCGAAGACGAGCCGCGTGCGCGCCGACGTCGTCTCGGCGGAGTTGCACCTGACGGATCTCGCAGGGGGCGTCGACGGCAAGACGGTGAGCGGCGACATCGAGGCGGCGGAGGTCGGCGACCGCATCGAACTCGCGACGGTCAGCGGCGACGTTCGTTTGACGCGCGGTTCGGGGCCGACGCGCTTCGCGACGGTCAGCGGCGACATCGAGGCCGACGCCGACAGCGCCGAGATCGAGATTTCGACGGTGTCGGGTCGGGCGCGGGTCGCGTCGAGCGCGCGCGTTCGCGAACTGACGATGCACTCCGTCTCCGGCGACCTCGAGGTCGGCGCGAGCTTGGCCGATGGCGCGCACGTCAGGGGTTCGACGACGAGCGGCGACATTCGCCTCGCGATCAATCCGGATGCGAGCGTCGTCGTCGAATTGAAGACGACCGCCGGCGGGGGCGTTCGCAACACGCTGACGAAGGACAAGCCGAATCGCGGCATCTCGGGCGCCGAAGCGCTCGACCTGACGCTCGGCAGCGGGCAGGGCGGGGTCGAGCTGACGACCGTATCGGGGCGTGTCGAGCTGGCGCCGCTGTAGCCCGGCGATCAGCCGACGAAGGTCCGAAACAAGCCGCCCCAGAATTTCGACGGCTTGCCGGTTTCGAACTCCGCACGATCGGCGCGATCGCCGAACTGCTCGATCGCCTTCGCGCCGAAGAAGCGCAGCGGCTCTACTTCCCAGCGGCGGGACGCGTCGTCGATCCACGGCAACTCGGTCAGCGCACTGGTGCGGCCTGCGACGAGGTCCGCCATCGTGCGGCCGGCGAGATTCGACGCGGCGACGCCCTCGCCGACGTAGCCGCCGGCCCAGCCGGTGCGCGTCTCGCGGTTCCATTGCACGCACGGCCGCCAATGTCGGGGCACGCCCATCAGGCCGCCCCAACCGTGGGTGATGCGATAGCCCGCGAGCATCGGAAAAAGCTTGGTCACCAGCTTCTTCACCCGCACCACTTTCGGGTCGTCGGACGGGATCGTGCGGCGCTTCTTCGATGCGAAGTAATAGCCGGCGCGACCGCCGAGCACCAATCGATCGTCGAGGGTGCGTTGGCCGTAGATCACGACGCGGCGGCTGTCGCCGAAGCACTCGCGGCGTTCGAGGCCGATCTGTCGCCAGATCTCGGCCGGCAACGGTTCGGTCGCCGTCACCATGGAGTAGAGCGGCATCAGGCGGCGGCGCTCGCCGGCGATCGAATCGGTGTAGCCCTCGGTGGCGCGCACGACCGCCGACGCTTTCACGCTGCCGCGCTGCGTGACGACGCGGCCCGGCTCGATCGCCGTGACCGGTGTCGCTTCGTAGATCGGCGTGCCTTGCTTGCGCACCGTCCGGCCGAGACCGACCGCGAGGCGCGCCGGCTGCACGGCCGCGCAGTGACGAAAGTCGACGGCGCCGTGATTCGGCGTGATGCCGATTCGGCGGCGCGACTCGTCGGGCGGCAGCCACCGATAGTCGTCGTCGCCGAAGCCCAACCGATGCATGTGCTCGACGTGGCGTTGCAGTAGCGGCACCTGGAACGGAATCGTCGCGACGTTCAGCGTGCCGCCCTTCGCGTAATGCGCGTCGATGTTCTCCGCCTGGCAGACGCGACCGACCTCGTCGACGGTATCGAACAACGTGCGCGCGAGCGCGACGCCGCGACTACGCGTTTGCGGGTTGCGCAGCAACGGCTCGACGCCCCACGCCATGCCGATGCACCAGCCGCCGTTGCGGCCGCTGGCGCCGAAGCCGACGCGCTCGGCCTCGAACACGCCGATCGACAGCCCGGGGTCGCGCTGCTTGAGGTAGTAGGCAGTCCACAGTCCCGTGAAACCCGCGCCGACGATCGCGACGTCGACTGCGGCGGGCAACGGCGGCGTCTCGATCGGCGGCAGATCGTCGATCGAGTCGAACCAAAAGCTGACGTCCGAGAGTTCGTTCGCCATGGCGTCAAGTCTTGATCCAGAAGTGCGTCATCACCCGCAGCCCCGGCACTGACGAGAACGCCCAGCCGCGCGGACTCAGTTCGCTTTCGGGAAACTGTGCGAGCAGGCCGCGCATCGCCTTGCCGGCGATCAGACGAACGAACGTCGCGCCGAGACACGCGTGACGACCCGCGCCGAACGACAAGTGGCGCACGTCGCGCCGTTCGATGTCGAACTTGTGCGGCTTGTCGAATAGCGCTTCGTCGCGGTTCGCGGCGGCGATCGACAACGTGATCGTCTCGCCGCGTTTGATCGGACATTCGCCGATCGTCATGTCGCGGTTCGCGATCCGGATCGTGTCGGCGATCGGCGCATCGAAGCGCAGCAGCTCTTCGACCGCGGCGTCGGCGAGCTCCGGTCGCTCGAGCAACTTCGTCATCTGTTTGGTGTTCTGCAACATCGCGCGAATGCCGTTGCTGATGAGATCGGCGGTGTTCGCGACGGCGCCGACCAGCAACAAGCGGCACATGTGGATGATTTCGTTGTTGGTCGGCGCGCTGCCGTCGACCTTCAGCCGCAACATGGCGCTGATCAGATCGGAACCGGGTTTCGCACGGCGTTTGTCGATTTCGGCGCGCAACGCGCTGTCGAGCTCGACGTCCGCGGCCGATCCGGCGATGGCCTCGTCCTTGGTCCGAAACGGATTGAACGCGGCCGTGCGCGACGCGTCGCAACGGCGCCGCCAGCTCCGATAGTCGGACGGATCGATGCCGAGCAGTTCGAGCATCGCGGTGCCGGCGACGCGCGTCGCGTACAGACCCATCATCTCGAACTCGTATTCCGATTCCTCGAGCTCGTCGAGGATCGCCCGAATGATCGCGTCGATGCGCGGCTCGAACGCCTTGATGGCATCGTCGGTGAACACGCGGCTCACGAACGAACGCAGCCGCGCGTGTTCCGGTCCGTCCATCAACTCGAGCGGCAGGGTACGCCGCGATTCGGAGTCGGCGCGCTTGCGCGACAGCGTCTTCTTGTTGGCGCGACGCGGGTCGGTGAGCAGCGCGTCGTCATTCAGCAGCGCTTGGACGTCGGCGTAGCGGCTGACGAAGATTCGCTTGAGCTCGTCGTCGCGATGCACCGGCGCACGCGCGCGCATGTCTTCGAGAACGTCGTACGGACTGCCGCGAAAATACGGATCGAGCGGCGTCAGCTCGAGCCCGGTCGGAATCGGCGGCGGCGGTTCTTCGTGGGGCTCTTGGGCTTCGTCGACGAGCGGATCGGCGACGGCGACTTGCGGTTCGGCCATGGTGTCAGTCCCTCCCCAAAGGGACTGACGAGCCTAATGCAGTCGCGCGGGAAAAAGCTAATGCGGCAAGTTGTCGGTGCGCGCCATCCGCCCGAGGTAGCCGCCGTGATGGCGTTTGCCCCAATCCTCTTTCGTGATGCCCTTCTGTTCCATCAGTGCGATCGCGACCGCGTCGCTGATCGCGAGCATCACGGCCATGCTGCTGGTCGGTGTGAGCCCGAGCGGACACGCTTCTGCGATTTCGCCCATATCCAAGATCGCTTCGCAGTGCTTGCGCAGCGCCGAGTCCGGATGCGACGTGACGCCGATGATGTGCGTCACGCCGAGGTGGCGCGACAGTTCGAGGATCTCGAGCACTTCGACCGACTTGCCGCTCGTCGAGAACGCGATCATCACGTCGTCTTTGCCGACGAGACCGAGGTCGCCGTGTGCAGCCTCGGCCGGATGGATGAAGTCGGCCGGCGTCGCGGTCGAGCACAACGTCGCCGCGAATTTGCGCGCGATGTGGCCGGCCTTGCCGATGCCGGTCGTCAGTACCTTGCCGCGGCAGGCGAGCAGGATCTTTACGGCTTTCTCGAAATCGTCGTTGATTTCGACCGAGCGAATCGCGTCCGCTTCCGCTTCGATGACCGCGCGCATGCGTTGTTTGATGTCCATGTGCGAATTCCCTCGCGAAAAGCCGCGAATTCGACGGCGGCGCATGGTGTCAGAACCGCGCGCGCTTTGACAAGCCGCACGTCTTCGTAACGCGTCGCGCGCTTTCGCAGCGCGTCGCGCGCGTTGACAAGCGTTGCGACGTCGCAGACAGTCGCGCGACCGTCGAGCAAGTGCACACGATGACCGAATCTCTGGCGTTGATGCCGTGGCCGCGCCGCGTCACGCGCACCGAAACGACGCTCGCGCTGACCGAACCCGGGTGGTCGATCGAGTGGGCCGGGGTGCGCACGCTGCGCCTCGAGCGCACGCTTGCGCGGTTCGTCGAACGCATGGCGCGCGCGACCGGCGCCGGCGCGCGGCTGACGATCGATTGCGCGGCGGCGTCGGCGCCGTATCCCGATCTCGACGACGACGAGTCGTATCTGCTGAAGATCGACGCCGACGAAGCGCGCGTCACCGCCGCCACCGAATGGGGTGTGCTGCGCGGGATGGCGACCCTCGCGCAGATGCACGCCGACGGCCGTACGTTGCCGGGCGTGTTGATCGCCGACGCACCGCGGTTCGCGTGGCGCGGTCTGATGGTCGACGGTGCGCGCCATTTCATTTCCGTTGGCACCCTGCTGCGGACACTCGATGCCATGGCGTTGATCAAGCTCAACGTGCTGCATCTGCATCTGACGGACGACCAGGCGTTTCGCTTCGGCAGCCGGACGTTCCCGGAGCTCGCCGCGCTCGGCAGCGACGGCAACTATTACTCGGAAGACGATCTCGGCGAGGTCGTGATGCGGGCGGCGGAGCTCGGCATTCGCGTCGTGCCGGAGATCGACGTGCCGGGCCACACGACGAGCTGGCTCGCGGCGCATCCCGAATGGGGGGCGGTGCCGGAGACGCGACAGCCGTCGACGCGTTTCGGCGTTCACAGCGCGTGTCTCGATCCGACACGCGAGGACATCTACGACGCGCTCGGCCAACTGTTCGACGATGTCGCGCGCGTGTTCCCGGACCGCTTCGTGCACGTCGGCGGCGACGAAGTGAATCCGAAGTGGTGGAGCGAAAGCCCGGTCGTGCAGCGCTTCATGCGCGAACGCGGGCTCGCCGACGTCGATGCGCTGCAGAATCATTTCAACGGTCGGTTGGCAGATCTCCTGATCGAACGCGGCCGCATGTTGATGGGTTGGGACGAGATCGCGCACGGCGACCTGCCGCGCACGTCGGTCGTGCAGAGCTGGCGCGGCGGTCCGTCGCGCGATCGCGCCGTCGCACAGGGATTCGATTGCGTGTTCTCGGCGGGCTATTACCTCGACTTCTTCTATCCCGCCGATCTGCACTACGCGTACGACCCTGAAAGTCCCGCGGACGAACTCGTTCGCCTCGACGAGCGGGTGCGCGCCGACCCGCGGCTCGCGCACGTCCGTGACGGGCTCGGCTGGGCCGCCGAATTCGCCGGCCGCGCGATCAGCGGGGTCGAACCCGGCGTCGCGCCGCCGGGCCGCGTGCTCGGCGGCGAAGCGTGTATGTGGGCGGAACTCGTCACCGACGATCTGTTCGAGGTGCGCGTGTGGGGCCGTTTGCCGGCCGTGGCCGAACGGCTGTGGTCGCCGAAGGCGGTGCGCGACGAAGACGACATGTATCTGCGGCTCGCGCAGACCCGGCCGCTGCTGCGCGCGTGCGCCGACATCGACATCGAGGCGCGGCAACGCATGTTGTTCGCGTCGATCGGCATCGCCTCGGCCGAGTTCGACGCGCTCAAGCCGCTGTTCGACGCCGTCGAACCGACGAAGTGGTATTCGCGCTTGCTCGGTGCGGCCGCGCTGCAAGCGCGCGTGGCGGGTTCGACGGCGCAGGTCGATCGACCGTACGACGTCCGCACGCCGCTGAACCGGGTCGTCGATTTCATCGAACCGGCGAGCCCGTGGGTGGCTCGCTTCAACGCCGCGGTGCGCGCGGCGATCGACGAGTCGGCCGACGACTCGGACCGCAAACTCTTGATCGAGACCGCGGCCGGATGGCGCCGTCAGCGCGATGCGGTGCGTGCGGTCGGCGAACGCGTGCCGGCGATCGCGGAGCTCGAGGCGGTCTCGCAGCGGCTGGCGACGCTCGCCGACGCGATCGAGGCGGCCTTGACCGACCACGTCGGTGCTGCACATCGCGCGTCGGTGGCAGCCGCGAAGGAGCCCTTCGGCGAACTGCTCATTGCGGCGGCGCCCGCGCTCGACGATTGGATTCACACGGCGTGATCGACGGCCCCATGCAGCGATGAGCGATCCGCTCGCAGCCGCGAAGCGCTTCGCCGTGACCGGTACGCCGACGCGTCTCGACGTACATACCGGCGGTCACATCAACGACACCTGGTTCGTCACGACCGATCGCGATGCGCGATACGTGCTGCAACGGATCAACCCGCGCGTGTTCGTCGAGGCGGCGGGCGTCGCGGCGAACACTGCCCGCGTCGTCGACGAGATCGAACGGCATTCGCCGGGTCTCGTGCCGCGACTCGTGCGGGCACGCGACGGCGCCGCGGCCGTGATCGACGGGGGCGACGTGTACCGGATGCTCGCGTTCGTCGAGGGTCGCGCGCTCGCCGGACTCGAAACGATCGAGCAAGCGCGCGCGGCCGGCCGCGCGTTCGGCCGCTTCCAGGCCGCACTCGCGCAGTACGACGCATCGCATCACGTCGTGCCGATCCCGCGCTTCCACGAACTCGCGTGGCAGCTCGAACGTTTCGACGCGGTGCTCGAGCGGCCGCGGCCCGATCGCGCTGCGCGTGCCGCCAACGACGTCGCAGCGGCGCAGCGCGAGCGAGGGCGCGTCGCCGGCGAATCGCTCGGCCCGCGCGGCATGATCCACGGCGACGGCAAGGTGACGAATCTGTTGTTCGACGCGGACGGCCGAGTCCGCGCGGTACTCGACCTCGACACCGTGATGGTCGGCGCGCTCAGTTGGGATTTCGGCGATCTGGTGAGGTCCGCCGCGGCGATCGGGGCGGAAGATGCCCCCGCCATCGCATTTTCGGTCGATCGATTTCGGGCCCTCGCGCAAGGCTACGTGCGCGGCGCCGGCGATCTCGTCACGCAGGACTTGCGCGCGGCGCTGGGGTCGGTCGCGGCGTACATGGCATACATGCTGTCGTTGCGCTTCTTGATCGACTATCTCGACGGAGATACGTATTTTCGAGTCGCTCATCCGGAGCACAACCTGATGCGCGCGCGCAGCCAATTCCGTTTGTTCCGGTCGATCGCCGACGCGCGCGGCGAACTCGATCGCATCGCTACGAGTGCTTGAACATGTCCGTCGACATCAACGGCGTTGCCCACGTCTACATCACGGTACAGGACTTCGCGCGCTGCCGACC